>Ga0079224_100013580_pt1 | contig 11346 bp, 8 predicted proteins | sample Stecom2015_FD_80414 | JGI IMG/M metagenome (GOLD analysis project Ga0079224, IMG submission 80414) | Agricultural soil microbial communities from Utah to study Nitrogen management - Steer compost 2015 | ecosystem: Environmental > Terrestrial > Soil > Agricultural land | place: USA: Utah...
ACACAATTATCGTAATTCACAGATATATCTTCCGCAAATGGAAGATCATCTGAAGTCCAGCCTACTATCTTTGTAATAGTATGTTCACGTCCTGTTTTTTAGGCCCAGATTTGATGTGAAATATAATAATATACCTTCATTCCCATGCTTTTGACAAATTCCGCAATTCTTCAATTAAATATCAGATAATCAATCAAAATCACTGCGTCAGGCTTCCAGTTTTCAATGTCTTTTTTGCAGAATTTAATATTCCCCAAAATCGTGCGGAGGTTCAAAATCACTTCGGCAAACCCCATAAAAGCCAGATCCCGATAGTGTTTGACTATTGTTCCGCCTTGTTCCTGCATCAAATCACCTCCCCAGAACCGGAATTCGGCCTGCGGATCTTTTTTTTTCAATTCTTTCATCAGATTGGAACCGTGAAGGTCACCTGAAGCTTCGCCTGCTATGATGTAGTATTTCATCTGTTTGTCAAATGGTTATAGGATTTTCCGTGTTGTATTCATTTTTATCTGTTTTTCGGATCATCCGGCAGAAACAAAGGTAAAGAGATTCTGCTAAAAAAAAATCAGGAAACAACCGGTGCGTTTCCTGATCTAACAATTAAACTATAGAACAAATTCTATTTCTTTATTATTTTTTTAGTTTCGGCTTTGCCATTTTCCATGAAAATCTGAAGCAGATAAATTCCTTTTGGTAAAGAAGAAATATCCAAGGTAGTAGTCGATTTTTCTTCTAATTTTTTTCCGGTCATATCATGTAAAATCCAGTTTTTAATATCGGATTTGGCGTGAATATTTAACGATCCGGTTGTCGGATTTGGATAAATTGTTACTTGAGAAACGTTTTCTACTGGGTCAGAAATTCCCATCGTAGTTAGGTTCAAAGTATACTGAACCAATCCTAAATCGGAAACATGAAAATAAGTTTCGGCTGAATTTTCATCCGTAAATAAAATTTCCGTCGTCATCGTCCGCATAAATCCCAGATCATCGGTCGAAATTTCAGTCCAATTCTCGCCTCCGTCTTTTGTGAAAACTGCTTTTGAATCTGATGCCGGATAATAACTGCCATCCTCAAATCGGGACGTGGCAACCATTTTACCATCGACAAATGGAGAAAATTCTACACGGTTCATAGGCGTTTCGACCGCAGTGGAATTCCAACTGGAGCCGTTATTTTCCGATATAAAAATACCTTTTGAGCTGGCGATTGCCAATTGTTGCAGGTTCAAAGGATTTCTTTTCAAATCATAAATGAAATCATTTCCTGTCAAATTTTCCAAACCGGAAGATGAATCCTGCCAGGTTTGTCCATTGTCGGTGGTTTTGTGTACTTTATTTTGTTGGACAATGAAAAATTCGGTTTCAGTTTCGCCAAACAACATATTTTCTACAAAGCCATAAGGTGGAACCATCAATTCATCATGGGTAACATTTTCTAAATCTGACAGATCAAATTTGAACAACATTTCACCAAATGCAATTAAAACAATATCGGGATCGGCCGGAAAACTTCGCGTAGCGGTTAAAAGCAGATAAGAACCGTTATAAAAGGTGGTGAAATTGGCACCATGGTCGTCGCTCACATGAACTCCGGACTGGCCCATCATGGCCGAAGTGGAGAAAAATAATCTTCCTTCTTTGTGTTTGTCCGCATAAATACCGCTATTGGAAATATTGGAAAATCCACCCAAAGGCAAAAGTCCTACTTCGGTTTCAGTTTGGGTTGCTAAATCTTTGTGGATGAAGCCGCTTCGTAATCCATAATAAATATGGTCGTTTTCGCCTTGATAAACAGCCATTCTTCCTGTGCTATTGATAAAAGGTGATTTGAATTTTTCTATGGTTATTCCTCCGTCCTCGGAAATAAACGGATAATAATTAGCGCTGATGATGACTTGATTTTCCGAAAATGGATTATAAGATGCTGAAAGACCATAATAATAGTCGGTTTCAAAATCTTGCGCATCATACACATGATTTTCCCAGGTTTGTCCGCCGTCATTTGAAAGGACGATTTCATTTTCTTCCAAAAGAATTATTTTGTCCGAATTATTCGGATGAAAGACCAAAGCCTGGATGCTGTTATTGGACATGGAAGTCCAATCGATAGATACTATGTCCCAATTGTTTCCTCCGTCGTTGGTTTTATAGAGATTTTCTTCCATCCCTTCACTTAAATAAAAAGTACCAAGATAGATTTCGTTTTCATTTTCGGGATGAAAACTGAGAACGGAAAAAGTAATATTGGGAAGTTTTTCTTCCCAAGTCGCACCACTATCCGTCGAAATCAACAATCCTCCTTCGGTTGGATTGGGCGAGCCGCCGCGCATGATAAATAAATGCTGTGGATCATAAGGAGAGATGGCCACATTGTTGACATTGATATCTCCATTTTCCGGGCCGAAATAGATTGACTCCCAGGTATCTCCACCATTGACTGTAAAAAAGATTTCAGTAGTCAAACCCCAATTGACAATCCTCGTGGTATGCAGCATTGCGACATCGGAATCATCTGAAGCCAAAGAATAGGATTGCACAAGACTTCCGGTCTCTGCACCGATGGGCGAAAACATTTGTTTTTCTACCGTTTCAGTAGAAAGATTCAGTATTTCCAATCGATTACTTGCAGTTCCTTCCGCTACACAGAGATAAGATAAAGCATTTCCGTCTGCGGTTAACCGCAGATCTTTGATATAAATAAAATTATTTTCTTGCGGTAGTGAATGGATTACTTCCCAGGTATTTCCTAAATCAATTGATTTCACGATATGATTGTTGACCGTCCGCCCATATACTGTATTTTGAATTTGGGTCGAATAAGTTACATCCAAAATTTGTCCATATTCATCTGCACCCAATAAGTTAAATTGACCCTGAAGATGTACAAGCATACCGAAAAACAAGCCGATAAAAATTTTTTTCATTTTGTGGTGTTTATTGTTCTAAGGTAAATTTCCAAAATTGAAAATGAATCCCGTAAAAAATGGGTAAGACATTTTGTGACAGCTGTGATTTGAAGTGTGACTTAGGGTCTAAATGCTTGAAAGGTAGCCGTATAAGGATTCGCCTTCCGGAAGGTTGATTTTTTTTGCCAGACGTTCTTTTCTTTTACGGGTTGACTGTGGCGTGATGTTTAGTAGGGAAGCAATTTCCTTGTTGTTCAGGTTCATGTAAACATAGGTAATGAAACGGATTTCGCCAGGGATTAAATTGGGATGCTTTTCATTTAGGCGGTGTAAAAATTCGGGATTTGCTTCTTCAAAATGAGTGAAAAAGGAATCCAACTGGCTGTCATTTTTCAATTGAATCTTAAGTTCACGGATATAATTTTTAACGAAATCACTATTGGCCGTTTGCGGATGAGAAGAAAGTTTTTGGATCATTTCTTCCATTACTTCATTTTTACTGGAAAGATGTAAAGCCCTGGTCGCCAATTTGCGGTTTTTCTTTTCTAACTCATTTTGGAGCCTTTCATTTTCAAGTGTAGTCAAAGCTTCCTGTTCCTTGTATTGTTTTTCCATCAGGAGGTTTTCATTTCGTTCTTTCTCCAATTCCAGTTCGACGATTTTTTCCTTTTGTTTGTGTTTGATATGATTGTTTCGAAAAGCAAGCCCCAACAATAAAAGAATTAAAATCCCGGAGACCAAAAAGGTCAAAAACAAATTGCGGCTGGATTCCAGTTTTCGTTCGCTTTCTTTGAGTTCGTATTGGTAATTTTGAATTTCAAATTTAATTTTTCCGTTTTCGTACAAAGAAGAATTTCTCAAACTATTCAGCGAATCTTTGGCCAGGATGATAGAATCTTTATAAAGCAGGGAAGTTTCATATTTTTTTTGAAGCGCCGCAATTTTGGAGAAATAATGAAAGATTTCCACTCTGTCATGTATTTTGGGCAACTCAATTCTTGCTTTTTCCAAATAAGAGACTGCCAAATCAAAATCTTTTTGTTCTTCATAAATCTGAACCAAAATCAGATAAACAAAAGTCCGGTTCTCCTGTTGTTTTTTGCCTTTAAGTTTAGGTAAAATTTCCAAAGCCAATTCTTCTGCCAACCGGTATTTTTTTTGGAATAAATAATTTTCTGATTCTGCAAGATCCACCATCAGATAATTGTCTGTGTCTTTTGGGATTAAGGATTTGGCTTCGTCAATAAATTTTTCAGCTTCCGGAAGCCGTTTTAATTTATTCAACACAAAACCTAGGTTTAAGGCATAGAAACCTTGATTATCAGGTTGATTCTCTTCTTTTGAAATCTTGTAAGCCTTCAGGAAAAATTCATAGGCTTTTTCATTGTTCAATTCATGGAAATATAAAATAGCAATATTGTTTAAAACCGTCATCCTGTTTTTGGCCTTTCCTGTTTTTTCTGCTATTTCATAAGCTTCGAGGTAATATTTTAAGGCTTCGCCATAATCGAGCATCAGCGAATAATTTGCGCCAATGTTGTTGGTTGCCCTGAAGTTTTGTTGATCCCATCCTTTTGCTTCTGCTATTGATTTTGCCTGAACCAAAATCTCCAAAGATGTAGAATGGTCTTTTTGATACATTTTTTCAATTCCTTGTTCGATCAATAAGTCCGCTTCTTTTTCATTTTTGGGCTGCGCCAAAAGAAAAAACGGAAGAATTAAGAACATATATATAGAAATCGGTCTTTTCAATTCAGAAAATTAAGCAAAAGGTTTAATCATGAATGTTTCGTAAATTTGTAAACAGAACAAATATAGAGATTTTCAAAATGGACGAGATAGTAAACAGAGTAGCCAAAAGTCCGTTGGTGACACTGGATTTAGAGGAATTTTATCCGGAAGGCAAACGGATGATTTTTGATTTGAAAGGGTTTTTATATGAAGAATTGATTCTGAAGGAAAAAGATTTCCGGGAACAGTTAAAAAATCATGACTGGACACAATATCAGGATGCTTATGTGGCCATGGATTGTTCTACCGACGCCATTGTGCCTTCCTGGGCATTTTTATTGGTGGCGACTTATTTACAACCTTATGCCAAAAGAGTTGTTAAAGGTAATCTGGAGGATTTGGAAACTTCAGTTTATCAGGAAATTATTTCCAATTTGGATATTTCGTCTTATGAAAACAAAAAAATCATCGTAAAAGGATGCAGTCGCAAACCGGTTCCCGATGCAGCTTATATTCAATTAATCGAAAAGATACAACCGCATATTCAGTCGCTGATGTTTGGCGAAGCTTGTAGTACGGTGCCTTTGTTGAAAAAGAAGGCCTCTCCCTAACCCTCTCCCAGGGAGAGGGAATTTTATTTTACCTCTCTCAACAAAACGGTATAAACCGGAAAGTGGTCGGAATAACCTTTCGCACGGAAAGTGTCTCCGGAAAACATTCTGTAAGGATAACCTTTATATTGCCCGTCCGGCTGGACCAGATACGGAGGCGAATAAATATCGGTTTTATACACTTTATAAGAATCAAAATTCTTTTGAGATTCAATCATGGTTCCGGTTACCAGAAACTGATCAAATAAATTCCATGAATCGCGGTAAGCAAGGGTTCCCATCCCGTTTTTAAACATGGTATGCATGAGATTGACGATGTCACTGTCTTTGATTTTTCCTTTATTGGGGATGGCGTTCATGGTTTTTTCCATACTTGGACTTACGGGATCGTCGTTAAAATCACCCATGGCGATGATTTTGGCTTTGGGGTTTTCTGCCCGTATTTCCTCATAAATTCCTTTCATGACTTCGGCTGCTTTTTGTCTTCTCGGACGACTGGCTTGTTCGCCACCACTACGGGAAGGCCAGTGGTTTACCAGAAAAGTAATTTCTTCTCCATCCAGTAATCCGGTTACGCGAAGGATGTCACGTGTATAATCACGCGAGCCGTCTGTTTCAAAAATATCAATGACATAAGGTTTGGCTTTTGTAACCTGAAAACGATCTTTTTGATAAATCAAAGCAACATCTACGCCCCGTGCATCGAAAGAGTTGAAATGAGCGATGCCATAATTGTACTTTTTCAAAGCCGGCTGATTGATCAAATCTTCGACGGTTTTTCGGTTTTCGATTTCGCAAAGGCCTACTATGACAGGCGCATTCTGTGTTTCGGATTTACCCAATTCGGCGATAACTTCAGCAAGATTTTTTAGTTTTTGGTTGTATTTATCTTCTGTCCATACTTTTTTTCCGCCCGGGGAAAATTCTTCTTTTTGTAAAATTAAAGGTCGAATTACTTTTTTTCCAGCAACGGTTTCATAGGTATAATCACCTTCAAATGGTTCTGATTCATAATTCGAAATTTCGTCTGCCGGAATGGAAATATGGTACATGGGATCATCCGGATTGCGCGTTCCGTCTATGTATCCGGCCGAAACTTCGGTATCGAAAAGGTTTTCAACGTTATAGAAAGCTACGGTTGCAGCCTGAAATTTCTGTTGTCCAAAAGTTTGGGTTGTTAAAAATGAAACAAAAACAGTTAAATACGTTAATGATTTATTAATTTTAAACTTCATAATATTTAGTACATTTGTGCCCTCATTTGAAAAAAATGCTTAGGCAAATTTGAAAATGCAAAAATAGAGATTAAAATTCTTTGAATGGATAAATTATTATTAAGTATGGCAATAAGTGTAATCATGAGTGTTGCACTTTGGGGTCAAACGAGAATTTCCGGAGTGGTGAAAGACGCTTCGACTGAAAAGGAAATCTACAATTTGACGGTTTCGATCGTAGAAACCGGTGAGGAGGTCAATACTGACCGAATCGGTTATTTCCAGTTTGTAGATGTTCCAACCGGGGTTTATACCGTAAGATTTTCGGGAGTGGGTTATTTGACTCAGGAACAGGAAGTAGTGGTAAGCAATGAGCCGCGGATTGATTTGGGAGAAATAAAAATTGTTTTCAATCCCAAAAATGAAGAGGTTGGAATTATCACTTTAACGACCGATGAACTTTCTTCAGATGAAGCTTCTTCTCAATCAGCTGCAGGGCTTTTACAATCCTCACAGGATGTATTTGCAAGTACGGCTGCCTATGAGTTGGGCGCTTATTGGTTTAAAGTTCGTGGGTATGACAACAAATACAATGATGTATTTTTTAATGGTGTCCGGATGAACAAAATCAACAATGACCGTGTGAATTTCGGTGATTGGGGTGGTTTGAACGACATCACGAGAAGACCGGCTGAACAAACTTTAGGAATCGAACCTTCACAATATGTGTTTGGGGATGTAGGCGGAGTAACTTATTTTGATACCCGTCCTTCCACCATGCGCAAAGGCACAAGTTTGGCATATTCGTTTACCAACCGTTCTTACAATCAACGTGTTTTGGCAACTTATAACACAGGTCTGATGGAAAACGGATGGGCTTTCATGGCTGCCGGAGCACGCAGATGGGCGGAAGAAGGTGTGATTGAAGGAACTTTTTATGATTCCTGGGCCTATTTCTTTGCGGCTGAAAAGAAGTTTAATGACAGACATTCTTTGGTTTTATCAGGATTTGGATCACCTACACGTCGTTCTACCAACAGCCCGAATACACAAGAAGTATATGATTTGATGGGGAAAGATTACAATTCTTATTGGGGTTGGCAAGATGGTAAGAAACGCAGCGAGAGAATTCGTCAGTTTCATCAGCCATTGTTTATGTTGACGCATCATTTCAATATTTCCAACCGTACCAATTTGATTACGACTTTGGGATATCAGTTCGGAAAAGACAGCAGAAGCAGATTGGACTGGCATACAGCCAATAATCCTTCGCCGACTTATTACAGAAATTTGCCAAGTTATTATGCTTCTCTTGATAATCCTGTTCAGGCAAACATTGACGAGGTTACACAACATTGGCTAAATGATCAAAGTTATTCTCAAATTAACTGGACAAGCATTTACAATCAAAACTATAACCGTAAAGGAGCAGCAGCTTATGTGTTGGCGGCCGACGTGAATGAGGATCGCGTCATGACGTTTTCTACTCGTTTGCAATCACAGATTTTGAGTAATTTTAAATTCACAGCAGGATTTAATTATCAAAATACCGAATCAGAATTGTACCGTGAAGTTTTGGATTTGCTGGGCGGAAATCATTTTGTAAATGATAATGCTTTTCAGGGAACCCGTTACAATATGGATGAAGATAAAGACAGAAAAGTGATGGAAGGCGATAAATACCAGTATGATTATGTCATTCATCACCAAAGAGGAGATGCTTTTGTTCAGGGAGAATTGAGTGTAAACAAATTTGACATCACACTGGGAATGAAGGCAGCATATACTTCGGTTTACCGCAATGGAAAGTACCGACATGAACAGTATATGGATCACTCAAAAGGAAAAAGCAAAACTTATGATTTCGTGGATTGGGGAACAAAACTTCAATTGCTTTATAAATTAAACGGACGAAACTTCTTCCAGTTAAATGCGATGTATGCTTCGTATGCACCAACTGTAGATGAAATTTTCCCAAATGCCCGTTCAAATGATTTCACCATCGACAACTATACTTTTGCTGACCGTGGCGGAAATCATGAAACAGTAGAAGATGCTCACAATCTTACGAACTCAAAAGTTTTATCGGCCGACTTAAGTTATATCCTGAGAGCACCGAGAGTTAAAGGACGTTTGACTGGGTTCTATTCAAAGTTCTTTGACGAATACGAGAAAAACTTCGGATACATTGATGTTACGGACGGAACAGGAGGAGATTCCAATCTATTTGGTGCAGAATATTTGTACAATGTGGACAAACTTTATTTCGGAGGAGAATTTGCATTGGAAGCACAGTTGACAACTACTTTGACATTGTCAGCAGTAGCTTCTGTAGGACAATATACGTATGATAACAACCCAACCTATCAGCGTTTTTCTGACAGCAATTTTAATCAGGACGGAGAAACGATCACGTTCGGGTCGACGCAAACAGAACTGGCCTATTTAGAAAATTATAAACTGGCAGTAGGGCCGCAACAAGGTTTCTCATTAGGATTGGAATACCGCGCGCCGCAATACTGGTGGGTAGGTGCAACCGGAAACTATCTGGCTGCGAGTTATCTGGACATAGCACCATTTAGAAGAACAACATCTTTTGTTACATACTACAATGCAGAAACCGGAAGTCAATTTCCTTATTTAGAAGCAGAAGATGAAGCATTGGTTCATAATTTACTTAGACAACAAAAACTATCAGACGAATTTATGTTGAACCTGAATGCCGGTAAGACGTTCCGTTTCGGAAAATACTATATGGGAATCAGTGCCAATGTAAACAATGTGCTTGACAATCGGGATTATGTAACAGGAGGATTTGAACAAATGCGACTCGGAAGCCTTCCGGAGGCTCTTGACCCTAAACAACAAGCCATGTTCGGACCGAAATACTGGTACGACAGAGGCCGTTCTTATTTCATCAATGTTTTCTTCAGATTTTAATTAACAACGATATAATTTCACAAAAATGAATACAATCAAAAAATTCCAATTTATATTCCTAATGGCATTCGGGCTTTTGGCTTTGAATTCTTGTGTACAGGATGACGAATTTGCAAATCCGCCGGCAACCTGTAATGACGGCTGGGTTTCTAACTTGACAATTGACCAGCTTATCAATCAGGTTGATGATGCGGGAGAGATAATGCTGTTTAACACTGATCAGATTTTTGAAGGATATGTAGTTTCCAATGACTCCACCGGGAATTTCTTCAAAACCATTTCGGTTCAGGATGACCCTACCAATCCGACCCGCGGAATTCAGGTAGAAATGGACAGAACCAATTTGTTTAACAACTTTCCTCTTGGATCCAAAGTGAAGGTAAACCTGAATGGTTTACACGTAGGATATGACAACGTAGTGGTAAAAGTCGGAGACACCTATGTTGATTCAAACGGAAACACCCGTGTAGGACGTATGGCCAACCATAAAATTGATTCGCATGTAAGTATTACGTGTGAAGGTCGTTTTGACCTGACACCGGTAACTTTCCCGGACATTGCTTCAGCGAAGGCTTCCGGAATTTTGAATACGTTGGTTAGAATTGAAAATGTTCAATTCCAAACAACCGGTGTTACTTATGCAGATGCAGAAAACCAGGAAACGGAAAATCGTATACTGGAAGGAGCAACTGCTGAAACAAACGGTCAGACCATTATCTTAAGAAATAGCGGTTATGCAACATTTGCAGGCGAAACCGTTCCGGAAGGCAGCGGAAGTATTACCTGTGTTTTGAGCAAATACAACAGCGACTGGCAATTATACATCCGCGATACCAACGATGTTCAGTTTGACAATCCTCGTTTTGGACCTATGTTTGCTGACGGATTTGACAATGGTTTAGGAAACTGGACTACGCACAGTGTAGTCGGATCACAAGGTTGGGAAACCCGTAACTTTGGTAATCCTGCGCCATGTGCTTATATGAGCGGATTTGCAAACGGTGCTCAAAACAACGAAGATTGGTTGGTAAGTAACGCAATTTCAGCTCCTTCTACTTTAAGCAATCTTTATTTGAGCTTTGAAACAGACCGAGGATTTAGCGGAAATGCATTGGAAGTATTTTATACTACCAATTTTACAGGTGATGTAACCACGACTGCATGGACGGCTCTTTCGGCGACATTGGATACGCAAAACGATTGGAATACCTGGACCAATTCAGGTAATTTGGATGTTTCATCTGCCATCGGTGGTAATTTGTATATCGCCTTTAAATATACTTCTACCACTTCAGCTGCCGCAACTTGGGAGTTGGACAACGTAAAAGTATTTGAAGATTAAAATTGATTTATAATTATTATAAAACCCTGTTGCAAAACAGGGTTTTTTTGTTCCCTTTTTTCTATTTTTAATACTTATATCACTTTATGAGAATTCTTCTATTAAGTTTATTTATGCTAACTTTTTCTTCCGGCTACGCCCAGCAGGAATGGAAAGAATTGGTTTTGATGACCATGACAGGTGGTGAAAGAGTTTATGAAATAACCATCACCAATCATACCTACGAAACAAAGGTTTATGACATTACCGACGGAATGGATAAGCGAGAATTTGTGGAATCTTTTACGGACACGACAGAGCTTATAGCTTCTGAACCTTATAAGTCGCTCTTTCCGCTTCAACAAGGAAGAATGCTGATTACAGAAGGAAAGATGGATGGGCAGAACTATAGGCTTTATGATAAAATGGAGGATATTGAGGTATATCTTATGGAAGATGATAAGGAAATATGGGTAAAGACAATTCCCAAATCTGACATGGGAAATCACCAGAATTTTCTTCAGCTCGTTTTGAGAAATTAGCCCAAATAATTCCATAAAAAAAGCGAACATTTCTGTCCGCTTTTATTCTTTAATTTCTTGGCTTCGAGAACTTCAG
>Ga0079224_100013581_pt1 | contig 11345 bp, 8 predicted proteins | sample Stecom2015_FD_80414 | JGI IMG/M metagenome (GOLD analysis project Ga0079224, IMG submission 80414) | Agricultural soil microbial communities from Utah to study Nitrogen management - Steer compost 2015 | ecosystem: Environmental > Terrestrial > Soil > Agricultural land | place: USA: Utah...
CCTGCGCCGCACGTTCTACGAGGTCGACGGCTACGACGAGATGGTCGTGCTGCGCGACATCAGCTTCGAGTCGCACTGCGAGCATCACATGGCGCCGATCACCGGCAAGGTGCACGTCGGCTATCTTCCGGACCGAAAGGTCGTCGGCATCAGCAAGCTCGCCCGCGTCGTCGAAGCCTTCTCCCGCCGGCTTCAGGTCCAGGAGACGATGACGGCGCAGATCGCGCATTGCATTCAGGACGTGCTGAAGCCGAAGGGCGTCGGCGTCGTCGTCGAAGGCGTCCACCAGTGCATGACGACGCGGGGCGTCCGCAAGCAGGGCGTCGCGATGATCACGAGCCAGCTGCTCGGCCACTTCCGCTCCGATCCGCGCACACGCGCCGAGTTCATGAACATCATCGGACGCCCGAACAACGTCGGCTGACGCCCCGCGGTCCGTCGCCCTGCCGCCGACGGCCGGGCGCGGCGCGGTGCAACTCCCATGCCGCAAGCCGAGAGCGCGGTTCGCGCCCGCGATGGCCTCGACTTAGCGCCCGTCGGTACCGTCATCCCTTAAGGCTTGGGAACTCGCTACACTTGGGTCATGGCCGACGTCAGTCCCAAGTCGGAGTCGCGAGACTGGCTGTTCGCGGGGACCGCGCCGCCGCTGCTCGTCGGCGGTGAGTCGATCGCAAAGCTTTGGCTCGCGGACGAGACGGCGTCGGTCGAGTTTCTTCTCGAGCATGCGCGGGTGCCCGCGCCGACGGCCGCCGCCGTGATGCGCGAGGCGCGCGCGCTCGTCGAGTCGATTCGCCGCAAGCGCAGCGAGGGCCTCGACGCGTTCCTCGTCGAGTACGACCTCTCCTCGACCGAAGGCATCGTGCTGATGTGTCTCGCCGAGGCGCTGCTTCGCATCCCGGACGACGAGACGGCCGACAAGCTGATCGCCGAGAAGCTCGGCGACGCCGACTGGCAGGCGCACATCGGCGCGAGCGAATCGTTGTTCGTGAATGCATCGACTTGGGCGCTGATGCTGACGGGCAAGCTCGTCCGCGCGGAGGAGTTGCCGGAGCAGCCGCTGCACCGCGTGCTCGCGCGCTTGATGGACCGAGTCGGCGACAAGGTCGTCCGCTCGGCGCTGCGTCAGGCGATGCGCATCCTCGGCCATCAGTTCGTCATCGGACGGACGATCGACGAAGCGCTGCGCCGTGCGGACGAAGCGCCCGAGTACTGCTACTCGTTCGACATGCTGGGCGAGGCCGCGCTGACGGCCGCCGACGCCGACAAGTACTTCGATGCCTACCGCGGCGCAATCGAGGCCCTGCGCGCCCGCACGAGCGCGGACGCGGACGTCACGACCGCGCCGAGCGTCTCGGTGAAGCTCTCGGCGCTGCATCCGCGCTACGAGTACGCGCAGGCGGGGCGGGCCGTGCCCGAGATCGCCGCGAAGCTCGAGCAGCTCGTCGTCGCCGCCGCCGAGGCCGGCTCGGCCGTCACGATCGACGCGGAGGAGGCCGACAGGCTCGAGCTCTCGCTCGCCGTCTTCGAGCAGGTGTTCAAGCGCCGGTCGCTCGCGCACTGCTCCGGCACGTTCGGCATCGCGGTGCAGGCCTACCAGAAGCGCGCGTGGCCGGTGATTCGCCGGCTCGAGGAGCTCGCGCACGGCCGCCATCGCGTGATCCCGGTGCGGCTCGTCAAAGGCGCGTACTGGGACACCGAGATCAAGCGCGCGCAGCAGCAAGGGCTCTCCGGATACCCGGTCTTCACGCGCAAGGCGAGCACGGACGTCTCGTATCTCGCATGTGCACGCGCGCTGCTGCACGAGAGCCCGCATCTCTATCCGCAGTTCGCGACGCACAACGCGCACACCGTCGCGTGGCTGATGCACGTCGGCGCGCGCGACCGCTTCGAGTTTCAACGGCTGCACGGCATGGGCGAGGAGCTCTACGGCGAGCTGCTGAAGTCGTCGCACTTCGATCGCCCGGTGCGGGTCTATGCGCCGGTCGGCAGCCACGAGGATCTGCTGCCGTATCTCGTGCGGCGGCTTCTCGAGAACGGCGCGAACACGTCGTTCGTCAATCGCGCGACGCGCGCCGATGCGCCGATCGAGACGGTGACCGCGGATCCCGTCGAGGCGACCGAGCGGAGGCGGCGCGCGCTGCCCCACCCGAGAATCCCGCTGCCGTCCGCGATCTTCGGCCGGGAACGGGCGAATGCGCGCGGCTGGAATCTCGCCGACGGCCTCGAGCTGAAGCGCCTCGGCGCAGCGCTCGCGAGGACGACGCCCGGCGCATGGGAGGCGGGTCCTGTCGTCGACGGTCAGCGGCGCGGCGGCCGGCTCGTCGAGCAGCGCGATCCTGCGGATCGCAGGCGGGTCGTCGGCCGGGTCGCGTGGGCGGATGCCGCCGTCGCGCGCGACGCGCTCGCGGTCGCGCACGCGGCATGGCCCGAGTGGAACGGCGCGCGCGTCGACGTGCGAGCGTCCGTGCTCGAGCGCGCGGCGGAGCGCTTCGAGGCGGACGCGCCCGAGCTGATCGCGCGCTGCATCGCGGAGGCGGGCAAGACGGTCCCGGACGCGGTCGCCGAGGTCCGCGAGGCGGTGGACTTCTTGCGCTACTACGCGGCGCAGGCGCGCCGGCTCTTCACCGCGCCGGTCGTGCTGCCCGGCCCGACGGGCGAGCACAACGAGCTGCGGCTCAACGGCCGCGGAGTATTCGTCTGCATCAGCCCATGGAACTTTCCGCTCGCGATCTTCACGGGCCAGGTCGCGGCCGCGCTCGTCGCGGGCAATACCGTGATCGCGAAGCCGGCCGAGCAAAGCTCGCTCGTCGCCGCCCGCGCCGTCGAGCTGCTCGCGGCGGCGGGTCTGCCGCGGGAGGTGCTGCAGCTCGTGCCGGGGGACGGACCGACGATCGCCGACGCGCTGCTGCCGGACGGCCGCATCGCGGGCGTCGCGTTCACCGGCTCGGTCGAGACGGCGCGCGCGATCGACAAGACGCTTGCGGGCCGCGACGGGCCGCTCGCGACGCTGATCGCCGAGACGGGCGGGGTCAACGCGATGATCGTCGACAGCTCCGCGCTCCCCGAGCAGGTCGTGCGCGACGCCGTCGTCTCGGCGTTCAACAGCACGGGACAGCGCTGCTCGGCGCTGCGCCTGCTGTGCCTGCAGGACGATACGGCCGAGCGGATCCTCGAGATGCTTCGCGGTCACATGGCCGAGCTCGTGATCGGCGATCCCGCGCTCCTCGCGACGGACGTCGGCCCCGTGATCGACGAGGATGCGCGGAGATCGCTCGAGGAGCATGTCGACGGGCTGCGCGACCATATCCGCTTTCAGTGTCCGCTCGGGCCCGAGCACGCAAACGGCTGCTTCTTCCCGCCTACGCTGATCGAGCTCGACAGCGCGCGCGATCTGACTCGCGAGGTCTTCGGCCCGGTGCTGCACTACGTGCGCTACGCCGAGCATCGGCTCGACGACGTCGTCGACGCGATCAACGCGACGGGTTACGGCCTCACGCTCGGCGTGCACAGCCGACTCGACTCCGTCGCGCGGGCGATCGCGAAAAGGGCGCGCGTCGGCAACGTCTACGTGAACCGAAACATCATCGGCGCGCAGGTCGGCGTTCAGCCGTTCGGCGGCGTCGGCTTGTCCGGGACGGGACCGAAGGCCGGCGGGCCGCACTACCTGCCGCAGTTCGCGACGGAGCAGACGTATACCGTGAACACGATGGCGATCGGCGGCAATCCGACGCTGCTCTCGATGCAAGGCGACGACTGACGCACGTCAGGAACTGACGCTGCGCGTCACCCGCCTTCTACATAACGCGTGCGAGCCCGTGCGCATTCAAGCATTTCCGGCCCGTGGCACGGCACTTGCTCCTGGATGTCGGGACTTTCGACGACTGGCAGAAGAACGAACATGGACATCAGAGTCATGGACGAGCGCTCGACGCCGGCATTGTCGGAACCGGACTACGTCCGAGTTCGCGTGTTTCCCGATCCGGACCAGGACACGATGACGCTCGCGACGATCGAGCGGATCGTCAGCAAGCCCGACCCGAAGCGAGCCTCGCTCACGCAGCGCGTGAAGAAACTCGTCGAGAAGCAGCCGATGACCCGGGACGCGGCGCTCGGCTTCGCCCGGCTCTATGCCGCGCGCAAGCGCATCAAGCTCGTGCTGACGGCCGAGGAATCCGCGCGCGGCAAATAACCGCCCGAAAAAATGGTGTCAGACACCCTTTTCTGCCGACGAAAAAATGGTGTCAGACACCCTCTTCTGCTGACGCCCGCGCAGAAAAAATGGTGTCAGACACCCTTTTTCGAGCGCGGGCTGTGGATCCGCTGGCGGGTCAGCCGAAAAAGGGTGTCTGACACCATTTTTTCCCCCAGGGCTTGCCACCCGCCCTGATCTTGCATACAGTAACTGTATGCCCACCCACCCCTACGAGCAGCCGCGCAAGGGCCGAGGCGCCACGCTAAACCTCGAGGGCCGCTTCGCCGTCTTCGAGCACACGCGCGACGACGACGGCTGGGGGTCGCTCGACGAGCCGTTGCCGCCTCTCGAGACCACTGTGCAGCCCGAAGCCGCGCGCTCGATCGTCACGCGCAACGATTCGCCGGATCTGCCGTTCACGCTGTCGATCAATCCGTATCGCGGGTGCGAGCACGGATGCATCTACTGCTACGCACGCCCGAGCCACGCGTATGTCGATCTGTCGCCCGGTCTCGACTTCGAGACGAAGCTGTTCTACAAGCGCGACGCGGCCGCGCGTCTCGCTGAGACGTTCCGCCGGCGCGGGTATCGTCCGAGCCCGATCACGGTCGGCGCGAACACCGATCCGTACCAGCCGATCGAGCGCGAGCACCGGGTCACGCGCTCGCTTCTCGAGGTCATGCGCGACTTCCGCCACCCGCTCTCGATCATCACGAAGAGCGCGCTCGTGCTGAGAGACCTCGATCTGCTCGCCGAGCTCGCCGCAAACGATCTCGTCGAGATCATGGTGTCGATCACGTCGCTCGATCCCGAGATCAAGCGCACGCTCGAGCCGAGGGCGGCGGGTCCCGCGGCAAGGCTGCGGGCAGTGCGCGAGCTCAACCGGGCAGGCGTGCCGGCCGGCGTGATGGTTGCGCCGGTCATCCCGGCGATCACGGACCACGAGATCGAGCACATCGTCGCCGCAGCGGCGGACGCGGGCGCGATCCGCGTCGGCTACGTGATGCTGCGCCTGCCATACGAGGTCAAAATGCTGTTCCGGGCGTGGCTCGACGCGCACTATCCGCAGCGCGCGGCGCACGTGATGAGCCTCGTACAGGCGATGCGCGGCGGACGCGACAACGATCCGCGCTTCGGCAGCCGGATGCGCGGCGAAGGCGTTTATGCCGAGCTGATCGCGAAGCGGTTCCAGGCCGCGTGCCGCAAGCACGGTCTGCCGCGAAGCGAGACGCGGACGCTGCGCACGGATCTCTTCGCGCCGCCGCCGCAGGCGGGGGATCAGCTCGACCTCTTGAGATTCGACTGACCACCCGGCGAAGCGAGGGCCGCGACGCGGCGTCAGTCCTCCTGCAGCTGGTCCTTCAACCCGGACCAGCGGCGCACGAGCGGCGAGTCGACCTCGAAGAGATCGAGCACACGGCCGACGCTCTGGTCGACCATCGCGTCGACCGACTCGAGCTTTGCGTAGAACGCCGGCATCGGCGGAAAAACGATGCCGCCCATCTCGGTCACCGTGACCATGTTGCGCAGGTGCACGAGATGCAGCGGGCTTTCGCGCACCATCAGCACGACTCGGCGCCTTTCCTTGAACGCGACGTCCGCGGCCCTCGAGACGAGCGTGTCGGTCACGCCGGTCGCGATCGCGGCAAGCGTCTTCATGGAGCAGGGGGCGATGATCATGCCATGCGTGCGAAACGAGCCGCTCGCGATCGTCGCGCCGATGTCCCGATCGGAATGCACGACGTCGGCGAGGCGCTCGATGTCGCGGCGGGTCAGGTCGAGCTCGGCGGCGATATTGAGCGACGCGGCCCGCGTGATGATCAGGTGCGTCTCGATCCCGTCGACCTGCCGCAACGTCTCGAGCAAGCGCACGCCGTAGATGGCGCCGCTCGCGCCGGTCATCGCGATGACGATGCGTCGATTCACATGCGCTCCGCCGTATCGAGAACGGTGTGCGACACCCTTTCCGGGAAAAATGGTGTCAGACACACTTTTCTTTAAGGACGCCTCAGAAAAATGGTGTCAGACACCTTTTTTCGGCCACCCTGCCAAACGAGCTGGCGACCTGCTCGAAAAAAGGTGTCTGACACCATTATTTCTCCGGCACCATTTTTCTCCGCACCGCCATTCTTCGCCACCGCTCGCCGCGTTGACAACCCCTCGCCGGCCGTGGCTACATTCGCCGCGACGTCTCGGCGGCCGCGCTCGGCAGCCGCGACACCCCGGAGCCCCCATGGACGCACTCGAGCTCGGGCCCGTCTGGCTCAGCCTCAAGCTCGCCAGCGCGACCGTCGTCGCGCTGCTCGTCGTTGCGACGCCGCTCGCGTGGTGGCTCGCGTTCACGCGCGTGCGCTGGCGCGCGGCGGTCGAGGCGGTCGCGGCGCTGCCGCTCGTGCTGCCGCCGACCGTGCTCGGCTTTTATCTACTGATCCTGCTCGCGCCGACCGGCCCGATCGGCCGCTGGTGGGTCGAGCTGACCGATTCGACGCTGACCTTCTCGTTCACCGGCCTCGTGATCGCGTCCATCGTCTACTCGTTTCCGTTCGCCGTGCAGCCTCTGCAAGCCGCGTTCGAGCGCGTCGGCCGCGCGCCGCTCGAAGCGGCGGCAACGCTCGGCGCGTCGCCGGTCGAGACCTTCTTCCGCGTCGCGTCGCCGATGGCGCTGCGCGGCTACGTCTCCGCCGTCGTCCTCGTGTTCGCGCACACGCTCGGCGAGTTCGGCGTCGTGCTGATGGTGGGCGGCAGCATTCCGGGCGAGACGCGCGTCGTGTCGATCGCGATCTACGAGCACGTCGAGACGCTCGACTACGGCCAGGCGCACGCGCTCTCGGCGGGCCTGCTCGTCTTCTCGTTCCTCGTGCTGCTCGCGGTGTACGTGATCAACCGCCGCATGCCGTTCGGCGCCGGATACGCCGTTGGCTGAGCTCGCGCTCGACGTCGCGCTCGAGCGCGGCCGCTTTGCGCTCGAGGTTCGCGAGACGATCGAACTCGCCGGCATCACCGCGCTGTTCGGGCCGAGCGGCTCGGGCAAGACGACGCTGCTGCGAATCGTCAGCGGACTCGAGACGGCCGCGGACGGCGACGTCACGTTCGACGGCGAGCGCTGGCAGACGCCGCGCATGCGCGTGCCGCCGCACAAGCGGCGAGTCGGCTACGTTTTCCAGGACGGGCGGCTGTTCCCGCACCTGACCGTCGCGAAGAACCTGGCGTTCGGCGTCGGGCGGCGCGAAGCGGGCGAGCAGCCGGCGATCCGCTTCGACGACGTCGTCGCCGCGCTCGACCTCGACCCGCTCCTTGATCGCAGACCCGGCTCGCTCTCCGGCGGCGAGCAGCAACGGGTGGCGATGGGCCGCGCGCTGCTCGCAAATCCGCGGCTGCTGCTGATGGACGAGCCGATGTCGTCGCTCGACGTGCGCCGCAAGGCCGAGATCCTGCCGTACATCGAGCGACTGCCCGAAGCCTTCGGGCTGCCGGTGCTGTACGTCACGCACAGCGTGGACGAGGTCGCACGGCTTGCGTCGTCCGTCGTGCTCATCAACGAAGGGCGGATCGTAGAGCGGGGACCCGTCGCCGAGATTCTCGAGCGGATCGACCTGTGGCCGGTGACCGGACGGCTCGACGCCGGGACGCTGATCGAGGCCGTCGTCGACGACACTGAGGCGGGCATGGCGTCGCTCGCGCTCGGCGCACAGCGGCTGCGGGTCCCTCTCGCAGGCACGCCCGTCGGCACGAAGCTCCGGCTCCGAATCCACGCGCGCGACGTCGCGATCGCGACCGCGAAGCCGCACGCGATCAGCATACGCAACGTGCTCGAGGCGCAGATCCTGAGCATCGACTTCCACGGGCCCGTCTACGTCGAGCTGCTCCTGGCCGTCGACGGCCGGCACCTGCGCTCGCGCATCACGCGTGACGCATTCGACGAGCTCGGGCTCGCAGTGGGCCAACGCGTCTACGCGCTGATCAAGAGCGTCGCGTTCGAGGACCGCGGCCTCGGCGACGCCGCCGGCGTCTAGAAAAACGGTGTCAGACACCAATTTCCGAAAAATTGGTGCCTGACACCCTTTTCCCGGAAATTCGTGCCTGACACGAATTTTTTGTAAATTGGTGTCTGACACCATTTTTCCGGGCTACTGCTCTCCCGCGGCGGCACCGCCCGTCCACAGACGCTCGAAGCGCTCCGCGAGCTGCGGGTCCCGCCGCGCTTCGACCGCGGCGCGAACCCGTTCGGTCAGCCTCGGGTTGCGCCGCAGCGTCGACAACGCGTCGAGCGCGGATTCGGCCCACTGCGCGTCGGCCTCAGCGGTGATCTGCAGCAGCCACTCGCACGCGTCGTCGCTGCGATGGAGCCCCGCGGCTCGAATCAGCGCGCGGCGGAACGCGCGGTCGGGCAGCACGTCGCTCCACGCGTCGATCAGAAGCCGAACCGCCGCCGGCAGCCGCGACTCCCCGAGCGCGAGCGCCGCAAGCTCTCGGATCTCGCCGGCGTTGCCGGCGCCGAGAAAGCGCGCGACGAACGGTAGCGACTCGTCGGGCTCGACGGCGAGCAGCCCGGAGAAGCACTCCCCGACGACTGTCGGCTCCTCGTCGCCGTAAAGCGCCTTCGCGCGCAGCAGCAGCGCCGCTTCGCGCGGCGTGCCGCACGCGATCGCCCGCACGGCGCCGATGCGCGCATGAGGCTCCGGATCCGCCAAGAGCTCGGTGACCTCGATCAGCGCGCGCGGATAGCCGGTCGCGACGAGGCCCGACGCGCAGGCCGCACGCACATCCGCGGCGGTATCGACAGAACCGCCGTACACCGGCTCGAGCTGTCGGCAGCGCAATCCCGCGAGAAAAAGCTCGACGTCGTCGCAATCGAGCTCGACGAGCGCACGGACGATCGCGTTCTTCGCGAGGCAGCCCGGGTCGCGCTTCGGCTCGACGTCGACGAAACGCGAGAAGGCTTCGACCAGCGCCGGCACGAGGTCGTAGTGAAGCGCCGCCGCCGTCAGCGACGCGGCCTTCGCGACGACCCGGCAGTGCCGATCCTCGAGCGCGGCGCGGAGCCGGGCCGTCTGCTCCGAGCGATCGGCTATACCTGAGATCTCGTCGAGCTCCCGGAGCTTGTCCTCGGTGGACTTGCGCCGGCTCGAGGCGCCGTGCCCTTTCCGCGCCACCGCGTCCTCGCTGCCGACCGCGGAGCCGCCGCCCGCCTACGAGCCCCGCGCGTCCCGCTTGTCGACGACGACTGCCCCTTCCTTCAGCACGACCCTGGTCTCGAGCATGTGCCAGTAGCCCTTCATCGGATCGCCGTCGACGAGCACGATGTCGGCAAGCTTCCCCGGCTCGAGCGTGCCGAGCTCGTTCGCCATGTTGATGTACGCGGCCGTCTTCGGTCCCATCAGCTGCACGATGTCCTCCATCGAGAACATCACGTTGTACGACGCGAGCTCGTGCGCGAGCCCCGCGAGCGGGTCGTAGCGCGTATCCGTGCAATAGCCGAGCACCGCGCCGGCGTCCCATACCGTGCGCGCGTTGACGATCGTGTAGCCAATCTCGTTGCCGAGCGCACGCTGCTGCGCATCGCGGTTCGCGCCGGCGATCGACTCGGGCCACGAGTTGCCGTCGCGGAAACGCGGCATGTTGTCGTCCGCGAACACGCCGAAGATCGGCGCGCCGAAGCCGATGGTCGCGAGGATCAGCGTATCCGTCGCCGCGAGCATCTCGGCCGCATCCCGGTCGACGAAATCCTTGTTCGGAAGGTGCACGAGGCGGCGGACCCCCGCCTCGACCGCCGCAACCATCGCCGGCGTGCTGACGGCGTGGACCTGCACCGTCACGCCGACCTTGGCCGCCTCGTCAACGATCGCGTCGAGCACCTCGATTTCCTGAACGCTCGGGCGCGGCTCCGGCGTCAGCGCGATCTCGCCGGTCCACTCGATACCCATCTCCGCGAGCTCGCGCACGGCCGCCCGCGCGGACTCCGGCGTCTGGTCGTTGAGCCGGATGCGCCCCGACGGGATGATGCGCGGCCCGTTGATCTCGCCGCGCTCGATGCGGTCGCGCAGCACGATGTTGCCGTCGGCCGGCCCGCCGCCCGAGAGAACCGTCGTGTAGCCGGCCTCGAGCAGCGCCTGCATCTCCTCGCGCTCGTTCGGGCCGGTGTTGATGTGACGGTGCGCGTCGATGAAGCCCGGCATCGCGCTCATGCCGGCCGCGTCGATCGTCTCGAGGCCGCTCGTGTCGGCACGACCGGCGGCGACCTCCGCGATGCGGCCGCCGCGGACGACGATCGTACCGGAGTCGATCACGCTGCCGTCGCCGACGATGATCCTCGCATTCGTGATCGCGACGTCCTGCGCGGAAACCGGGCCCGCGGCGAACGCGGCGGCGAGCACGACGACGGAAAGCTCTGCGGCAAATCCAACGAAAGGCGCCCTTCTCACTGTCCCCCCCTTCGCCCGGATCCGGGCGTCCATAAGTTTTGCGACGAACCGACCCGCAACCGTCACGCTCTAAAGCCCCTGAACGAGCTCGCCGAGACCTCGAACCACACGCGCGTGCGCGGCGGAGCTTTCGCTTTCGTCTTCTCGGGCGATCAGCACGGTTCGTAGCCCGGCGGCAGCCCCACCCTCGTAATCGTCCACGACCGTGTCCCCGACGTGCAGCACCCGCGCGGGATCGACGCAGAGGCGAGCGCACGCGTGGGCGAAGATCCGCCCGTCCGGCTTCGCCGCGCCGACCTCGCCCGAGCAGACGATCAGGTCGAAGTGCTTCGATAGACCGAGCTCGGCACAGAAATGACCGAGACCGCACGGCCAGTTCGAGACGATCGCGAGCGGATAGCCTGCCGATCGCAACTTCTCCAGCGTCGGCGCCGTATCCGGAAAGATTTCGAAGCAATTCGGGCCGAGCAGCCGCCAGAGCGCATCCGCGTGCCGCTCGATCTCGTCTTTGGCGGCGCCGATCTCGAGGCGCTCGAAGAGACGCGCGGCGAGCTCGACCTCGCGCGCGCGCCTCTCCTCCGGCGGCGCCGAAGGAGAGCCGATCCGCTCGTAGCCCGCGAAGATCTCGTAGAGGATCTCGTGCCGCCACGGCGCGCAGTCGAACCCTTGCGCGGCGAGGTAATTCATCACCGCGCGCCCGCGCCCGTGCCCTTCTCGATGGAAGACGAGCG
>Ga0079224_100013582_pt1 | contig 11345 bp, 8 predicted proteins | sample Stecom2015_FD_80414 | JGI IMG/M metagenome (GOLD analysis project Ga0079224, IMG submission 80414) | Agricultural soil microbial communities from Utah to study Nitrogen management - Steer compost 2015 | ecosystem: Environmental > Terrestrial > Soil > Agricultural land | place: USA: Utah...
CAGATAGTTACCGATAAATGGAGAAGATATGAAACGATAAAAAGGTTTTATAATATTGAACAAAAAATAAGTGGTCAGGGGAAGAATTTCAAGGAATTGCACATTGTAATCATGCAATTAAAATCTTGGATCAGATCAATACCAACCCATGTTAGCAAATGGCATGTTCAAGCTTACTTTGATGAGTTTTGTTTTAGAATAAACCGTTCTCAATTTAAAACAAGTATCTTTCATAGGTCCATAGAAAGAATGGTAAATGCCAAACCGGTATATCAAAAAGACATAAAACAGATAGTAAGTGTATAGCTCAATAAATTAAAATTAATGAAAAAAAAATACAATTTATTTAGGTGGCTGATAGTTTTTGTTTTTGTATTTGTAAACTGCCCTTATTGGGCATTATTGTACTTGATGCTATTATTGCTGCTTTTTACTGCTATTACTTTTCTTTTAAAAAGAATAATTAACAATAATCTAAGGAAGTTATTAAAAGCTTTATTATTGTTCTTTTTTGTCTTTATTATAACAATAAGCGTAAAACTCTTGATGGGTGATATCTATAAAATCCCTAGTTCTTCGATGAGTAACACATTATATGCTAAAGATGTTATTTTTGTTAATAAATTAAGTTATGGTCCTAGATTACCACGTTCTCCTTTTGATATTCCTTGGATAAACATAGCTTTTTATTTTAATGAAAATGCAAAAAAGCGAATAAAAGAAAATTGGTGGGAGCATAAACGTCTGTCTGGTACAAGAACCATACATAATGGTGATGTTGTGGTGTTTACCATGTTTGCCCACAATATGGTAATTGTAAAGCGCTGTATGGCAATTGCTGGAGATACCCTTAAAATACGTAAGGGAGATGTTTATATAAACAATAATTATTTTAATCCGTCTAATCTAATACTTAATACCTATAAATTTAAAGTGAAAAACAAGAAAACCTTTTACAAAAAGCTGGATTCAATAGGGTTAAATGTTTATTTGAGTAATACAGAATTTAGTCAATTTAAAGGTGCGCTATCATTTCAGGACATAACACAACTTGAAAAATTGGGAGAGTTACAAGATTTGGTAAGGATTACAGATAAACAAACATCAAAAAGTTTTGCTTATCCTAACTCCGAATACAACCAATGGAATTATGACAATTATGGATCGTTTATAATACCCAAAAGAGGAATGGTAATAAGGTTTACTCCCGAAAATTACGCGCTATATAGTAAGGTTATTAATGAGCATGAAGGCGTTGTCATAAAAAAAACAAAAGTCGGCTACATGATTAATGGAAAAGTAGTACAAACATACACCTTTAAACAAAATTATTTTTTTATGATGGGGGACAATAGAAAGGACTCTGCGGATTCCCGGGTTTGGGGTCTGGTGCCAGAAGAGCGCATCATTGGTAAAGTACAATTGGTTTTATGGTCAAACTATCAAGATGAATTTCAATGGGATAGACTGTTAAAATCTGTAAATTAGTGTTTCTCTTTGATTTCACTACAAAGGCATTAATAATATGAAATTTAAGTTTTCGTCATTTTCTGTGCTTACCATTTTTATATGCTTATCCATTATTGGCGCAAGCCTCATCCCCTTGTTAAGCGTACAATTAACACCTTCAAAAACCTTACCATCTATTAATATAAATTACAGTTGGCAGGACGCTTCAGCCAAAGTGATGGAGCAGGAAGTGACTTCCAAACTAGAAGGTGTTTTTAATACGGTTAAAGGTATTAAGGCATTAAGTTCCACGTCTGATAAAGGAAGAGGAACTATCTCTCTTAAATTTAAAAGCCATACCAATATGGATGCTGTACGGTTTGAACTAGCAAACTTAATTAGGCAATCCTATTCCGAACTTCCAGAGGGCGTCAGTTATCCGAACTTGTCATTAAGTGCCGCCAACAAAAATAAGTTACCTATTTTATCTTATAGTATTCATGCGAATGAAAGTCCTTATTATATAAAAAAATATGCGGAAACTCATATTTTACCTAAGCTTTCAACGATAAAAGGCGTTAATCAAGTCAATGTGTATGGTGCAGCTCCTTTTGAGTGGGTTATTGAATACAATACCAATACACTTTTACAGCTTAACTTATCAGTGAATGATATTCAAAGCGCTATCAATACCTATCTTAATGAGCAAGAATTGGGTAACGGTATTTTTAAAACAAATGAGGAAGCTTATGATCATGAAATAGCATTAAAATTAGCTTACAAACCAGATGCCGATATTAATTGGAACAACATTCCCATAAAAAAGATTGGGAATAGAATTGTTTATTTAGGAAATATAGCCACAGTGACCTATAAAGAAGCTGATGTAACGGGCTATTATAGAATAAATGGGTTGAATACGATTAACATGACTATTTATGCAGAACAAGGGGTCAATACGATCGATTTAGCTAATACAGTTAAAGCAAAAGTTATAAATTTAAATAAGATGTTAGATACAGGTTACAGTATCAAGTTAACCCAAGATACGACTGATTATGTGGTGGAAGAATTGCAAAAAATACAAAAACGGACGCTTTTTTCGTTTCTTATTTTGTTGATTTTAATTCTGCTAATCAATAAAAGTTTTAAGTATTTAGCCATTTTGTTTCTAAGCATCGTTACCAACCTCCTTATTGCGGTTATTTTTTATTATCTATTTAAAGTAGAGCTCCAATTATACTCTTTTGCGGGGATTACTATTTCTTTTGGAATCATTATAGATAATAGCATTATCATGATAGATCATATAAGAAACAAAGGCAATAAAAAAGCGTTTTTAGCCATTTTAGCAGCAACGCTAACAACCATTGGGGCTTTAATGATTATTTTTTTATTAGAGGAAAGTCAACAAGCAGATTTATTGGATTTTGCTTTAGTAATAGCCATAAATATAGGTGTATCGTTATTAGTGTCTTTGTATTATGTACCAGCCCTTTTGGAAAAAATGAATCTGTCTAAGAAACGCATTCATTTTTCGATAAAAAGGAAAAGAAGGATCGTGCGGTTTGCAAATTTTTATTCACAGGTTATTTTTTGGATGAAAAGACCGCGTTTTAAATGGGCATTTATTTTAATTTTTGTATTAGGTTTTGGAATCCCTTTTCATTTATTGCCTAAAGAGATGGAAGGTGATGGGTTTTTTACTGATATGTATAATAAGAGTATAGGGTCAGATTGGTTTGCCAATGATGTTAGGCCGACTTTAGAAAAAGCAATAGGAGGCTCTTTAAGACTTTTTACAGAAGATGTTTTTGAGAATTCGTACTATTCCGAACCAGAACGAACTACATTAAGAGTTACAGGCACGATGCCAGATGGTTGTACCATTCAACAACTTAATGAGGCCATAATTAAAATGGAAGCTTATTTAAGTCGGTTTAACGAAATTGAACTTTTTGAAACACGTATATCCAGTTATAGAAATTCTAGTATTTCCATTTACTTTAAAGAGGATTACGAATTTAGTGGCTTTCCATACACTTTAAAAAGTCTGTTAGAATCTAAGGCTATTAGTTTGGGAGGATTAGATTGGTCTGTCACAGGTGTAGGGAGAGGATTTTCCAATGCTTTAGGTACGGGTTCTAAACAAAACAGAATTATATTGGAGGGTTATAATTATGATAAATTATATGGGTATGCTGAACAGTTGCAGCAACAATTGTTGGACAGCTCAAACTCACGAGTTAGAGATGTAGAAATAACCAGTGGTGGATGGCAGAATAATGCCTTATATGAATATTATTTGGATTTTGATGCCAATAAATTGGCACTTGCAAATGTGTCCCAAACACAATTATATGGCTACTTGAAAAATCAAGTGCATTCAGGATGGTTGACCTCTATTGTACAAAATAATGAATTCCAAGATGTAAAGTTGGTTTCAGATAAGTACAAAAAATTTAATGTTTGGGATTTAAAACATACACCAATAAGTATTCAAAATAAACAATATAAATTAAATCAATTAGCGTCTATTGAAAAAAAGAAAACAGGGAATACTATTGAAAAAAATAACCAACAATACAGCTTAACTGTCGCCTACGATTTTTTGGGAACGGCGCTATTAGCTCAAAAAGTTAGAGAAAGAACCATAGAAGGTTTTGAGCCTAAATTACCATTGGGGTATAAAGTATCTGAGCAAAAATTTAATTACTGGAATAACAAAGAAAAAACACAATACTACTATTTGTTCATCGTCATTGGAATCATTTTTTTTATATGTGCCATCTTGCTTGAATCACTAAAACAGCCCTTAGCCATCATTAGTATGATTCCTATATCATTTATTGGGGTGTTTTTAACATTTTATCTATTCGATTTTAATTTTGACCAAGGTGGATATGCTTCTTTTATTTTATTAAGCGGCATTAGTGTAAACTCTGCCTTATATATTGTAAATGATTTTAATAATTTAAAAAATGATTACCCAAATAGAACGAGTAGCTTACTTTATTTTAAGGCATTTAATTATAAGATAATTCCTGTTGTTCTAACTATTGTGTCAACCATAGTTGGACTAATGCCTTTTGTTTGGAGTGGACAAAATGAAGCGTTTTGGTTCTCATTTGCTGTGGGCTCAATTGGCGGTTTATTATTTTCTTTAATAGGGATATATCTCTATTTGCCATTGTTTGTTGTATTTAATCACCATAAAAAATGATTATGAAGTTTATATTTTATAAGCATTTTGGAGTATGTAATAACTCTTTAAAAAACAGTTAAAGTTCTTGAAAAGAGGGTATTATTTAATTATTGACTTATTCTTTACCTTCGGCTATCTTCTTATATTATAAGCTGAATTATAACTCGTCGTTTTCTTACTAAGTGAGATGTTACTTTTTAAAATGGATCTCAGTCTTGAACGATGTATAAAGCAATACTGTCATAAATAACTTGAAAATGTTCGACAATAGTTTTTAAATCCTATAAAGTCCCTAGTTGATAGCTTTAACAATCTGATTTTTTTAAATCTATAATGGCAAAAGGATTTTTATAATATTCGCGGTCGTTTATCTTGCTTTACTACCAAATAATATTTATCTTTATAAAACCAGTAAGTAAAGTAATTTATTTTGAGGTCATTTATAATTCTATCAACAAATCGGCTAACAGATTGTTTTTTGAGTTTGTAAATGATTGATATATAACGTATTTTGATAGGGTAGTAGGCTTCCTGCCACCCCGACGAGCCTTCTTTAAAAGGATATAAAAACACTGTTAATCTATTGATTTTCAGTGTTTTTTGTTTTTACGATATCATTTGATATGGTTTGATATCACCCTATCCAGTGAATGATTCGGTGAATACTTTCTTTCCAGCATTTCACTATCTTAGAATGATCATTAGATTGATTTGACTTTCGTCTTTAACACTTATTGTTTAACTTAAAGACATTCGAAATGCCTGATTTTACTACATTCTCCGTACTTTTCTTTACAAGAAAACTCAACCGGAACAAAAAAGAATTATCCATTTATGCCCGTATCACGGTAAATGGAAAATGCGCTGAAATGAGCCTCAAAAGGAAAACTTCAGTGAATGAATGGGATAGTTCAAAAGGACGCCTTAAAGGAACTTCCCCAAGGATTAAAACACTAAACAGTTATTTAGACCAGGTTTATTCCAAATTACTCGATACCCAAAAGAGAATTCTGGATAAAGATACCTTAATCACCGCAGATAAAGTCAAAGCTTCCTACCTTGGATTGGATGAAGAGCATAAAACCCTTAAGGACATTATTCATTATCATAACCAGACAATGAAGGGCGTCCTTAAATGGGGTACGCTTAAGAACTATAATACCACAGCCAAATACCTAGACGAATTTCTAAAAAAGAAAAAGAAAACCAATGATGTGTACCTGAAGCAGATCGGTTACCAGTTCATTACTGAATTTGAAATGTTCCTTAGGAATTACCGTGCTAAAAAAGCAAGAATAACCTGCGGAACGAATGGTACGATGAAACACCTGGAGCGCTTTAAAAAAATGATCAACCTAGCCATTAAATTAGAATTGCTGGAAAAAAGCCCTTTTCAGAATTATAAAATGAAGTTTGAAAAGAACGAACGTCAATTCTTATCGGAGCGGGAATTAAAAATGGTCGAAGAAACCTATTTTAAAAGTGAACCCTTGGAAAGGGTCAAAGAAATGTTCCTATTTTTCTGTTATACCGGGCTTACTTATGGTGAGCTTAAAGTGCTCACCAAAGATCATATCGTTAAAGGAATGGATGGTAAAAACTGGATATATACCAAGCGGGAAAAAACCAAAGAACCTGTAAAAGCCCCCCTACTTCATAAAGCCGATGTGATTTTAAAAAAATATAGAGACAAACAATTTGACCTTGTTGGTAAATATTTGTTTCCGGTAAGATCTAACCAAAAGATGAATCAATACGTAAAGGAAGTAATGAAAGCTGCAAAAGTTAGAAAACATATTACCTTTCATTCAGCACGGCATACATTTGCCACCACCATTACTCTTTCTAATGGGGTGCCTATCGAAACGGTCTCAAAGCTTTTAGGGCATACCAAGCTATCTACAACCCAGATCTATGCAAGGGTAATGGAAAATAAAATTAGTAATGATATGAGCAACTTGGAAAAAAGAATGTCGAAGAAGGAAAAAAAAGAAAGATCAGAGCGACCAAATGGAACTAATGAGAGCGATTGAAATTATTAAAGTAGCGTTTTAGTTTAATGACTATTCTTCTTCGGTTTGATCAAAAAGACCTCGTAATTCAGTTTTGGGATCGAGCATAAATTCTTCTAGGACTTTCAAAGCTTTTTCCTGAATGGCACCAAACCTTTCATATTCCAGGGATCCGGCAGCAATAAAATCTTCATCGAGGTCTAAAACCTGGGAAAGATAGGTGTCATCTTCCCCATAGTAATATATAATAGCATCGGATCCCAGAATATTCAGTTCAAGGGAATATGGAACTTGTTCAAAATATTCCTTTGAATAAAGCTCCGGCATATTAAAAGATACCGTTTTGGTAAATGGATTGAAGGACAGCCATGTTGGAATATAAAGCCTGCCGAGGTCAAACATCGTTTTTTAATTTTAAACTTCCGATATCTAATTTAGTAAAAGTTACTCATAAATGGCAATGTAAAACCTCTAGCTCCTGCTAAATTTAAAGAAAGAAATAAGCCAGCTTCTCACAGGCTAAAATCAAAAAAATATAACTATTTAAATCAAGTGAAAGGTATTACCTATTTAATTCTCTATTTTAGTGGCAAGTTTACATATCCTTACATCTTTAAATAATGCATCCTCTTAAAATTTTTGATGATTTAGACTATCTATCAGTTAAAAATCAAACCACTTCTTTTCCTAAACATTTTCATAGTACTTTTTGTATCTCTTTAATTTTTTCCGGGGTGGAAAAAATAGATTTCGGCAACTATGATTTGTATAGTGAACCTGGCAGTATATCAATAACCAATCCTTTTGAGATTCACTCGAACCCATTAGTTCATAAGGATGTCTCCACAAGTTTTGATACTGTTTATATTTCAGGGGAGCTTATGAAATACTATACTCAGGAGAATATCATTTTCAACCAAAGAAAAATTCAGGATGTTCAAGTCTCCTCTAAATTTTTGGCACTTAAAAAATCTATAGAGACCGGAGATCAACAGCATATCCATAGTTCGTTAAAACAGTTTATAGAATTAATAAAGCCTTATTCCAATTTTAAAAATGAAAATTATGCATCACTCAATTTTGCTGAATTCGAAAATTTAGAAGAATATATTGAACAGAATATTTTTGAAAAATTTGATCTCAGTACATTAGCTCAACTTACAAACAGCAATAAGTATGGTTTCGTAAAAAAGTTTAAGTTATTCACGGGAATGTCACCGATGAACTACATTATAATGCGAAAAATTTTCTCAAGTAAATCTTCTATTGCTCCTAATACCAACCTTTCTGAACTTGCTTATCAATATAATTTTACAGACCTGGCACATTTTTCAAAAACCTTTAAACGGTATATAGGTGTCCCACCTAAAACATATCAAGATAGAATGCAAAACAAGCATTAATTGCCAATATTGTACAAGTACTCTTGAATTTTCGGATTTAACTTTGTTTAAAATTATAATCAAAAGTCAAAAATGAAAAGAGTCATTTACCTCATAACCGTTTTTTTTATTTCATATCCTTCTTTTACCCAATCTATAGATGAACCTCTACCGCAGCGAAAAATGGAAAAGGATCTGGAAATATTTAAAAATATTCGGATTGAAGCCAACTCGGGCCTCTATAAATACCGTTCTAAGAAAGAAATCGATAGTATTTACAGCTGGGCTGAGAACAAGGTCAAAACAATTGGCACCTATCGTGAATTCTATAACCTAATATGTAAGCTAACAGATTTCGAGGGAAGCCTGCATAACAATACTGTTTTACCAGAAAAATATAAGAGTAGTTTAAAGGCTGAACAGGATGGTTATTTTCCATATCCTATAAAATGGGTTGATGGGAAATGGCTTTTAAATCAGGAAGGGGTTGAAGTTCCCCTAGGTTCTGAATTAATAAGTATAAACCAGGGCCCCATTGACCAAATAATTGAAAATTTACATAAATATTACACTACCGATGGGATAAATACCACTGGAAAAAGAATTGGGATTAATTATAACTTCGGAAAGTACTATCGATTTAATTATGGTTTGGAGAATGATTTTGAAGTCGCCTTTAAAACCCCTCGTTCGGAGGAAATAAAAACCATAAAATTAGCCAGTGTGGGATATGCCCAATATTATTCAAATGTTGAAAATCGCTATTCCAAAATGTTTGATGAGGTAAATTATAAAGATTGGGAGGAAGGAGAAATTTACAGCTTTGAAACTACACAAGATTCCATAGGCATTCTTACCATAAATAGCTTCTCTATGGGCAATAAACATGCAGCGGAACATAAGCAATATGTTTCTTTTCTCGACAGTATTTTTACCAGTATAAAAGAACAGCAAATAAAAGACCTAATTGTAGATGTACGTTATAATGGCGGTGGCACTGACCCCAATGATTTAGTTACCTATTCTTACTTGACCTCACGTACTTTTCAGGAAAATAAGCAAGCCTGGATAAGTTTCGAGAAAATTCCCTTTGTACGGTATGCATATACTGATATTCCAAGAATTTTAAGACCCTTGGGTGTGGGAAAGTACAACAAAGCTTTTCAAAAAGAATTTCCGGTGGAAATTGATGGGAAATTCTATCAGGATAGTACAAGTGAAGACCATAAAATTTGGGAGCCTAACAATCAAGCCTTTTCTGGAAATATTTACCTACTTATTAGTCCCACACTAGCATCTGCCGGAAGTTTGTTCGCTGCAATGGTAACCGGCAATGAAAATTCAATAACCATAGGTGAAGAAGCAATGGGAGGTTATTATGGGCATAACGGTCATTCTTCCCTGGGGTATATATTACCTAAATCCCGTCTTGAAATCTTCTTTTCCGTTGTCAATTTAGAGCAGGATGTTCCCAAAAAAGGAAATCAAATTTACGAAAGAGGGATTATCCCTGACCTTATTATCCCCCAGTCTTACGAGGATTTTATAAACCACGACGATACACAAATGAAGGAGACATTGAAACTGATTAGAAAAAACAGTCTATAATTCACTCTAAGATAAAAACATAAGCCTGGAAATTAACCAGAGTCTGTAATCTAACATTTTCAAGCATTGTTTTATACCGTATTGGTAACTGGCTTTTTATAATTAATAATTAGATAAGCTACCAATAGATTTGGAACCCAACATAACCAGGCAACAATACGATATGCAAAAATAAAATCGTCTAATAATATTGTTAATATGGGAAGCCAAAACCTTAATGTTACTGCTGCAAAACACGCAGCATAACTATAAATCATGAAATCCTCGTGTAGTCTTATTTTACCGCCTTTTATACTTTTATACCCCAGGTAAGTTGAAATTATCCAAATAAGGGCAAGTGAACTAAAGCCAATTGTACTTGTGATTCCCCCTGTTGAAAAAAAAGCTATATAAAGTCCGCAAATCCCACTTATCAAGACAGAAACAACATATGTTTTCCCTATCCCCCGATGCAATTTGATATTGTTACTTCTCAATTTTTTACTGAATTGTAGCCATCCGATCAACAAAGCAAGACCACCAAGAAAAATATGCACGTAAAACATAATATTCCATAAATTATTTTTCAAGAGATCTACCGTCTTTGTTCCTAATAATCCAAATTCCCGATCAATTATCAAGTATAAAATAGGATATAAGCCAATAATAATGGATAGCAGGCTAAGTATAACCCAAGAAGCTTTTTTCATTTCAATTTAAATTACTTGAAAAATATATAGTTACAGCTTTTTATCCTAAACATCCAATATTCAGATATATCAGAACTCTACTACAGTGAATATACATTACTAATCTAAGTTTTTTTGCTTTAAAGAAAATTCAATTTTTAAATGACACGTAATTTCACGTTACTTCAAATATGAGTAACTTTCAGTATCTTTAAGTTAGTTGTTTTTAAACTTATAAAAAAGTACGAAATTTTCACCTTTTAAGGGAAAAATGAGTAGCAAGAGGGTAACACGCAGAGCGATGTTACCAGTTTTTATTCAACTCATTTTTAGATGTTTATGGTGATTATATTAATCTTTTATAGCCAATTTTGCGACAAATGGCTTGGGAAGCCGCATAAACAGGCTTAAATTTGCGACAAAAAAGGAAATATGGCTCTATGACTGGTGATAACTTAACCGCCAGGATTGAGTTTGAATATTTTCTTACTTTTATCCTGTAAAGGGAATAATAGTGAGCTTTCAAAAATAAAAAAAATAAAAATCTTTTGTATTTAAATTTAATATCGTAATATTGCGATGTAAATAAATTTAGAAATGGGAGTAACAAAAACAGAAATATATAAAGACGAGCAAAATAAACTTGCATCGCTTCTTAAAGTTTTAGGGCATCCAGCCAGAATAGCAATCCTGCAATATATTATCAACCAAAAAGCATGTATTTGTAATGATCTGGTTGAGGAATTAGGTTTAGCACAGGCAACTATTTCACAACATTTAAAAGAATTAAAAACCATAGGAATTATTCAAGGTTCAATTGAAGGTAGATCTGTATGTTATTGTATTGACGAACTGGTATGGAAACAATTTCAAGAGGAATTTAATGGCTTTTTCAATCAGGATGTAAACGTAAAGCAGTGCTGCTAAGGCATTTTTTTATACTTTAACATCGTTATATTGCTATATAACGTTATTTAATTATTTATTTTATCATTTTAAAAGTTAGTATTATGAAATTATC
>Ga0079224_100013583_pt1 | contig 11345 bp, 10 predicted proteins | sample Stecom2015_FD_80414 | JGI IMG/M metagenome (GOLD analysis project Ga0079224, IMG submission 80414) | Agricultural soil microbial communities from Utah to study Nitrogen management - Steer compost 2015 | ecosystem: Environmental > Terrestrial > Soil > Agricultural land | place: USA: Utah...
GAGATAAAATCCTATGAAGATTCCCCGGATGAACAGGTTTTTGACCTTCTCACCCAGACCATTCTGAACGGCCACCCCCTGGGCCATTCCATCCTGGGGACGCCGGAAACCATCCGCAACCTGACCCGGGAGGATCTCCTGGCCTACAAGGAACGGTTCTATACCCCCGGCAATTCCTGCCTGGCCGTGGCCGGGAATGTCGACCCGGAAGAGGTGATTGCCGCGGCCAGTGAGTACTGGGGCAACTTCCATGGGCAAACCGCCGGGGAAGAGAAGATCCCGGTAAAGATCAAAGGGGAAAATATTCTGAAAAGCAAGAGAACGGAACAGGTCCACCTTTGCGTGGGGACGCCGGGGTTCCCCAGGGACCATGAGGACCGGTATATCCTGATGGTCCTCGATAATATCCTGGGCGGCAGTGTCTCTTCCCGGCTTTTCCAGGAACTCCGGGAGGAAAGGGGCCTGGTTTATGCCACCGGCTCCCATTACGCGGCCTTTATGGATACCGGGCTCTTCACGGTTTATGCCGGGACCAGCCTGGAGAATTTTACCGAGGTGCTGAAGGTAATCCGGGGGCAGTTTGAAGACCTGAAAAACGGGCCCCTCTCCGGGGAAGAGGTACAGCGGGCAAAGGAACAGATTAAAGGGAACTTCTGGCTCAGTATGGAGAATTCCACCAACCGCATGAGCAGGCTGGCCAAGTCGGACCTGTTTTATAAGAAGATCATTACCCCGGAGGAGGTAGTGGCCAGGATCGACCAGGTAACCGCCGGGGAAGTCTTGCGCGTGGCCCGGACCCTCTTCCAGGATGATTTTCTGACCCTGACGGCGATTGGCCCGTTCCCGCCGGATTATGCGCTCGAAAGGTGGTAGACGATGGAAAGAGTGAAAATCCCCCTCCGCCGGCTGCCCCATGCCGCCGGGTTGCCGTTACCGCAGTATATGACCGCCGGCGCGGCGGGGATGGACTTAGTGGCGGCGGTGGAAAAAGAGGTAACAATCCCGCCCGGGGGCTTTCTGCCCATTCCCACCGGCCTGCAGGTGGCCTTGCCCGAAGGTTTTGAAGGGCAGATCCGGCCCAGGAGCGGTCTGGCCGCCCGTTTCGGTGTGACCGTGCTTAATGCCCCCGGGACCATCGACAGTGATTACCGGGGCGAGATCCAAGTCCTCCTGGTCAACCACGGGCCTGCCGATTTCGTGGTCCGCCGCGGTGACCGCATCGCCCAGTTGGTCATAGCCGGGGTAGTCCGGGGGGGATGGCAGGAGGTTACCGGAGATCTGGCGGCGACCGCCCGCGGGGAAGGCGGTTTTGGCCATACCGGTGTTTAGGATGCAACAGCGAGCAGGGGAAGCGGCGGTCCGGGCGCTTCTGGGAAGAGGAGGGTGCCAAAGGTGAGAAAAGCGGTTGTGGCCATTGTCGGCCGGCCGAATGTGGGAAAATCCACCCTCTTTAACCGGTTGGCCGGCCGGCGGGTGGCGATCGTTGAGAGTATTCCCGGGGTAACCCGGGACCGTTTGTACACTGAAGGAGAATGGGCGGGCCGGCGTTTTTTCCTCGTCGACACCGGCGGGATCGCCCCCGGGATGCCGGATGACCCGTTACAAGAGCAGATTTACGACCAGGCCGTCTTGGCCGTGGACGAGGCGGATCTCATCCTTTTTGTCGTGGACGGGCCGGCCGGCCTGCAGGCGTTGGACCGGGAGGTCGCAGAGATTCTCCGCCGGGCGGCCAAACCCGTAATTCTGGTTGTCAACAAGGTCGATTCGTACCGGCCGGAACTGGCGGCGGATTTTTATGCCCTGGGCTTTGGCGAGCCGGTCCTGGTCTCTGCGGAACACGCCTTGAACCTTGACGAACTCTTTGAGGCGATTGTCGCGCACTTGCCGCCCTCCGCAGCGGGGGAGGATGACGACGCGGTGAAAGTGGCGATTATCGGCCGGCCGAATGTGGGCAAGTCATCGCTGGTCAATGCCCTCCTCGGCGAGGAACGGGTTATTGTCAGTTCCGTCCCCGGGACCACCCGGGATGCGGTGGATACGCCCTTGCGCTTTCAAGACCAGGATTTTCTCCTTATTGATACCGCCGGGATCCGCCGCTCCCGCAAGCGCGCCTCCCGGGATGCGGTGGAGTATTACAGCGTGCTCCGGGCTTTACAGGCGGTGGAGAGGTCCGAAGTCACCCTCGTCCTCCTGGATGCCGGAGAATTCCTCTTGGAGCAGGATAAAAAGGTGGCTGCCATTCCCCACGAGGCCGGTAGGGCCACGGTCCTGGTGGTGAACAAATGGGACCTGGTGGAGAAGACTTCCCGGACCGCCCGGGAATACGAGGAGCGGCTCCGGGCGGAGATGCCTTTTCTCAGATATGCGCCGGTGCTTTTTCTTTCGGCCCGGACCGGCCTGCGGGTGGGGCGGGTGCTCCCGGAAGTCCTCCGGGTGGCGGCGGAGTACAACCGCCGGGTGCCGACAGGCTTGCTCAACCGGGTGGTCCGGGAAGCGGTGGACCGGCGGCATCCCCCTTCCCGGAAGGGGAAGACCCTGAAAATCTATTATGCCAGCCAGGTCCAGGTCGGACCGCCGACCATCCAGTTCTGGGTGAATGACCCGGAATTACTGCACTTTTCCTATGAGCGGTTCCTGGAGAACCGGCTCCGGGAGGAATTCGGTTTCACCGGTACCCCGCTCCGGCTTTTCTTCAAAAGGAGGGGGGAGAAAAAAGCCCAATATTAGCATTCCGGGATCCGGTGCGCCCGCCTGAAGCGGCGGTTTTCACCGGAGGAATATCTGTTTTGGGAGGAGATCTGTTGTGTACGGCCTTATTGCAGTGATCATCAGTTACTTTATTGGCGGTTTTCTGACAGCGGGGGTAATCGCCTCCTTAAAACGGGTGGATCTCAGTAAAAAAGGCAGTGGTAACCTGGGGGCCACCAATGCCCTCCGGGTCTTCGGTCCCCTTGCCGCCGTCCTGGTTCTCCTGGGCGATATCGCCAAAGGGGTGCTGGGGGTCTGGGTCGGCCTCCGGTTGGGGGGCAGTAAGGAAGTGGCCGCCCTCTGCGGGCTGGCAGTAATAATCGGCCACAACTGGCCTCTCTTCTTCGGCTTCCAAGGGGGAAAAGGGATCGCGACCACTCTGGGGGCGATCATTCTCCTGATCCCCAAGACAATTATGGTGGTCATCCCCTTATGGGCCTTGGTGGTTTTGCTCACCCGCTATGTCTCCCTGGCCTCTTTACTGGCAGCCCTGGCTTTGCCGGTGGCTACTTGCTTTTTCTATCCCGGGCAGGAATTGGTGCTGCTCTTTGCTGCCGGCGCCGCCATTTTAGCAATCTACCGGCACCAGGAGAATATCCGGCGTCTCCTGGCGGGAAAAGAGAATAAAATCCAACTGCCACGGAGAACCGGGAGGGAAGAAAGATGAAGATCGGGAAAAGGATGAAGATCGGGGTGATCGGCGCCGGGGGTTGGGGCACCGCCCTGGCCCGGCTCCTGGTGGAAAACGGGCACCAGGTAAGGCTCTGGGCTTACGAGCGGGAGACGGCGGCCCAGATTAACGACTTTCATTATAATCCCAGGTTTTTGCCGGGGGTGGAGCTTCCTTCAGCCCTGAAGGCCAGCAATGACCCGGACGAAGTGGGAAAAGGCCGGGAGATGCTGGTTTTTGCAGTCCCTTCCCAATGGCTGCGAAATGTTGCCTCAATGTTTAAACCTTATGTTTCCTCCCATACCCTGGTGGTGAATGCCGGCAAAGGGATTGAAGTGGAGACATTGAAACTCCTCTCCACAGTGCTCGAGGAGGAACTGGGGGTTCCCTCCGGGCAGATCGTCACCCTTTCCGGCCCCAATCACAGCGAGGAAGTGGGGAAGGGCTTCCCTTCCGCCACCGTGGTGGCCTCCCCGGATCTGAAAACCGCCGAAACCATTCAGGATGTTTTCATCTCCTCCTATTTCCGGGTCTACACGAACCCGGACCGCACCGGGGTTGAACTGGGCGGGGCCTTGAAAAACGTCTTTGCCCTTGCCGCCGGGATCTGCGAGGGGCTCGGTTATGAAGACAACACCAAGGCCGCTTTGATCACCAGGGGCCTGGCGGAGATGCGCCGCCTCGGCGAGAAGATGGGGGCGTTGCCCCTGACCTTTTCCGGCCTTTCCGGGCTGGGGGACCTTTTTGCCACCGCCGCCGGCCGGCACAGCCGGAACGCCTGGGCCGGGCGGGAGATCGGGCGGGGACGGAAAGTCCATGAAGTCTTGGCTTCCACAGCCTTTGTTGTCGAGGGGGTCCCCACCACCAAGGCCGCTTACCGCCTCGGCGAGAAGCTCGGCGTCGAACTGCCGATTATTGCCGTTGTCTACCGGGTGCTTTTCGAGGGCTTTTCCCCGCAAAAGGCGGTGGAGGCTTTGATGAGCAGGGATCGCCGGCACGAACTGGAAAGGCTGGATTAAACCGCGGGTTTTTTGCAACCATTCAAAACAAAGAAACGACCTCTTTTTCGGGGTTGTTTTTTTTGTCCTAATTTTCCCAAGGCACTCATATAATGTTCACTAAAGAATGGCGCCCTTGGGGGTTCTCCGGGGGAGGTGGCGACAGCGACCGGTGGAAGCCATAAGGAAATTTTCTGGAAAAGGGGGGAGATGGATGGAAGGTTTTGCAATCTTTAAGGATATTGCCGAGCGCACGGGGGGAGATATCTATATCGGGGTTGTCGGCCCGGTACGGACGGGAAAATCCACTTTTATTAAGCGTTTCATGGAATTGATGGTCCTGCCGCAGATCAGCGACCCGTACGACCTGGAACGGACAGAGGATGAGTTGCCACAAAGCGGGGCGGGGAAGACCATTATGACTACGGAACCCAAGTTCGTCCCGGATGAGGCGATCCCTTTAAAAATGGAGAATGTGGAGTTCCGCGTTCGCCTGGTCGATTGCGTGGGCTACACTGTCGACGGCGCCGTGGGATATATGGATGAGCATGGGCCCCGGATGGTGATAACACCCTGGAGCCAGGAACCGGTGACTTTCCAGGCTGCGGCGGAGATGGGCACAAGAAAGGTGATCAGGGATCATTCCACCATCGGACTGGTGGTTACCACCGACGGGAGTATCACCGGGATCCCGCGGGAGAATTACCTGCCCGCCGAGGAAAGGGTCATCAATGAACTGGCCCTCCTGGGGAAGCCCTTTATTGTCCTTTTGAACTCCGTCAACCCCGGGGCGGAAAGCACCATTGCCCTGGGGCAGGAGTTGGCTGAGAAATACCAGGTGCCGGTCTTGCCCATTGACTGCTTGAAAATGGGGATTCAAGAGATCAACCGGGTTGTCCAGGAGATCCTCCGCATGTTCCCGGTGCAGGAGATCCAGTTTGCTCTCCCGCTTTGGGTGGAGGAACTGGCCGGTGATTTCTGGCTGCGCCGGCAGTACGAGGAGGCAATATTTTCGGCGGTGGAAGAGATTGAAAAGGTCAGGGATGTGGAAAAGGCCTTGGCTGTCCTCGCCGCCGCCGAATACGTGGAGACCGCTTCTCTTCCCTCAGTCAACCTGGGCCAGGGGCGGGTGATCATCGCCATTGAACCGCCGGCCGGCCTGTTTTACCAGGTTTTACAGGAGATCACCGGGTTGGCCCTGGCCGATGAAGGCGACCTCCTGCGCAATCTGAAGGAACTGGCGGTGATTAAAAAGGAATACAGCCGGGTGGCCGGGGCGTTGCAGCAATTGAAAGAGTTCGGTTACGGGTTGGTCACCCCGGAAATGGAAGAGATCGAATTTGCGGAACCGGAATTGATCCGCCAGGGCAGCCGTTGCGGGATCCGGATCCGGGCTTCCGCCCCGTCTTACCATATGATCCGGGCGGTAATCAATACCGAAGTCATCCCGGTGGTGGGAACGGAAAAACAGGGCGAGGAGTTTATCCGCTTCCTGACGGAAGAGTTTGAAAAAAACCCTGAGCAGATTTGGAAGACGGAGTTTTTTGGGAAAACCCTTCATGATCTGGTGAAAGAGGGGATCCAGGCCAAATTGAACCGGTTGCCAGTATATGCCCAGGAAAAACTGCAGGAGACCTTAAGCAAGATTATTAATGAGGGCAGCGGCGGATTGGTTTGTATAATAATTTAACCGGCAACGGCCAGCGCGCAACGGAATGGGGAGCTACCGCTCCTTTTTTTTTGTCTTTGTGCACGAGGAAAACCCACAAAAAACTGCGGAAATCTTGAGAACCCCCATCGTTCCTGGAAAATTGAAAAAAATTCGGATAGGAGAGAAGGAAAACGGGGAATTATCTAGAATAGATAAAAGGCATTTTTATACCAGTGTTTTCCTCTAACACTCAAAAACCGGAAGGAGGTGAGCTTATGACCAAGGCCGAATTGATTGAAAAGGTAGCGGAGAAGAGCAACCTGACGAAGAAGGATTCAGGGAAGGCAGTGGACGCCGTGTTGGCTGCCATGACCGAAGCTTTGTCCCGGGGGGAAAAGATCCAACTGGTAGGTTTTGGAAGCTTTGAGGTGAGAGAGAGAGGAGCCCGTACCGGACGGAATCCTCAGACTGGAGCGACCATTAAAATTGCCGCCAGAAAGGTACCGGTCTTCAAACCGGGCAAGGCGTTAAAGGATGCGGTGGACAAATAGACTTCCTTTCGGTTCAATACTTAAAGCGGGGTAATCCCGCTTTTTTGCATTCTTTTTTCCGGGCGCGCGCCGCTTAACTTTCGGCGGCGCTTATGATATAATCAGATAGTTGTTACAGGCGCGAGCAGCGCTGTCCGCGCTATCATGGAGGCGATGGTTGTGGATGGGAAAAGGGTTTTCCGGGAAATCCTTGAAGTGGTTATCCCGGCGTTAATTCTCTTCGTGGTGATCAGGGCTTTCCTCTTTGAGGCCAGGTATGTGCCGAGCCCGTCAATGCATCCCACAATCATGGTTTGGGACCGTTTTCTTGTGGAAAAAGTAACCTACCGTTTTCGTGAGCCCAAACGCGGTGAAATCGTGGTTTTTCGCCCGCCCGCACACGTGCTCGAGATGATGAAAGCGGCGCCCGTGCCGAATACGCCCTTGCAGACGCAGGATTTTATCAAACGCATCATCGGCCTGCCCGGGGAGACGGTCTGGATCCGGGAAGGAACAGTTTATATCAACGGCCGGCCGCTGGCGGAGGATTACATCTCACCGGAGCGGCAACCTTTATATGAATACGGGCCGGAGCGGATCCCGGAAGGCCACTATTTGATGCTGGGAGATAACAGGAACCACAGCTGGGACGGGCACAATTGGGGTTTTGTCCCGCGGAAAAACATTATCGGCCGGGCCTTTTGGCGGTTCTGGCCACTGAACCGGATCGGCGCCATCCGTTGAAAAAAGGGCTCCGGACGGGAACGGTTTTTTCTTTTTTGCGTTTTTGTAAGAAAGGAGAAGCAGAGGTCCAATGCGGTTAGAGACTTTTGTCACCGGGGAGCTGGCGGTCAATTCCTACCTGCTCTGGGATGAAGGGACGAAAGAGGCTGTTTGTATCGACCCGGGCCGGCCCGCCGCCGAAATTGTCAAGGCCATTCAAGAAGAGGGGTTGCGTTTGACGCAGATCCTTCTCACCCATGGCCACGTCGACCATATCGGCGGGGTGGAAGAGGTAAAAAGTGCAACCGGCGCTACAGTGGCGGCCCATTCCGCCGCCGCCCCCGTGCTGGCCAACCCCGCCCTCAACCTCTCGGAGCTATTTGGGGGGAGACTGGTGGTCTACCCCGACATTTTGCTGGCCGACGGCGATATTATCTCTCTCGGCAGTCTCCTTTTGACAGTCCGGCATACTCCCGGGCATTCCCCGGGGGGGATTTGCCTCTTTGGACCGGGGCTGGTCTTTACCGGGGATCTGATTTTTGCCGGGAGTGTCGGCCGGACCGATTTACCCGGCGGTGACCTGCAAACACTGGTGCAAAGTGTAAAAAAGGTGATGCAACTGCCGGATGAGACCAGGCTCCTTCCCGGGCACGGGCCGGCGACTACCGCCGGGCGGGAACGGTTGACCAATCCGTTCCTAAGGGAATGGGGTGGTGAAGACGGGTTAACCGGCGCCCCCTGATTGACAAGAAAGGGACGTTTGGGTAAAATATTGAAAGAATTGCGCCGGTTTTTCCTCGCCGCAATGGACTGCGCGCACGCGCGCAAACGGCCATGGAAAGCAGCGAGTTTTTTTAATTTTATTTTAAAGGAGGAGTTTGTTTTGATTGTTAAAATCCGCCGGTTATCGCAGGTCTTGTTGGCTCCGGTTGTCGTTCTGATCATTGCCGGTCTTTTGGTTACTCTTTTTATCGGCATGCCAAGCCGGGCTGAGAACCCTTATCTTTACAAAGGGCCTTCGGTGAAGATAAACGGGGTTAAGGTAAAAGATAAAGACTTTAACCAGGTTTATCAGGAATTGGTGCGGTTATACGGCCACCGGCAGACCCAGGAAGCCCTCAAGAACCAGACGTTGGAGATCGTAATCAACGAGGAACTGGTCAAGCAGATCCTGAAAGAGCGGAAGATTGAGGCCGACCGCGATGAGCTTGCGGCCATCATGGCGGAGGTGCGGAAAAATTATCCCACCGAAGAAGAGCTGGAGATGTTTCTCCGCGACAGAGGGGTAAAAAACCTGAAAGCCCTGGAGAATTTATACCGGGAGATTTTGCGCAGGCAAACCCTTTATGTGCAGTTGGCGGAGGAAAAGGGGATTGAGGTAACGGAGGAGCAAATCCGTGAGAGGTACGAAACCATGGAACTCTCCCATATCCTGATTGCCACCGAACCGGAGAACGCGGAAAAACCCCGTTCCCAGCGGGAGGCTTTGCAGAGAGCCGAGGAAGTTTATGAGCGGATTATGGCCGGAGAGGACTTTGCCCAACTGGCGAAGGAGTATTCGGATGACCCCTTCACCGCGGAAATGGGCGGGCGCATAGGCAGGAGTACTATTCTCTTTTTCCAGCAGGCCCTGGAGAAAAATTTTGTCGAAACCGCCTTGCAACTGGCGGTCGGGGAGATCAGCAAGCCGGTTGAGACCCGGTACGGTTATCACATCATCAGGGTTGACGATGTAAAACTGGCCGAAGGCGAAGAATGGGAAAAAGAAAAGGAGAACGTCCGCAAGGAGCTAATGTTGGAAGCTTTGGAGCAAAGCGGGGAAATGAATACCTGGATAAAGGAGGAACGGGAGAAGGCCAAAATCGAAATCCTGGATCCGGCGCTCCGGGGCTACCGCTTCAAGCAAGATGAGAAATGGGAGGAGGCGGCCCGGGCCTACGAGAAGGCCCTGAAGGATAAGAGGTACCGCCGGAATGTGGAGGTACGCCTCTCCGCGGCCGAGGCCTACCGGCAGATCGGGGATTACGACAGCGCCCTGGAGGTCCTGGCCAAGACCCCGGAAAGGGTCAAGAGAGAACCGGATTGGGCATTGGCCGAAACCCGTGTCCTGCACGCCCGGGGTACAGTGGATGAGGCGAAAGCAGTCTTGGCCGCCGCCATCGATAGGGCGGGCGAGGACCTCAGCGACCTTTATTTTATCCTTTCTGTAGCGGAAGAACTGGAATTCGCGGAAGAAGTGGAAATCTTAAAAGCAAAGCTTGCCAAGGTTGAAGAGAGAAGGGAAGCGGAACGTCGGGAACTGGAACGGTTGTTCCTGGAAGAACAGAAGAAACTGGAGGAAGTTGCCGGCGAATAAGGGGAACCCGGCAAATTGCCGGCAGCGGAGTGAGGTTGAGGACGAATGAAGATTAGCGCGCCCCGGGGGACCTTTGACATCCTGCCGGAGGAGGCTTTGCGCTGGCGTTGGCTGGAAGCGGCGATCCGGCGGGTTTTTGACTATTATGGTTATCAGGAGATCCGGACACCGGTCTTTGAACACACCGAGCTTTTCCAGCGCGGGATCGGGGAGACCACCGATATCGTGGAGAAAGAGATGTACACCTTTAACGATAAAGGGGGAAGGAGCCTGACCCTGCGCCCGGAAGGGACCGCGCCGGTCGTCCGTTCCTATGTGGAACACAAACTTTACAGCAAGGGCGGGATCACCAAGCTCTTCTATATGGGCCCCATGTTCCGCCAGGAGCGGCCGCAGGCCGGCCGGTTCCGCCAGTTTCACCAGTTTGGGGTGGAACTCCTGGGGACGGAGAGCCCGTTGGCTGATGCCGAAGTGATCACCGTCGCCGTGGAACTCTATAAGGAGTTGGGCTTAACCGACCTGGAAGTCCTCGTGAACTCCATCGGTTGCCCGGCCTGCCGCAAAAAATACCAGGAAGACCTCTTTTCCCGGTTGAGTTCCCTCCAGGAACTCTGCGAGAGTTGCCTGCGGCGCTTGGAGAAAAACCCTATGCGCATTTTGGATTGTAAAAACCCCCGTTGCCGGGAGTTGACAAAAGATGTCCCGGCGGTCACGGATTACCTCTGCCCCGCATGCCGCGACCACCTGGAGAAGACCCTTTCTTTCCTTGATAAGGCGGGGATCGACTACCGCCTGGAGCCCAGGCTGGTCCGGGGGTTTGATTATTACACCCGTACGGTCTTTGAGGTGATCAATGCCGGCCTGGGCGCACAGAATGCCGTTTGCGGCGGTGGCCGCTACGACCACCTGGTGGAAGAGATCGGCGGCCCCCCAATGCCGGGGGTGGGGTTTGCTTCCGGTATGGAGAGGCTCATCCTAACCCTTGAGCAACAGGGGAAGTTTGCCGGTTTCTCTTCCGCACCGCAGGTGGCTTTTGCCGTCCTCGACGAGACCCTGGCGGCGGACGGTTTTGCCCTGGCAACCCGGCTTCGCCGGGAAGGGCTCACCGTCGAAGCCTGCCTGGAGGTGAAGAGCCTCAAAGCGCAGATGCGGGCGGCCGGCAAACTCCAGGCGAAGTTCGTCGTCATCCTGGGCGAGGACGAATGGAAAGACGGCCAGGTTTCGGTGCGGCGGATGGCCGACGGCGAGCAATGGCGGGTCGATCGTGAAGAGGTGTGCCGGTTTATCAAAGACCTTCTCGACCGGGATTCTTCCGGGCGGGAGCAGGAAAGGGGAAGTTTTTCGTGACTGAGTGGAAAAGAACATATTACTGCGGCAAATTACGGGCTGAAGATGCCGGTACCACCGTCTGCCTCAACGGGTGGGTCCATCGCTGGCGGGACCACGGGGGGGTGCTTTTCATTGATCTCCGGGATGCCACCGGCCTGGTACAGGTGGTTTTTCACCCGGAAAAGAACGAAGAACTATTTCAACAGGCGGAGACGCTCCGGAACGAGTATGTGATTGCGGTCCGGGGACGGCTGGAGAAACGGCCTCCGGAGACGGTCAACCCCAACCTGCCCACCGGCGAGGTGGAAGTCATCGCGGAAGAGCTTGTTATTTTAAGCAA
>Ga0079224_100013584_pt1 | contig 11344 bp, 6 predicted proteins | sample Stecom2015_FD_80414 | JGI IMG/M metagenome (GOLD analysis project Ga0079224, IMG submission 80414) | Agricultural soil microbial communities from Utah to study Nitrogen management - Steer compost 2015 | ecosystem: Environmental > Terrestrial > Soil > Agricultural land | place: USA: Utah...
CGCCTGTCCCGAGCGCTCGGTGACGCCATCGTCGAGACCGGTGACCACGGCCTGGGCGGCGAAGACCCAGGTGTCACTCAGTTTCCAACGGCCGTCGAGCGACAGCGCATGACTCTGCGTCGCGCCGAAGTCGCGGACCGTCGCCATCACGCCGATGTTCGACTCGCGTGCGAGGTCGCGCTGCAGACGGAATACGCCGATGCCGGCGCGCGCACCCGCGTCGGGATGACTCGGGTCCCGCGCTTCGATAATCTCGCCTGGCGCACGGTCGTCGATGAGCAGGCCGCCGAGCGACCAGCCGCGGGCTTTGCCGGTCACACGGAGTCCGGCCAGCGGATCCGCGATGCGGCGCGAAAAGAACAGATTGATCGGCGTACTGAAGTACGACGCGTTCTCGATGAAGAACGGACGCTTCTCTTCGAAGAAGACCTCGAAGCGCTGATTGATGGTGACCTGCGGCTCGTCCGATTCGACCTGCGAGAAATCGGGATTGATCGTCGCATCGATCGTGAACGCGTCCTTGACGACGACCTTCGCGTCGAGGCCGCCCCGGAACGACGCGTCGTTCTCGAACGCCGCCCCCTCATCGAGGAAGCGCGCGCCGGTGAACGCGCCGTACGGAATGACCTGCATGTTCCGCCCCGGGGCGATGCCCTCGACCCCGGTCGCCACAGCCAGCTGCGGTTCGGGTCGGGCCACGCGCTTCGTGATGTAGGGCCAGAACGACGTCTCGCTGCGGCGCGCGATGTGCCGCGCGAACCCGACACCCCACTGCTGCGAGCCTGCGTCGGGGAACCGGAGACTGCGGAACGGAATGGCCATCCATGTCACGTAGCCGAACTCGGTGAGCCGCCCTTCGGATTCCCAGACGGTGTCGAAGCTGTAGTCGTCCTCCCCGCGCCCGCTCGACGACGTCACGCCATCGAGCTGCACACCACGCGGGTTGACTTTGAAGATATAGGCGCGCCGGCGATCGAGAAACGTGTCGAGCAGGATGCCGACCCAATCGTCGTTCTCGAACCCCTCGCGACGCGTCAGTGACGCACGCACGGCATCCGGGTCGCCGTCACGCGCGACGAAGATCACGTACAGATTCGTGTCGTCGTAGGAGATGTAGGCCGCCGTGTCTTCCGACACCGGCACCCCGTCGCCGGGCTCTCGCTGCACGAAGGGCGTAACGATGGCCTCGTCGGGACGCGGCGTGCCGTCGAGGTAGTCCTCGATGGTCGGCGGTGTCGACACACGGGGAATGACGAGCGGGGCCGGCGCGGGCGACTGGCCGGCGGCCGCCGACGCTGGCGTGAGTGCCAGCGCCGACGGCCCGAGGCATGAGATCAGGAACAGCAGGGTCGATGTCTTCATCGCGAAACGGTCATTGTGCCAGAACCGTCCGCGCCGACGCGACCCCACCTCACGTCACTTCGAAGTTAGGAGGACCCCTGTGACACGGAACTCGAAGACGCCGTCCAGCCCGGTCGCCTCAGTCGTCCTGATCTTCACCCGGCGCGCCTCACTGACCTGTCCTGGCGCAAGCCGCTTCTCGCTGCCCAGCAGCTCCGAGAAGTCCCACATCGGCGCGTCACCGCGCCGCGGGGCGTCGTGCTCGACGACGGTTGCCGTCGGCTTCCCATACGCGTCGAGAATGCGGCTGACGCTCACGCGCAGCGGCGCCTGAATCGTCTCGTTCGAGACGTTCCGCACCTGCAGGTCGAACGTGGTCGTCCCCGTCGCGGCGTCGAAGACCGCCGGCCCACCGAGCAGCACGACGCGATCCCCCAGATCGACGTCCCGTGCGGTCACGGGGACCGGCGGTTTGCCTCCGACCTCGATGCGGGCCGTGAAAATCTGCTGCAGCCCGTTGCGGCGATCCGCCCACAGCGCGTGGAAGGCGCCATCGGCGCCGGCCGTCAGCCCCGAATAGTGGCCAGGCCAGGCGTTGCGACCCGAGTCGAACGCGACGCGCACGCGTGACGCCGTGATGTCGCCCGTGGCTTCCTTCAGCGCGCGCTTGATGCCGAGCGTCTCCGAGAGCATGCGGCGATCGGTGTCGGACAGCTGCGCGAGTTCCTCCTCGCTCGGCCACGTCTCGTCGGTGTCGTCGCCGGTGTTGAAGACGTAGACACTCGGCTGGGCGTCCTTCGCGGGGCACGACGGGGCCGTCGACACGGCGATGTTCGGCGCAAACGTCTGCCCGCCGTCCATCGACGCGGTGAAGTACTGCTTCCAGCAGCGTCGAGCCGGATCGTCGCGACGGTCGTACCACGCGACGCCGACCACGCCCGCATCGTTAACGGCAACGACGGGCGTCATGCGGAAGTCGGGCGGACCGTTCGGATCCGACGGCGCATTGTCGTTGAGCCGCGTCGGCGCAGACCACGTGCGCCCCTTGTCGATCGACTTCGTGAACCAGATGTTCGACGTGCCTTCGCGTACATCGTCCCAGACGGCATAGATGTGATCCCGATAGGGGCTCGTGGTGGACGTGTCGGCCAGAATGATCGGCAGCGTGAAGGCGCGGCCGAAATCACGACGCAGGTGACGCCACGCCGACGACCCGACCGTGAAGATCTTCTCGGGCTTGTCGAACGTCGCGCCGCCATCGGTCGACCGCAGGATGTAGAACGGCTGCGCGTCGTTCTGCGGATCGCTGAGTGGCCAGAAGTACTGGTAGTAGGTCACCAGCAGCGTGCCGTCGGAGAGCACGACCGGCTCGGTCGTCACCAGCTTGCCGCCGTCCTGCACGTCGAGCAGCTTCGGCCGGCTGAACGTCTTGCCGCCGTCATCCGAGTAGTGCAGGAAGATGTGGTACTTCTTGTCGAGCAGGGTGTCGCTGACTTCGTTCCACGCGACATACAGCCGGCCGCGGTTCGGGCCGTTGCTGTGATCGACGACCATGCGCGGGTGATCCGGCGGCAGCGGGCTGTGCAGTTCCGTCGGCCCCTCCCACGTCAGGCCATCGTTGGTCGTCGACCAGATCATGATCGTCGACCGGCTCCGTGCCGTCGTGCCCGCCAGGTTCGGCCCCATGTCCGCCCCGATGAGCGCGTGCATGACGTAGATGCGGCCGTCAGGCCCAATGGCCGTCATCGGATCGAACGCGCCGACCTCCTGCTTCGGCAACCGGATTTCGCGCCACGTCTGTCCGCCGTTGCGCGAAATCATCGTCGTGCTGGTCCGGCCGCTCCCGAGGTTTTCCCCGGCGGCGGACTGCGCGACCGCAATCAGGAACTGCGGGTTGGTCTGCCCCGCCGTAATCCAGCATTCGTTACGCGACCCGCTGGAGATGTTCTCCGACGTTCGAATGTTGGGACCGATGGAGATATGGGGCGACGATGGGGCGGTCGCCGCCTGCTGCGCCGCCACGTGTCCCGCCGTCAGCGCGACCGACGCCACCGCGGCAACGCAGAACGACTTCACCACTCGAGCACGATTGCTCATCTACTTCCTCCCTGAAGCCGCCGGCGCCGTGCTGGCGCGCAGATAGCGGTCGAAGAACTCGAACGCCCGGCGGAAATAGTCTTCGCGTGATGTGGGGATGCGGAACCCATGCGCCTCGTTCGGATAGAAGCGCCATTCGACTGGCACCTTCGCGTCGACCATGGCGTTGACGAGCACGGCCGAATCGAGGTGCATGGTGTCCTGGACGCCGCTGAGGATGAGCATCGGCTTCGCGAGCTTGTCGGCATACGTGAGTGGCGACGCGCGGCGCGTGCCTTCCGGGTTGTCCCACGGAAAGCCGAAGTGTTCTTCGTTGTAGCCGGGCGCGAGATAGAAGAACCGCTCCCAGTCGGTGACCGGCGCGCCCGACACGCCTGCCTGGAAGACCTCGGGCGCCCGCAGCATCGAGATGGCCGTCATGAAGCCGCCGTAGCTGTGGCCCCAGATACCGAGGCGATTCATGTCGACGTAGCCCAGAGTGCGGAGGTAATCGACGCCGCCGAGGACATCGGCCACGTCGTAGTCGCCGAGCCGATCGAACACATCGAGGCGGAATTCGGCGCCATAGCCCGCACTGCCCCGATAGTCGACATCGAGGACTACGTAGCCCTGCTCGGCGAGGTACTGATTGAACGCCTGCCGGTCGAGCGAGCTGCCCCACCCGTCGAGCACGCTCTGCACATAGCCACCGCCGTGCACGAAGACCACGGCGGGATACTTCCGCTTCGCATCGAAACCGCGCGGCAGGAACCGGCGCGCCGTCACGGCCTTGCCGTCGGCACGGCTCGGGAACTGCACGACCTCGGGACGCAGGAACTGATGGCCGCGCAACGACTCGGGCATGGCCAGCTCGGTGAGTCGGCGTGGCTCGCCGCCGGCGAGCGACTGCACGTAGAGCTCGGGCGGCGACACCATGTCGCTCCAGAGGTACGCGAGCTGCTGGCCATCGGGCGAGATGGTGTTCGACACGTGCAGGCCCTTCTTCGGCGTGATGCGTCGCGCGGCGCCGCCCGCTGCGTCGATCGCATAGAAGTGCCGCTCGGGCGTGCCGGCCTCGTTCGATGGGAAGTAGATCGTGCGACCGTCCTGCGACCAGTCGGGCGTGTTCTCGGACGGGTCGTAGACCTGGTTGCTCGTCACGGTGAATTCACCACGCGTGACCTGCCGATCGGCACCGGTCACGGTGTCGACGACGTAGACGTGGTTCCATCCGCTGCGTTCGGAGGTCAGCAGGATCTGCCGGCCGTCTGGCGCCCACCGTGCCCAGATCGCAAGCGGCGACACCCAGTGCTCGACCTTCTCGTGCCACACGCGGCGCGGTGCCCCGCCGGTCGCCGGCGCGATGAGGACTTCCCGCTCGGTGTGATCGAGCGAGATGCGGTTGATCAGCACCTGCGTGCCGTCAGGCGACCATTCGACGCGGCTGCCGCCGCGCAGGCTGTAGCGCTCGCCCTTCTCAGGGCCGAGCCAGGTCACCGGGCCGCCGTCGACGCCGACAATGCCGAGGCGGACATGCCCATAGCCGATGAGGCCGTGCGAGACCTCGATGACCATGCCAGAGTAGTCGTAGAACGGAAACGGACGCTGCTCGTCGATGGCCTGCGCGGTGAACAGGATGCGCGTGCTGTCGGGCGACCAGACCGGCTGCATCTGATGCCAGCCGTCGCCATGCGCCTGCGTGAGCTTCGTCACGCCGCCCTGCTGGATGTCGAGCGTCCAGATCTCGCTCTCCTGCACCCACGCGAGACGGCGGCCGTCGGGCGACAGCACCGGATCCGGACCATTGAAATAGACCTGCGGCACATAGCCGCGCGACGTGCCGCGGATGTCCACAAGGGTCCGATGCGTATTCGTCGCGACGTCGACGCTGCGAATCGTGCCGGCCGACGTGTAGATCAGCTGCGAGCCGTCCGGTGTCCACGGCTGGCCAATGAGCGAGGCCGACTGACGCTCGCCCTTCTGCGTGAGTCGCACCTGCCGGCCGTCGAGCGAGACCACGACGATCGTGCTCGACAGCGTTTCGGGCTCGTTGACGACGAGCGCCAGGCGCGAGCCGTCCGGCGCCCATCTGGGCTGCGAGAGTGACCGCAGTGTCCAGAGGTTCTCGATGCTGAGCTGCGGGCGTTGCTCCGCGACGGCCGGCGCGCCGGCCAGCAGCAGCGCGAGGCCCGCCAGCAATACACGTCCAGCCACTCGGCGTGTCGAAGCCATGTTCGTCCTTTCTGTTGAAACGGGGGCCCGGTCAGGAACCGGACAGATGTTCGTGTGCGATGACGAAGCGGCCGCCTTCGCGCCGCAGGACGACCGTAATGCGGCCCTGCTGCGCGCGACTGCCACCGCCATCGGTGCTCCACGTCAGACTGGCGACGATGATCTCGTTCGAGGCGACGTGCACCACGACATCGTCGTGCCAGTCGATGCGAAATCCGTCTGGTACGCCTGGCAGCGCACGCTCCCAGTACGCGCGGTATTCGTTCCAGCCCCGGTACGCCGCGCCCGGACGGAAGACGACCATGTCGGGCGACTGGCTGTACGAGCGGCGGACGCCGTCGAGATCACGCGCTTCGACCGCGCGCGCGCGCGTGTCGAGTACCTGCTTGACGGTGACCGCCGGCGCCTCCTGGGCGCCGACGGTGAGAAGGAACGCGAGTCCAGCGAGCAGGACCACGTTGTTAGAACCTGACGATTGCGGCGAGCTGCATCCGGCGCTTGTCGAAAGCCGAAATGGGCTGGCCGAACGTCGCGGCGTTCAACGCCCCGCTGTAGGTGTTGTAGTTGAGCGTGTTGAGCGCATTGAAGGCTTCTCCCCGCACCTCGATGCTCATCGCGTTCAGGCGGAAGATCTTCGCCAGGGCGATGTCGAGGTTCTTGTAGCCCTCGGTGCGCTCGGTGTTGCGTCCGCCCGGCCGCGCGTTGCGCAGCGTCGTGCCGGTGCGGTCGTCGCCGAAGGTGACCGTGTAGGGCCGGCCGTCACGCAGGGTCGCGACGCCGGAGAGCGTCCAGCCGCCGACGATCGGCCCCGAACCCGGCAGGTCGACGCTGACGGCCGTCACGAAGTTGTGACGCTGGTGATGGCTGCCGACGGCGCGCTCGGCTTCGAGGTCGTAGCTGTCGACCGGCGGATTCCAGGGATCGCCCTGGTCCTCGGCCCTGGAGAGCGTGTAGGTCACCATCGTGCGGATTGGTCCGCTCGAGCGCTGCGCCTTGAGCTGCAGCGCGTGATACCAGCTCTCGCCCAGGTTCGTCAGCGTCAGGATGTTCCGGAAGCCGTTCGGCGCGGGCGTGATCGGACGCGTCGCGTCGGCCTCGGCGACCGAACGCACCGTGCCGGGCGCCACCGACGCCGGCGCGTTCGCGTCGATCGTCGCGAGCAGCTCGTGACCGTGCAGGTAGACATAGTCGGCCGCGAGCGTCCAGTTGCCGGGCAGCAGGCGCTCGACACCGAGCGTGCCCTGCACCGAGAACGGATTCTCGAGGTCGTCGACGATCTCCCGGATGTTCCGCGCCGGCAGCGTCGCGCCCGCCGGGAACGCCGGCAGTTTGTTCGGATGGGTCGGGAACAGCGGCGAGTCGGGCGTCAGCGTCAGCGACACCGTGCCGTCAGCGCCTTCGAGCTGTGCGCGATTCAGGTGATAGAAGAGGTGCTGCTGCGTGTACAGGCCCACGCCGCCTCGTACGGCGGTCTTGCCGTCACCCTGAGGGTCCCACGTGAAGCCGACACGCGGCTGGATGTTGTCGGCGTCGACGGGCGCGTCGTAGTTGCGGATGTTGTACGGCCGCTCGATGTCGTAGCGCAGACCGAGGTTGAGCGTCAGGCGCGGATGCACCTTCCAGTCGTCCTGGATGAACGCGAAGCCGGACAGACTGCGCGGCTCCGCAATCTCCGATCCCGGGTTGATCGCGAATGCCTGCGTGTACTGGAACGGCTGCGGATAGAGATCCGGCGCGCCGGCGAAGAAGTAGGCGCCCTCGCCGTAGAACAGCTGCGGGTTGTGTGCCGACACGTACTTGGTGCCGACGCCGAACTTCAGCTGGTGCGCGCCGCTCCAGAACGTGAACGTGTTCGATGCCTCCCACGTGTCTTCCGGGTCCGCACCGAAGCCAGGCGCGCCGTAGTAGGCGCCCTCGGTCGAGTAGCCCGAGCGCGAGACGTAGACACCGGTCGTGAGGTCGGTGCGGCGGTCGACGTACCGCGAGAACTGCACGCGCGTCTCGTTGAGCAGCCGGCTCGACACCTGGAACGTGTCCATGAAGAACAGCGTGTGGACCGTGTTCTCGTAGTTCTCGCCGACGCCCGGCAGGTTCAGGCCACCGGTCTCGTTGTGCCAGTCGAAGAACTGGCCGTTGTAACGCGCCGTCAGCAGGTGGCGCGTACCGATCTGATGGTCGACGCGGCCGAAGATCAGGTGCTCGTCCTGGTCGTTCGGCACGGTGGTGCCACGGGCGAGGGGCGACGTCACGACGTTGGAGCTGCGCTGGCGACGGCCCTCATAGCTCACGAAGAAGTGGGTCTTGTCCAGCGCGATCGGACCGCCGAGCGTAAAGCCGTACTGCTGGAAGCTGAGCGGCGCCTTCCTGGTCGCGAACGCCGGGATGGCGTTGAGGCTGTCATCCTGGAGGAACAGCAACGCGCTGCCGCTGTACTGGTTCGTGCCCGACTTCGTGACGGCGCTCGTCACGGCCGACATCGTCTCGCCGAACTCCGCCGAGAAGCGGTTGGTCAACACCTGCACCTCCTTGATCGACTCGAGGCCGTAGCCCGAGTGGAAGGTGCGGGCGGCGCTGCGCCACTTCGAGAAGTGGCTCGCGCCGTCGACCATGACGTTGTTCGCGAAGTAGTTCTGGCCGTTGACGCCCGGGAAGCTCGGGTTGCCAGTGAAGCCGGCCGCCAGCGCTCCGAGATGCAGGAAGTTGCGGCCATGCAGCGGCAGCGCGCGAACCAGCTTCTCGTCGACGGTCTGCTGCACCGTCGACTGGACCGTGTCGATGAGCGGCGCCGCCCCTGAGACGGTCACGGTCTCCTGGACAGTTGCGGGTCTCAGTTCGAAGTCGATGGCCCGCCGCTGATTGGCCGACAGCTGGATCCCCTCGTTGACGGCCGTGGCAAAGCCCGGCAGTTCCACATGGAGGGAGTAGGTGCCTTCGACCGGAAGCGCCGGCAGGAAGTACCGACCCTCACCGTCGGTGACCACGGTACGCTCGAGGCCGGTTGCCGCGTTGCGCACGGTGACGGTCACGCCGGGCAGAATGCCGCCTTCGCTGTCGCGCACCACGCCCTCGAGACCGGCGGTGACGCGCTGTGCATGAAGTGCCGCGCCTCCGAAGGCCAGAATGGCCGCCGTGAGTACAAATAGGAATCGGTGTCTCATGTGATGTGTCCTTCAGAACCTCGCGCTGTTCACTGACTGGGGAATGTGTGGAACCGAACCGACCGCGCACGTTCCAGGGCGGCGGCAAACACGGAGATTTCTTCCTCGGCGGTCTGCACCCGTACGGGCACGTCGCCGGGAACGGATAGCTCGAACGCCTCGGCGGGCAGCACGGTGCGCGGCAGCACTTCGAGATTGGCCACCAGGCGCTCGACGTGGACGGTCGCGCCCGCGCTCGTGTCGCAGGTCACCTGGGCGCGCTTGGTCAGGAGATCCGCCTCCGCGATATCGAGCACGGTCTCGCACGCCGCGAGTTCGACCATGGGCCCGGTGCGGCCCCAATGGAACCAGATGCGCGTGGGCTCGGTGACGCTGACGCGATACACCGCCGCGCCAGAGCCGTCGGTCGTGTGGCGCATCGACAGCGAGATCGGCTTGAGACCCATGCCGTCGAAGCCCTCGTCGTCGAGCAGCAGCGTGTTGTAGCGCAGCTCGCCGAGGATGGGCTCGTAGATGTAGCCGCGCGTGAAGAACCGCTCGAGCGACGGCCGGCCGTCTGCGACCGCCGAGTCGAACACATCCTGAAGTTCCTTTGCGGTCGGCCGCACGACCAGCAGTTCGCCGGTCCCGCGGTCGCCCTGCTCCGCTCCGTAGGCGGCTGTGAAGTAGAGATGCGGCCGTGGACCGGAAGGCGTCGGCACGGCGGCATAGCGCCACAGCTCGACGCCGTCGGGACGGGTCCCCTGCGCGGCGAGACGCCGGCTGCCGCCGTCCAGCCACTCGTCGATGATCTGCTCCGCGCGCACCGAGCCGGTGGGACCGTCGGTGATGGACGTCACCCGTATCCGCCGATGCAGGACCTCCCCTTCGGTGACGAACGTTGCCAGCGCGCGGTCCGCGCGCGACAACACCTCGGCCGCCGACAACACGGGCGGTGTGAAGAGGAAGAACGCGGCCGTTGCGGCGATCATGACGAGGAGCGACAGGGCCCCCGAGAGTCGCGGCACCGTCTGCAGGTCGCGGAGCGCCCGGCGGATGGTCGCGGTGAACCTGGCCATCAGCGTGGGCGGCGGAGCCACGCGCTCGGTGATGTCGCGCCAGATCTCTTCTTTGAGGGATGCGGGCGGAGGCGTGCGGATGCCGCTCAGCTCGTGAACGAGCGCCAACAGTTCGCGCAGACTCTCGTCGTCGCTCTCATCGGCGCCCAGGTGCCGGCGCCGCTCTTCGCCCACGACCTCGTCCGAGTAGTCGGCCAGGAAGCGGGCGCGATACCGGTCGTGACCGGTGAAACTCATGTCAGGCCTCCGAACTCCGCCCGCAGCTTGCGCAACGCCCGGAGCAGCCGCATCGCGACAGCGCCTTCCGACATGTCGAGAATGCGGCAGATCTCGCGATTGGTGCGCTGTGCGCCGAACTTCAGCGCGAGCATGGCGCGGTCGCGCTCAGGCAGCACGTCGAGGGCCTTCAACAGCAGAACGCGCTGCTCGCGGCGGTGCACCGATGCTTCGGGCCCGTCACTCTGCTCGGCAGCCACGTCGACCCGTTCGTCGATCGACGTGGTCTTCAACGCGCGGCGGCGATGCACACGCAGGTAGTCGATGATCGTGTTGCGGGCGATCCGGAACAGCCACAGGGTCATGGCCTCACCGGAAGGCGCGCGATCGCGTCCTTCGTACGCCTTCAGGAACGTCTGGCTGGCGATGTCACGCGCGGCGTCGGCGTCACCGAGCTGCCAGCGCGCCAGGGCGTACACGCGATCGAAACAGGTCTCGTACAGCACCTCGAACGCACGATCGACGTCCGCCTTCGCGTCGAGACGCGACCGGCCGCGAAGCAACGACATCGGCGCAACGCCGGTGTTCGAGTCGTCCATGGTGAATAGCAAGAACAAGGCGCGATGAGGGGCGGCACACCGCCCGCTCATGTGGGTTAACGAACGAGTCGACCGAGTACAACGGACTAGACACCGGAGATCGGGCGAGCAGCGCTATCGCCGTGGGCGGAACGTCAGTTGAGGTGGAAGGGAAACAGATGAGGCGGACGCCGCAAGCGGCGCCCGCCAGACGGCATCAGCCGCGGAGGTGGGTGTTGAAGAACGCGATGGTGCGCGACCAGGCGAGCGCGGCCGCCTTCTCGTCGTAGCGCGGCGTCGTGTCGTTGTTGAAGCCGTGCTGCGCGCCTTCGTACGTGTGGATCTCGTGGCGGACGCCCGCGGCGTCCATCGCCGCTTCGACTGGCGGCCAGCCGGCGTTCACCCGCGCATCCTCGCCCGCCAGGTGCACCTGCATCGGCGCCTTGATCTTCGGCACATCGTCCACGGCGGGACCGCCACCATAGAACGGCACGACCGCGGCAATGTCGGGCACGCTGGTGGCGAGCATACTGACCGTCGAACCGCCCCAGCAGAAGCCCACGGCGCCGATGCGGCCGGTGCACTCGGGACGCGTCCGCAGGAACGTCGCCGCCGCAATCATGTCGGCGCGCGTCTTGTCTCGATCGAGTTGCTGAAACAGCGTGCGCGCCTCGTCCTCGGCGCC
>Ga0079224_100013585_pt1 | contig 11344 bp, 6 predicted proteins | sample Stecom2015_FD_80414 | JGI IMG/M metagenome (GOLD analysis project Ga0079224, IMG submission 80414) | Agricultural soil microbial communities from Utah to study Nitrogen management - Steer compost 2015 | ecosystem: Environmental > Terrestrial > Soil > Agricultural land | place: USA: Utah...
GGGAGGTTTTGCAAGGAGAGAGCAACCCGGAACTATATCCATCTCAACTTTTAAAACCAACCGCGGGAGAATTGTTATTTCTTGTGGATGATGACGTGGCTAAAATGTTGACGTAATTCGACCCCGGGAAACACAACCCGGGGTATCCATCCTTTCTATAACCGGTTTTGATGTGATATGGAACATATTGAATATATAAGAGGGCTACAACGGGGCTCTTATAACGATTTCAAAAAACTATATGAGTTATACTACGATAACCTTTATGGTTTCGTTTTTTCATTAACCAAATCGCATAACATCAGTAAGGAAATTGTTCAGGAGACGTTCATCAAACTCTGGTTAAATAGAGAGAAACTGCGATCCGATGGATCTTTGAAGTCTTATTTGTTCAAGATTTCGAAGAATATTATCATTGATCGATTACGGAAACAGGTCAAGAATCCGGTATTTGACGATTATCTGGACTATTGTGATACCTTGGAAAGTGGCGAGTCTAATATGGATTCGAAAATGGATTTGGATTTATTCATTCAACGTCTTGAAGTTGCAAAAACGAAACTCACTGCACGTCAAAAAGAAATATTCGAATTGAGTAAGGAACAAGGGAAGCCTGCAAAAGAGATTGCTGAAAGCCTCTCTATTAGCGAACAAACCGTATATAATACCCTATCTGTAGCGCTACAAATATTGAAGAAGGAAGTCGGTTATACCGGTCTTGCCTTCTTCGTTTTGTTTTTTTGAATAGATTCCGCTAATGCGTTATTTTGATCTGCTGTAAACCAGGCTTCAAAATAAACTCTTTTCCTCGCCATTGCAATATCCCAGTCGTTTTCATGGGTAAGTCTATCACGGCTAAAAAATCGGTGTCGTTTACTTGATAATTAACGACCACATCGCCCAGTGGATGGGGGATGCTACCTTTGACTTCGCGAAGATTTCCTAAATGAGGCTGTATGCGGATTTTTTTGAAGCCGGGAGCGTCGCTTTTAATACCCAATACGGTTCGGAATACCTCTATGTTGGGACTAGAGCCCCACGCGTGGCAATCGCTTCGTGATGGTTCTGGCTGCTCGGCCCACGTAGTCAATCCTAGTGAAAGTTGTGTGTGCCATAGGTCCATCATTTCTAGGTAATTATTGCCTAATCCACCTTTGACCAGCGCCATATGCAGATAATACCTAAAGTAGATACTCGCCTGTGTAATACTTTCATCTGCTAGCAATGTTTTCAAGACTGAGCGTGCTTTTTCGCCATCGATCAAGCCGGTTAAAATGGCCAGAATATTGGTATGTTGGGAAAAGCTATCCGATAAGGGGGTATCCGCAAATAAATTTCGTTTTTCGTTCCAATATTTATCTTTGAAATTTAAAGCAATACGTGCAGCCAATGCTTCATATCGGGCTCCGAGAGCAGGCTCGCCGAGCTCTTTCTCCATCTCGGCAGCCAATTGTAAGCCATACAAAAAATGTAGATCTTGAATGGCTGATTTTCCGTCTGCTGCTCGTGGAGGCATCCCGGATTCGAATCCTGCTGTCCAGTCTGTAAAAAACCAATAAGGGATTTTTGATAGGCTACCATCTTCCCCAAGGTATTGTTCATAGAAATTTAAGATGGACCGGGTAGCGGAAAGTTGACGGCTTATAAACTGATCGTCGCCGCGGTACATCCAGTAGTCGTGAACTGTGGCAATCCACCAAATGGAAAACGAGGGGATGAATTGATGCAGACTCGTTGGGTAACGACTCATCGTAATACCGTCCGAAATAATGGATTGCCGGCCATTGTCTATCGCGTTTTTAATCAGACGGTCATCGCGTGTATTGTAAAGTGAAATCATTGCTTGTATCCGTGTATCTCCGAAATATTGCAGTTGTTCGTAATAAGGACAATCTTCATAGGTTTCGTGTGCGCATAGGCGTGCGGTACGCCATCCGGTGGATAATATATCCTGAAGTTCGGGTTGCTGCCGACTCTCAAAACGGGATACTTGTTCAAATGGGTAAGCGGTGAACTCGCCGTATACATCATGTAGTATTAAGGGTTCTTGGCTTGTTTCTATCTCTAATAGAACATAGCGATAGGTTCGCCACCAAAGGGAAGTAAATAAACGATTCGTACCTCCGTCGGGTAGAATTTCGTCATAATATCCTAAGAAAACTTTTCCTTCTACTTCATTTCGATTGCCTTTATGCTGGAACCGTTCTTTATCATCTTTGCGGTCTTCGAACAAAGATTCGGCATATTTAATCTTAATTTTCGCCCCTTTTCCTTTGCTGAATTCTGCATTGAAATAGGCGGTAGTAAGGTAAGTCTGATCAATGAGCAGGGAGATTTTTGAACCAGCAGGAACGGTATAGTTCCCTTTCTTTTGTGGAAAGCCTGACCATTTATTGATTCCTTCGGCTTTTCTTAATGCTGGTATCCGCAAATTGGTCAATTCCATTTGTGGAATTTGCCTGGGGACCAATTGCCATCCGGGATAATCATATGCTCCTTTTCCGGCGCCTACCATGATCGCGACGGCTTCCTTCCATAACGAATCATCATAATCTCCGGTTTCCCATTTCCAGGGATATAATTCTCCATTAACTTGATCTCCCGGTCCGGCTACGTAATAGGTCTGAAGATCGGTTGTCGTAGGTTGATAACTTGAATTAACGAAGCTTTTCCAGGTGGTGTTGGTATTGGCGATCTGTTCTGGTTCGCTATCTCCTTGTAGGATAAATCCTGTTTTGTAAAAACTCATTTGTGCAACCGGCAAATGCGCTCCATAGTTCCATACAACTGCGGCGAGTACATTTTTTCCTTTTTTAAGGTAAGGGGCAATATCGACGGTCTCAAATGGCCAATTGTAGATGTCTGCACGTGCAGGTCCTAGGGAAACCAATTCTTCATTGACATATAGTTTGTAGCGATTATCAGCGGATACATGAACGACAAATTTTGAAGGTTTGCTGGTTAGATCGAATACTTTACGAAAGTGGTAGACACCATACCCGTTTACGGAACCGTCGCTTGCCTTAATCCAACTGGCTGGCCAACGTTGTCCTGATAGATTGGCATTTATCGCGATTTCTTGAGAACTTGATGACAGACAAACGCCTAGGATGAGATAAAAGAAAATAATCAGCTTAGCCATACCTAATGTGCGTAGTTTATTTATGCGTAGTGATATACTCATTTTTTTTCGTGAATTTCAGATATAGGGAACGAATTGTCGGTAGACAAATGGGTTCCTAAATTTTTCCATATATTGGAAGATAATACAATTTGTTGCGTTTTGTTTCCTGAAGCATGTAAAAATGACTTTGCCGGAGTCAAACTTATGCAGTTTACGATCGCTGCAGTTTGCATGTTTCTTCCCTGAATGACAGCGGGCGCATGCGGTGATATCTGTGCTTTTAAGCCATCCAAAACGAAATTTGAAACATCGTCTGCAACAATTGCGGAACGTGTATCTTCTTCTTCGAATCTTAATTTTAGGTTACGAAGATCGATTCCTTCAACGTGTCTTATATAAAAACCATAGGCGGGTAACTTACCGAATATATCACATCGTGGATAGGATTTCTCCTCTTCGGGAACATTATCTATCGTTCGCTCTTCTACAGGTTTCGTGGGGTATCCTTCAAAATATAACGGCGCATTTCCACCTGTAAAGGTGAGGTCGATATTTTCTAGTGTAATATTTTTTAATGGTGCACTAGGAATACCGGTTATAGAACTGCCATAGCGCCCTATTTTTGTTCCATAGATGTTTTGGATGAGGATATCTTTGACGCTACCTACCGAAGGCATCTTATTGTGTGTATATTCTCTTCCGCGATTTCCTAATCGCACATATATGGCGGCACCGAGAATATTGTTAAGCGAGATATTCGTAACGACGATGCGTTCCATGCTGCCTCCATCCACAACCATCAACTCGATTCCGCCTAATCGGGTATCATATACAATACAGTTATTGACCAGCACGTCGTGGAATTTGCCTGCGGATTCTGTGCCGATTTTAATGCCGGAAGCATTGGTACTGATGATGCAATTGCTGATCGTCACGTTATGGCAACCCAGATCTTTTGAGAAACTTTTTAAGACGATTCCGTCGTCGCCACTGAAAATATGGCAATTGGATAACTGGACGTTCCGTGAATCGACGATATTGCAACCATCTGTATTTCTGCCGGGAGTATCGGCATAACGAGGTTTGTTCATGTCGCTGTTTTCCTTGCTATTTACGGTGATACCATCGATTTGGAGGTTATTGCAGGTGTCGTATTTTTGTATCCACCATGACCCGTTTACCAAGGAAACATCGTTGATTTTGATATCGTGACAGGCTTTGAAATGAATGATGTGTGCCCTCACTTGGTTGAGATTGGCTAATGCAGCACCATTTCCATCAATGACACCTTGACCTGATACCGATATATGGTGTTGACCTTCGCTATAAATTAACGCCTTCCCGGCGTTGTAGCGTTCTTCTTTGGTAGGATCTTGGGCACCAATGTCGGGGTAGTCCTGTGCGTTTGTGCTGCCTAATAGCGTTGCTCCTTTCTCGATATGTAGCCGAACACCACTTTTTAAGAAAATTGTACCAGACATAAACGTCCCGCTGTTTAATTGAACGACGCCTCCCCCTGCGTGATGGCAGGCGTCAATTGCGTTTTGAATCGATTTGGTGTCAAGGGATTTTCCATCGCCTTTGGCTCCGTAGTCTTGGACATAGTAGACCATTGGATTGGTATCGGCATGTACATTGGTCAAGGGGAAAAGAAGAGCAAGGATAATAAAGTGAATGACTGGGTGATAACAAAGTGTATTCTGTTGCATGTTTGATGATCATTAATCTGAAAAATGTTTGTCACGGTACATCTGTAGGACCGTGACAAACGGCTTATATGTTAATATCCTGTACTCGGGTTCATATTAGGATTACTTTCCAACTCCGCCATGGGTATGGGATAGTAGAGGTCTTGCTTGTTATAAGTTGGTGCTCCGACGCGCGTGTTGGGATACCAGGTTTTGATTTCTTGATCGAGGGTTTTCCAACGGCATACGTCTATCCAATGCTGTACACCTTCTCCACAGAACTCTTTGAAGCGTTCTTCGCGCAATTCGTCCCGTAGTTGCGTTCCGCTGGAAACGATATCTACTAGTGGGGCTGTCGTGTTTACAGGTAAACCGTATGCACGCCGACGGACTTTGTTGATGTATTCTCTTGCTGTTTCTTCATCATCGATGAGGTTGGCTTCTGCGTATAGCAGATAGACGTCTGCTAATCGCATCAGATACATGTTGATGCCGACACTATTGCCGACGTAAGGGTTATCGCCAACGCGTGCATTCCTGGGAATATATTTCCCCAGACTCCAACCTTGATAATTGCTCTCAATATCTTTATATTTCATCACGACGGTATTGGCACCGCGCATGATCACTGGTGTACCAGGCTGAAGGGCTGCTACGTGTAAGCGAGGATCGGAACCAAAGCGTTCAATATTCGAATCGTGAAAAAATATGTTTCCCCATCCTGCGGACTCCACATTGCCTGCTGCGTTCTCGAAACATAATGCGGCAAGTAATGCATGTTGGGAACCTTCGCTATTCCAGAAGTTAGCACCCGAATTTCCATTTCTTAAGTTGATTTCTAAAATCGATTCGCTGTTGAATTTGATCTGTTTTTCATTAAACATATCTTTATAATCCTCAAATGAAACGAGTTCTTTGCCGGCATTGTCGATTACATCTTTTAATACGTTTTTCGCGGCAGCCAAATCGCCTTTAAATAGATTCAACTGCCCCATAAAACTTTTGACGGCATAGGTAGTTGGACGAGGGAAGTTTTCTCTTGCACTCCAGCTGGTGGGCAATAATGCTATAGCTTCGGTATAATCCGATAGAATCTGATCGTAAACTTCGTCGACCGTATTTCGTGGAATATTTAACTTATCAGGACTGGAGGCAACTTCCAATCGAAGTGGGATTCCTTGTTTGTCTCCGTCGCCATTGGCGGCAAATCCCTCGCCCCAAAGGGCTACTAAATGTTGATGTGCCCAACCTCGCCAAAACAACGCTTCGCCTTTCATCTGGCTTAATCGTTTAGTATCTTCAGGCGAGAAACCAGCTGTATTGATTCTACCAGCTTCTAAGAGCACGGTATTGGCACAGTTGACCACTTTATAAAAAGCGAACCACAACGTTGATATATAGGTGTTGTCTGGTGTAATCTGGTTGGTTGTTAGCTGATTCCAATAGGCATCTGCCGTCCACGACATATCTACGGTATGATCCGTTACAAATGTGCCTTTGGCAAATATTCGCTTTCCATATAGACCTTGTTGGGTCAATTGGCCGTAGATGGCTGTAACCACCTGCTCCATGTCGGCTATGGACTTCGGAAAGACAGCGGGAGAGAGGCGGGATGGGTTGGAAACATCCAGGAAATCGTTTGAGCAACCCCACATTAAAATTGCGCTAATAATTATGGTTATCGTTTTTTTCATGATAAGGAGATTAAAAAGTAAGGTTTAAGCCAGCGATGATAGAACGTGTATTCGGATAACGTTTCTCGGTATAATGATTGCGCGCGAGGTATCCGCCGCCAATCTCAGGGTCTCCCTGAAAGCGGGTTATAGTCATTATATTATCGCAGTTTATGTAAACTTTAAGCCCTTGAACACCAAGCGGGGAGAGGACTTTCTTTGGGATGTTGTATCCGAAATGAAGATTGTTCAATTTCAGAAAAGAACCATCTTCTACGAAATACGATGATACGTTTCTGAAATTATTGTTCGGATCAGTTTGGGTGACGCGAGGATGTTCTGTCTGCATATTTTCTGGCGTCCAGGCATCGTAGACTTTATAGGTGGTGTTAAAATCTCCGAAGAAATTTCTTTCATAAGCCTTGGTGCTATTGAAGATGTCCATTCCGGTGTGTGCGAGCCACGCCATAGAAAGATCAAAGCCTTTCCATCTTAGGTTAATATTCATGCCGTAGATTGCTTTTGGCCAAGGGTTTCCGATATAGGTTCGATCATCGACCGTTATTTTGTTATCGCCATCTAGATCCCGATATTTAAAGTCGCCAGGCGCCGTTCCGGTTGTTTGATAAACGCCATCTGGTGATGCGGCATTTAGCTGATCAATTGCTGCCTGATGCTGAAAAATTTCATCGACTATGTATCCGTACATTTGACCCATTGGGAATCCATTCTCTGTTCGATAAATTGAACTGTTGATGGCCGTTGAACTTCCTGTCCAAATCAATGGGTTCACTTGGTCACTCAATTTGATGACTTTATTGTCGTTTGTCGATAGGGTAAATGCGACATCGTATTTGAAATCTTGGATCGCATCTTTCCATTGTACCATAAGTTCAAAACCTTTATTGCTGATCTCTCCAATGTTAGCGACATAACTTGGGGAAAGCGCGAAGATATCACTGCTGTATGCTCCTGATGAAGGAGGTGCGGAGATTGTATAGAGCATGTCGGTCGTTTTTTTCTGATAATATTCTATCGTGGTCTGCAAACGATTCTGTAGGAAACCGGCATCGAGACCAAGGTTCCACTGTGTAACATCTTCCCACTTAATAGCTGCATTGGGGATATTAGAAAACCAGAAGCCGCGATTCGTCACTAAGTTGTTGTAGGAATAGTATAGGTAATTGCTTGTGTAGGCAGGTTCATAAAGAAATTGAGGAATAGTATTGTTCCCAATTCGTCCCAAGCTTCCTCTTAGTTTTAATTGATTTAGCCACTGCATTTGTACGCTGTTTTTTATAAACGATTCCTCGGCGATATTCCAACCCGCTGAAGCAGATGGAAAGAGCCCAAAGCGGTTTTCTGCACCAAAATTATCATAACCGTCTCGACGGATGCTTGTTTCAAACAGGTACTTGTCTTCGTATGCATAATTTAAGCGGGCGAATTGAGAGAGGCTACGTCGTAGCCCTTTACCACCCAAAGCTTCCGTAGCACCTGAACCTAGACTCATGTCTTCCACGGGCTCCACACTAAAGCCTGTTTTCCAACCTCCAGCACTGGAAGATTCGGTTTTTGAGGCTTCGTAACCTGCCAAAACCTTAAAACTATGTTTTTCGGCCAATGTCTTACTATAGGTCAATGTATGGAGCATCCGCATATGGAATTCCTCACCGTAATCTTTTGTATATCGCTGTTCTTGACTGATATTTCCGGTATTCCAATATTCTTGAAACCAATTGCTTGCCGACGAATTGTATCGTCCGGTTAGGGTGGTTTGCAAGGCGAGACCGTCAATAATCTCCCAGTCAAAGATTACATTGGCTCCGCCGTTGTATCTGCGTTGATTATAGTGATTGGATCCAATGATTGCTGCCGGATTAGGACCTTCATAGTAGCCCCCCGGAGGCTGCATTCCCCAGCCTCCACCTGTGACATTTTCTGGGTCGTAGGGGAGCATGGTAGGAACCTGCCGGTAATATATTTTGCTGGATGTGGCATCGCCAAATACACTGGGCGCTCTGTCGGTGAAACCGAGCGTAAGGATCTCGGTCATTTTAAACCGATTGCTGAATTTTGTTTGTGAAGAGAACCGCAGGTTTCCGGCCATGTCGTGTGATCCTTGCTCTATGCGCTGATTGCGAACAAATTCACCGGAGGTATTATAGTTTGTGTGCTCGCTTCCTCCGGTAGCTTGGACGAATACATTTTGTGTAACGGCGGCATTTCTCCAGACGTATTCTTCCCAATTTGTATTAGGTAGGGAAGAGGGATCGTCCCATCCGGCATCGGGATTATTGGTAAACCCCGCCGCTAATTTCCTGTCGATATAGTCAGGTGTTTCCAATAATTTGGGAATATCTATTGGCAAAGCCACACCTGCGTTATAACGTGCGTTTACTACTGGCTTCCCTGTTGTTCCGCGTTTGGTAGTAACTAGAATTACCCCGCCAGCTCCTTGAGCGCCATATATTGCCGTTGAGGCAGCATCTTTGAGTATTTCCAATGATTCGACATCATTCATGTTTGGAGCTGTTCCTGGAACGCCATCGACAATCCACAACGGATCTGAACCGTTTACAGATGCGGCTCCTCTAATAATAATATTTCCATTGGATACATTTACGCCAGCCACTCGACCTTGTATGGCATTCGTGGCATTCATATTCAGATCGTTGAAATCAGCAGGTCGTAAAGAGGCTACTGACCCGGTCACATTCGATCGTTTCTGCGTGCCGTAACCAACGATCACGACTTCATCTAATAGTTGGTCATTGGGTATCAGATTGATATTTACTTCGGAAGTACCATCCAGCCTTATTTCCTGCGGTGTATGACCTATATGTGATACAACCAAGGTAGATAAGGGTGGGCAAGATAGTGAAAAATGACCTTGTTCATCAGTGAAAGTGGCCTCAGTGGTTTCTTTTACGGTTATTGACGCCCCGCTTAGAGGCTGTCTATTCCCACCGTACACCGCTCCGCTCACATTCATAGTGGATTGTTGAAGGTGGCCTTCTACTTTAGTACCTCCAGATATGATCGAGAACATGTTCCCATTTCTGCGATATGTCAACGAAGAATTTGTCAGAATTTTACGAAGAAAATCGTCGATTTTCATGTTCTCTGCCTTGATGGTTATATTTTTAGATCGAGAAAGAATCTGATCTCGATAGTTAAACCGGTAAATTGTTTTCGATTCAATAGAATCAAGTACGGTTTTGAGATTCTGATTTGTTATCTCGAGTGTAACGAAATGCCGCTGTTGAGCGAAAACAACATTTGGTAGTGATACTGATGCGTATAAAAATAAAGCGAATAATACGCGAAATGTATTGTTTATGTTAATATAGTTTACAATCATATGGTTATTTTTATAATTTAAGTTTAGAGGTTCATTTATTAATAAATTCCTTGTTTTGATCTACATTATTTTAAATGTAGCGTTAGGAATATGCGCGACATTCCCTTGTTAGCGTGTTTAACTTTTCATTTTTTTTGTGTATTAAGTTTGATAATTGTTGTGGACGACTCGATTAGCGAAGCCTTATGTTTATTTTCCCTTGCGATTGTTGAATAGTGAAGTTGTAATGAAGGCTTAGGATATCCAATATCTTATATATATTATCCTCTTTGAAACTCCCTGTAAAGGAACCCAGACGAGAAGAATCCCCAATGATGTCAATATCGACCCCATATCGTTTTTCTAACTTATTCATCACCTCTACTAAGGTAGATGAACGAAGTACCAACTCTCCGCGAGTCCACGCTGTTTCAAATTCAGTGTTGGTGCGCCGGGCCGACAGTGCATGTTTTTCTTTGTCGTATATGACTTTGTGATAAGGCGTCATCACGGTGGAAAGTACGTCTTTCCCTTTTGTTTTCAGACGGACGCTGCCTTCCAATAACGTAGTCTCGATCGTGTTTAAATCGTCGTACGCATTCACATTGAATTTTGTTCCTAACACTTCAATCTCTATGGACTCGGTGTGCACTAAAAATGGTTTCTTCTCATCTTTTGCGACTTCAAGGTAAGCTTCCCCCTGTATGGTGACTTCTCTGCTTTTACGGCCGAAATCCGGCGCATAGGATAGGGAGGATGCTGCGTTTAGGAATACCTTTGATCCGTCAGGTAACATTACTTCTGCCTTTTCTCCGCTTTTTACTTCGACAAGCACTGCACTGTCAGACAAGAAGATATCTTGGCTGTTGGTTTTTAATAAGTAATATCCAGCGAAAAGAAATAGGGTGAAAATGGCGGCTATTTTTGCGATTTGTACGAAAATAGATCGGATATGTTGTTTTTTGCTTATGCCTAGTTGACGCGCCAATTCGTCAAAGTCTCCGGGAGGAATGGGTTCCTTGTTTTCGTATTTTTCCCATAGTACGGATAGGGCATCTTCTATTTGCTTATCGGATGTGTTTTCCAACATCTTTTTAAGCAGCAGATACTCGTCGGTGCTGATTGCTGAATGTGAATATTTCTGTAATAACGTTTGTAGATCTTGCTCCATACTAACTATATCGATGTAAGAATCTTAGTTCCTATTTTTAGTTAATACGTAAATAGGTTTAAAGTCTACTATAAGAATTTTCACTTTTTTTGAAATACGATTGATTTAAGCAGACGGCCGGTTGTCACTTTCTTCTGCTTTTCCTTCTTCAATCAGTTCATTTACTTCCTGCATTTCACCTGCTTCCAGATGCTCGACATCTTCTTCCTGCTGGTTAGAATTAACGTCGATGTGGAAGGTACAGCCCATTGGAAAATGATCGGAACCAACGGATGGATAAATAAACAGCTTGTCGATAATAATATTCGTACTATGGAACAACAAGTCTAACGGAACTCTGAAAAA
>Ga0079224_100013586_pt1 | contig 11344 bp, 11 predicted proteins | sample Stecom2015_FD_80414 | JGI IMG/M metagenome (GOLD analysis project Ga0079224, IMG submission 80414) | Agricultural soil microbial communities from Utah to study Nitrogen management - Steer compost 2015 | ecosystem: Environmental > Terrestrial > Soil > Agricultural land | place: USA: Utah...
ACTTTTCCTTGCTCGGAGGACGCATCGACGCGTCCGCCGTGAGCATGCGCAATCTCCCGTACGATGAACAGCCCGAGCCCGAGTCCCTGCTGGTCTTCGCGGCCGCCGGATTGGACGGGACCCCGCTTCAGCGGATCGAACAGCTCGCTGAAGTCGGCGGCGTCGACGCTCGAGCCTTCGTTGCTCACCTCGAGCCGGATTTCGTCCGCGTCGCCGGCGAGCGCCACTCGAACGGTAGTGTCCGCGGCCCCGTGCTCGATCGCATTGCCGACAAGGTTGCGAACGAGCTGCTTCAGACGCCGGCCATCCCAATTCCCCTCGGTGTTGCCGGTCACGTCGAAGTCTATCTTTCGGTCCGGGTATGCGCCGCGCAACTGTTCGAGCTCGTCGGCCAGCTCCTTTGCAACGTCGATCGCGGTCGGAACGACCCTGATGCCGAGGCCGAGCTGTGTTCGATTGAAGTCTACGAGGTCGTCAAGCAGGGCGCTCATCGATGCGCCGCTGCGAATCACGCGCTCCGCCGCCGCCGACACCTGCTGGCCGGCATTCAGAGTCGAGAGGTACGCCGCGGTCATAACGATCGCGTTCAGCGGCGTCCGCATGTCATGCCCGAGCATGCCGAGGAACAGGTTCCGGCTCCGCTCGACCTGCGCATGAAAGTGGCCCACCGATTCCGCGACGGCCTGATCGATCGCCTCGTTGAAACGGATGACCTCGTCCACGCCGGGCCCATCGATCGGATTCGCATCGAGCCACAGCCGCAGAACGGAGGCGCGCAGTGCGCGGTACTCCGCGACGAGCTGAGTCATGTCGAAGCCGCTGCGCGCTCTGAGGACGGCGTGCGTCTGCGCCGCGGTCTCGGGGGCACCCGGCGCGACAGGGGCCCGCCCCTTGGACTTCTCGGCCTGCTCGTCGGCTGTCTGCGGGGTCGCGATGTCCTTGGCCACCGCTTTGAGGATGTCGGCCGCGTCGTTGCGCAGCGCAAGCGTAGTCATGTGCTCCGCGGCCGGAAGCATGGTCTTCGCGAACGCCTCCCACTCCGCGAGGATGGCTTCGAGGTTTGCGGTGATGAACTCTGCGAGGCGCATGTCGAAGAATCGCGCTCCCTACATCGCACGCAATGCCGGCTATCCGGGCGGGCGGTTGTGTCCAAGCGGCGGTGCGTTCGAGCGCCGTTGCCTGCGCTCGCCGATCATCGCGGAGCTCGACCGCCGCCTCACGGCTCGACGCGCGGGAAAGCCCACGCGCCGGAGACGTGCACTTCCGATACGCTCTCGACCTCGCCATCCTCGTTCATGTTGAACACCCAGCCGAGGCCGAAGCTGCTGTCGAACGCGTTCTCCGACTGCGGGATCAGACTAGACGTGTCCGAGTTCGTGTTGCCGCCGGTGTCGGAGTAGCGCGGCGTGCGCGTGAGATAGAGCTCGCCGTCCTCGAGCGTGACGACGGCCGTGATCTGGTTGCCGAGCCATACACCGCGATACGTGCCGACGTAGCGCTGCAGAACCTCCTCGGGAACTTCGACGACCTTCGTCTCCGCCTGCTCGAGATTCCCGCTGTAGTGCCGGCGACCCGTCTCAGATTCGTTGCAGATTACCTCGAGCATCGCGCCGTCCGGCCGGTGCACGAGATCGACGACCGCGTGCACGGGCTCGATGAACGTGCCCGGATCGTCATACGTGATCTCGAGCGTCATGCGGCCGTAGTCGAGCCGCGTGTACCGCTCGGTGATCTTGAGCTGCTCCGTGTGCGGCAGCCCTTCGCGCGTCAGCCACGTCTTGTCGTTGTAGCCGTTGCTCTCGACGACGAGCGTATCGCCCTCCCAGCGGCCGACCGAGTAGCCCATCCACGTCGGCAGGATCGGCTCGTCCTCGAGCTCGCGGCCGTCCATGAAGATCTCGCGATACGTCATGTCCGGATTCAGGACGGCGATGAATTCCGGGTGCTGCACGATCCGGCGCGTGCCGCCGACCGACGCCCCGGCCGGATACGAGCTCGGCCCGCTCGGCAGGCAATGAAAGCGCGGATCCTCCGTGTAGAAGCGCCGTTCCCGCTCGGCCATCGCATCGAGCGCCCAGCCGAGTATCTTCGAGTCGTCGAAGAGGCTCCCGCGCGCGTCTTCCGGCACCCAGAGCCCGGTCAGATCCGGCCGGCCGTCGGCCGTCTCGGGCGCCGGCGCGCTCATGTCCGGACGGCCATCCTCGGTGCGCGGCACGAGCGGAGACCGCCAATCGAACCACTGCGCATGCAACGGCGTGCTCGCCAGGGCCAGAAGAAGTGCTGCCGCCGGTTGCTTCATCGCTCCCCCGCCTTGTGCTCATCGTTATTCCCTATAGCGAAAGTATACTATCCGCATCGGTAGGACCAAGAATACGCGTGAGGGAGTCCGAAGGATGGGATTTGTCAGAACGCTGATGTCCGCGAGCGCCGCGCTCGCGATCGTCTTCGCATGGGCCGGTGCAAAGGCCCATCATTCGTTCTCGGCGGAGTTCGACATCGGCCAGCCGGTCGAGATCACCGGCACCGTCACGGAGATCGAATGGACGAATCCGCATACGTGGGTGCACATGGAAGCGGCGGACGCAAACGGCAACCGCACGCAATGGGCGGTCGAGCTCCTCGGCGTGAACACGCTCGCGCGAAGCGGCCTCACGCGCCGCGTCCTGAAGCCCGGCGACGAGATCAAGGTCAGCGGTTTCCGCGCACGCAACGGCACGAATACGGCGAACGCGTCGTCGCTGGTCCGGGCGGATACCGGCGAGCCGCTGTGGACGAGCTCCGCGGAGCGGGACTGATCGGGAACGATTGCGATCCGGAGCGCTCTGCCGCACCGGAGCGCGCCGTCAGAGCGTCTTGATGTACTCGAGCAGCGCACGGCGCTCGTCGTCCGTCAGCTCGTCGCCGAACGTGTGGCCGGCGTTCGAGTAGCCGTAGAGCGTCGTGTCGTAGATCCGCTTGCGCTCTCGCTCGTTCGCCGCGTCGGCCTTGCCGTAATCGAGCTCGCGGTACGTCCAACCGAGCGTGTCGGGATCGTAGTCGCGGGAGTCGAAGCTGCGCGTCCAGTACGTCGGGCGCTTGCGGCTGTCGAGCAGCGCTTCGAGCGTCGGGATCGAGCCGTTGTGCAGGAACGGCGCCGTGATCCACACGCCGTCGAGCGGCGGCGCGACGTAGCCCAAGCCCGGGCGAGCCTCGGCGAGCTCGCCGTACCACGAGCGGTTGAACCAGCTCATGAAGCGATCCGAATCCTCGTACGCCTGCTTCGCGTAGGCCGGATCCGTGCCGACGACGTCGAGCGCCACGAGCCGGTTCGGGTACTCGCCGTCGTCGCCGTAGGTGCCGTGACACGACGAGCAGTGCTCGTCGAAGATCGGCTCGCCGCGCGCCGCGAGCATCTCGTCGATAGGGTAGGGATACGCGGGCGGCTCGAGGGACGCGATATACGCGCGCACGTGCGTGAACATCTCGTCGATGCGCTCGGCCTCGGCGACGTCGTCGGTGCAGACCAGCGACTTCATCATCATGAAGCGCGCGTGATCGCCGCGCCCCATCCCGTTGTAGAACGACGCGTGCTTCTTGCTCATCCGCCACCACGGCGGGACGCTGATCGGCAGGGGCCGCTCCGGCGGCGGCTCCATCTGCGGGGTGTCGTGCCATTCGAGCGTCTTCGCATCGCGATGCGCGATCAGCGCGAGCGTGAGGTTCGGCGCGGGATTCGCGCCGATCGTGTCCGTGATCATGTACGGCGCGATCGCGGCGATCCGATCGGCCCATTTGCGCCACGCGTCGGCCTGCTGCGGGCCGAGCACGTAAGCTCCGACCGCGTCCGCGAGCTCGGTCGGATCGTCCGTGAAGTCGAGCGATTCGTTGCCGAGCCCGATCACCGGCTCGCCGTCGAACAGCGCGCCGTGGCACAGCAGGCAGTTTGCGTTCGCGATCTCGACGCCGTGCTCGTCCTCGGAGACGCTCATGTAGTAAGGCAACGCATCCGCGCTCGTCGCGGTCTCGCCGGAGCCGACGCCTGGCGCGCCGCTGACGCGGCGCCACGCCGAGTACGGCATGCCGCACGTCATGTAGCGGCCGCTCTCGATCACGTCGCGGCCGATCTCGGCGTCCCCCGGCCGCTGCGCGGCGGCCGGAATCGGGCCGGGCTCGGCTTTGACGAGCGCGCTGCCGTCCGAGCCCGAGCAGCCCGCGGCGAGCAGCAGCGCGGCCCCGAGCGCGGACACGCTTGGCGTGTGAAGGCGTACGAAGCGCGTGAAGTCTGCGTTCATTGCTCGGCGTATCCGTTGAGCTGCACGAAGCCGCTGCCGGCCGCGGTGCCTTCGATGCGGACGGGACCTGCCCAGAACGGCAGCCACGTATCGCCTTCGTGATTCGCCGCGGTCGGCGTCAGCGTCATCTCCATGTTGCGACTTGGCACTCGCAAGTTCCAGCGTATCGGATAGCGCGTGCCGGTCCGCGGGCTCGTCCAGTGCTCGATCGGCTCGAGCGCGACGTCGTCATCGGCGAGCGGCACGGCCGCGCCCGCCGGATCGATCAGCAGCCCGGTCGTCGAGGCCGTGCGCTCGCCCCCCGCGCGCCTGCGATGCGTGCGCAGCAGGATCAGCTCGCTGCCGTCGTCGAGATGCAGCGAGAAGCGGTCGTTGCCGACGGGCCCGCCCGGCAGCGGCAGCTCGCCCCATGCGTGCTCGAGCGAGAAGACGCCGTCGACGTCGATCCGCTGCCCGTCGGCCCCGAGCGTGCCTTGCGCCTCGAGGCGCGGCTGCGTGTAGAACTGGAACGGCGCGGCTTGCGCGCCGCCCGCGAGGTTGCCGGCCGTGATCGGCGGCTTTGCGTTGCGGAGCTCGAGGTCGAGCTCGAGACCTTCCGCGTCGAGATGGAGCGCGAAAGGGGGCGCCGCGCCTGCTTCTTCCGTATTCTGCTCGAGCTCGGCGAGCCGCCAGTCTTCGATCCACACACGCACCGGCGGCGCGGTCGCACCGGCGAGGCCGAGCGCGCCGCGGCTGACCTTGCCGTCCGCCCGCAGCCCGCTGCCCGTCGGGGCCGAGATCGAGAAGAGGGCGGCATAGATTTGCGACGTGCTCCACGCGGACCTTTCCACCGGCTCGGCCGCGGCGAGCGTGCTCGGCTCAGGGCCGGCCGCGGTGCGCTCGGCGTCGTCCGGTGCATTCGCTCGATCTTCCGCCCGCAGCCCGATGCGCATCAGCAGCCATTGCACGCCGAGTGTCGGCACGCCGCCATCGCTTCCGCCGCTCAGCGTGCCGCTCAGGTACCACCACTCGGTGCGATACGCGTCGTGCGCGCCCTGATCGGCCGGGAACTCGAAGGCCCAGCGCGACGGCGGCTGCGGAAAATCCTCGTCGATCGACGCCGCGAGCAGCTCGAACGGCGAAACGCCGAGCGCCTCGGCGGTTTCCTGGCCGGGGTCGGACGTTTTGCGCAAGAAGAGCGCTGCGATCGCGATGGCGGCGACGGCCGCAATGACCGCTGCCGCGATCCATCGCGGCCGGCGGTGCGCGCTGACGTTCATGAAGCGGAACCGATAGAGAACGCTCTTCAGGCTAGCTTCTCTACGCGGCGGCGCGCAACTCGAGCGCCGGCGTGCCGGAGCGTCAACCCGCAGGCGGCATGGCCGCGAATCGCGGCCTGCTCGGATCGATTACTCGTTGGTTTTTTCCGGCTGCGCCGGAACCGCCGCCATCGTCAGCCGCGAGACGCAGACGAGCTGGCCGCGCCCGTTGCGGATCTCGATGTTCCACACCTGGCTCGACCGGCCGATGTGCACCGGGCGCGCAGTCCCGGTCACGACCTCGCCCACCGGCACCGGACGCAGGTGATTGGCGTTGATCTCTTGCCCGACGAAGTGGCGAGCAGGATCGTGGTTCGCCGCATTCGCCGCGAGACTGCCGATCGTCTCGGCCAGCACGACCGATGCGCCGCCGTGCAGCATGCGCATCGGCTGGCACGTGCGCTGATCGACCGGCATCGTGGCCGCCATGTGATCTGTGCCGATCTCGGTCAGCTCGATGCCGATGTGCTCGGCCAGCGAATCTCGCAGACGCTCGCGCAAGTGCTCGAGCGTGATGTCCGGACGCCAGAGGGATTCAGCCGCGTTGCTGGTCATAACCGGTTTCGCTTGATGAGCGTAGGATGGTAAACGAAGGCGCCGGCCCAGAGGAGAAGCGCTTCGATGAACGAGCTGACGATGCGTCCCGACCGCCTCGAGCGGCTCCGCAAGATCTGCCTCGCGCTGCCGGATGCGACGGAGAAGATCGCGTGGGGCGACCCGACGTGGCGCGTGCGTGACAAGATCTTCGCGATGGCCAAGGGGAATTACCCCGGAGGCCGGCCGTCCGTGTGGATGAAAGGGCGCGACGGCACGCAGGAGGCTTTGATCACGCTCGATCCGGAAAGCTTCTTCGTGCCGCCCTATGTCGGCCACAAGGGCTGGATCGGCGCGTGGATGGACCGCCCGCGGATCAAGTGGTCGATGCTCGAAGACCTGATCGCGGAGAGCCACGGGCTCGTCGGCACGAAGCAGAAGCGCCGCGCACGGCGCTGACCGAAAAAATTGGTGTCAGGCACCATTTTTTTCGAGGGACGCATCGACTGTCCGCGCGCGCGGAAAAAATGGTGCCTGACACCAATTTTTTCGGTCACCAATTTTCCCGTCAGGCGCGGATGATCTCCACGTGCCGTCCCGAGAGCGCCGCAAGCGGCTCGAGGTCCTCCGGATCGGATGTCAGGATGTCGTCCCCGTCATCCGCCAGCAGCACGAGCGCCGCGTCGATCACATCGCGTGTGCCGGCGGCGGCCAACAGCTCACCCGCGCCTCGTCCCAATTCCGCGTCGAGCGCTCGCACGTCGATGCCGGCGAGCGCCTTCGCCAGCAGTGCCTGACGCGGCCCGCCGCCGCGCCAGGCTTGTCCGACGACGCCTCCGTGGGTGACCGGGACGCTGCCCGCGAGCTGAGCCGCCTTCAGGCGGCGCCACATCGAGCGGTCGCTGCGTTCGAGGGCGATCAGCGCACCGTTGTCGAGTATCAGCGTCATTTCGAGCGCGCCTTACGTGCCTGACGCTTCTTTCGTCCGCCGCGCACGACGACAGCGGACTCCCGGTCGGCCCGTGCCTGCTCGGCGAGCTCCTGCGAACTGATCTCGCCGAACTCTTCCTCATATGCCGCAACGGCTCTTTCTAAAGCGGCGAGCTTTCGTTCCTTCGCGACCTTCTCCGCAAGCGCGGCGTTGACCCACGCGCTCAACGATTCTGCACGGCCTTCCGCCACGGCTTCGTTACCGGCCGCGATGAAATCCGGGTCAACGGTGACGGTCAGGCGTTCCTTTCGATTGATCATACCAGCATGGTACTGAGAGTATGATCTTTATACAACTTAGTCGGCCGGCTCGATCCGCAGCACGGCGCCGTCGTCCTCGCCGGTCAGCACATAGAGCAGCTCGTCCGGTCCCATGCGGATATCGCGGATCCGCTGGCGCAGATTCGTGAGCAGCGACTCGCGACGAAGCTCCTGCATCTCGAGGTTGAACACGATGCGCTCGACGTGGCCCGTGCCCGGAATCTCGCCGGTGCGGAGGCTCCCGACGAACACGTCGCCTTTCCATAGCGGCAACGCGTCGCCGGTGTAGAACGCGAGGCCCGACACGGCGATCGACGGCATCCAGTAGACGATCGGATCCTCGACGCCGTCCTCCTGGAAGCGCTCCGAGTGCCACGGCCCCTGGTAGTCACGCCCGAGGCTGACGCGCGGCCAGCCGTAGTCGGCGCCCGGCTTCAGCACGTTGATCTCGTCGCCGCCGTTCGGGCCGTTCTCGTTCTGCCAGATCTCGCCGGTCACGGGATGCACGGCGAGCCCGATCGTGCTCCGGTGGCCGAACGTGAAGACCTCGGGCGGGTGGCTGTCGTCGCCGACGAACGGATTGTCGTCCGGCACGCCGCCGTCCGGCGTGAGGCGCAGCACCGTGCCCGACGCGGACGCATACAGCATCCCGTCGTGGCCGAACGCGAGGCGCGACGCGCCGCCGCGCGTGAGGAAAATATCCTCGACGTCCGCGAGCCGGCTGCCGTCCCAGCGGCCGCGCGAAATCGCAAGCCGCGTGCCTTCGTCTGCTACCGCCTTTGTATAGGCGAAATACACGTAGCCGTTCGTCTCGAAATTCGGATGCAGCGCAACGTCGAAAAGCCCGGCCGAGATGCCGCGCGCGACGACCTCGGGCACGCCCTCTACCGGCTCGGCCACCAGTCGGCCGTCGCGAATCAGCCGCAGGCGCCCCGGCCGTTCCGTGACGAGCATGTCGCCTCCGGGTAGAAACGCGATGCTCCACGGCTGCTCGAGATCGCGTGCGATGACTGACACGCGGATCATCTGGCCCTCGGCCGTGTCGTAGACGACCGGCTCCTTCGGCAGCGGCGGCACGACGAGACCATCGGGCGCGACAGGGATGCCGTTTCGCATCGGGACGTCGCGCTGCGCGAAGGCGGGTAGTGCGATCGATACGGCGACGAGTCCGGCCAGCCCAACGATTGTTATTTTCATTTGATCCTCCCCCCAGTCGAACGGAGCCGCGTCGATTCAACAACGTCCGGAGACGAGAAGAGCCCTGACGGACGTCGTCAGGGCTCTTTCGGTGACCTTGAGGACTTGGAGCTTACTCCGGCACGTGATCGCGATACCGTGCCGCGACCTCGTCGTCGCACTCCTCCGACGGCGGCGAGAACGGAAGATCCGGCCGATGATCCCACTGCTGCGTCAGCGACGCGGGCGCTTCGAGATACACCGGGTCTTCGACCGTGATTTCGTAGCGCAGCCGCAGGCGATCCTCGTTCAGCGTCAGCCGCTCGACGGTGTGCTTGCCCGCGCTCGACGGCACGTCGCCGCCGAGGCCGGACGGGTTCGGCTCGTACCCGATCGTATCGATCACGAGCGTCTCGCCTTCCCACCAGCCGATCGAATGCCCGTGCCGCGACGGCTCGAGGTCCGCCGGATGCTCCGCGTTCATATGGATCGTGCGAATCACATGGTCGCCCGAGTTGTCGAAGTGCATCACGACCGTGTCGTCGTTGATCTCGATCGAGCGCATCTCGTCGAGCACCGCGAGGAACGGCACCGGCTCGACGAAGCAGAGCCCGTCCGCGACGAGCTGAGCGCGGGCGGCCCGGCCTTCCGGCGTGACCGGCCAGCGCGCCATCGCCCCGAAGCCCGCGCCGAGCGCCGCCCGGTTGGGCGCCCATTTGCCCTCGAGGCTCTCGGCCGGCGTCAACGTGCGATTCCGGGTATTCGCCGCATAAAAAGGATGGATCTCGCCGTCCTCCGTCGTGACGTCGAGGATGCGGACCTGCTTGCCCCAGCCGCCGCGGTTCGGGTTCGCGCGCATCACGACCGGCGTGCCGGGCTCGAGCGCCTCGCGGCGGAGGCCGTCGACGAGCGCCTGCGTGATCGCAAGACCTTCGCCTTCGACGAGCGCCGGCTTGCCGTCCGGGCCGATGGTCTCGACGATCAGATACATGTGCGGATTCTTCCAGTCGAAGCGGTGAACTGTTCCTTCGATCAGTATCTCCTGCGACTGATCGAACATCGCCTGGCTGTGATGAGCGAGTGTCGGCGCGCCGAAAGTCGCGGCCGCCGCGAGAACACCGATAGCCGCAGGATGAAATCTCATGTCGAAAACCTCTGAGCAGGCAAGTGAGAGTGATATTAAAGAGTTCCGCGGCGGCGTACCAAGCCTCACGGGCTCAAACGGGAAGTCACCCGGCTCGAGCCTCGTCCCGTCAGCGTTTCTCGATTGCGGGATGCACGTAGCCCGCCGGCAGCACGCGGTCCGGATCCACCGCCGCATGGTCGCCCCTCGAGTTCTTGTTGTTGTTTGCGGCCCGCGCGCTGCGGTGACGCGCAGCCGCGGGCCGTGTTGCTCATCATGCGGTGCCGGCGCGTCGCTGGCAACAGCCGCGCGACGCGCCGGGGAGGGCGGGGCGGCGATCAGGAAATCGTCGCGGTCGCCTCGCCGGAGGGATCGCTCTCGGCCCCTTCGGCGTTGAACGCCGTCGCGGCGAAGTAGTACGTGCCGGGGACGAGTCCCTCGAGGACGTAAGTGACGACGCCGGGATTCTCGATCGTCACCGAGCTCGAATACTCCCCGGGCTTCGTGCCCCAGTAGATCTTGTATCCGGCAAGATCGGTCAGCTCCGAGCCGTCTTCGTTCTCGGTCGGCGCGACCCAGCTCAGCTCCACCGTGCCGTTCGCGACGGCCGTGACCGTGATGCTGAACGGCTCGAGATACGCATCGTCGGCGCCGTCCGTCACGGAGATGCGAACGTCTTCATACGTGCGGATATCGGCCGACGAAGGCGTGCCCTCGAGACGCCCGGTCATCGGCTCGAAGTCTGCCCACGGCGGTAGATTCGCGACGCTGAAGTAGAGGATGTCGCCGTTCTCGTCGCTCGCGGTCGGCTCGAAGAGGTAGGGCGTGCCCTCGAGCACGGTCGACGGCGGCGTGCCGCTGATCGTCGGCGGCGAGTTCTCGACGACGGGCGGCTCGTCGGGCTCGTCGGAGCCTCCGGGCGGCTCGTCGGTCGGGCCGGAAGGCGGCTCTTCGGTCGGCGGCGGCTCGTCGTCGGGGTTCGCGGGCTCGTCCGTCGGGCCGGACGATGGGTCGTCCGAGCCGGGCGGTGCGCCGTCGCTCGGATCGGTCGTCGGGTCGTCGTCGGGATTGGATGAGCCGCCGTCGTTCGGGTCTTGCGGAGTCCCGCCTGTACCGCCGGTCGGCGGTTCGTCGCCGCCGTCAGTGGCGCCGCCCGGCGTATCGTCGTCGCCCGTTTCCTCCGACGGCGGCGTTTCATCGGACGGCTCATCGGTGCCGGAGTTGCCCGGTGTACCGGTCGTCGGGTCGCCGCCCGTGCCGGGCGGCCCGCCTTCGCTGACGGGCGGTGGTTCGTTGTCGTTTGCCGCGGTGCTCGGCTCGTCGTCGCCGCCGCATGCGGCGAGCAAAAGAGACGCACAAGCGACGAGTGTGAGCTTCGCTCTCGAAGCGCTGATCCCCATTCTGTATGACCCCCATGCCTTGGCGCGCGCATCGGGCGAACCAAACGGCCCAACCGTGAGCCGGGGATCAGCAGGGAAACTTCACGTCGCCATCGCTCGCGCTGAAGCGATGCAGTAACGCGCTGCGTCGATCTGCTGCGTTGGTCCCATGCTCAGAGACCGGTGGCTTTGCTTCTCCGCCTCGCGGCGGATGTGCCCTCTTAGTCGTCGCAGCCCGGCGCTGGTCGAGCTGCTCGGGGGAATTTACCTGAGCGCGCTAAGTAGACGTACCTGTCCCGGAATGGCGACAGC
>Ga0079224_100013587_pt1 | contig 11344 bp, 11 predicted proteins | sample Stecom2015_FD_80414 | JGI IMG/M metagenome (GOLD analysis project Ga0079224, IMG submission 80414) | Agricultural soil microbial communities from Utah to study Nitrogen management - Steer compost 2015 | ecosystem: Environmental > Terrestrial > Soil > Agricultural land | place: USA: Utah...
CGGGTGTTCATGTTCATCGGCGACCTCCCTGGTCGCTGCCGCCCGGTCGTGTGAGCAAGCAGACGTCAGCGTGCACGCGAGCCGCCGGGGGCAGGGCACGGGAGCGGATGTCGCGGAGCTGGCCGATGCTGCCGGGGCCGGCCTGGATGAGGAGGGTGTCGCCCTGGACGGGGACGCGGACGGCGATGATGTGCTGGCTGTAGCGGAACCCGGCCTTACGGGCCTCGCGAATGATCGCCGGTGCCGGGTCGATGAGGCGTCCATGGTGGTGCCTGGCAGTGGTCACGACCGCGAGGTGACCTCCGGGGCGCAAGACCCGGTAGGCCGCCGCCAAGAACGTCTGGGAGCGAAACGCGCTGTCGGTCAGGACATCCGACAGGCACGCCGGGCACGACCCTCTCGCCCGCCTCGGCCTTGGTTCGGCGGTACGGACTCCGGCCGTGGGCGGTGCCGCGATCACCAGCGCGACGTCTCCGGAATGGTCGGCGATACCGCGATGCATCTGGTCGGCGCGGCAAGACCGCATCGCTACTCGGCCGAGCTGTTCATGCGACAGGTGTTCACGCAGCTGTGCGCCGATGTGCCGGGCAAGCGGAAAGTGCGGGACGCATGCGACGGCGCGGCGGTCGAGTTCGGCTGCCGCTCGCAGGGTGGCGGAGTTGGTGGTGAACGCCTCGGCGATCACGTCGTGTTCATGGGTGGCCGTGGTGATGAGGTGGCGTGCGAGCCCGGAGCTGATCGTGCCGAGATGCCGCTCGCAGGTCCGGGCGTGGGGAGCCCCGTGCGCCGGGCCCTGGCAGGGTTGCGCGGCGTGGGTGGACTGGTCGGTGCTGTCGTCCGGACAGAGCCACACGGTGAGCGGCAGGAGCTGCCGGGCGGAGCTGGCCGGTGTCGGGTTCGGCTTGTTGGCGCTGGTCATGTCGGATGACCCGTGATGGTCGCCCGGTCCCTTGTCTCACCAAGTAACTGACCCCGCCCACCCGCATTTTTGGACACCACGGCGCGGATTCGGATCGTGTCCACCACCAGCAGTCGAGAGAAGAACTCGCCGCGATCTTTGACCCCCGGCGTGAAGCATGAGCCCCCACGAGGGTTCGCCTCGGAGCTTTTGATCTTTCTTGATGGGTGTTATCACGCACACCTGTTGATGCTGGTCAGCGGCGTTTTAGGCACTTGGCTGTGCTTGACCTCTGACGGATGACGCCGTGTGCGCAGGAGCGGCAGAGCGTGTTTGCCCTGGTCACAGCGATTCTGAACAGATCATGAACAGATCTGGTCGCGGGTCGTTGTCCATGATCTGCTCATGATCTGCATATGGCCTCTGGCGAGATGTCGGCGACCGACTCACCGACCGATCTCTCGGGGGTTCCCATGACCACCACAATCCGCCCGGCCAGCCGCTCCCACATCCGTCGCACCAGCGGGAAGTCCGAGCACGTGCTCGACGTAGCTGAGACAACGTTCGATCTCCTGACGCGCGGCCCGGCACCGCTGGCGTTGGACGGCGCGGCGCTCGGGCACGGGCTACCCGCCCGCATGATCGCGCTGCACGAGCTTCGGGCGATCCTGCTGCACCCGTCCACCGGGCAGAAGGCGCGCGACGCCGCGTGGAAGGAGCTGGTGACGCGCGCCCGCCAGCAGGGCTCCGCCTGGGTCATGGGGTGCGTGGGTGTCGCACTGCCTGGGCTCAAGGCGGTTGTACGCGACCGTCTGCGCCGTCTGGACAACGAACCTGGTGCAGGTACCTCCCGAGTTGCGGCGGACCTGCTGTCGCAGTTCCACGAGACTCTGCACCAGATCGACCTGAGGAAGCCCTGGATTTCGCAGCGGCTGGTGGCGCGGTCGGCCAGGACGGTGGAGCGTGCCTACCGCTCGCGCATCCGGGTGACCCCAGTGGACCCGTGCACGCTGGCGGAGATCACCCCCGCCGCGTCGCCGGAGGGGCACGTGGACCTCCTGCTCGACTCGGCCGTCCGGCAGGGCGTGATCACAGCATCTGAGGCCGAGATCATCTTCACGACGCGGCTGGAGGGCATGGCCCCGGGCGCCCTCGCCGAGCAGCTCGGCACCAGCTACCAGGCGTTGATGAAGCGCCGCCGCCGTGCCGAAATACGCCTGGTCACCGCGATGCGGGACGGAGGCCTTCGCGACGACTTCGCATCGCTGATGTCCAAAACCGAGGTGTGACCTGTCCAGTTACTAGGTGAGAGCAACACGGGTTGAAGACGGGTTCAGGCCGGATGTTCACCCGGTCCCTACCGTCCGACCATCCGCCGAGTGCCCTGCCGAAGGAGGACACCCGCAAGGCCCGGCCCGTCTTCATCTCCGTGCAGCTCCTCCTATAGGCCGTTCGCCGCGGCCCCGATCGACCGGTCTGTCCCCGCTCGCCACTTCGTGCTCCTGCCTGGAGGGCCGCCCGTTGCGCATCCGTCCGTTGTCCAACCTCCTTCCATCCCGCCGGCCCGAAGTGAGCACTGGCCGCCTTGCCGCCGCGGTTCTGCTGTGGTGCATTGGCGTCCTGCTGTGCGGTCTGGTGATCGCCGCGACATTGGCATCAGCGTCCGACGCGCAGGTTGCCTCCGGTGTCCTGACGTCCGATAAGCGGATCGAGCAGGTCATCAACAACCTGCGTAACGTCATCGTTGGGCTGCTGGTCGCGTTGGCCACCCTGTTCGCCACCGTCGGGGGCGTCCGGTATCTGCTGGCCGGTGGTGATCCCGGCGAGGCCGAGGCCGGTAAGCGCACCCTGCGCAATGCCGCCGTCGGCTACGGCATCGCCATGCTCGCCCCGGCCCTCGTGCAGATCCTCAAGTACGTCGTCGGAGCCTGAGCGTGCACGCCCGGACTCACTGGATCCGCTGGATCCGGCGCAGGCGAGGCTTCGTCGTCGTTCTCCTCTTGGCCGGTGGGTGCGTGCTGAGCCCGGTTCTTCATGCCGACGCCGACCCTCGTCCGGCCAGTCGGCTTGTGAGCGCCGTCTCCGCCGCTGCCCCTGCTGCCGACCCCTCAGATCCCGAGGAGGACGGTTCATCCGACGACGACCAAGACGAGGAGGATGGGGACGACTGCGGCTGGGTGAACATCGGCTGTCACACCAAGGAGGCCATCACAGACTGGTTCCGGTCGCTGGCTCGGGACTCTTTGGAGCCGGTGTTGGGCTTCTTGGCCGACACGCAGCTCGCCACGCCTGAGGTCGGGTCACCGGGCATGAACGCGGCCGAGCAGATCTGGGCAACGTCCCGGACTATCGCCAACACCTGCTTCGTGCTCATGGTTTTGCTCGCCGGCGTGATGCTGATGGCCGGGCAGACTTTGCCGGGCGTGGCCGCGCCAGGGGAATCGGTCGTGAGGCTCGTCGTCGCGTTCATCGCCATGAACACCAGCCTCATCGTGATCGGATACGGAATCGAGCTCGCCAACGGACTCGCGCGGTCGATCTTCATGAGCGGCGCCGACCGGATCGACCCCGATGAGGCGGGACGGATCTTCGCTCAGGGCGTCGAAGCCTCGATCAACACCGGGGGCAGCTTTTTCGTGCTGGTCACGCTGGTGGTCGTTGTCCTGGCGTGCGTCTTGGCCTTCATCTACGTGATGCGGCTGGCGATCATCATGGTTCTGGTCGGCATCGCCCCGATCGCATTGATGTTCCACGCACTGCCGCTCTCTGATGGTCTGGCCCGGCTGTGGTGGCGAGGGATCACCGGTGCTCTGGCGATCCAGGTTTGTCAGTCATTCGTGTTCATTACCGCTCTGCGATTGCTGCTGTCGCAGCACAGTGACGACAGTGGCGCTTTCCTCTCGGCGTCGACCGCGCAGGCGGAGCTGGTCGACTTGCTGCTGGTGATCGCGCTCCTTTACGTGCTGATCTGCATTCCGCGGTGGATCGCTCGTACGGTGTGGCAGCCCGCGCAGCCGCGCATGCTCTCCCAGCTCGTACGCACGTTCATCGTCTACAAGGGGGTCGGCGCCGTGGTGGGCTTCGCGGGCAAGGCGGCACACGGCGCTCGGAGCACCGCCCGTACCACGAAGGCAAGCTCAGCGCACGGCCACTCCCGCCCCGGTAACGGCGGTGGTGGGTCGCGCAACGGGCCTTACGGCGGTCCCCACGGCGGGCCATCCGGTGGACCTGGCCCGCGTCCCGATCGCGGGCCCGGCCATGGGCCCGAATGCCGCCAGCCGCGCGGCCCGGACCCGCGACACCGGCCGCGCCCGGGGTCGGCGAGCAGGCCCCGCAGCAGCCACCACAGCGCCGCACACGGCCGTCCCAGGCCCGATCATCGCCCGGAACGCGGCGCGGCCCCCAGGGGCGCGCCACACCGGCCACACGTCCCGTCCGTTCCCGGCCGGACGGGCGCAGGTGGCCCTGCCCGCCCGCACCCGCGCATCCCGACACAGCCACCGACACGCCCCTACCGGCGCGCCGACAGGCCCCGCCGTCCAGCACCACGCAGGTTCGTGCGACTCGATCCGCCCCGGAACCGCCGCCACGGCAGGAGGAACCGTTGAACGACGACCACGAGCCGCTGTCGGCGCGCATCCCCGCAGACATCGAGCAGCCCGACAAGATCATGTACGGGCTCACCGCACGCCAGCTCGTCATCCTCGGCGCAACCATCCTGATCACGACGCTGGTGTTCGTCACCGTCTCGCCGCTGCTACCGGTCGCCGTCACGGCGGGGCTGTGCCTCCCGGTGATCACGGCGGGGTGCTCGATGGCCCTCGCCCGACGCGATGGCATGGGCCTGGACCGCTTCGTGCTCGCCGCCATCGACCATCTCCGTCAACGACGCACGCTCGTCGCCGCTCCCGAGGCGATTCCGGAGGCGCCGGCCTGGTGCAAGGTCCGAGGTCGGTTGCCCGGCGCCATGCGGTTCCCCATCCGAGCTATCCGCCAAGACGGTGTCATGGACCTGGGCAGAGAAGGGACGGCAGTTCTCGTCCGGGCAGGAACGATCTCCTTCGGTTTGCGGACGTCAGCCGAGCAGGCCGCGCTGGTCGGCTTCTTCGGACGGTGGCTCAACTCGCTTGAATCCCCGGTGCAGATCCTCATCCGGGCCCGCCCCGTCGATCTGTCCGACCTCGCCTCACGAGTTGCGGAAGCCGCGCCTGATCTCCCGCATCCGGCATTGCAGCGGGCGGCCAAAGACCATGCCGCCTATCTCGACGAGGTCGGCGACTCCCGAACCCTGCTGGTACGAGACGTGCTCATCGTCGTCCGCGATCAGCCCGCCCCAGGTTCGGGACGCCGGGAACGCGCCCGCGAGGCGGGCGCCGCCATCGTCGCCCGCCGAGCCGTCGAAGCCGTCCGCACGCTGAGCGGCTTCGGCGTGACGGCGGAGTTCCTGAACGCTGACGCATGCGTCCAGGTGCTCTCGGGCGCCTTCTCACCTGGCCACGAGCGACCCGCTCCCCCTGCTGACCCGGACCAGCCCATCACCGCCCACATCACCGAGGGAGCCCCGGCATGACCCACGCTCATCGGCGAATCCAGCGACTGTCCGTGAACAAGCTGGCCAAAGGGCTCCGCCTGTGCGCAGATGGCCTACCGGGTGAACTCGCGGCGGTCGAGCTGTTGATCGTGCACGGGTTCTGGCTGAACCGCGCCGACTTCTGCTCTCACTTCATCGGGCGGGACGACGCCCCGGACGCGCCTGATGAAGTCCTTGCCTGGGTGAGATGGGACGAAGCCGTCACCGCACTGGGCTGCGGGCGCCTGGTGTGCTCGTCGGGTGAGGCCGCCGTTCTCCGGATCGCTGCGGCGTTGGCTACCGGCGGCGCTTTCCCCGCATCGGTGCTGAGCAGCCTGGACCGCGAGAACTTTGCCCACGTCCTGACCGCGACTGCACAGGCGAGCGGTCACCCGGCGGTCCAGGTGGTGATCCGATGAAGCTGTCCGCACTCGCCCGGTCCTTCGTCACCTCAGCCACGTTCACCAGACGAGACGAACAGGCCCGGCCGGGCGGCGTGGGTGATCTGCTCGCACCATCCGCGCTCCGCGTGAACGCCTCGTCCCTGGAGATGCCGGACGGCTGCTGCGCGTCGTTCGCCATCACCGGATATCCGCGCGAGGTCGGAGCAGGCTGGCTGGAACCGCTCCTCACCTACCCCGGACGGCTCGACGTCTCCCTGCACGTTGAGCCGATCCCGCCGACGGTCGCCGCCCAACGTCTTCGGCGGCAGCTCGCGCGCCTGGAGTCGAGCGCCCGCGCCAACGCCGAGGCGGGCCGCCTGGCCGACTTCGGAGCCGAGGCCGCCGCCGACGATGCCGCCGATCTGGCCTCGTCGCTGGCGCGCGGGGATGGTCGCCTGTTCCGCGTCGGCCTGTACCTCACCGTTCACGCCTGGGACGCCGCGGAACTCGACGCCGAGATCCAGCAGGTCCGGGCCTTGGCCGCGTCCCTGCTGCTGGACGCGCAACCGACGACCTTTCGTGCCATGCAGGGGTGGGTGTCCACGCTGCCCCTCGGAACCGATGCGATCCGCCAGCGCCGCACCTTCGACACCAACGCGCTGGCCGCATCGTTCCCGTTCGCCTCTCCGGACTTGCACGCCCCCGCCGGCTCCAACGAGGTGCTGTACGGCGTGAACGTCGCCAGCTCAGGCGTGGTGATGTGGGACCGGTTCGCCCAGGACAATCACAACTCCGTCGTGCTGGCCCGGTCCGGTGCCGGAAAGAGCTACTTCACCAAGCTCGAAGCACTGCGCCTGCTGTATCACGGCGTCGAGGTCTCGGTGATCGACCCCGAAGACGAATACCGGCAGCTCGCCGAGGTCACTGGCGGAACGCACATCGCTCTCGGTGCCCAAGGCGTGACGTTCAACCCGCTGGACCTGCCCAACGACCAGGCCGGAGACGTCCTGATACGACGGGCCCTATTCACTCACACTCTCGTCGCCGCGATGCTCGGCGAGCCGCTGACGTCCGCAGCGCGACCGGTGCTCGACCGCGCTGTCCTCGCCGCGTACGCAGCGAAGGGCATCAACTCCGATCCCGCCACTTGGACGCGTCCGGCACCGTTGCTGGCCGATATGGTCGAGCAGCTCGCCATCAGTTCGCATCCTGAGGGCGAGGCGATCGCCGACCGGCTCGCTCCGTACGTCGTCGGCTCCTACAAGGACCTGTTCGCCTCCGCCACGACCACCCGTCCGGACGGGCACCTGGTGGTGTTCTCCCTGCGAGACCTACCGGAGGAGGTCAAGTCCGTCGGGGTGCTGCTCGCGCTGGACGCCATCTGGCGCAAGGTCGCCAACCCCGCCGACCGTCGTCCACGCCTGGTCATCGTCGACGAAGCGTGGATGCTGATGAAGGAGGCAGAAGGCGCCCGCTTCCTGTACCGACTCGCCAAGTCCGCCCGGAAGCACTGGGCCGGGCTGACCGTCGTCACCCAGGACGCCGCCGACCTGCTGGCATCCGACCTCGGGCGCGCAGTCGTCGCCAACTCAGCAACACAGATCCTGCTCCGCCAAGCGCCCCAAGCCATATCGACCGTGGGTGAGGCGTTCGGCTTGTCCGAAGGCGAGCGGGCCTTCCTGCTGTCGGCCGAACGTGGCGAGGGCCTTCTCTGCGGGGGCAATGCCGGCGATCGGGCGGCCTTCGCCGCCATCTCCTCGCCCGCGGAACACAAGGTCATCACCACCGATCCCGCCGAGCTGCTCGACCACGGCAACGAGGAGACCGACCCGCTGTGACCATCGCGCTCCCCGCTGAGTCGTGGACGGAAATCTTCGACCAGACTGAACGCATTCCAACGTTGGCCGTCGAGGCCGCACCTGCGGCTACCGTCGCGCTCAGCGCTGCCGCCGTCACGTGCACCGCTTTGCGGGCTCTGGTGAGACGTTGGCGCGCTGAGCGCTTCTCACGGGACGCACGACTGATCACCGTGTCGGTACCGCCCCAGGTCGACCCGGCCAGCGCGCCCGCGTGGTGGGCGCACCAGACCGGCCTGCTCGCCCCGGCGTGGAAACGCTGGATCTTCGGGTCTCCACATCTGGCCTTCGAATACGTGGCCGACGCCGCCGGGGTGCGCATCCAGGTCTGGGTTCCCGGTCCGGTGCCGCCAGACATGGTCGAGGAGACCATCCGCGCGGCCTGGCCAGGCGCCACCACCAAGACCGACCCGGCCGCGCCGCCAGTACCCTTCGGCGCCGCTGTCACCGGAGGACGGCTCGCCCTGGCCCGCAACGACTCCCATCCACTGAAAAGCAGCCACGACACCGACCCGCTTCGCTCCCTCCTCGGAGCGGTCAGTGGACTCCAACAGGGCCAGCACTCGGCCGTCCAGATTCTCGCCCGTCCCGTGACCGGGCCGCGGTGGCACGCGCCTACCGGGTCGCCGCAGCGCTTCGCGGCGGAACGTTCACATCACCTCAGGGCTTCTTCTTCGACCTCATCACGCCCGGCTCCCGCTCGGGAGCAAGGACGGCTCACGCACCCCAAGCCGCCCGCCCCAGTACGCACCCCGAACGCGCCGAGCAGGTCCGCGCGATCTTGGCCAAGGCCGCGCAACCGCGGTTCGAGGTCGACATCCGTTACGCCGTCGCCACCCCCGATCGTCCGGGCGCCGACAAGTGGCTACGCGGCCGCGCGCACGCCGTCGCCTCCGTCTCCGCCCTGTACGCCTCAGGTCACCAACACCTACGCCGCCGCCGACTCTCCGAGCCCGCCACCGTCCTAGCCGCTCGAAGGCTCGGACGCGGCTACCTCCTCGGCGCGGCCGAACTGGCAGCACTCGCACACCTGCCACACGACCCGGACGCACCCGCCATCACCCGCGCAGGGGCGCGGCCCGTGGCCCCGTCACCAGCCGTGCCGACCGCCCCCTCCCCGCTAACAGGGCCCGTCCGGGTCCTGGGCGATGCAGACGCTGGTCACCCTCGCCCCATCGCGATGCCGGTCGACGGGACGCGGCAACACGTCCACATCCTCGGACAGACCGGTGTCGGCAAATCGACCCTGCTCGCCTCCCTCGTCCTGGCCGACGCACACGACGGCAGAGGAGCCCTGGTGATCGACCCGAAAGGCGACCTCATCACCGACGTCATGGACCGGCTCCCACGCAGCATGGCCGGGCGAACGGTGGTGTTCGATCCGTCCGACCCGGCACCTCCGCCCTCGGTAGGAATCTTGTCCGGCCCCGATCCCTCGTTCGTCGTCGACTCAGTCGTGTCGATCTTCCACCGCTGTTTCCGATCGTCCTGGGGGCCACGCCTGGACGATCTGCTGCGTTCGGCCTGCCTGAGTCTTATCCACGCCTACGGGCCGCGCGCCACCCTCGCGCAGATTCCCCAGCTCCTTACCGACTCCGCGTTCAGAACCCGTGCTGTCGGACGTCTCTCGGACGATCTCCTGCGCGGCTTCTGGGCGGGCTACGACGAGCTTTCACCTGCCGGGCGGGCCGCCGCCATCGGTCCGGTGATGAACAAGCTCCGCGCCGTGCTCCTGCGCCCGTTCGTCCACAAGGCCCTGTCCGCAACCGAATCGACCATCGACCTCGCCAGTCACCTCGATAACGGCGGCCTCATCCTGGCCCGGCTCCCCAAGGGCGTCCTCGGCGAGGACGCCGCCCGCCTCATGGGCTCCCTGCTGCTTGCCCACACCTGGCAAGGCATCACCCGCCGCGCCGCCCGCCCCGAGGACAAACGCCCGGACTCAGCCGCCTACATCGACGAGTGCCACAACTTCCTCAACCTGCCCGGCTCGGTCTCCGACATCTTGGCCGAAGCCCGCGGCTACCGGCTCTCCCTCGTCCTCGCCCACCAACACCTATCGCAGCTCCCCAAAGACCTCCGCGACGCCGTCTCCGCCGACGCCCGCAACAAGATCTACTTCGCCGCCTCTCCCGAAGACGCCGGAGACCTCGCCCGGCACACCGGCCCGGTGCTCTCTGCACACGACCTCGCCCACCTGGGCGCGTACCAAGCCGCTGGACGCCTCGTCACCGCCGGCCAGCCGTCCCAGGCGTTCACATTCCGCACCCGCCCACTCCGGGAGTCGATCCCCGGCCGCGCCGACGAGATTAGGCGCGTCTCCCGCAAACGGTTCGCACCCCGCCCCGCCGCATCCAAACCAACGACCCCGCCCACCGACACGGTCCTGCTCGATCCCCGCACCAACCACGCCGAGAATCAGGAGCGCGCGTAATGGCCCCGACCATCCGTCACCGCCGAGCCACCGGAACTACCGGCCGCGCGACCCCGGAAAAGCTCCTCGAACTACGCCGACGACTCACCGACCGGGACCGCGCGATCCTCGAACTCGTCTGGGAACACCGCGTCCTCACCACCCACCAGATCGCCGCCATCTTCTTCAGCACGCCCAACAAGGCGCGCGACCGGCTCCTGCAACTGTTCCGGCTCGACGCACTGGAAAGATTCCAGCCGTGGGTGCCGGTCGGTGCGGCGCCCTTCCACTGGGTCATCGGCCCGGTCGGCGCCCAATGCCTGGCCGCTCACCAAGACACCGACCTCGCCGGACTCGGCTACCGGCGCTCTACCGTCCTACGGATAAGCCACTCCAAGCACCTCGCCCACCAGATCGGCGTCAACGAGTTCTTCACCCGCCTACACGCCCATGCGCGCCACACCCCCGGTGCCCGGCTCGAGAAATGGTGGCCTGAGCATCGGTGCGCCCAGCTCTGGGGCGACCTCGCCCGCCCCGACGCCTACGGCCGTTGGACCGAGCCATCCCGTGAAGGCGACGGCCAAGCAACGATCGACTTCTTCCTCGAACACGACACCGGCAGCGTCACCCTCACCAAGGTCGCCGCCAAGCTCAACGGATACCAGGCCCTCGCCGAAGCGACCGGCATCAACTCCCCAGTTCTGTTCTGGCTGCCAAGCAGCCGCCGCGAAGCCAACCTCCGGAAACTTCTAGGGAAACCATCCGTCCCAGTCGCAACCGCCGTCCGCGCACCCATGACCAACAGTCCGGCCGCCCCTATCTGGCTACCCGCAGACGCATACGGTCCACGCCGTTCGCTGACCGCCCTGGCCACCACTCCGCCCCTGCAACCCCTTCCCGGGGCCCGTGAGATGGAGGACGGCCGTTGCCCGTAATCGCCGGACTGGTCGCCCTCGTCGTACTGGCCGTCGTCATAGGCGCAGTCAGCGGATCCTCTTCTACGCCCAACGAATGCCGCACGGGCACGGACGGCCCCGCGGTCGCCGGTATTCCGGCCAACTACCTCGCCCTCTATCGCAAGGCCGGAGCCCAGTACCGCATCCCATGGGAGGTCCTCGCCGCCGTCGGCGCAGCCGAGTCCGACCACGGCCGATCCCGCGCACCCGGCGTCCGTTCAGGCGAGAACGCCGCCGGAGCCGGTGGTCCCATGCAGTTCGTCGCCGC
>Ga0079224_100013588_pt1 | contig 11344 bp, 5 predicted proteins | sample Stecom2015_FD_80414 | JGI IMG/M metagenome (GOLD analysis project Ga0079224, IMG submission 80414) | Agricultural soil microbial communities from Utah to study Nitrogen management - Steer compost 2015 | ecosystem: Environmental > Terrestrial > Soil > Agricultural land | place: USA: Utah...
CTTACTCGATAATCTTAGCGACGACACCGGCGCCAACTGTACGACCACCTTCACGAATCGCGAAGCGCAGACCCTCTTCCATCGCAATCGGCGCAATCAGCGTCACCGTGATGGACACGTTGTCACCTGGCATCACCATCTCGGTACCTTCCGGCAACTCAACCGCACCAGTCACGTCTGTCGTACGGAAGTAGAATTGCGGACGATAGCCATTGAAGAATGGTGTATGACGACCACCTTCGTCCTTGCCCAGAACGTAGATCTCAGCAGTGAACTTAGTGTGCGGCTTGATGGAACCAACCTTGGCCAGAACCTGACCACGCTCGACTTCTTCACGCTTCGTACCACGCAGCAACACACCTACGTTGTCACCAGCTTGACCTTGATCCAGCAGCTTACGGAACATCTCAACACCAGTACAGGTCGTTTTGATGGTCGGCTTCAGACCAACGATCTCGATTTCGTCACCAACCTTGATAATGCCGCGCTCGACACGACCAGTCACAACTGTACCGCGACCAGAAATCGAGAACACATCTTCAACCGGCATCAGGAAAGTACCGTCAATTGCACGCTCAGGCTCTGGAATGTAAGTATCCAATGCCTCTGCCAGACGGAAAATCGCTGGCTCACCAATCTCTGATTGATCGCCTTCCAGCGCCTTCAGAGCAGAACCCTTGATGACAGGAATGTCGTCACCTGGGAAGTCATACTTGGACAGCAGTTCACGAACTTCCATCTCAACCAGCTCAAGCAGCTCCGCATCGTCAACCATGTCAGCCTTGTTCAGGAAGACGACAATGTAAGGAACACCAACCTGACGCGCCAGCAGAATGTGCTCACGGGTTTGCGGCATAGGACCGTCTGCTGCAGAGCAGACCAGAATAGCACCGTCCATCTGGGCGGCACCGGTAATCATGTTCTTAACATAGTCAGCGTGGCCCGGACAGTCAACGTGAGCATAGTGACGGGTCTCAGTCTCGTACTCAACGTGTGACGTGTTGATGGTGATACCACGTGCCTTCTCTTCAGGCGCGTTGTCAATCGCTGCGTAATCCTTCGCCTCACCACCAAACTTCTTGGTCAGCACTGTTGTGATCGCTGCCGTCAACGTGGTCTTGCCGTGGTCAACGTGGCCAATCGTACCTACGTTTACGTGCGGCTTCGTCCGCTCAAATTTTCCTTTTGCCATAATCGAATTCCCTCTTAATCAATCAACCTAATGAATGTTACTTCTTGTTAATGACAGCGTCAGCCACGTTTCTTGGCGCTTCGGCATAGTGCTTGAACTCCATGCTATAGGTCGCACGCCCTTGCGACAGAGAACGCAAAGTCGTTGCATACCCAAACATTTCGGACAACGGCACTTCCGCACGAATTGCCTTACCGCCACCCGGAAGATCTTCCATACCCTGGATCACCCCACGACGTGACGACATATCACCCATGACATCACCCATGTACTCTTCAGGTGTCTCCACTTCTACCGACATAATCGGCTCTAGCAGAGCTGGGTCAGCCTTACGCATACCATCCTTGAAAGCCATGGAAGCTGCCATCTTAAATGCCTGCTCACTGGAGTCAACATCATGGTAAGAACCATCAAACAAGGTCACCTTGACATCAACCACAGGGAAGCCAGCCAAGACGCCGGAAGGAATCGTTTCGAGCAGACCCTTCTCAACAGCCGGAATATATTCACGTGGAACCGTACCACCCTTGATCATATCAACGAATTCGAATCCCTTACCAGGCTCATTCGGCTCCATCGTAATCCATACATGTCCGTATTGACCCTTACCGCCAGACTGCTTGACGAACTTGCCTTCGACTTCCACCTTCTTCTTGATCGCTTCGCGGTAGGCAACTTGCGGAGCACCTACGTTAGCTTCAACACCGAACTCACGCTTCATTCGATCGACAATAATATCGAGATGCAACTCACCCATACCGGAAATGATCGTCTGACCGGACTCTTCGTCAGTACGAACGCGGAATGACGGGTCTTCAGCAGCGAGACGACCAAGTGCGATACCCATCTTCTCCTGGTCTGATTTTGTCTTCGGCTCGACTGCGACGTGGATCACAGGATCCGGGAACACCATACGCTCAAGCACGATTGGGCTTTCTGGGTCACACAACGTTTCACCGGTCGTCACATCCTTCAGGCCGATACAGGCAGCGATATCACCAGCCAGAATCTCGTCGATTTCTATACGCTCGTTAGCACGCATCTGAACGATACGGCCAATACGCTCCTTACGACCCTTGACCGAGTTGTACACGGTATCACCCTTACGCAGGACACCAGAATAGACTCGGACAAATGTTAACTGACCCACAAACGGATCGCTCATCAACTTGAATGCCAAGGCTGAGAACTTCTCGTTATCATCCGCCTTACGGGTCGCAGGCTGCTCTTTTTCATCCGTGCCCGCCACATCAGGAATATCCACAGGGGACGGCAGGAACTGAATCACTGCGTCCAGCATACGCTGAACACCCTTGTTCTTGAATGCGGTACCGCACATCATCGGCTGAATCTCAGCAGCGATAGTACGAATACGTAAACCCTGAATAATTTCCTCTTCGGCCAACTCTCCGGTCTCGAGGTATTTATTCATCAACTCCTCAGAGGCCTCAGCCGCTGCCTCAACCATCTGTTCGCGCCATTTATTGGCCTCATCGACCAGATCTGCAGGGATATCCTGATACTCAAACTTCATACCCTGAGAAGCCTCATCCCAGATGATTGCCTGCATCTTAATCAGATCGACGACGCCACGGAATGTATCTTCAGCACCGATTGGAATGACGATTGGAACCGGATTCGCCTTCAGACGCACCTTCATCTGCTCGACAACTTTGAAGAAGTTCGCGCCGGTACGATCCATCTTATTGACGAAGGCCAAACGAGGAACCTGATACTTGTTGGCCTGACGCCACACAGTCTCTGACTGCGGCTGAACACCACCCACAGCACAGTAGACCATACAAGCACCATCAAGAACCCTCATGGAACGCTCAACCTCAATGGTGAAGTCAACGTGTCCAGGGGTATCAATAATATTGATGCGGTGCTCAGGCATGGACATATCCATACCCTTCCAGAAGCACGTCACCGCAGATGAAGTAATGGTAATACCACGTTCCTGCTCCTGCTCCATCCAGTCCGTAATCGCAGAACCGTCATGCGTCTCACCAAGCTTATGACTGACGCCGGTATAGAACAGAATACGTTCAGTTGTGGTTGTCTTTCCGGCATCAATGTGTGCACTGATACCGATATTGCGATAACGCTGAATGGGAGTTTTACGAGCCACGGTAATTACCTAACTTTATCTTTTAAAGAACAATGAAATGAAAGAGCATCTTAGAATCGGAAATGCGAGAATGCCTTATTGGCCTCAGCCATACGATGCACTTCCTCACGCTTCTTCATCGCCGCACCACGACCCTCGGAAGCCTCAAGCAACTCAGCCGCCAAACGCAACTGCATGGATTTTTCACCACGCTTACGTGCCGCCTCGCGCAGCCAGCGCATCGCCAACGCGTTACGACGACTCGGGCGAACCTCTACCGGAACCTGGTAGTTAGCACCACCGACCCGGCGACTCTTCACCTCAACGACCGGGCGCAAGTTATTGATTGCCGTCGTAAACACCTCCAGGGCGTTCTTACCACTCTTTTGCTCAACCTGCTCGAAAGCGCCGTACAAAATGTTTTCGGCCACGGACTTCTTACCGCCCGTCATCAGCACATTGACAAACTTGGAAACTTCCTGGCTACCAAATTTTGGATCAGGAAGGATATTGCGTTTTGGAACTTCTCTACGTCTTGGCATGGTTTTCTCGATTCCTTGATTTCTACAGCGCTAAACCGCCTGGACTTAAGCTGCCTTAGGGCGCTTTGCACCGTACTTAGAACGTGCCTGCTTACGGTCCTTGACCCCTGCTGTATCCAGGCTACCGCGCACCATATGGTATCGCACACCAGGCAAGTCCTTCACACGACCACCACGCAACAGGACAACAGAGTGCTCCTGCAGGTTGTGACCTTCACCGCCGATGTAGCTGATAACCTCGTAGCCATTGGTCAGACGCACCTTGGCAACCTTACGCAATGCCGAGTTCGGCTTCTTCGGCGTAGTCGTGTAAACACGAGTACATACACCACGCTTTTGCGGGCAACTTTCCAGTGCGGGCACCTTGCTCTTGGTGACCACTTTACGGCGCGGTTTGCGCACCAATTGATTAATGGTTGGCATAACTTTTAAGCCTTTAGTTTGTTAGTGCTAAAAATTACGGGATGGCGAAATCTCCGGCCATCCCGAAAAGCGTAGCATTCTATTTATTGTTCAATACCTTGTCAAGCAACCTCAGCATCATCTGCGGTCTCCTGTGGCACCTCTTCACCTGCGTCTTCCACAACCGGTGGCGCTGCATCCAGCCCCGCTGCTTGACGTCGGCGTGTTTCATGGTATGTCAGACCCGTTCCTGCAGGGATCAGACGACCAACGATCACGTTCTCCTTCAGTCCGCGCAGATCATCCCTTTTACCGAGGATCGCAGCTTCTGTCAGAACACGCGTTGTCTCTTGGAAAGATGCTGCGGAGATGAAGGAGTCCGTGGATAGAGATGCCTTGGTAATACCAAGCAATACATACTCATAGCTCGCCGGACGCTTATTCTCAGCAATCACTCTTTCATTTTCATTCAACACATCTGCGCGCTCAACTTGCTCACCGATAATGAAGCTCGTATCACCCGCATCCGTGATCCGAACACGACGCAGCATCTGGCGAACAATCACTTCGATGTGCTTATCGTTAATCTTCACACCCTGTAGGCGGTAAACATCCTGAACCTCATCGATGATGTATCGAGCCAACGCCTCACGTCCTTGCAGACGCAGAATATCTTGCGGATCCGCCGGCCCGTCAACGATGCTCTCACCCTTAGTGACAACCTGACCGTCGTGTACGGTGACGTGTTTATCCTTAGGAATCAGGAACTCATGGGACACGCCGTCCAGATCAGTGATCACCAGACGTTGCTTACCCTTCGTATCCTTACCAAAGGAAACGGTACCTGTCACTTCAGCCAGCAGGCCTGCATCCTTGGGTGAACGTGCTTCGAACAGTTCCGCCACACGTGGCAGACCACCAGTAATGTCGCGTGTCTTTGAGGACTCTTGCGGTATACGCGCCAAGACCTCACCGACACCAACTTCCTGTCCGTCCTTGACTGTGATGATACAACCCAACTGGAACGTAATATTCACTGGTGTTTCCGTTCCGGAGATCTTCACCTCTTCGCCATTGGCATCTAACAGCTTTACCAATGGCCGCACACCCTTGCTTTGACCTGAGCGTTTCGGATCGATCACAACAAGAGAGGACAGACCGGTCACATCGTCGATCTGCTTCGCAACGGTCACACCTTCTTCGACGTTCTCGAACTTCACACGCCCTGCATATTCCGTAATGATAGGACGTGTATGTGGATCCCATGTCGCCAATGCTTGACCGGCTTTCACCTGCATACCATCCTGCACTTGCAGTGTGGCGCCATAAGGCACCTTATGGTATTCACGCTCACGCCCGTTTTCATCCTGAATCGTCAATTCGCCGTTACGGGAAATGACAACCTGCTCACCACGGGAGTTGGTCACATAACGCATCGTCGAGTTGAAACGCACGATACCATTTGACTTCGTCTCCGCCTGGCTAGCAGACGCCGTACGAGATACCGCACCCCCGATGTGGAAGGTACGCATCGTCAACTGAGTACCAGGCTCACCGATGGACTGAGCGGCGATGACGCCAACAGCCTCGCCCATGCTGATCAATCGTCCACGACCCAAGTCGCGACCATAGCACTTCGCACAAATCCCGTAACGGGTTTCACAAGTCAGTGCGGTACGCACCTTGACCTCATCGATACCCAGCGCATCAATTTGTTCGACCTCATCTTCCGTAAGCAGCGTACCAGCCGGATAAACGACTTCCTGCGTCTCCGGATTCAGGATATCCACCGCAGCGACACGGCCCAGGATACGATCATGTAGCGGCTCAATAACCTCGCCACCCTTAATCAGTGCCTTGGTAATCAGTCCGTCTGTGGTTCCGCAATCTTCCTCTGTCACAACAAGGTCTTGCGTCACATCGACAAGACGCCGGGTAAGGTAGCCCGAGTTCGCTGTCTTCAGAGCTGTATCAGCCAGACCCTTACGCGCACCGTGTGTAGAGATAAAGTACTGTAGAACATTAAGTCCTTCGCGGAAGTTAGCCTTAATTGGTGTCTCGATGATCGAACCGTCCGGCTTCGCCATCAGTCCACGCATACCCGCCAACTGACGAACCTGGGCAGCGGATCCTCGTGCACCTGAGTCAGCCATCATGTAGATGGCATTGAACGACTCCTGACGCAGAGGCTTGCCGTCTTCGCCCTTGACTACGTTGCCATCAGCGTCGACGACCATCTCTTCACGCAGTTGTTTCATCATCGCATCGGCAATCTTGTCGCCAGCACGACCCCAGATATCAACCACCTTGTTATAACGTTCGCCTTGAGTCACGAGACCAGAAACATACTGATCCTCGATCTCCTTGACCTCAGCATCGGCAGCCGCAATCAGCTGTTCTTTCTCAATAGGTACGAGCATATCGTTAATGCTGATAGACATACCTGCACGTGTAGCATAGGTATAGCCCGTATACATGAGCTTATCCGCAAAAATCACGGTCTCGCGGATACCAACCTTCCTGAAGGAAGCGTTGATCAAGCGTGAAATTTCCTTTTTCTTGAGCGACTTGTCGATGTAGCTGAACGGTAGTCCTGCAGGCAGGATATCGGACAACAAGGCGCGCCCGACCGTTGTTTCATAACGGGTGACCTTTTCATGCTTGTTACCGTCATGATCCAGTTCGTACTCCTTGATACGCACGGTGATACGTGCATGCAGGTCAACCTGCCCGCTATCATATGCGCGCTGAACTTCTGCCACATTGGCAAAATACATGTTCTCACCGCGTGCAGCGACCTTCTCGCGCGTCATGTAGTAAAGACCAAGCACGATATCCTGCGACGGCACGATAATTGGTTCACCGTTAGCTGGCGAAAGCACGTTATTAGAGGCGAGCATGAGCGTACGTGCCTCCATTTGAGCCTCAAGGCTCAATGGAACGTGGACAGCCATCTGGTCACCGTCAAAGTCAGCGTTAAAAGCCGCACAGACTAACGGATGCAATTGGATAGCCTTACCTTCAATCAGCACAGGTTCGAAAGCCTGGATACCGAGTCGGTGCAATGTCGGTGCACGGTTCAGAAGAACCGGATGCTCACGAATGACATCTTCGAGGATATCCCAGACCTCTGGCCCTTCCTCTTCCACCCTCTTCTTGGCGGCCTTTATCGTTGTCGCGAGCCCTAGGACTTCCAATTTATGGAAGATGAACGGCTTGAACAACTCAAGCGCCATTTTCTTAGGAAGTCCGCACTGATGCAGTTTGAGTTGAGGTCCGACCACGATCACAGAACGGCCGGAGTAGTCAACACGCTTACCCAGCAGGTTCTGACGGAAGCGGCCACCCTTACCCTTGATCATATCGGCCAAGGACTTCAATGGGCGCTTATTGGCACCTGTCATCACTTTGCCGCGACGACCATTATCCAACAGTGAGTCCACAGCCTCCTGCAACATACGTTTTTCATTACGTACGATGATCTCTGGTGCCTTCAACTCCAGCAAGCGCTTCAGACGATTGTTTCTGTTGATGACACGACGATACAGATCATTCAGGTCTGACGTTGCGAAGCGGCCACCATCCAATGGTACAAGCGGTCGTAGCTCAGGCGGCAGAACAGGCAACACCTCAAGAATCATCCAGTCAGGCTTGATGCCAGACTTCTGGAATGCTTCCAGCACCTTCAGGCGTTTCGCGATCTTTTTGATCTTCGCCTCTGAGCCTGTCTCACCCAGTTCACGACGTAATTTTTCGATCTCGCTATTGATATCCATGGTGCGCAGCAGCTCACGAACCGCTTCCGCACCCATCACCGCCCTGAACTCATCCCCGAATTCTTCCAGCTTGGAAAGATAATCATCCTCCGTTAACAACTGGCCACGGGTAAGTGGTGTCATGCCTGGGTCAATAACAATGAAAGCTTCGAAATACAGCACTCGTTCGATATCGCGCAATGCGATATCCAGCACCATACCCAAGCGGCTTGGTAAGGACTTCAGGAACCAGATGTGGGCTACAGGTGAAGCTAGCTCGATATGCCCCATACGCTCACGACGCACCTTGGACAAAGTGACTTCAACTCCGCACTTTTCACAGATGACACCACGATGCTTTAGACGCTTGTATTTTCCACACAGGCACTCGTAGTCCTTTGTCGGGCCAAAGATCTTGGCGCAGAACAAGCCATCGCGCTCAGGCTTAAATGTTCGATAGTTAATAGTCTCCGGCTTCTTGACCTCACCGTAAGACCAAGAACGGATTTTCTCAGGAGAAGCCAACGCAATCTTGATCGCGTCGAATTCTTCTTCCTGCGTTACCTTCTTGAATAAGTCTAATAGAGCTTTCACGCGAGTTCTCCTTAATTACGGTCCAGGTCAATATCGATTGCCAGCGAACGGATTTCCTTCACCAATACGTTGAAGGACTCCGGCATACCTGCATCGATCTTGTGCTCACCCTTGACAATATTCTCGTAAACCTTGGTACGGCCAGTCACGTCATCCGACTTGACTGTCAGCATTTCTTGCAGGGTATAGGCAGCACCATAAGCTTCAAGTGCCCAGACTTCCATTTCACCGAAGCGCTGACCGCCAAACTGAGCCTTACCACCCAGAGGCTGTTGTGTCACCAATGAGTATGGGCCCGTTGAGCGTGCGTGCATCTTGTCATCCACGAGGTGATGCAGCTTCAGGAAGTGCATGTAGCCTACGGTGACGGGACGCTCAAAGTACTCTCCGGTACGACCATCGATGAGGCGCACCTGCGTCTTTCCAGCAGAGAACTGCAACTGCAGCGTACGAGGATCGTCATCCGGATATGCAAGATCAAGCATTGCTTTGATATCTTCTTCGGATGCACCGTCGAACACTGGAGTAGCGAACGGAACACCATTTTTCAGATTTCTGGCGAGCTCCATGACCTCATCATCAGCCAAGGCGCCGATATCTTCCTTCTGGCCGCTACTTTCGTTGTAGATCTTCTCAAGGAATGCGCGCACTTCAGCCACATTAGCCTCCGCTCTCAGCATTTCCGAGATACGCTCACCTAAGCCCTTGGCAGCCCAACCCAGATGCACCTCTAGAATCTGACCGATATTCATACGGGATGGCACACCGAGTGGGTTCAGCACGATATCCATAGGCGTGCCGTCCGCCATATGCGGCATATCTTCCACTGGAACGATCTTGGATACGACACCCTTGTTACCATGTCGACCCGCCATCTTGTCACCAGGCTGTATGCGGCGCTTGACAGCGACATATACCTTCACCATCTTCTGGACACCGGGCGGCAATTCATCGCCTTGGGTCAATTTACGCTTCTTCTCTTCGAACTTGTTATCAAATTCGATGCGTGCCTTTTCCAGACTTTCCTTCAATTGCTCAAGCTGACGCGCGGCATCCTCGTCAGCAAGACGGATATCGAACCAGTCATAGCGGCCAATATCGTCAAGATACTCGGCAGTAACAGTCTCACCCTTCTTTAATTTCTTCGGACCACCTGTCGCTGCTTTGCCTTCGATCAATCGACGTATACGCCCAAACGTGTCCTCTTCAACGATACGCATTTGGTCAGCAAGATCCTTCTTGTACTGAGCCAACTGGTCATCAATGATCTGCTGTGCACGAGCGTCACGCTCTATTCCCTCGCGGGTAAACACCTGTACATCGATAACAGTACCGGACATACCAGACGGCACGCGCAAGGAAGTGTCTTTAACATCGGATGCCTTTTCGCCGAAGATTGCACGCAGCAACTTCTCTTCTGGCGTCAGTTGGGTTTCACCCTTAGGTGTTACTTTACCTACCAGAACATCACCTGCCTCGACCTCTGCACCGATGTAGATGATACCGGACTCATCCAGACGCCCAAGCATGCGCTCAGAGAGATTGGATATATCTCTGGTGATTTCCTCTGCGCCGAGCTTAGTATCACGCGCAACTACAGAAAGTTCTTCGATATGGATCGATGTATAACGGTCATCCGCGACTACACGCTCGGAGATCAGAATGGAGTCCTCAAAGTTGTATCCATTCCAAGGCATAAACGCTACCAGCATATTCTGACCCAGCGCTAACTCGCCCATATCCGTTGATGCACCATCTGCGATCACATCACCGCGTTGGAGCACATCACCAACCTTAACCAGAGGACGCTGGTTGATATTGGTATTCTGGTTGGAGCGTGTGTACTTCGTCAGATTATAGATATCGACACCGACCTCACCGGCAGCAGCCTCATCATCATTGACACGCACGACGATACGTGACGAATCGACATAATCGACCACACCGCCACGGCGTGCTTGCACTGTCGTACCAGAGTCAATGGCGACCGTTCTTTCGATACCGGTACCGACCAACGGCTTTTCAGCACGCAGACACGGCACTGCCTGCCGCTGCATGTTTGCGCCCATCAGCGCACGGTTCGCATCGTCATGTTCCAAGAATGGAATCAATGAAGCTGCAACGGATACGATCTGACCTGGCGCGACGTCCATGTACTGCACACGGTCTGGCATACTCATGGTGAACTCGTTGTGGTAACGTGCAGATACCAGTTCGTCAACGAACCTACCCTCTACATCCACTTCACTGTTCGCCTGAGCAATCATGTACTGACTTTCCTCAATGGCTGACAGAAAATCGATCTTGTCTGTGACTTTATTGTCTTCGACTTTACGATACGGAGTCTCAAGGAAGCCGTACTTATTCGTACGCGAATACAATGCCAATGAGTTGATCAGACCGATGTTCGGACCTTCTGGCGTTTCAATCGGGCATACGCGGCCGTAGTGAGTCGGATGCACGTCACGAACCTCAAAGCCGGCACGCTCACGAGTTAAGCCACCAGGGCCGAGCGCCGCGACACGACGCTTATGCGTGATCTCAGACAGAGGATTCGTTTGATCCATAAATTGTGAGAGCTGTGAAGAGCCAAAAAATTCCCTCACGGCACTCGATACCGGTTGCGCATTGATCAGGTCATGCGGCATCAAGTTTTCAGACTCTGCCTGACTCAGGCGTTCCTTAACAGCACGCTCCACGCGAACCAAACCAGCGCGGAACTGATTCTCTGCCAACTCACCCACTGAGC
>Ga0079224_100013590_pt1 | contig 11344 bp, 12 predicted proteins | sample Stecom2015_FD_80414 | JGI IMG/M metagenome (GOLD analysis project Ga0079224, IMG submission 80414) | Agricultural soil microbial communities from Utah to study Nitrogen management - Steer compost 2015 | ecosystem: Environmental > Terrestrial > Soil > Agricultural land | place: USA: Utah...
CGCGTTCAGGCCCAGCGCCTGTGCCAGCTCGGGGATGCGCTCGGGGTGCTCGGCCAGCACCATGGGGTTGGCCCACAGGGACTCCACCGGCGTGGACACGGCCAGCGGCTCGCCGTGGCGGTCCAGGATCTGCCCGCGCGAGGTCGGGATGGCGATCTCGCGCAGGAAGCGCGCATCCCCCTGGCGCTGGTAGAAGTCCTTGCGTACCAGCTGCAGGTCGACGGCGCGCAGCACCAGTGCCGTGGTGCCCGCACCCAGCAGCAGCAGCACCACGCCCAGGCGCAGGCGCAGGTTGGTCTGCGGTCGGCGCCGGATCATCGCCTCACCACCGTGATACGGGAGGGATCGGGACGCACCAGCCCCAGTTCCTCGCGCGCCACCCGCTCCACGCGGCTCATCTCCGCCCAGGTCGCCTGCTCCAGCTGCAGGCGGCCGTACTCGATGTTCAGCTCGTCGCGCTCCGCATGCAGCGCGCGCAGCTCGATGTAGCGCTGCCGGCCCTCGTGGCGCACCTGCACCACGCCGATGGCGCTGGCGATCGCCGCAGCGGCCAGGAGGAGCACGAGGAAACCGCCCAGGCTCATCCGCATGGCAGCTTCTCCGCCACACGCAGCACGGCGCTGCGGGCCCGGGGATTGACGGCCAGCTCCGCCTCGCCCGGCATGATGCGGGCCACGGCGCGCAGCTGCGCCGGCGCCGCCTCTGGCGGCGGCAGGCGGCGTCCCCCGCCCGGGCGACCGCTGTGGGCGGCGATGAACTGCTTGACCAGGCGGTCCTCCAGCGAGTGGAAGCTGATCACGGCCAGGCGCCCGCCGGGACGCAGCACCCGCAGCGCCGCCTGCAGACCGCGCGTGATCTCGCCGAGCTCGTCGTTGATGTGGATGCGCAGGGCCTGGAAGGTACGCGTGGCCGGATGCTTGTGGCCGTCGCGTGTGCCGGGCACGGAAGCGACCAGTTCCGCCAGCTGCGCGGTGGTCATCAGCGGCTCCTGCGCGCGGCGCGCAACGATGGCGCGCGCGATGGCCCGGCTGCGCCGTTCCTCGCCAAAGCGCCAGAGCACGTCGGCGATCTCGCCCTCTGCCGCCCGCGCCAGCCAGGCCGACACCGGTTCGCCGCGCGTGCGGTCCATGCGCATGTCCAGGGGACCATCGGCCTGGAAGCTGAAGCCGCGCCCGGGATCGTCCAGCTGCGGCGAGGACACGCCCAGGTCCAGCAGCACGCCATCCAGACCGGCGGCCGCCTCGTCCCAGTCGCCCAGGGTGGAGAAGGGTGCATGCCGGATGGCCACGCGCGCGTCGCCGGCGAAGGCGCGCTGCGCCTCCTCGATGGCCTGCAGGTCGCGGTCCATCAGCAGCAGCCGCCCGCCGGGCCCCAGGCGCGAGAGGAGCAGGCGCGCGTGCCCGCCGCGCCCGAAGGTTCCGTCGAGGTAGCGCCCGTCCGGGCGTACCGTCAGGGCATCGACCGCCTCGTGCGGCAGGACGGCCTGGTGCGTCAGCGTACTCATGTCCCGGCCTCCTCCATGCCGTGCCGGCATGCCCGCCGCCCGGCCTTCCACGGGCGGTCCCACGCGAACCGCCGGGGCCGACACACACTCGAAGCGCATGAACACGTCCGACGCGCGGTGCATCGTGCTGGAGAGCGTGTCACGGACAGCGGCCGTTCCGGGGCACAACATCGGCAGGTTTCCAGTGGCGGCGTCAGAAGGTGAGCGATTGCATTTCCGCGGTGATGTCCTCGGGCGATATCGGTGTGGCTATCCGTTTCAGGTGCGCCTCCTCGCTCCACAGCTCGAACTTGTCGCCGAGCCCGAGCAGGACGGCACGCTTCTCGATGCCGGCGGCCAGCCTCAGGCTGTGTGGCAGCAGCAGGCGGGACTGGCCGTCGGGCTCGACGTGGCTGGCCGCGCCGACCAGCTTCCGCTTCAGTTCGCGATGGGCGGGGTTGAAGCTCGACAGGGCGTTGACCTGGTCGCGCACGCGCTGCCATTCGCCGAGCGGGAACAGCCACAGGCAATGCGCATCGAACGGGTTGTAGGTGAACACCAGGCGGTTGCCACAGGCGACCGCCAGGGCCTCGCGGTAGGCCGCCGGGATGGCCATCCGCCCCTTGTCGTCGATGCTGACGCTGGACTCGCCCTGGAACATGCCCGGCCTGTTACCCACGATTTCCCACAAAACTCCACCTGATGCACGTTACGCGTGTGACCCGGTGCTGTCAAGAGAAAATTCAAGGCGTGGCAATGACTTAGCGCACTTTTCTGATCACATTAGATTGGTCGCGCAAGCCCTTGAATATTCGACAAACGAAACGGCTGCGCAGGATTTGGCCAGCCGATGTGGCGGCGCAACATGGGCCTTGCGGCCCGTCGCCGGATCCGGGGTGGAAAGCGGTGGGAGGACTGCGCCACCCGCCTGGCGGCGTGGTCCCGGGTGGCACGGCCGCAAAGGGCGACGGCCACCCGGAGGTGGCCGTCGCTCGGTGTTGCCGGGCCGGCGCGGAAGCCGCCGGCGGTGACGCGGCGGGCCGTCAGCCCTGCCACTCGCCCAGTGCGGCCAGGCCGTTGTCACGCGCGCGCTCGAACACCGTCTGCTGCGCCTTGGCGTAGTTTCCGGCCGGATCGGCCGCCCACAGCTTCAGCGCCGCCTGCTGCATGGCCCGGCCGTAGGAGAAGGACAGCGGCCACGGCAGGTCCTCGTACTGGTTCATGGCGTTGAGATGCGCCGTGGCCTGCTCGTCGCTCTGGCCGCCGGACAGGAAGACGATGCCCGGCAACGCCGCCGGCACGGCCGAACGCAGGCAGCGCACGGTCATGTCGGCGACTTCCTCCACGTCGGCCTGCTCCGGGCAGTCCTTGCCGGCAATGACCATGCTGGCCTTGAGGATGGTGCCTTCCAGCATCACGTTGTGCTCATACAGCGCATTGAACAGGGCGCGCAGGGTGGCCTCGGTGACGTCGTAGCAGGTCTCGATGTCGTGGCTGCCGTCCATCAGCACTTCCGGCTCCACCATCGGCACCAGGCCCTGCTCCTGGCACAGCGCGGCATAACGCGCCAGCGCGTGCGCGTTCGCCTCGATGCAGGTGCCGGTCGGGATGTCCTCACCGATATTGATGACGGCGCGCCACTTGGCGAAACGCGCGCCGAGGCGGGCGTACTCCTCCAGGCGGCCACGCAGGCCATCCAGGCCCTCGGTGATGAGCTCGCCCGGGCAACCGGCCAGCGGCACCGTGCCCTTGTCCACCTTGATGCCCGGGAGGATGCCGGCCTCGGTCATGACCTTCGTGAAAGGCACGCCGTCGCGGGGGGACTGGCGGATGGTCTCGTCGAAGAGGATGGCGCCGGAGATGTACTGCCCCAGGTTGGGCGTGGTCAGCAGCATCTCGCGGTAGGCGCGGCGGTTTTCCTCGGTGCACTCCACACCGACGGCGTCAAACCGCTTCCTGATGGTGTTGTTCGACTCGTCGATGGCGATGATGCCCTTGCCGGGAGCGACCATCGCCTGGGCAATTTCCTCGAGATCTTCGATGCTCATGTCTGCAACTCCTGGGGAGAAAGGTTCGTGGGCGCACAGGCGGCCCGGCATGGGCCGGCCAGTATAGCCCGCCGGCAGCGTCCGAACCCTCAACCGGTGGCAACGATTCATGCCGGGCAAACGCGCGCGGACGCCGTCGCAGCCGTTCCTGGCGCTGACACACGCCTGCACCGGATGGGGCAACCGGGCTGGCTCATCCGTCTGCCCGGTTGCGGGCCAGGCGCCTGGCAGCGGGAAACCTGGCCAGCCGCTGCCGGCCGGACCGGCAGCGCATCCGCCTCACAGGTCGCCCAGACCCTCGGCGATGCCTCCGGAACCGACACGCAGCAGCTTGAGCGTGTTGGTGCCACCCAGCTCGCCGGTGTGGTCGCCGGTGGTGAGGATGACGCGGTCTCCCTCGGCGAGCAGGTCCAGGCCGTACAGGCGGCTGACCGCCGCGCGCGCCGCCAGCAGTGGATTGCCGGCGGGCGCCTGGAAGTCGATCGGATACACATCGCGCAGGATGCGCATGCGCCGCCGCGCACCGGCATTGCGCGACAGGGCGAAGATCGGCACCTGGCTGCGGTAACGTGACAGCCAGCGCGCGGTGCCGCCGGACTCGGTGAGCGCGACGATGGCGCGTACCTGCACGTGCCCGGCCAGGAACATGGCCGCCATGGCGATGGCCTGGTCGGTGCGTTCCAGATTGCCGCTGGCGGCCGAGAAGACCGGATCGGGCACGAACTGGCGCTCGGCGCCACGGCAGATGCGCGCCATGGTTTCCACCGCGCGATCCGGGTAGCGACCCACGGCACTTTCGGCGGAGAGCATCACCGCGTCGGTGCCATCGATGACCGCATTCGCCACGTCCAGCACTTCGGCCCGTGTCGGGATGGGCGCCTCCACCATCGACTGCAGCATCTGCGTGGCGGTGATGACGGCGCGGTTGCGCTGCACGGTCTCGCGGATGATCTTCTTCTGCAGGCCGGGCAGCTCGGCATCGCCGATCTCCACCGCCAGGTCGCCGCGCGCCACCATCACCGCGTCGGCCGCGTCGATGATCTCGACCAGGTTCCCGATCGCCTCGGCGCGCTCGATCTTGGCGACGATCGCCGCCTCGCCGCCGGCGGCGCGGTTGAGCTCCCGCGTGCGCTGGATGTCTTCGGCATTGCGGCAGAAGGACACGGCGATGAAATCAAGATCGAGTTCCGCCGCCAGGCGGATGTCGGCCTCGTCCTTCGCCGTCAGCGCCCCGATGGACAGGCCGCCCCCGAGCTTGTTGAGACCCTTGCGGTTGGACAGCACACCGTCGGTGAGCACCGTGGTGTGGATGCGTGTGCCATCCACACGCTCGACCCGCAGCGCCATCAGGCCATCGTCGAGCAGCAGCGTGTCACCGGGTGCCACATCACCCGGCAGGCCCAGGTAATTGACGCCCACGCCGCTGCCGTCGCCCGGCGGTGCATCCTCGCGGCAGTCGAGCACGAAGGGCTGGCCGGAGCGCAGTTCCACCCGGCCCCCGGCGAAGGTCTCGATACGGATCTTGGGACCGCCCAGGTCGCCCAGCACCGCCACCTCGCGGCCCAGCGCCTGGGCCGCCTCGCGCACCAGGGCGCAGCGCCGGCGGTGTTCGTCCGCGTGGCCATGGGAGAAATTGATGCGGGCGATGTCCACGCCCGCGCCGAGCAGGCGCTGCATGGAAACCGGGTCGTCGCTGGCCGGTCCCAGCGTGGCGATGATCTTGGTGCGGCGCAGCTCGTCGCTCATGGTCGTCCGTCCTTTCCGCCGGAAACTTAGCATGCCGGCGGGACAGGGCGGACCGGTGGGCCGTCGGCTCAGTCCATGACGATGTAGAACAGGATCGCCAGGTAGTGCAGGACGCTGCCGGCGAGGACAAAGGCGTGCCAGATGGCATGCGAATACGGCACGCGGCGCCAGACATAGAACACGACGCCGATGGTGTAGGCCAGGCCGCCGAGCAGCAGCAGGATCACGCCACCGCGCTGCAGCGAGGCCGCCAGCGGCTTGATGGCGACGATGCCCGCCCAGCCCATCAGCAGGTACAGCGTGACCGCCAGACCGGTATGCCGGCGCAGGGGCGTGAACTCGAAGACGATCCCGGCCAGGGCCAGGCCCCAGATCACGCAGAACAGGGTCCAGCCCAGCGTCCCCTCCAGCGCCAGCAGGGTGAACGGCGTGTAGGTGCCGGCGATGAGCAGGAAGATGGAGACGTGGTCCAGCTTGCGCAGGACCGGTCGCGCCCGCGGCACGGGCACGCCGTGATAGAGGGTGGAGGCGGTGTAGGCCAGGATCAGGGTGGCCCCGAAGACGCTGCCGGCGACCAGCTCGCGGACGTCGCCATCGCGCGCGGCCACCCCCACCAGGATGGCCAGGCCGACGATGCTGGCGATGATGCCCAGTCCGTGGATGACGCTGTTGGCGATCTCCTCGCGCGGCGTGTAGCGTGACTCCATGCGCCGTCCTCCCGCGGTTGCGGCACCGCGGCACGCACCGTAGCGCACCGTTCCGGGCGCTGACAACGGCCGGGCGGCGCGGCGTGGATGCACCGGACCGGCGCAACCCGCACCCCGGGCGGCGGGTGGAGCGTCCGGGCACCGGCACCCCATGCGGCGGCGCACGGTCGCGGCCGGGAAAATCGCCGAACTTCGTCGAACGTGACGGGATCTGGACATTTGCCGGCCGCACCCGGCACACTTGGCCGCCTCGCCCCCCGGAGCGTCCCGTGGCCCGGCTCCTGCTGCTCAACGGCCCCAACCTCAACCTGCTCGGCACGCGCGAGCCGGAGGTGTACGGCCGCACCACGCTGGCCCGGATCGAGTCCATGCTGCGCGAACGCTGCGCGCAGGCCGGACACGAACTGGACTGCCTGCAGAGCAATGCCGAGCACGAGCTGGTGGAACGCATCCAGGCGGCACGGGCGGATGGCACCGCCTTCATCCTCATCAACCCGGCCGCCTTCACGCACACCAGCGTGGCGCTGCGCGACGCCCTGGCGGCGGTGGCCATCCCCTTCATCGAGGTGCACCTGAGCAACCCGCACGCCCGCGAGCCCTTCCGCCACCACTCCTACCTGGCCGACCTGGCGGTGGGCGTGGTTGCCGGCTTCGGGGCCGACAGCTACCGGCTGGCCCTGGAGGCCGCGCTGGCGCGCCTGCACGGCTGACCCCCCGGGCGCGCAGCGCCCGCCCACCCAACGAGATGCAACAGGGACGAACGACCATGGATCTGCGCAAGATCAAGAAGCTGATCGAGATGCTGGAGGAGTCCAACCTCGCCGAGCTGGAAATCCGCGAGGGCGAGGAGACGGTGCGCCTGAGCCGCTACCCGGCCAGCCTGCCCGCCGCCGGCGTCGCCGCCCCCGCGCCCCTGGTCGTGAGCGCCCCCCCGGCGGCGGCGCAGCCGACCGCCCCCGCCGCGGCAGCCACGCCGGCCGCGGCACCCGCCACCGCCCCCGCCGGCGAGTCCGAGCTGCCGCCCGGCCACGTGGTGCGCTCGCCCATGGTCGGCACCTTCTATGCCGCCCCGTCGCCCGGCGCGGAACCCTATGTGCGCCTGGGCCAGACCGTGAAGAAGGGCGACACCCTGGCCACCATCGAGGCGATGAAGATGTTCAACCCCATCGAGGCCGAGGTGGACGGCGTCATCAAGGCCATCCTTGTGGAGAACGCCCAGCCGGTGGAGTTCGACCAGCCCCTGTTCGTGATCGGCTGAACCGCCATGCCGCACCGAATCGAATAGATCGTCATTGCCAACCGTGGCGAGATCGCACTGCGCGTCCTGCGCGCCTGTGCCGCCCTGGGCATCCGCACGGTGGCCGTGCATTCCACGGTGGACCGCAACCTCAAGCACGTGGCCATGGCCGACGAGAGCGTGTGCATCGGGCCGGCCCCCAGCGGCGAAAGCTACCTCAATGCGCCGGCCATCATTGCCGCCGCCGAGGTCACCGACGCCCGCGCCATCCATCCCGGTTACGGTTTCCTGGCCGAGAACGCCGACTTCGCCGAGCAGGTGGAGCGCTCCGGTTTCATCTTCATCGGCCCGCGCCCCGAGACCATCCGCCTGATGGGTGACAAGGTCACCGCCATCGCGGCCATGAAGGAAGCCGGCGTGCCCACGGTGCCCGGCTCCGACGGGCCGCTGGACGACGACGGCGAACGCAGCCTGCGCATCGCCCGCGAGATCGGCTACCCGGTGATCATCAAGGCGGCGGGCGGCGGTGGCGGCCGTGGCATGCGCGTGGTGCACACCGAGGCCGCCCTGCTCAACGCCATCGTCACCACCCGGCGGGAGGCCATGGCCGCCTTCGGCAACCCGAACGTGTACATGGAGAAGTTCCTGGAGAACCCGCGTCACATCGAGATCCAGGTGCTGGGCGACGGCCAGGGCAATGCCATCCACCTGGGCGAGCGTGACTGCTCCATGCAGCGGCGCCACCAGAAGGTGGTCGAGGAGGCGCCGGCGCCCGGCATCACGCCCGGAGAACGCGAGCAGATCGGCGCCGTCTGCGTCGAGGCCTGCCGGCGCATGAAGTACCGCGGCGCGGGCACCTTCGAGTTCCTGTACGAGAACGGACGCTTCTATTTCATCGAGATGAACACGCGCATCCAGGTCGAGCACCCGGTGACGGAGCTGATCACCGGCATCGACATCGTGCGCGAGCAGATCCGCATCGCCGCCGGCCACCCGCTGTCCATCCGCCAGGAGGACGTGGTGATCCGGGGACATGCCATCGAGTGCCGCATCAATGCCGAGGACCCGGACACCTTCCTGCCCTCGCCCGGCCTGGTGAGGACCTTCCATGCGCCGGGCGGCCCCGGCATCCGCGTCGACACGCACGTGTACGACGGCTACCGCATCCCACCCAATTACGACTCCATGATCGGCAAGATCATTGCCCACGGCGCCGACCGCGCCGAGGCCATCGCGCGCATGCGCGTGGCGCTGAGCGAGACGGTGGTGGACGGGGTGAAGACCAACATCCCGCTGCAGCAGCGGATCATGACCGACGAAGGCTTCAAGGCCGGCGGCATGAACATCCATTACCTGGAAAAGCGCCTCGCGGAGCAGCGCGGAGGTCACTGAGCGCCATGTGGCTGGCAATCACCGTGGACACCGAGGCGCGCTTCGAGGAGCGCCTGAGCAGCGCCTTCGAGGACCTCGGCGCCGTCGCCGTCACCCTCCTGGACGCGGCCGACCAGCCGCTGTTCGAACCCGCGCCGGGCGAGATGCCGCTGTGGCGGCGCCTGACCATGCAGGCGCTGTTCCCGGGCGATGCCGACGAAACCGGGCTGGTCTTCGGCCTGTCGGCGCTGCAGCCCGGGCTGGACCTGCGCCGCGTGCGCGTGGAGCGCATCGAGGACCGCGACTGGGAACGCGTCTGGATGGATGATTTCCACCCCATGCGCTTCGGGCAGCGGCTGTGGATCGTGCCCACGGCACAGGAGCCGCCGGCGGAGGCGCAGGCGGACGGGGCGGTGGTCGTGCGGCTGGACCCGGGACTGGCCTTCGGCACCGGCACGCACGCCACCACAGCGCTGTGCCTGGAATGGCTGGACGGCCAGGCGCTGCAGGGCCGGCGTGTGCTCGATTTCGGCTGCGGCTCCGGTGTGCTGGCCATCGCCGCCGCGCGCCTGGGCGCCGCCCGCGTCGTGGCCACCGACATCGACGAACAGGCACTGGCCGCCACGGCCGACAATGCGGAAGCCAATGGCGTGCGCGAACACATCGACATCGTCGCCAGCACCGGCTGGCGCGCCGGTGGCGACTGCGATGTGGTGGTGGCCAACATCCTGGCCAACACCCTGGTCGAACTGGCACCCGTGCTGGCGGCGGCGAGGGCGCCCGGTGGCCGCCTGGCGCTGTCCGGCATCCTGCCGGACCAGGCCGACGGGGTCGCCGCCGCCTACGCCGCCCTGGGCATTGACCTGGAACGCCGGGAGCGCGACGGCTGGATCCTGCTGGCCACGCCGCAGGACGCATGAAGGCACAGGCGCACAGGCGGAGCGGAATGCATCGGCAGCGCGGAAACGTCGCATGAACGTGATGTACAGCCAGTGCCCGCACTGCCTGACCATCTACCGGGTCGGCCTGGACGACCTCGCCGGTGGCCGGGGCGAGGCCGCCTGCGGCAGCTGCGACCAGGTGTTCGACGTGCTGGCCACGCTCAGCGCCGAGCTGCCGCCGGAACCCATCGAGCGGCTGGACGTGGTGCCGCTTCGGTCGCCGCCGCCCATCCTGCGCCAGGCGGTGCTGCGGCCGAAGCCGCTGCAGGGCTCCCTCTTCGATCCGGCCGCGCGCCGGCAGGCGGAAAGCTTCCTGAAGGCACGTCCACCGGCACCGGCGCATGGTTCGCGCCGGCGTCTGCTGTGGTGGGGGGCGGTCGCGCTGCTGGCGCTGCTGCTCACCGGCCAGGTCCTGTATGCCGAGCGCCACCGGCTGCTGGCCATTCCCACCTACCGTGCCTGGGCGGAATCGCTGTGCGAGCGCCTGGGCTGCCTGGTGCCCGGCTCACCGCGTGCCATCGAGGGCATCCGCCTGCTCTCGCGCGACATCCGCAGGCATCCGACGGTGGAGGGCGCGCTGCTCATCACCGCCACCCTGGCCAACACCTCGTCACGCACACGCGCCTATCCCATCCTGGAACTGCGCCTGTCCGATCTGGATGAGCGACCGGTGGCCATGCGCCGCTTCCAGCCCGAGGACTACCTCTCCGAACGGGCACGCATCGCCGTGGGCATGCCGCCGCAATCGACACTGCCGCTGGAGTTCGAGGTGATCGATCCGGGTCCGGAGGCGGTGGCCTTCGAGTTCCGCTTCCTGCCACCGCGCTGAGCACTCCGGGCGCCCGCGCGCCCGGCGGCATCGGCTGGTGACGGACACGGCGCGCGCACGTTGTCAAGGTTTCATCGCTCTGGGCACGGGGGTACACTCGTCGCCCCGGAGCACTCCCCGTGCGGAGGATTCGCGGCAGCCTCCGGTCCATGAAACACCGTTGCCCAGGAGAGCCTCCCCTTGAACGCCGTCGTCCCGTTGCCCGTGCCCCCGCGTGATCCGCAGGCGACACGCGTGACCCTGGCCGAGTGCGTGGAGCAGTCGGTACGCCGCTATCTGCAGGACCTGGGCAACTGCGAGGTCAATGACCTGTACGACCTGTTCCTGCACGAGCTGGAAGCCCCGCTGCTGCGCGAGGTCATGGCCTGGACGAACAACAACCAGAGCCGCGCCGCGCAGGCGCTGGGTCTGAGCCGCGCCACCCTGCGCAAGAAACTGCAGCTGCACGGCCTGCTCTGAGGCCGCGCCAGCCCCGGCCACGCCTCGCCATCCTCTCGGCGCGGAGCCGGCAGCGGCCGGTATCGCTGGACGGACATCCGGTACAGGACGCAGGCGACGATCCACGCCACCCGCCGGAGCCCGCGCACGCGCGCCACCGCCGTCGCCGGCAGCCCGGTCCCGCACCTTCGGCCATCGCGGCCTGGAGCTGGCAGGGCACGCCGCCGAATCCGCCCGGCGGCAGACCCGGCCAGCCGTACCGGTGCAGGTGGTGGTGGGCGCGCGGGACCCGCGAACCGCCGATGGCGGCCGCCGCGCCGGGCGCCTTGTTTTCCTGCACGGGACGCCATGGCCTCTCCCGGGGTCCGCGCGCCGCGGAGGCTACAATAGCCGCCCCTTGCGTACACCCTGCCTCCCCGCCATGCCAGACCTGCAGCCCATCCGCCGGGCCCTGCTGTCCGTTTCGGACAAGACCGGCCTGATCGAACTCGCCCGCGCCCTCGCCGCCCACGACATCGAGCTGCTGTCCACCGGCGGCACCGCC
>Ga0079224_100013591_pt1 | contig 11343 bp, 4 predicted proteins | sample Stecom2015_FD_80414 | JGI IMG/M metagenome (GOLD analysis project Ga0079224, IMG submission 80414) | Agricultural soil microbial communities from Utah to study Nitrogen management - Steer compost 2015 | ecosystem: Environmental > Terrestrial > Soil > Agricultural land | place: USA: Utah...
AAAGACGCTCCGCGTTCCTGTTCCTGTACGGTCTGTTTTGTCTACGCCGTTTTCATAAACATGCCGTAGTAAATCCAAATATTGTTTCATAGCGGGAAGTCAAAAGTGTGCGTACGAAGATAGGTCTTTTTAATCTTTTTTTAGTGTAAAAAATGTCATCATTCTGGGAGGTACTTGCAGCTATCGATGTCTTTACTTCGACCGTTTTTAGCCAACGGGAATAAGACTTAGCTTTGACAGTCTCGCCCGGATGGCGGTTGGCATTTATATATACAATCATTTTACAGTGGTATGCGGGCTGTTTGTTATCTGTATAGTCGCCCATATCAGTATTGTTTCCAGCCGTGGTAGTTGTGCATATCCGCTGTGGCGTCCTCCCTGTCGCCTAGATGGAAGTACCATCCGTCGTTGATCTTTTCCGGCAGGCCGAATCCGAGCTGAACAACGGCCGGTGCCGACATTAACAGGGCTATTGTCAGCCCTGTTATCTTTCTTTTAATCTTGTTGTCATATATTATTTGTAATCTGGATTCTGTATTAACACGCCTTGACTTCTGTCAATTTGGCTCTGTGGAAGTGGCCATTTGTAAAATTTATCCTCAAAACGATAAGTCACGATACCATCAGTCACCGCATTCAACACTTCGCCTGCGATATGCCATCTTTTTAGGTCAAAATACCGGATACCTTCGAAAGCCAGCTCGATACGGCGTTCCTTGCGGATGGCCTCCCGCATCTGCTCGCGAGATAGTCCGTCAGGCAATGGCGCAAGATCTGCCCGCTCCCGGATAGCATTTATTGCTTCATATACGGCAGCAACAGGTCCTGAAAGCTCATTTTCTGCTTCAGCATAATTCAGTAAAACCTCTGCGTACCTTAATAAAACCCAGTCTTGTGCACTGCGGGTAGAGTAGTCATACGGTATATTTTCCGGAGTAAGAAACTTCTTCATACCATAGCCCGTAGGCATATTATTGGATGGCTGATGTACTTTTCCGGTTCCAAAATCCACCACTTTTTCAAATATACTGATGTCTTTACGCAGGTCTCCCGCTTCAAATAGCTCTACAAAACTCGGTAGCGGGCTTACCCCAACCCAATCTCCGTACCACTGATCCATGGACGTATAATTTGTGGGGGCGAGGAATTTAATGGAAAATATAATTTCGGGATTACCCTCTTGCTGGCTGTCCCGGAATATATTTTCAAATTGAGGGGAAAGCTGATAGCCCGCAAGCATAATCTCTTTAGCCAAATCGCGCGCTTCGGCGAGTATATCCGGACTGGCTACTCCATTGTTGCCATAGGCCGTATATAACAGAACCCGTAGTTTTAACGCTTGGGCTGACGATTTTACGGCTCTGCCGCCACCGTCGGCATATACCGATGACCCAAGCAGTTCGATAGCACGGTCGAGATCCTCGTATATAAAATCCAGAATGGTTGCCGCATCTGTTTTAGGCTGTATGAAATTCTCCAGATCAAGAGGCTCTTTTACTAAAGGGACATCTCCATAACAAGCGTATAGCATAAAATAGTAGTAGGCTCTCACAAATTTGGCCTGTCCTTCGTATGCATCGATGACCGACTGGCTCAGAAAATCCCCGCTATATGTTTCCAGCTGGTTTAAAAAGATATTCACGCGGGCTATTCCGGAATAAGCGTTGTTATATACCCCAGATATAAAACCTCCGGTAGAGGTTGCAATTTCACCGGCCACGATATCCCGGCAATTGTTGGAATTATGTTGTCCATAGGCATTGTCTGTGATCAGGTCCCAATCTGGCGTTCCCGAAGAAAACATGGCCGTCTGTAACTTGCCATAGATTGCGGTCATTCCCATATCAAAATCATCTTGTGACTTCCAGAACTGCCCTGCTGAAAGCTGATCCAAAGGATCGCGATCGATACTGCAGGCTGAGAAAGCCAGCAGTGCCATTATAGCTATATATTTATACATCTTCATTTTCATTAAAATTGAACGTTAACCCCAAAAGAGTAGATTTTATTCTGTGGATAGGTGATAAAAGTACCACTTCCGCCGCGTTCCGGATCCAGGCCGGGATAGCTCGTTGACGTAAATAGATTATCACCTGAAGCGAATACCCTTAATTTACGTATGCCCATTTTCGCCAGACGCTCCGGAGCTATCGTGTATCCGATCGTCAGATTTTTCAAACGCAGGTAGCTGGCATCCCGCAGAAAATAGGAGGATGGTCTCGAAAACTTCTGCGGCGAATCCCATCCCCAATAGATGCGTGGCATCGTGGTAGAAGGGTTTTCTTCCGTCCAGCGGTTACGCCATTCGGTTGTCGGGGCTGCACCTTGTACAAAAGGAACTATTCCCCAATTGTTTACATATAAGCTACGACCTTCAACCCCCTGGAACAGAACAGACAGATCTATGTTTTTCCAGTTTACACTACCGTTCAACGCATATTGGAACGACGGGAAAGCCCCGTCCATTAAGATACGGTCGTTATCATTTACGACGCCATCACCATTCTGGTCTTTATAGATGAGGTCGCCGGGGAGGGTATTGTCGTTGTATTGTTTAGGCGCATTGGCCACTTCCGTTTGCGTCTGGAAAATGCCGATTACCTCCAGCAGATAAAAGCTATCCCATGGCTGGCCATTCTCTTTAATTGTCCAGGAACCGATATCACGAGCGCCATATTCGGTAACGGTATTTTTGAAGTGATCGATATTACCACCAACACTATAGGATAATCCGTCGAAAAATCCGGAGGAAATACTATTCCGGTAGGTTAGGGCAAATTCGATACCTTGGTTGCGCACAGCTCCCGAGTTGATGGCCGGCGCACTTAGGCCAACCAAATCCGTCAATTGGATACTGCGTAAGATATCGCGTGTATCTTTACGGTACCAGTCCACGGTAAGTTCCAGGTTATTGAAGAGACGCATATCAGCCCCAATATCATAAATGGCTGTTTTTTCCCATGTTATATCACGGTTAGGCAGCGTACTCTGTGCGATTCCGGTAGAAAGATTACTGTTGTCATACGAGTAGTTCCCGGTGAAATCATATACATCCTGGTAAGGATACGGTTTGTCGTTCAGATTGATATTCTGATTACCTAAAAGCCCCCATGATCCGCGTAGCTTAAACTCATTCAGCCAACGGAAGTTTTCATTTTCTTTCATGAAAGATTCCTCTGTAAGCCGCCAGGCAGCAGAGAACGAAGGAAACATACCCCAGCGGAGATCCGACCGGAATCGGGAAGAACCGTCGTACCTGAAATTTCCTTCGACCATATACTTACCCTGATAATTGTAGTTCAATCTTCCAAAGACTGATTGCAGTGCCCATTCGTAGGTAGACCCCCCGTTGGTCTGAACGGCAGTGCCGCCTGCATTCAGCTCCTGCAGCTGACCGTTATAGAAATACTGTCTGTATGCGTTGAGAAACTGGTATTGATTGGCCTCATAGCTATATCCCACCTGAGCGCCGAATTGGTGCGATCCAAATGCACGGTCATATTTCAGATAAGAATAGGCATTGGTATAACGGTTTTCCTTTCTATTCTTCGACAGGCCGTTTGCACCAACGTCCAGATTGGTCATTTGTTCGCCGGAAACAAAATTGTAAAGAGGTACCACAGGTCGCCAGTCCGACTCATTGTCCAGATTAACATTGATTGCCCCTTTGGTATACCAGCTAAGTCCCGGGGCCAGCTGTGCCTCAAACCAGCCTTGGAAATTCAGGGCATAATCCCGGTTTTTATAAAAAACTTCATTATCGATCAAAGCCAGCATATTCTTGTTATTCGCTTCAAAATCATACGCCTTGTATACATACCTGCCATCGGCCAACTGAGGTGAATAGGTGGGGGCTTGTGACATAGCCGAAACAAAAGCATCTTCTCCCCCTTGTCGAGGTCGTTGAGTGTTCCCTTGCTTAGCATGGATGTTAGTCCCGATTTTGAACCAATTATTGACCTGTGAAGTCAAATTTAAGCGAACGTTGAAGCGCTCGTAGTCAAAACCTTTGAATGATCCCGGCTGGTTTACATAGCCCATAGATAGGTTGTACTGTGTTTTGTCTCCGCCACCGCTGATACCTACATTATGCTGATGGACAAAAGCCGGATTGAAAAATATATCCAACCAGTCTGTATTCGGGTATTTCTCTCTATCATCGGAATTGCGGTAGAGGTCGATAAGTTCCTGGGAATACAAGCCTGTCGATATGCCGGTATTGCGTTTGGCTTCATTCCATAGCTCCATGTATTCCGCTGAGTTCGTAATCAGGTCAAAGAGTTTGGTGGGTGTGTGTATGGCTAAGTTGTTGCTATAATCCACTATCGTTTGCCCTTTTGCTCCGGTACGGGTGGTTACCAGAATAACGCCGTTGGCAGCACGCGAGCCATAAATAGAGGCCGAAGCAGCATCTTTAAGCACCGAAACATTTTCTATATCATTGGGGTTAAGGCTAGAAAGGCTTCCTTCTACCCCGTCAATCAATACCAGAGGATTGTTGCCGGCACCACTGAATGTGCCTTGTCCGCGCATACGGATGCTGACACCTTCATTGCCGGGCTCGCCGGATCCTTGTACGATGCTGAGACCCGGTACCTGTCCCTGCAGCATAGACGCGGCATTGGCTACCGGACGCCTTTTCATGTCGTCTCCTTTGATGCTGGCTACCGCACCGGTAAGGTTTACTTTCTTCTGTGTTCCGAAACCTACCACGACAACCTCTTCAAGATTTTGCTGGTCGCCGGTAAGGGTCACCTGCATGAAGTTTTCGCCCTGTACAGCTATTTCTTGGCTGGTATAGCCCACCATCTGGAATAGTAATGTGGAGCCGTTGGCAACCTGTATCGAAAATGTACCATCCGCGCCCGTGGATGTTCCCTGGCCGGACGTCCCCTTGACCAGTACCGATACCCCTTCGAGTACTTCTCCTGTCTCGTTGGTTACTTTTCCTTTTACGGTGAGTTGCTGTTGCGGTATCGAATGCATTGATATCTCCCCGTAAAGTTTTTCCATGTTTTTCGGCATGTTTGCCGCATTGACATCACCGAATGGTGTCGCCAGTACGGCAAATATCGCCCAAGTGTAAAGTGGCATATAGCTGCCAGACTTTATTTGATACTTCCCCATCATGTGATCTGTTTTTGTTTATTAATTGTTAGCAATAGCGTTAGCGTTTTTTACCTTTTAAGGTATAGTGTTTTCCCTCTTCCGTAGGAAAAGTATACAGGTAGTAAGCACCGTCGCGCTTTTCCTGTAGGTTGCTTACCGGTTCCACTTCCAGTGGTACCTGCGTGCGGACGGTACAGAGACTGCCACGCACGGAATGGATGGTCGCGTGTACCAGCTGGCCCTCTTTCCAGATGATATCGACCTCAAAATTTCCCCGACCTTTTAATCCTTTTACATTGCCCTCCGGCCACGACGCAGGTAGAGCAGGTAGCAGATGTAACTCGTTGAGGTGGCTTTGCAGTAGCATTTCCATAAAGCCTGCGGTAGCCCCAAAATTGCCATCGATCTGGAATGGGGGATGGGCATCAAAGAAATTGGGGTACGTTCCCCCCGTATTCCGGTCTGCAGGTTCACAGTAGCGTAATATTTCTCTAACCATTTTATAGGCATGGTCTCCGTCCAGCAAACGTGCAGCAAAGTTTATTTTCCATCCTTTGCTCCAGCCGGTTCCCTCATCTCCCCGGAGGGCGAACGTTTGTCGAGCCGCTTGTGCCAGCTCCGGTGTTGTCAAAGGCGATATGTCTTTTCCCGGATGGAGACCGAACAAATGGGATAAGTGCCGGTGGTGCGGGTCTACTTCCTCGTAATCTTCTTTCCATTCTTGAAGCTGTCCTTTAGCCCCGATTTTATACGGATATAGCTTTGCCGAAGCTTCTCGAAGCTGTTTTCTCAGTTTTTTGTCTGTCCCCAATACTTCACTGGCTTCTGCTACATTGCGGAATAGGTCTCTGATAATGGCGATATCCATGGTCGTTGCTTCCGATAAGGCCACCTGTTTGCCCTGGTGCCAGAAGAGGTTTTCCGGTGTAGTGGAGGGTGCGGTAATCAGATATCCGTCGCGCTCGACCAACCAATCCAGGCAGAAAAGCGCTGCTTCTTTCATCACGGGGTAAGCTTCTTCTTGTAGAAACCGCTTGTCTCGGGTAAAGTCATAGTGTTCCCACAGATGCTGGCAGAGCCATGCTCCTCCCATATACCAATTGGCCCAAAGGGGATCACCGTCGCCCACGTCGCCTACCGCATTGCTGAGCGCCCAGATGTCTGAATTGTGATGCGCTACCCATCCTTTTGCCCTATAGTATTCGTGGGCGGTCAATTTTCCGGTTTTAGACAGGTCTTTAACAAACGAGAGCAAAGGCTTGTGGAGTTCAGAAAGATTTCCACTCTCTGCCGGCCAATAGTTCATTTGTGTATTGATGTTGATTGTATAATTGGAACTCCAAGGTGGTCGGAATTCTTTGTTCCATATCCCCTGCAAATTGGCGGGAGCTCCGTTTTCAGCCGACGACGAGATAAGCAGATAGCGGCCATATTGGAAATAAAACTGTTCCAATCCGAGATCTTTGTTGCCGTAACTGTACATCTTCAGGCGTACGTCTGAAGGTACTTTGGCATTGATCGGATTGGGACTGTTATCGCTAAGATGCAGCGCTACCCGGTTGAATAGAGACTGATATTGACGGACGTGATCTGCTTTAATAGCTGCATACGCCTTTGTGCTTATACTGGTTAATGCGGCTTCCGACAGGGCCTTTTCGTCTTTGCCGTCTTTGTCCGGGCATTTATCGAATCCGTTGAAACTGGTTGCCGCCGTCAGGTAGAATATAACTTCCGTTGCTCCTTCGATGTGTAGGCCTGTTGTATCTGCCGTGACGGCACCATCTGCAGAAACTGCTTTCAATATCGTCTGCACACGCATGCCGTTGCAGCCTGAGGTGTCCTCCCATGCAATGGGTTCACGTCCTTTTTTATTATAGTATGACGGGTCGACACGGGCGGGGGCCTTGGCATTCATATATAGTTTGTCGTTCCCGCTGGCTGTGACAGCAGGACGCAGCTCGCTGGTAAGACTCGCGTGCAACGTCAACATACCCGGACGGTCAGCTGAGATTTTAACGGCCAGCACATTATCGGCAAGAGACGTGAAAATTTCGCGCTTGTAAGCCGTACCTCCTTGCGTGTAGCTTACTGATGCCATCGCGCTGCTAATATCCAAGTCCCTCTTATAAGCACTGACAGCTCCCCAGCTTTTGAATATTTGTTTGATCCGGAGATCCCCTAAAGGCAAAAAGCTTTCGCTATAATGGCCCTGCATTTTTTTTGCCAGTTCTTTCGCCTTGTCAAAATCCTTGCTGCCTAGTGCTGCACGGAGTGGAGCCAGATATTTATGTGCCTCCGGATTGACATTGTTTTTCCGCGGCCCCCCCGACCATAAGGTAGACTCGTTCAGCTGGATGAGCTCTTCTTCCGGTCTGCCAAATACCATGGCTCCCAGATGGCCATTTCCTACGGGTAGGGCCTCCACCCAGGCACCCGCCGGCTTGTCATACCAGATCCTCAAATTGTCCTGTGCACGTCCTCCTTGGTGGAGACAGATCAGGGCGGTCCATAACATTAGCTGTCTTAACATAGTCTATATAATTGTTATTGTTCTTTTTATTGGTTGCACTTTGCGTATTCGGTAGCACTTATGCCAAACTGTTCTTTGAAACATTGTTTGAAATAAGGCACACTGTTTATCCCGACCATAGAGGCTACTTCACTGATACTGTATTTGCCTTCTGTGAGTAGTTCTTTGGCATATTGTATGCGGACTGTTCGTATATATTCATTCACATTAATACCGGATACACCTTTAATTTTCCGATATAAAGTGGAATGGCTCATGTGTACATTTTCCGCAAGGAATTTGACGTCTATTTTTTCGGTCAAGATGTGCTTGATAATAATAGCACGTAGCTTTTCCAGAAATTCTTGGTCAACTTGAGTTAACCCCATGTTTTCCGGTGTAGCCGCTGCGTCTTGTTTGCTTAAGGATGAACCGAAATTGTTGCTGATTTTCTTTCTGTTTTCGAGTATGTTAAGTATACGGCTTGTCAGTAAGAAAGAATTAAACGGTTTTACCAGATAGGAGTCTACTCCCATATCATATCCTTTTTTTCTATCGGCTGTACTATCTTTCGCTGTCAGGAAAATGACAGGTATGTGGCTGGTTCGTATATCCGATTTTAGGATAGACAATAGCGCATATCCGTCCATTTCCGGCATCATGATATCACTTACGATGATATCGGGGATATGGGTTATCGCTTTCTGGAGACCTTCTTTTCCATTATTTGCGAGCAGTACCTGGTAGTTTTCCTGTAAACTTTTGTCTATGTAATCCAGAATGTCGAAGTTGTCCTCTATCACCAGCACAATGGGGGCTTGTTCTTCGTCCTCTTCATACGAAGTACCATCGGGTTCGTGCTTGCTCTCCGTGGGTATACGTGTGGTTATTTCGGTGTGGACGGCATCCGGATACATGTGGCTCATGTCCAAAAGAACCGTAAAGGTGGAGCCTATATGAGGTTTACTTTCTACTTTCAGCTGTGCCTGATGGAGCTGGATAAGACGTTGGGTTAATGCTAGTCCGATACCTGTTCCTGAAACATATTTGTTGTGTCCTGCCTGGTAATAGCGGTCGAATATTTTATGGATTTCCTCTTCCGGAATACCAATTCCCGTGTCGTTTACCGCTATCTGTGCATATTCTACATCATCGATGACAACCTTTTTTAACGAAAGTTCGATACTGCCTTTATAAGTGTATTTAAACGCATTGGATAGGATATTGTCCAAAATGGTACTGACGACGTCTGCATCGAAATACAAGACCATGCTTTCTTCTTGTAAGCTTACCTCAAAGTGATAGGGCTTATTGAGGCTGGATTCTTTGTATTTTAATCCGATTTCATTGATAACCGGTACAATATCAGTATGCTGTACGATAAGTTTCCTGCTGTTGTCGTCCACTTTCTGGAAATCCAGCAGCTGGTTTACCAAGGAGACCAGCTTATCGGTACTTTTCCGCATGATACCGAGCTTAGTTTGTACCGGGGCGGGTAGAGCCTGTTCCTGTAAGATATCTTCCAGCGGACCGGTTATCAATGTCAGTGGCGTGCGTAATTCATGCGTAACATTGGTGAAGAACCGCGTTCTTTCTTCGTGGAGCGCCTGCTCTTGGCGGTACTGGATCTGTTGGAGCAACAGCGAGTTTTCCAGGGCGAGTTTACGTTTGTAAAATCGTATGATAAGAAATATAATAGCGGCCCCGACGATAGTATACAGGGTTTTTGCCCACCAGCTTAGCCAGAAAGGAGGAGAAACAACAATATCGAGACTTAATATTTTATCCGTCCATGGATGGCTGTTTATTCTGCTTTTTACCAATAATTTATATTGGCCATGTGGTACATTACGGAACATGATGTTGTTGCCCTCCAAGGTATGCCAGGTGTTTTCCAGCCCTTCCAACATGCATGCATATTCTACGAGCGGGCTTAATGCATAATCTAACACGCTGAAAGAAACTTCAAACGTATTTTCGTTGTGGCGCAGTTGTGCCATCTCAGCGACAGGAATATGCCTGGCTTGGCTGGATACGCCGGGATTGGCCGGGAATATTTTGAACGACGTGAGGACAGGGGAGGGAAACTGTATGTTTGTCGGGATAGACAGGGGGTCAAAGAACGACACCCCGTTTTGTGAACCGAAAAAGATTTTTCCGTTGTGGTCTTGTGCAACGGATCCGGCCATAAAATCTCCTGTCGGTATACCAAAGTGGTGCCCATAACAGTAGAAGTGTCTGGTCTTTTGGTCTAGCCGGCAGATACCGGAATTCGTACTGATCCATATATTGCCGATGCTGTCTTCGGTAATGGCTCTCACATCCTGGTTTTGAAGACCGTTTTCTTCTCCGTATAGCGTAGCATGATCTTTATCCACAAAGTGCATTAACCCTTCTGATGTGGCTACCCACATAGAGCCGTTACGTGCTTTGTAGATATGATTAATTGTATTGGAGGGAAGCCCGTTATGGATGGTATGGGAGGTAACGACATGGAGATCCTTGTCTAGGATAAACAGACCCTGCCCGAAGAAACCTAGCCAAAGCAAGCCATTGTTGTCTTCGGATATGGCACGGACCAGCTCAAGGTGGATGTTTGCTTCTGGTTTTTCCAATTTTCCTGTCGCATCTTTCTTATTATACCGGTAAAGTCCACTGGTGCTGCCTATCCAGATGTTACCGGTTTTATCTTGATAAATAGATCTGACGTCAGCCGTACGGTCAACAATCTGAAATTCTGCTTTTCGTTTGCCGCTAGGGTCAAAGACGTATATATACCCGTCGAAAGTACCAAACCATAGATCCCCGTCGCGGTCTTTCATGGCGGCCAGGATAGCGTTGTCTTTAAGTTGTCCGTTAGCTTTATCTAAAATCTGCACACGTTTTCCTGCGTTAAAAACATTGATTCCTCCGCCATCTGTCCCTATCCACAATTTATTGTTGTCATCGGCAACCAACCCCCAAGCTACGGCATTGTTAAGCACATTGCCCCTGTTTGAAAAGGGAACATATGCCCAGGTACTGAAAAACGGTTCCCGATGACCGATAAAATTCACGCCACCACCATAGGTGGCAATCCAGATATTTTGAAAGGAATCCTGAAATATACTTCTGACCGTAGGGTTTGATAATCCATAGGGATCGTCGGAATAGGGGATATTCTGAAGTTTAACTTCGGAGGGATCCATAAACATCTGGTTATGGATGTTCAGGATACTTAAGCCGCCTTTCTCAGTCCCCACACACAATCGTCCATCTGCAAGCTGAAAAATAGCGTAGATGTAATTCGCCGGTAGTGATGAAGACCGCCGGGGGTCATGCTTGAAGACGATGAAATCCTCCTTTTCACTTCTATATAGTGCCAAACCGTTGTTTGTACCGATCCACATGTTTCCTGTATTATCTTCATAGATACATCTGACGACATCACCGGGCAGGCCGGAAGGATTGTTGCGGTCGTGCTTGAAATGTTTGACTTTCTTTCGGTCTGGGGATAGTATGCTGAGACCGGAATCGACATGCCCTATGTATACATATCCTTTGCTGTCTTCTTTGACGGTCCAGACAAGGTCGCTCCCGAAGCCGGAAACCGTGGACTTGTTGAAATGCTGAAAAGTCTCTTTTTCTTTGTCGAAGTACTCAACTCCTTTTGAGAAAGTTGCCACCCAAAGGCTTTTCCCGTCTTTGGAGGGGGATATGTCTGTCACATCATTCGTTATTAAGGA
>Ga0079224_100013592_pt1 | contig 11343 bp, 7 predicted proteins | sample Stecom2015_FD_80414 | JGI IMG/M metagenome (GOLD analysis project Ga0079224, IMG submission 80414) | Agricultural soil microbial communities from Utah to study Nitrogen management - Steer compost 2015 | ecosystem: Environmental > Terrestrial > Soil > Agricultural land | place: USA: Utah...
AAAAACTTCGTATTAGCCTTAAAAAATAAATAATTTCTGTAAAAATTACACTTTTCAAAAATTAGAATATTTATTGAAAAGAAAATATAAATAGGCTATTAGATTAATTATCTTTCTTTAAGTACTTTTTGTATGATGGAATTCTGATAAAAACAAATTCCTGATTTTCAATATATTTAAAATCTTTAGTTAATAGAATCTAAATCGCATCAAGCCCAGAGTGAGAGAATTGACGATAGAAAATTTTTCCCGTCGCCATTATTCATACGAGATGCTTACCGAAACATTATTATTGGCGATTTCAATAATCGAATTGATAAGATAATTGACATTCAACCACAGATATTAAGCACTTAGACAAATATGCTGCAGTTAATCCATTCACCATCAAATTTTGCATTGTATTTTTTATAGAAATTTATTGCAGGTTCATTCCAGTCGAGTACTTGCCAGGTGATGCCATGAAAGTTTTTTTCTTTGGCTACTTCTATTAGTTTTTCAAAAAGAATTTTGCCTACTCCGCGGCCTCTGTATTTTTCTGTTACTATAATATCTTCCAGATACATGCGCTGGCCTTTCCAGGTACTATAACGGATATAGTATAAGGCAAAACCAATAATTAAGCCATGGTCTTCATTTCCCGGATCATTTACTTCCACAACATATGCCCAATAAACCGGATTTTTACCAAAACCGCTTTCAATAAAGTGTTCTAGTGTAACTGTAACTTCTCCGGGTGCTTTTTCATATTCTGCCAGTTCATCTATTAATATAAGCAAACGCTGGCAATCATTTTTTTCAGCTTTTCTTATTAAGAATTCCATAAAAAATTTTTTATATTATTTTGCACCCGGTCCTTTTACAAATCGTCCTGAAAATAACCCAGTATGTTTTCCATTTGCCAATACATGTCCGCCATTTACAAATACGTGCGACATTCCCTCTGATAGCTGGTGGGGCTTATCAAAGACTGTATTTTCTTTTATATCTTCCAATGCAAAAATATTTATATCAGCATAATATCCGGGTTTTAAATATCCTCTTTTTATAAGTTTAAGATTATCTGAAGGAAGACCCGTTAGCCGGTGAATTGCTTCTTCCAGGGTGATTAATTTCTCATCTCTAACATATTTGCTTAATAACCTGGCAAAATTTCCGTAAGCACGGGGATGCGGATTAGCTTTTAGGAAGTTTCCTTCCGGTGCCTGAGATGAAGCATCTGAACCAAAACTCATCCATGGTAATTTAATTTGCTTTCTTAAATTTTCTTCACTAATAAAATGGTATGCAACACCTAATCTGCTGCTATCCTCAATTATTAAATCAATAGCTGTTGCTTCAGGATTTGTTCCTCTGATTGCTGCCACCTCTGCTAATGTTTTCCCTATATATTTCTTTAAACTATCCTGCCTGAAACTAAGGAGGATAACATTTTCCGGTGAGCCTGCTGCAAAATATAAATTATCCCAGTCCATAGGATTGCTTCGCATTGCAGCTTCCATTTTTTTTCTTATTGCCGGGTTCATTAATCTTTTTCTTAACTCACCAAAACCTCCATCTTCCAGGGATGGAGGCAATCCTGCTGTCATACCTGTTGCTCCCGCTGTATAATTATACATGTCGGCAGTAATTGGTAATCCGGATCTTCTGGCTGCTTCAACTTTTTCTATTACCTGATCTATTTTATGAAAATTATTTTTCCCTGCAGCTTTTAAATGGAAAATTTCCGCTCTTACCTCCGATTCTTTTGCAATACTCAACAGTTCATCTACTGCTTCTAATAATTTATTTCCTTCATTTCGCATATGAGAAACATAAATTCCGTCATAGGCAGCTACTTCTTTACATAAAGCTGTTAGTTCTTCTGTATTTGCAAAAAAGCCGGGAGGATAAATAAGGCTGCTTCCCAGCCCCATTGCACCTTCTTCCATTGCCTCCCTTACCAGTTTTCGCATTGCCTCAAGTTCTTCTTCAGTGGCTTTTCTGTTTTCTTCCCCTATAATATTTTGCCTGATGGTTGTAGCACCTACATATGATGCTACGTTAGTAGAAATTCCCTTTTTTTCCAAAAAGTTTAGAAACTCTCCTAAGGTATTCCATTCAATGTCATATTGAATGTTGGTCTGATCTTCCTTTTGTAATTTTTTTAATTCTTCATTAAAGGGCCCCATGCTCCAGCCTTCACCCATTATTTCCAATGTTACCCCCTGGTAAATATTGCTCATAGACCTCCCATCTTCTATAAGAGTTTCATTTGCCCAGCTAAGCATATTAATAAAACCCGGACTTACAGTTTTTCCGGCTGCATCGATTTCCTTTCTTCCTTTACTGTCAGATAAATCGCCGATAAATGCAATTGTATCTGCCTGAATTGCCAGGTCTGCCTTATAGGGTTTGCTTCCCGTTCCGTCGTAAATAATTCCATTGCGAATTATCACATCGTAATCTTCATTCTGAGAACATCCTGTAGCTGATAATAATGCCAGTGCTATAACTATATTGAACAAACGCATTTTTATTTTTTATTTTTTGATTGCATTAAATACTCCGTTGGGCTGAACAAAATCTGCGGATTTAACTTCATTATTTTCCAGCACAAATTTCACTTTAAATCCTTTTAATGATTTAAAATCAAATTCATGCTCCTTAACTGGAATTAGTTCATAATCCGGCTGCCCCGGCACAAGAAGCATTAAAGTGTTTTCTCCTCGTAAATAAACTTTTATTGTCATTCCCGCTATTTCATATTCACCGGTATATTTTTCAAGTTCTTCTCTTGTAGCTTCTTTTGCTATAGGTCTTCTTTCAAATTTTATTGGTTCTAATGTGGGTTCAAGCCAGGAGCTTAGTCCGTCAATTTCACCGCTCATACTGATATGAAATTGTACTCTTAATTTTTGCGGTGAATCTTCATTACCCGGAATGTTAATAGAAAACACGTTGTAATGATAATGACTTAGATATACATTTTCTTTAAAACTATTATAAGTCATTTTAAGGGTATCATTAACGTTGAGAATTTTAATAACTCCATAACCCGGATGAAAATATTCTCCTTCAAAATCGGAATAGGAATGGGTTGGAGTTGTTCCCTGCTTACGGCCAAGACTATCCGAATTTTTTTGGGCTTCATTATTTTTTTCTGCTGATTTAAAAGCGTCAAGTTGAATTTTGTTCCAATCTGAAGCAGGTAGTTTTAATATTCTGTCGGCAATGGTATTTCTTATTATTCCTGGTACTGCTGAGCCATTTTGATTAACCAGAACCACTATGCCAATACTGTCTGAAGGGAAAAAACTTACAGTAGCACTAAATCCGTCAATATTTCCACTATGCTCTACTCTGTAGTGGCCTTTATAGGAACTCATAAACCATCCCAGTCCTATGGTTGATAAATGAATATCTGGATTCTTCCCCCCAGGTAGTCCTCCATTAACCGCCATCTGGCTGGTAATTGCTTTATTATGAAAAGAAGCTGGTATAACTTCTTTGCCATTATATTTACCTCCGTTAACCCATGCCATTATCCATTTAGCCATATCAGAGGCAGATGCATTAATAGAACCGGCTGGCCCAATTGGATCGATATTCATATAGGGTAACTGGAAAATTGAATCTTTTACCTGTGAATATCCAAAGGAAAAATCCGGTGCTTTTTGCAAGTCATTTACTGAGAAATTTGCAGATTCCATTCCAAGCGGAGTAAATAATCTTTCTCTTACAAGTACTTCCCAGGGTTTTTTTTCAATCTTTTCTGCAAGCATTCCCTGTGCAACAAACATGAAATTATTATACTGATATACTTCTCTTAACCCTGCAGATGGTTCCAGATGTCTTATTCTTCTTAATAAACTATCTCTGCTAACCTCCGCTCCGTACCAAGAAAGATCATGGCGGGGAAGTCCGGTGCGGTGCGTCATAAGATCAAGTGGAGTAATATGTGCAGTTAAATATTCATTATGAAATTTCAATTCAGGCAGATATTCATTTACAGGCTTGCTTAATTCAATTTTTCCTTCTTTCTCCAACAATCCTAAAATAGTGGTTGTAAAGGCTTTTGTGCATGAGCCTATGGCAAATAAAGTATTTGGTGTTACCGCTTCTTTATTCTGATAATTCTTGTATCCATATCCTTTAAGATAAATTACTTTATCTTTTTCTACAACCGCAACTGCTGCTCCGGCAGCCTTCCAGTCTTTTAATATTTTATCAATCTGTTGGTCTAACCCGGTGAATGGATCTGTTTTATCTTTTTTTTGCGCAATTCCTATTGTGCACAATAGCATGAATAACAGGAAAACAGGAGTTCTTCTCATTTTAACAGTTTATATGGTTTTTTGTAATGACTGATTAAGGTCTTCAAGGCTCTCGTGTATGTTTTCCAAACTAACACTCATTCTTATTAATCCATCTGTAATGCCATATTTAATCCTTTGTTCGCGGGGTACTCCATAATGTGTCATAGATGCGGGATGAGAAAGCAGAGTATCACAGGTGCCTAATGATACTGTACGAGTACACATTCTTAGGCTGTCCATCATTGTTATACCTGCTTTTAAACCTCCTTTTAGTTCAAAGCTCATCATTGCTCCGGGAAGTTTCATTTGCTTTTCTGCTATAGCATAATCGGGGTGGGAAGGTAAACCATTGTAATGAAGTTTTTCTATTGCTTCATGCTGGTCTAAATATTCAGCAACTTTTAAAGCATTTTCACAATGCTTTTCCATTCTTATTTCCAGCGTTTTCATTCCATTAATAAGTAAGAAAGCGTCAAACGGACTGCAGGTAGCACCTATAAATTTTGAAACTTTTTCAACTTTTGTCTCCATAAATTCTTCATCTCTTCCAACAAATGCACCTCCGATGGAAGTACCGTGTCCGTTTAAAAATTTAGTTGTAGAATGTACGATATAATCTACTCCGTATTTGAATGGTTGTTGTAAATAAGGAGTTGCAAAAGTATTATCGCAAACCACCTTTGTATTATATCTGTGAGCTGTTTCAGTTATCTTTTCTATATCTACACACTGAATTGTAGGATTAGCAGGAGTTTCTATATACACTAGTGTTATATCATTATTATCTTTTAGTTTTTGTTCTACGAGCCCGGGATCCCGAAAATCAACTATGATAGCTTCTATACCAAGCTCTGGAAGCAGTTGATTGAAGATTTCCTGTGTTCCTCCATACAAAGAATAATGAGTGAGAATTTTATCACCTTTTTTAAGTAGGGCAAACAACATGGTAGATATGGCTCCCATACCTGAGCTATGGAGAAAGGCTTTTGATTTTAATGGGTTTCCCGAAGCATCCTTTAATCCGAAAGATTCCATAGCTGCAATTTTATTTGCAGCCTCAGCAGTAGAGGGGTTACCCCATCTTGAATAAATATATCCTTCTTCTTCACCACTAAATCTGCGCATACCTTGTTGTGCTGAATCATATACAAAAGTTGAACTGGCATATATAGGAGTAAGATGAGCATAGTTGGGGTCTTTTTTATGAGCGCCATGAATTGCAAGTGAACTAAATCCAGTATAGAATTGATCCTGATCCATAATAATTATTTAAAACTGTACATTAATCAACAATATTTCTTATTAATTTCAATCTATCAAAAATAAATAATTTCAATTGAAAGAAATTTTAACCGAACTGGCCAGATATAATTTATGGGCAAATGAAACCTTATGTAATACAATTCTTTCTCTTCCTGAAGAAGAATGGAATAAACCTATGATTTCAAGTTTTCCCGGATTATTTCCGACTATGTTACATATGATGAGTGCGGAAAGTATTTGGTGGCAAAGATTAAAGCTGGTAGAAAATGTGCAGCCACCTGCGGAAAATTACGATAAAAGTTTTCAGGAACTAATAAATGATTTAATAAATCTTGATAAAACCTGGAAAGAATGGGTGGAAAATGCTTCCCCTCATGCTTTGAGTCATGTTTTTTATTACAGAAATTCAAAAAGGCAGGAGTTCAGGCAACCTGTCTATCAGGTTTTAATTCATCTTTTCAATCATAATACCTATCACAGGGGCCAGCTTGTCAATCTTATCAGACAGGCTGGGTATACTACAATACCTCAAACAGATTTTATTGTGTGGAGCAGAAAAAAAGCTAAAAAATAACATAGCGGTTCTTAAAAGATTACATATAATATATTCCTTTTGTATTTGGTTATAAACAGGTAGGAAAAACATTCCTTTTACCAATACTCATTTAAAGTGAATATTTGACTTATTTTTGCCCCTGCAATAACAAAAATCTAATGAGTAAAAAAATTACTGCTGCAATAACTGCTGTTAGTGGTTATGTACCTGAAGACAAGCTTACCAATGCTGATTTTGAAAAGATGATGGATACCAATGATGAATGGATCCGTACCAGAACAGGTATAAAAGAGAGGAGAATATTAAAAGGGGAAGGTCTTGCAACCTCTGATATGGGAGCGCCTGCTGTAAAAGAACTTTGCAGAAAAAGAGGAATAGACCCTTCGGAAATTGAATGTATTATATGTTGCACTGTAACTCCTGATATGCTTTTCCCTTCTACTGCTAATATTATAGCTCATAAAGCAGGAGCGGTAAATGCATGGGGGTTTGACCTTGAAGCAGCCTGCTCCGGGTTTTTATTCGGATTAAGTACAGGGGCTATGTTTATAGAAAGCGGCAGATATAAAAATGTAGTAATTGTTGGTGCAGATAAAATGAGCGCTATAGTTGACTATACCGACAGAACCACAAGCATTTTATTCGGAGATGGATGTGGTGCTGTTTTGCTGGAACCCGATGAAGGTGGATTCGGAGTTATGGATGCTATCCTTAAATCAGACGGTAGTGGGATTGAATTTTTAAAAATGACTGCCGGAGGTTCTTACAGGCCTCCATCTATTGAAACCGTTAATAATAAAGAACATTTTATTTACCAGGAAGGAAAAACAGTTTTCAAATTTGCCGTTAAAGGAATGGCAGATGTAAGTGCGGAAATTATGGAAAAGAATAACCTTTCCTCAGACGATATTGCCTGGCTGGTTCCGCATCAGGCTAATAAAAGAATAATTGATGCTACTGCCAACAGGATGGGAATTTCTTCCGATAAAGTAATGATTAACATAGAAAAATACGGAAATACTACTGCTGCCACCATACCCCTTTGCTTGTGGGAATGGGAAAATCAGTTAAAACAGGGCGATAATCTGATACTTGCTGCATTTGGCGGTGGATTTACCTGGGGTGCAATTTGGGTTAAGTGGGGAAAAAGCAGTTAAGATTTAACTCTGTATTGATAGGAAATTTTTCTTTACCTGAAATTAGTAATTCAGCTTCAGCCTGAACAATTGATTTATTAAATTATTTAAATTTCCGGAATGATATCTCTCGTTCGTGGTAAGTTTTTATTTAAACAGCCCGGATCTGTTATTGTAGATGTTAACGGGGTAGGGTATGAACTTCAGATTAGCCTGAATACTTATAATGATATTCAGGATCTTGAAGAGGGAAGTTTATTTACCTATTTGCACGTAAGAGAAGATGCACTCCTCCTCTATGGATTCTCCAGGCAGGAAGAAAGATCTATGTTTAGTTTATTAATTACCGTATCCGGAGTGGGTACTTCTACTGCCAGAATTATGCTTTCCTCCATGTTACCAGGAGAAATCATGCAGGCTATAGGCTCCGGAAATTCAAAAAAACTTGAATCTGTTAAAGGCATAGGAAGAAAAACAGCAGAAAGAATAATTCTGGAACTAAGGGATAAAGTTTCTAAATTGCCTAATATTCATTCAATTACTGATAATTTATCTGAAAAAAATTACAATACCCGGGAACAGGATGCGTTAAATGCATTAGTATCTTTGGGAGTATCTAAAAACATTGCAGAATCAGCAGTAAAAAAAGCTGCTGATAATCTACCTGAATCTGCCGGAATTGAGAACCTGATCAAAGAAGCTTTAAAATTACTTTAAGCCTATAAGAGAATTTGTACTTAAAAAACATTTGCTGCTTAGCTTGGGAAAGAAATTTCACAATTTCCGGTTTTTGTCTTTTATCGGCTTTCTTTGTCTGCTGACAGGATTTCTATTGTCTTCCAACAAACTTTCTGCGCAGGATACAACTGCAGTTCCTGATTCAGATACACTTAAATATCCCATTCAGGACCGCAGAGGTGATTTTATCTCCAGTCCGCCACCTTCCCGATTTGATTTAAGAAAACCCTCCAACATCAGAGACTCTGTTATCTATGATCCTGAAACCAGGCAGTTTTACATTATAGAGAAAATAGGTAGTTTTTATTACAGAAAACCTTCCTATCTGAACTATGATGAATTTATGCAAATTCAATCCCGGAGATCTGAAAATGATTATTTCAGAAAAAGGGCAGATATTCTTTCCGACCTTAACAGAAGCCTGGTTCGTCCGGAATTGAAAGTAAGGGAATCTATGTTTGACAGAATATTCGGAAATGGTGCAGTTGAGATCAGGCCAATGGGAGATGTAAATATTATTGCAGGATATCAGGGACAAAACATCAGAAATCCGGCACTTCCAGAAAGAGCCAGAAGAAATGGTGGTTTTGATTTTGATATGAATGCCAACCTGAGCGTTATTGGAAATATAGGAGATAAATTAAAGCTCCCTATTAATTATAATACACAATCAACTTTTGATTTCGAAAACCAGCTACGGCTGGAATATACTGGTGGAGATGATGAAATTATTAAAAGAATTGAAGCCGGAAATGTTTCTTTTAGTTCAAAAGGATCTCTAATTCCCGGTGCTCAGTCATTATTCGGGGTGAAAACTCAATTGCAATTCGGTAAATTATTTATTACCGGAGTTATGGCAAGCCAGAAAGCCCAACGGCAGTCAATGGGATTACAAGGATCGGCATCTACAACAGAATTTGAATTTAAGGCACATGATTATGAAGAAAACAGGCATTTTCTTTTAAGCCAGTATTTCCGGGAAAATTATAATTCTGCCATGAGTAATTTACCTGTGGTTAATTCTCAGGTGCAGATTTTAAGAATGGAAGTATGGGTAACTAACAGAAACGGGTCCACTACTGAAACAAGAGATATTGTTGGATTAATGGATTTGGGAGAATCTCAGCCTTTTAATCCTGTAATTTTTCCTAACCCCGGTAATTCGCAAGGCCTGCCATTTAATGATGCAAATGATCTTTTTAGCAGAATAGTTTCAGACCCTGCTGCCAGAAATTCATCCCAGGTTACAACCAGACTTATGTCTATTGGTTTACGGCCAGTTCAGGATTTTGAGAAAACATTTGCAAGAAAACTTAATGAATTTGATTACTATTTCAACCCTCAGATTGGTTTCCTTTCACTTAACCAGCCACTTCAACCCGATGAAGTTCTTGCTGTTGCTTTTCAATACAGCTATAACGGAAGAATTTATCAGGTAGGTGAGTTTTCACAGGATGTTACACCTGATACCACTGGAGTACAGGGGGGAACTCAAAAAATATTATTCCTTAAATTACTTAAAGCTACTTCACAACGTACTAACCTTCCATTATGGGATCTGATGATGAAAAATGTCTATTCCCTTAAAACGAAGGATGGAAGTTATGTAACATCAATTCAGCCTGGAGATTTTGAATTGAACGTTCTCTATGAAGAACCAAGTCTGGGTAAGAAAAGATTTCTACCGGAAGGACCGAGCCAGGGTGTACCCTTAATTTCTGTTCTTAACCTCGACAGACTTAATACAAGGAACGACCCTATGCCTGATGGAGTTTTCGATTATATAGAAGGATTTACTGTTATGTCTCAACAGGCAAGAATCATCTTTCCTGTATTAGAACCTTTTGGTCGTGCATTAGATTCTTTAGGGTTTTCAGGAAGTGCCCAGGATCTGAAAGACAGGTATGTCTATTATCCCTTATATGATACAATAAAAGAAATAGCCAAAACATATGCTAACCTGGACAGATATATTATACAGGGTAGGGCAAAAGGGCAGTCTACATCAGAAATTTCATTAAATGCATTTAATATTCCCCAGGGTTCTGTAACGGTTACAGCAGGAGGCCAGTTACTAACTGAAAATGTAGATTACACAATTGATTATAATCTTGGTTCAGTACGAATAATTAATCAGGGAATTTTGCAATCCGGAGTTCCTATTAATGTTCAATATGAAAATAATGCAGGTTTTGGAATTCAACAGCGAAATTTTCTGGGGGTAAGACTCGATTTTCTAGCTAAAAATACAGCCAGGGAATCTCTTTCTCTGGGAGCATCAATGGTAAGGTTAAGCGAAAGGCCTTACTTTACTAAAACCCTTTACAATGAAGATCCTATCCGTAATACGATGTACGGGTTAGATTTTAATTACTATACAGAATCTCAAAGCATTACTAACTGGCTGAATAAACTGCCTTTTTACAATACAAGTGAGCTAAGTTCTGTTACTGCCTATGGTGAGGGAGCATATCTTAAGCCCGGCCATCCGCCACAAATAGGGAAAAAAGAAGCTGGAATGGTATTTATCGATGATTTCGAAGGCTCAAAAAATTCAATAGACTTGCGGTTTCCTCTTGTAAGCTGGGGCCTTGCTTCAACACCGGCAGGAAGTGGTTTATTCCCTGAGGCTGAACTTTCTAATGACCTTGCTTATGGTTATAACCGGGCAAAAATTGCCTGGTACAATATTGAGCCTGTGTTGCAAGACAGAAGAAATACCAATAATCCAGTGAGGGCCTATGAAGATTTTACAGATCCCCGGATAAGACAGGTAAAGATCACAGAATTATATCCCAACAGAACACCTGATTTTGGCCAGGCGCAGTTGGTTACCTTCGATATGGCTTATTATCCACAGGAAAAGGGGCCTTATAACTTTGATACCAGGCCGGGAAGTGTTACTTCAGACAACAGATTGCTTAACCCTGCTTCGAGGTGGGGAGGAATTATGCGTGGACTTGACCAGGTTGATTTTGAAACAGGAAACGTTGAGTTCATAGAATTCTGGCTACAGGATCCATTTTTGAAAAATCCGGGAAGCAGCGGAGGTCAGTTATATTTTAACCTCGGTAATGTATCGGAAGATATTTTAAAAGACGGAAAAAGATTTTTTGAAAACGGATTAAGTGGAGCTACAACCACAGCCATAGAAGATACTGCTTCTGTATGGGGAAAAGTTCCGGGAAATCCTTTGCAGGTAACATCTGCGTTTAGTAACGACCCTGCCGACCGTCCCTTTCAGGATGCAGGATTTGACGGGCTTACCAACCAAATGGAGCAGGAGAAATTTCAGGATTATTTAAATACACTTGCTGCCACATTCGGAGTGAATTCACAAATTTACCAGGAT
>Ga0079224_100013594_pt1 | contig 11341 bp, 9 predicted proteins | sample Stecom2015_FD_80414 | JGI IMG/M metagenome (GOLD analysis project Ga0079224, IMG submission 80414) | Agricultural soil microbial communities from Utah to study Nitrogen management - Steer compost 2015 | ecosystem: Environmental > Terrestrial > Soil > Agricultural land | place: USA: Utah...
CGTGGGAGAGCACGTAGGTGCCGACCAGGATGCGTCGCTTGACCTCGGCGCCGAAGCCCTCGGCGCGGCTGCGCTCGTAGAGCTCGAGCAGGTCGGCGGGTTCGGCGGCGCGGTGCCCGTAGCGCACGCCGTCGAAGCGCGACAGGTTGCTCGAGGCTTCGGCCGGCGCGATCACGTAGTAGGCGGGGATGGCGAGGCCGGTGCGCTCGAGCGAGATGTCGACGGTGATGGCGCCGGCCGCGCGCAACGCCGCGATGGCCGCGTCGATCGCGGCCCGGACGTCGGGCGCCAGGCCTTCGCCGAAGTATTCACGCGGCAGGCCGATCCGCAAGCCCGCGATGGACTCGCCGATGGCGCGGCCGAAGTCTTCGCTCGGACGCTCGAGGCTGGTGGCGTCGCGCGGATCGAAGCCGGCCATGGCGCCGAGCATGGCGGCGCAATCGGCGGCGCTGCGGCCCATGGCGCCGGCCTGGTCGAGGCTCGACGCGTAGGCGATCATGCCGAAGCGCGACACCCGGCCGTAAGTCGGCTTGATCCCGGTGATCCCGCACATCGATGCCGGCTGGCGCACCGAACCGCCGGTATCGGTGCCGGTGGCCAGCGGCGCAAGCCCGGCGGCGACCGCCGCGGCCGCCCCGCCCGAGGAGCCGCCGGCGATCGCGGCGCGGTCCCAGGGGTTGTGCACGGCCCCGAAATGGCTGTTCTCGTTGCCCGAGCCCATCGCGAACTCGTCGCAGTTGGTCTTGCCGAGGCACACCGCGCCGGCCGCGGCGAGCTGCTCGACCACGGTGGCGTCGAACGGGCTGCGGTAGTCGGCGAGCATGCGCGAGCCGGCGGTGCTGCGCCAGCCGCGAGTCACGAAGATGTCCTTGTGGGCGAGCGGCACGCCGAGCAGCGGGCCGCGCTCGCCGGCGGCGAGCCGCTCGTCGGCGGCGCGCGCCTGGGCGAGCGTGAGTTCGGGCTGCACGTCGATGAAGGCGTTGAGCTCGCTCGCCTCGATGCGTGCGAGGAAGTGTCGCGCGAGTTCCAGCGCGGAGTATTCGCCGCCCGCCAGCCCGGCGGCGAGCTCGGCGACGCCGCGCCGCTCGATCGGGGCGTCGCTCACTCGATCACCTTCGGCACGAGGTACAGGCCGTCGGCGACCGCCGGCGCCACCGCCTGGTAGTCGTCGCGTCGGTCGGGCTCGGTGACTTCGTCGGCGCGCAGGCGCAGGGCGATGTCCTCGGCATGCGTCATCGGCTCGACCCCGGTGGTGTCGACCGCCTGCATCTGCTCGATGAGGCGGAAGATCTCGTTGAGCCGGGCCAGGGTGTGTTCGGCTTCGGGGCCATCGATTGCGAGCCGCGCGAGGCGGGCAATGCGATGGACTTCGTCAAGCGTGAGCGCCATGGCGTCGTTGGCTGCGAGAGTAGGTGACGTACGACCGAGTCGGGAATGATCGAGTCGGGAGCGACCGGCGCCGCGAGTGCTTGCGCGGACGACCGCAAACCCGCGAGAATGCGGCCCACATTGGCCCGGTTGTCGGAGAATTATACGGTATCATCTGCCGTTGATTTTCCGACCGAATCGTACCGAATAGCCTGCCGAATCCAGCTGGGTAACCCGCGGCAGCGCAAACCGCCTCACCACACACAGGACCGGCATGTTCGGGTTTTTGCGCAAATATTTTTCCAACGACCTGGCCGTCGACCTCGGCACTGCGAACACGCTGATCTATGTGCGCGGCAAGGGCATCGTCCTCGATGAACCCTCGGTCGTCGCGATCCGCGAGGAAGGCGGGCCCAACGCCAAGAAGACCATCGCGGCGGTCGGCGCGCAGGCCAAGCAGATGCTCGGCAAGGTGCCGGGCAACATCCAGGCCATCCGCCCCATGAAGGACGGCGTCATCGCCGACTTCACGGTGACCGAGCAGATGCTCAAGCAGTTCATCCGGATGGTCCACGAGAGCCGCCTGTTCTCGCCCAGCCCCCGAATCATCGTCTGCGTGCCCTGCGGCTCGACCCAGGTCGAACGCCGCGCCATTCGCGAGTCGGCGCTCGGCGCCGGCGCCTCCCAGGTCTACCTGATCGAGGAACCCATGGCCGCCGCGATCGGCGCCGGCTTGCCGGTTTCCGAAGCCTCGGGCTCGATGGTGGTCGACATCGGCGGCGGCACCACCGAGGTCGGCGTCATTTCGCTGGGCGGCATGGTCTACAAGGGTTCGATCCGCGTCGGCGGCGACAAGTTCGACGAAGCCATCGTCAACTACATCCGTCGCAACTACGGCATGCTGATCGGCGAGCAGACCGCCGAGAACATCAAGAACACCATCGGCTCGGCCTTCCCCGGCTCCGAAGTGCGCGAGATGGAAGTCAAGGGGCGCAACCTCTCCGAGGGCATCCCGCGCAGCTTCACCGTCTCGTCCAACGAAATCCTCGAAGCCCTGACCGAGCCGCTCAACCAGATCGTTTCCTCGGTCAAGATCGGACTCGAGCAGACGCCCCCCGAACTCGGCGCCGACATCACCGAGCGCGGCATCATGGTCACCGGCGGGGGCGCCCTGCTGCGTGACATCGACCGACTCCTGATGGAAGAAACCGGCCTGACCGTCCTGATCGCCGACGATCCCCTCACCTGCGTCGTGCGGGGCTGCGGCATGGCGCTCGAGCGCATGGACAAGCTCGGCACGATCTTCACGCACGAGTAAGCCCGCAACCCACCGGGGCCGGACGCAGCGACGGACCCCCCACCGGCCGATAGATGGACCGCAGCCCGCCGCCGTTTTTCAAGCAGGGGCCCTCGGCCAACGCGCGACTCGCCTTCTTCTCGATCCTCGCGATCGTCCTGATCGTCGTCGATGCCCGCATGGGAGTGCTCGCGCCGTTGCGCCAGGGCGTCGGCACCCTGCTCTACCCCGTGCAACGCATCCTGCTCTGGCCACGCGACACCATCGCCACGTTCAGCGACTACACCACCGAAGTCGGCCGCATCCGGGCGGAGAACGCCGAACTGCGTCGCATCGAGGCGGTCAATGCGCGCGCGCTGCTGCAGGCCGAGCAACTCGCCACCGAGAATGCCCAGCTGCGCAAGCTGGTCGACATGCGCGAGCGCCTCGCCATCCGCTCGGCGGTCGCCGAAGTGCTGTACGAGACCCGCGACCCCTTCATCCGCCACCTGGTGCTCGACAAGGGCCTGCAGCACGGCGTGCTGCCCGGCCAGCCGGTGATCGACGCGGGCGGCGTGGTCGGCCAGATCACCCGGGTCACCGAGTTCGGCGCCGAGGTCACCCTGCTCACCGACCGCCAGTCGACCATCCCGGTCTCGGTGCGGCGCACCGGCCAGCGGGCGATCGCCTTCGGCGGCCCCGATCCCGGCCGGCTCGAGCTGCGCTACCTGCCCTCGAACGCCGACCTGCGCGAGGGCGACCTGCTCGAGACCTCGGGGCTCGACGACCTGTTCCCGCCGGGGCTTCCCGTGGGCCGCGTCATCGAGTTCGGCCAGATTCCCTCGAGCTCGTTCTCGCGGGCCGTGGTCGAGCCGGCCGCGGCGATCGAGCGCAGCCGCCTGTTGCTGATCCTGCTGCTCGATCGCAGTACCCTGCCGGAAATTCCCGAGGAGCTCACCACGCGCCGGCGCAACCGCCAGCGCGAATGACCATGACGGACCGATGCTGACCCGCCCCGAATACCTGCTGCTGCCGGCCAACCGGGTGTTCATCACCGCGAGCATCATCGGCGCGCTGGTGCTCAACATGCTGCCCTGGGCGCGCATGGCCGCGATCCCGGACTTCCTGGCCCTCGTGCTCGTGTTCTGGAACATCCACCAGCCGCGCCTGGTCGGCATCGGCATCGCCTTCCTCTTCGGCCTGGTCCAGGACGTCCATGACGCCTCGCTCTTCGGCGAGCATGCGCTCGCCTACACCTTGCTGTCCTTCGGTGCGATCTCGCTGCACCGGCGGGTGCTTTGGTTCAAGCCGATGGGGCAGATGGTCTACGTGCTGCCGCTGTTCCTGCTCGCGCAGTTGGTCACCCTGCTGGTGCGCCTGGCCATGGGCGCGGGCTTTCCGGGCTGGACATTCCTGCTGCAGAGCTTCAGCAGCACCCTGCTGTGGCCGCTCGCCGAATTCATCCTGCTCGCACCGCAGCGTCGCGCCCGCCACCGCGACGAGAACCGGCCCCTGTAGGCCGCCCGCCGCCGCATGGTCGAAGTCCGCAACACCGAACTGGAGCATCGCCGGCTGCGCCTGCGGCTGGTGGTCGCCCTCGTGCTGGTGCTCGCCTGCTTCGCCATCCTCGGGACGCGCTTCTGGTTCCTGCAGATCCACCGCCATGCGGACTTCCTCGCCCAGGCCGAGGACAACCGGATATCGCTCGTGCCCTCGCCACCGTCGCGCGGCACGATCGTCGACCGCAAGGGCATCGTGCTGGCCGAGAACGTCTCGGCCTACACCCTCGAGCTTGCGCCCAACCACATCGCCGACCTCGATGCGACCATCGAGGCGCTCTCGCGGATCGTCGACATCAGCGCCCGCGACAAGCGGCGCTTTCGCCGCCTGCGCGCCGACTGGAAGCACTTCGACACCATCCCGCTCAAGACCCGGCTGACCGAGGAGGAAGTCGCCCGGCTGGCCGCGCAGCGCTTCATGTTCCCGGGCGTCGAGATCAAGGCGCGCCAGTTCCGCACCTACCCGCTGGGCGAGACCGCCACCCACGTCCTCGGCTACATCGGCCGGCTCTCGCCCGCCGACGTGCGCCGCATCGACGAGACCGGGCAGTCGGCCAACTACGCGGGCACCACCCACATCGGCAAGATCGGCCTGGAGCTCTCCTACGAGAAGGTGCTCCATGGCGAGGCCGGCGCCGACGAGGTCGAGGTCTCGGCCGGCGGGCGCATCGTGCGGCGCCTGTCGCGCCGGCCACCGGCGCCCGGCGGCAACCTGGTGCTGTCGATCGACGTCACCATGCAGCGCCTGATCGAAACCTGGTTCGGCGAGGAACGCGGCGCGCTGGTCGCGATCGAACCGGCCACCGGCGAGGTGCTCTCCTTCGTCTCGATGCCGAGCTTCGACCCCAACCTGTTCGTCGACGGCATCGATACGGCGAGCTGGAAGGCGCTCAACGAGGATCCCGACACGCCGCTGCTCAACCGGCCGCTGCGCGGCACCTATCCGCCCGGCTCCACCTACAAGCCCTTCATGGCCCTGGCGGTGCTCGCCAACAAGACCCGCAGCCCGGGCGAGGTGATCTGGGACCCCGGCTACTTCAAGCTCGGACGCCATCGCTTTCGCGACTCCCACGCCGGCGGACGCGGCTGGGTCGACATGCGCAAGGCGATCGTGCTGTCGTCCGATACCTATTTCTACAAGGCCGCGTACGACATGGGCGTCGACGCGATCCACGACTACATGGTGCCCTGGGGCTTCGGCCAGCTGACCGGCATCGACCTGGCCAACGAGACGCGCGGCATCCTGCCCTCGTCGGACTGGAAGATGCGGCGCTACAAGCAGCGCTGGCTGCCCGGCGAGACGCCGTCGGTCGGCATCGGGCAGGGCTACAACGCGTTCACCATCCTGCAGCTCGCCCACGCCACGGCGACGCTCGCCAACGGTGGCCTCTCGATCTCTCCGCGCCTGGTGCGCGAGATCGAGGATCCGCTCACCGGCGCGCGCCGCCCGGTCGAGCCGGCCGACACGCACCGGATCCCGATCGACCCGGCGCAGCTCAAGCTCGTCCACGAGGCGATGACCGAGGTCAACATCAAGGGCACCGGCCGGATCGCCTTCAAGGGCGCCGAGTACGTGGCCGCCGGCAAGACCGGCACCGCGCAGGTGATCGGCATCCGCCAGAACGAGAAGTACGACGAGGACGCGATCGCCCGGCGCCACCGCGACCACTCCCTGTACATGGTGTTCGCGCCGGCCGAGGACCCGAAGATCGCGGTGGCGGTCATCATAGAGAACGGCGGCTTCGGCGCCGCGGCCGCCGCGCCGCTCGCCCGCAAGGTGATCGACTACTACCTGCTCGGCAAGCTGCCGCCCGACACCGACCCGGCGGTCCTGCTGACGCCGCTCGAGGAAGCCGAGATCGACGACACGCCGCCCGAACCGGTGCTCGACGAGGACGACATGCCGCCGATCCTGCCGCCGGGCGCGGTCGCGCCGCAGCGCCCGCCGCCGGCGCCCGGCCCGTCGCGGCCGGAGCGCGAGCCGGTCGGACCGATCGGCGCGCGCCCCGAAGCCATGCGGGGCCGCTCATGATCCTCAATGAACGCACCCCGGTCTGGCACTACCTGCGCCGCGCGTTCGCGGTCTTCGACCCGGCCCTCATGATCGGCCTGGCGCTGCTGTTCGTGCTCAGCCTGGTGACGATGCACTCGGCCGCGATCGACTATCCGGGCCGGTTCGACGCGCACCTGCGCAACCTCCTGCTCTCGCTCGGGGTGATGGTGCTGGCCGCCCACCTGCCGCTCGGGATCTGGATGCGGGCGGCCGCGCCGCTCTACCTGACCGGGATCGCGCTGCTGGTGGCGGTCGCCCTGTTCGGCGACATCTCCAAGGGCGCTCGCCGCTGGCTCGACATCGGGGTGACCCGCATCCAGCCATCGGAGATCCTCAAGATCGCCACCCCGCTGATGATCGCCTGGTACTTCCAGCGGCGCGAAGGCGCTCGCTACTGGTACGACTTCGTCATCGCGGCCGTCCTGGTGGTGGTGCCGGTGCTGCTGATCGCCCGCCAGCCCGACCTCGGCACCTCGATCCTGGTGGCGGCCTCGGGGCTGTTCGTGATCTTCCTGGCCGGCCTGCCCTGGCGGGTGATCGGCCTGGCCGGCATCGGCGCGGTCGCCGGGCTGCCGCTGCTCTGGTCGGTCATGAAGGAGTACCAGAAGCAGCGGGTGCTGACCCTGCTCGACCCGGAATCCGACCCGCTGGGCAAGGGCTTCCACATCATCCAGTCGAAGATCGCCGTCGGTTCCGGCGGCACCTGGGGCAAGGGCTGGATGGACGGCACGCAGGCCCACCTGGAGTTCATCCCCGAGCGCACCACCGACTTCATCTTCGCCGTGTTCGCCGAGGAGTTCGGCTTCGTGGGCGCCATGGTGCTGCTGGCGATCTACCTGCTGCTCGTCGGCCGCGGCCTGATGATCTCGGCGCAGGCGCCCAATGCCTTCGCGCGCCTGCTCGCCGGCGCCCTGTCCCTCATCCTCTTCACCTACGCCTTCGTCAACCTGGGCATGGTCTCGGGTATCCTTCCTGTCGTGGGCGTACCCCTTCCTTTCATGTCCTATGGCGGCACCGCAATGGTGACGCTCGGCCTCGGCCTCGGCCTGCTGCTCAACATCGCCAGCAGGCGTCGCGCCGTCTTCCCTTGAGGACCCCCTCCCTGCCATGGAAGTTGCGTTACTCATCGCGCTGATCGTCGCGAATGGCCTCTTCGCCATGTCCGAGATCGCGCTCATCACCGCCCGCCGGGCCCGGCTCGCGAAGCTCGCGATCGACGGCAACAGTTCGGCCCAGGCCGCCCTCAAGCTCGCCGAAGATCCCAACCGCATGCTCTCGACGGTGCAGATCGGGATCACCTCGATCGGCATCCTCAACGGCATCGTGGGCGAAGCCGCCCTCGCCGGCCCGATCGCCCTCTGGCTGGTCACGCTCGGGGTGCCCGCCGGCGTCGCCGGCCCCGTGGCCACCGCCTCGGTGGTCATCGTGATCACCTACTTCACCATCGTGGTCGGCGAGCTCGTTCCCAAGCGGATCGGCCAGGTCGACCCCGAGACGATCGCCCGCCTGGTCGCCCGGCCCATGACGGTACTCGCGACCCTCTCGCGGCCCTTCGTCTGGGCGCTGTCGGCCTCGACCGAGGCGATCCTCAAGCTGATCGGCGTGCGCAACGACGATTCGCAGCGGGTCACCGAGGAAGAGATCCACGCGATGATCGACGAAGGCTCGACCGCCGGCATCATCGAGCGCGACGAGCACGCGATCCTGCGCAACGTGTTTCGCCTCGACGAGCGCCGGGTCGGCACGATGATGATGCCCAAGTCCGAGATGGTCTATCTCGACCGGCAGCGACCGCTCGAGGAGAACCTCGCGGAAGTGGTCGAGAGCCAGTACTCGCGCTTCCCGGTCTGCGACGGCGGTCTCGACCGCGTCATCGGCTTCCTGCACAGCAAGCAATTGCTCGCCCAGGCGCTGGGGGGCGATCCCCCGAGCCTCGACATCGAACTCGAGCCGCCGCTGTTCGTGCCCGAGACCCTCACCGGGCTGGAACTGCTCGAAGGCTTCCGGCAGGGCGGCCGCCATGTCGCCCTGGTCGTCGACGAATACGGCGACGTGCAGGGCCTCGTGACCCTGTACGACGTATTCGAGGCGATCGCCGGCGAACTGCGCGCCCCCAACATCGAGGACGCCGATGCGGTGCAGCGCGACGACGGTTCCTGGCTGCTCGACGGCCTGATCGCCATCCATGACCTGAAGGCCCGCCTCGCCCTCGAATCGGTCCCCGAGGAGGAGTTCGGCCGCTACAACGCCCTGTCGGGCATGCTGATGCTCCTGCTCGGCCGCCTGCCGCGCACCGGCGACGTGGCGGTCTGGGAGAACTGGCGCTTCGAAGTCGTCGACGTCGATGGCCGCCGCGTCGACAAGGTGCTGGCGACCCTCGTCACGCCCGTCGAGCCCGCGCCGGAAGCCGACCCGGAGCCGCCGCCGTTCGGCAAGTAGGCGGCCGCGCTCAGGAAGTGGCGCGCTGCCAGGCCCGTTCGGTGCGCAGCGCCCGCGCCCCGAACCCGATCCTGAAGAGCCGGCTGTCGCGCGCCCAGCGCTCGGCCGCGGCGTCGGCCGGCCCGGCCGCGAAGAGTTCGCCCGCCTCCGCGGCGAGTTCCTGCCAGCCGGCCAGCGCCCCGGCCAGCGCGATATGGGTGGCGTTGGCCTGGCGGTCGGCCGCCGCCAGCGCCCCCAGCCCGAGCAGTGCCGCCAGCGCCCGTTCGCGCCAGCCGCGCGGCCAGTCCCGCCGGCCCGCTTCGGCGAGCAGGTAGGCAAGCTGGGCCGCGGTGACCAGCACGTCCTCGATGGTCCGAAACGGCTTGACGAACAGATCGTAGGCATCGCCCGGCAGGATCGCCGCCGGCTCGATGCGCACCGCGTCGAGCCGTACCCAGGCGTGCGGCACCTCCGGCGTGAAATCCGCCTCGGGCATCGGGACGAAATCGAGTCCCGGCGCGCCAGCCTCGACCCGCACCAGCCGGATCGACGGCCGGGCGGCGTCGGCCGCGACCGGCTCGCGGGCGGCGACGAGCAGCAGGCCGGCCGCCGGCCCCAGGGTGCTCCAGCGCTTCTCGCCGGACAGGCGGAAACCGTCGCCATCGGGCGCCAGGGTGCTGCGGATCGCCTTGGGCGAATTGCCGTCGGCCTCGGAGATGCAGAAGGCCACCGGAGCGGCCTGCGGCAGGTCGGGAATCATCGCCCCGAGCGACGCCTGGTAGCCGGAGGCCAGCGCCCAGCCGAGGCGATCGGCGGCGAGGCCGCCGGCCACCGCGCGCTCGAAGGCGGTGGCGTCGGGCCGTGCGGCGCGACGGGCCTGTTCGCCACGCCACCAGGCGGGCACATCGGCGGCTTCGGGGGCCGGGGGCGGATCGAGCAGGGCGGCGAGCAGATCGTCTCGCGGATGGGCGGTTTCGGTCATCGGGCGATGGTAAACCGGCCCGGCGGCGCCTGCCGCGCCCACGGGCTCCCATCGTACCGATGGTCGCAGGCACATCGCTTGCAGTTGCTTGCAACGCACCAACCCCCGCAGGACGCAATACCGATGTATCGAGCAGGTTTCGCATGTTGAACCCCATGGTCACCCTCACCCGCCCCAACGACCGGATCCGCGCCGGCTTCATGGCCGGCATCGATCGCAGCCGGCATATCGTCGCGCCCGCCGAGGCCTTCGAACAGGAACCCGCCCGGCCGGTCGGCTCGCTGCTGGTGGTCGGTGACAGCACCGCCGTCGGCGCCGGCGCCGACGAGCCGGGCCAGTCGGTGGCCGGCCGACTCGGCAAGCGCTTTCCGGGGCTGCGCATCCGCAACCTCGCCGTCGATGGCGCCCGCCTGTCCGACGTGATCGGCCAACTCGACTCGGTCGGCAACGAACGCTTCGACATGGTCCTCATCATGGCCGGCGGCAACGACGTCCTGCGCTTCACGCCCCTGGTGCGGCTGCGGGTCGAAGCCACCCGGATCAATGCCGCCGCGATGGCCATCGCCCGGCACGTCGCCTGGATGCCCCCGGGCAACCTCGGCGCCGTGCCGCAGTGGTACTGGCCGATGAGCCGCATCATCGAGCGGCGCAGCCGCCGGGTACGCGCGGCCCTGGTCGATATCGCCGGCTCGATGTGCGCCATCTACGTCGATCTGTATCACTCGGCCGAGGTCGATCCCTTCGCGGTCGATGCCGACCGCTTCCTGGCCGCCGACGGCGTGCACCCTAGCAGTGCCGGCTACTGCTACTGGACGGCGGCCCTGCTCGAGCGGATTCCACTGGAGCTGCGCCGCCGCTGGCGGTGCACGGCGATGTCGGTGGTCTAGCGGGGCCGGGCGGGAAATGGGGAGGAAATGGGGTCAGACTCCATTAATAAATGGAGTCTGACCCCATTTCCTCCCCATTTCCCGCTGCCCTCAGCGCCCGAGGCGCTCCGCCATGAAGCCGAGGAAGCCCGGATCGTCGACGTACGCCACGTTGATCCGCAGCGCCGACACCCCCGGCGTGCGGTCCGGCAGGAACACCGAACCGGGCGCCAGGAAGATGCCGCGCTCGGCCGCTTCGCGCGCGAGCTGGCGATCATCGATCCCCGCCGGCAGCGCCACCCACAGGTAGTAACCGCCCGAGCCCGGCGCGAAGGGCACCAGCCCGATGCGCTCGAGCTGGTCGATGGCGGTCGCGGTGACCTGCTCGATGCGGGCGCGCAGCCGCCGCAGGTGGCGCAGGTAGTGACCGCCCGCCATCAGTTCGAAGACGATGCGCTCGACGAAGTCCGAGGTGCTGACATGGGTGACCATCTTCAGGTCGCACAAGGCCGCCACCAACGGTCGCGCGGCGGCGATGTAGCCGACGCGCAGGCTCGCCGACAGCGTCTTGGAAAAGCTGCCCACGTAGATCACCCGCTCGAGCTGGTCGAGCGCGGCCAGCCGCGGCGCGCTCGAAGGCAGGACGTCGGCGAAGGGATCGTCCTCGACGATCGTGACGCCGTGGCGCGCCGCGACCTGCATCACCCGGTAGGCGGCCGGCAGGCTCAGTGAGCCGCCGGTCGGGTTGTGGGCGAGCGACTGGGTGAAGAAGACCTTGGGCCGATGCTCGGCCACCTTGGCGGCGAACTCGTCGAGGTC
>Ga0079224_100013596_pt1 | contig 11340 bp, 12 predicted proteins | sample Stecom2015_FD_80414 | JGI IMG/M metagenome (GOLD analysis project Ga0079224, IMG submission 80414) | Agricultural soil microbial communities from Utah to study Nitrogen management - Steer compost 2015 | ecosystem: Environmental > Terrestrial > Soil > Agricultural land | place: USA: Utah...
CGGCGAGGCGATGGCGGACATGCAACGCCGGGCAGTCGCCACGTGCGAGCGGCTCGCCTCCGGCTCACCGAAGGGCACTCTCGCCCTCGTGAGCCACGCCGACGTCATCAAGACGATCGTCAGCCACTACCTCGGCCAACCACTGGACCTGTTCCAACGGATCGTCATCTCGCCGACATCGGTCAGCGTGATCGAACTGCCGCCCGAGGGGTCGCCGGCAGTGTTGGCAGTGAACACAACGGGTAGCGAAGGGTCCTGGCGATGAGAGATCTGGGACCGGCTGAGCGGTTCGTGGCCGGCGCCATCGGCGAGCCGGGAAGACGTCACTTCTTCCTGCAGGTGACGGCAGGAGGGGAAGACTTGTGGCTGCACGCCGAGAAGCAGCAGGTCGCCGCCCTCGGCTCCCAATCGCTCACCCTGCTGGCCGCCGCCGAGATCCACCCCGACCCGGACGCGGTGGAAGCGCTCAAGCCGACCCTCTCGCTGGACGACCCCGACGAAGAGCTCTTCGCCGTCGGCAACGTCCAGCTGGCCGCTCTGGAGTCGGAGCTGGTGGCAGTGGTGATCACCTCCCTCGAAGACGACGAGGAGGCGATCCGCTTCATCGTCGCTCCCGAGCAGCTCCAGGCGATGGCCGAAGTCGCCCTCGAGATCGTGGCGGCGGGGCGTCCCATCTGCCCCCACTGTCATCTCCCCGAGGACCCCGACGGCCATCGCTGCCCGGCCACCAACGGCCACTTCGCCGACTGAGTCACGTTCGGGGAGGCGCCGGATAGGCTCGCCTCGTGGAGAAAGCTGCCACTCCTCCGCGCGTCGATCTGGTGTCGGTGGATGGGCTCCTCCCGGGGGCCTCCAACGCCACCCTCCTCGCTCGCGACGAGGAGGGTCGGCCCTGGGTCTACAAGCCTGAGCGGGGCGAGCGTCCACTGTGGGACTTCTCACATGGCACCTTGGCCCGCCGCGAAGTGGCTTGCTACCGGTTGTCCGAAGCACTCGGCCTGGGAATCGTGCCCGAGACGTTCATCGCCGAGGGACCGTTCGGAACCGGATCCGCTCAGCGGTACCTCGCCGCGGACTTCGAGTGGGACCCCCGCCCGCTGATCGTCTCCGCCGACCCGAGCCTGTGGCCCACCGCCCTCTTCGACTTGATCGCCAACAACGCCGATCGCAAGATCGGTCACCTGCTGCGCGAGCCGGGCGACTCTCGGATCTGGGCGATCGACAACGGGCTGACGTTCCACACCGACGACAAGCTGCGCACCGTCCTGTGGTCGTTCGCGGGACGTGAGGTCCCCGAACATCTCGTGAGACGAGTCGATCCGGTGGCGATCGAAGCGGCGATCTCCGACCTCCTCGCGCCGGCCGAGGTGGCCAAGACCGTCGAACGCGCCCTCACCCTGCTCGAGAACCCCGTCCACCCTCCCCCGCCTCACGACCGCCCGCCGATGCCATGGCCGCTCTGGTGAGTGGACCACGGACGGGCGTTGTGGTTCCCAACAGGCAAATCGTTCGGGGCGACCGGACAGCTCGTCGTCGTCGAGATCGGAGTTCCCCACAAAGGAACCACCACGTGGTTACGCTAGTTATCGATCAGAGAGATTCCGCTGTGAGCGGAAAGTGAGGAGGGACCATGGGAATCATCTGGACGATCGTCGTGGGCTTGATCGTCGGAGCCATCGCGAGGCTGTTGGTTCCGGGGAGGGACCCGATGGGTTGGATAGCCACGATCCTCCTCGGCATCGGCGGTGCGATTCTCGGCAGCTTCGTCGCCAGCTTGTTCGACGATGCCGAAGGAGTGTCCATCGATGTGGTCAACACCGGCTTGTGGGGATGGGTTCTGTCGATCCTCGGAGCCGTTGTCCTCGTGCTGATCTATCGGCAGGCACGAGCCAGGACGTAGCAGCCGACTGTTCCGAACGGAGGACCCGAACCCAAAGGTTCGGGTCTTTCGTTTGTATGCCGATCATGGGGTGATGGAAATCGTCCGCCGCCTTCTCGTCGGAACCGCGTCGCTGCTGGTTCTCACCGGCTGCGTGAGGGCGTTCGAGTTGGCTGCGCCGCCTTCTCCCAACACATCGATCGCCCCGTCCGCGTCCATGGCTTCGACGACCCCACCCACCCCGACCACCACAGTTCGAACGACGACCACTACGACGATCGACGTGCGCCCTCCGGAAGCACTGGTCGCGCCGTGCCCCGCCGAGCCCTCCACTCCCCCGCCGATCGCCGGCGACCTGGTCACGGCGTCGATCGAAACCGCCCACTCCCTGGTCTGCGCAACGACCGACGTCGTAGTCGCCCCACCGGACGGCGACGTGACCGAGGCGAGCCGGGTGGCAGACGTGCTCGGGGCGCCCCTCGTCTACGCAACCGCCGACCAACCGTACGACCCCACTCCTCTGGGGGCGGCTCGAGTCTGGACCGAGGACGCCGACGTCGTCGTGGGCGGCACCCATTCGGTCCTCCCCCTGCCCGAGGAGAAGGGCGAGGCCCCGAACCTGGTACCGAGCGCCACCGAGGGCGAGGTCACCGACGAGGCGATCGCCGCCGTCGTCGAATCGGCGACCCCGGCCGAGACACTCGTCCTGGTGTCGACAGAGGAGCCACTCCTCGGCGCCGCAGTGGCGGCGACGGCGGAAGCGGTGGGTGGCGAAGCGCTGTGGACGAAGCCCGGTGACCTACGCCGGCGACGCCACCTGCGACCGATCGCCACGGAATCGACCAACCGCCGGCTAGTGGGCAGCTTCTCGAAGGCGGCGCCCTGGCAGCTGGACACCCTCTCCGAAGCTCCTGAGCTGCCGGGAGGAGGTCACGTTCTGTTCCCCGGGCGCCGCCTGGTGGCCATCTACGGGCATCCGCACACCCCCAGCCTGGGGGTCCTCGGGGAACAGCCCGTCGAGGAAGCGATCGCCCGGGCAGCCGAGATCGCGGCCGCTTACGAGACCGACGACACCCAGGTGCTCCCCACCTTCGAGATCATCGCCACCACCGCGACATCGGGTGCCGGCGAGGACGGCGACTACTCGGCCGAGCTGAGCGTCGACGACCTCCGCCCCTGGGTGGAGGCAGCCGGTGAGGCGGGGTACTACGTGGTGCTCGACCTCCAGCCGGGACGGACCGACTTTCTCACCCAGGCCAAGCGTTACGAGGAGCTGCTGCGGCTCCCGCACGTCGGGCTGGCGCTGGATCCCGAATGGCGTCTGAAGCCCGACCAACGTCACCTGCGACAGATCGGGTCCGTGCCGGCGGAAGAGGTGAACACGGTCGTCGATTGGCTGGCCGGAATCGTTCGGGAGAACAGACTCCCCCAGAAGCTGCTCGTCGTCCACCAGTTCCGCTTGTCGATGATCACCGAGCGGGAAGACATCCGCACCCCCGCGGAGCTGGCGGTCGTGATTCAGATGGACGGCCAAGGACCTCTCGGCACCAAGTACGCGACCTGGAACGCGATGCTGGCGGCCGGGGAAGGGGGCTGGAGGTGGGGCTGGAAGAACTTCTACGACGAGGACCGGCCGATGGCCACCCCCGACGAGGTGCTCGGTCTCGAGCCGCAACCAGTCTTCATCAGCTTTCAATAGCGGCGCGGGATCCGGCGCCGGCCGTATGGGCCAGGCCCGACCCCGCCGGTCGGGTCCCACCGGTCCAGCGCCCGGTACTCCCTCGTCCAAGTCGCCTGGCGCAACCCCCGGCTCGTCCGCACCATCAGCCCGACGATCACGCCGAACACGAACCCGCCGACATGGGCCGCCCAGGCGACTCCGCTGTTGGGCGATGTGAAGAACTGCGAGATGAACCAGAAGCCGAGGAGCCACTTCGCCCGGATGTCGACGATCTGGATGAAGAAGAAGAATACGGCGGTGCGCACCGGAGCATCGGGGAACCACACGAGGTAGGCGCCCATCACCGCCGCGATCGCCCCCGAAGCACCGACCATGGGGATCGTCGAGTCGAGGTTCAGGATCACATGGGCCCCGGTCGCCACCACCCCGCCGAGCAGATAGAAGATCAGGTACCGGAAGTGGCCCATGTGATCCTCGATGTTGTTGCCGAAGATCCACAGGAACAGCAGGTTCCCGAACAGGTGGGCGAGGCCGCCGTGGAGGAACATCGACGTGAGAATCGACAGCCAGACAGACTTCCGCGGGAAGAAGGGCGGGGTCGCCGCTTCTCCACCCTGGCAGGCTTCGGGGTCGATCGGAGGGCTGAATGTCTCGACGACCTCCTCGACCGTCAACGGACGTCCGTTGACGAGCTCACAGGGGATGGCAGCGTTCTCGAGCGTGAAGGCGGTCGTCTCCTCGATGGGGATCTGGCCGATGGGCGTATCCACCGGCACGTATTGCGGTTGGCCCAATGAGAGCGACGGCTGCCAGCCGAAGTAGAGCCACAAGCAGGCGCCGATGATCAGCAGCGTGACGATCGGCGTTCGTCGGGTCGGGTTCTCGTCTCTCAGCGGTATCACTGTCGGCAGACGTTAAGACAGTCCGGGTGCGTCTGGCGATTCTCTAGAGTCGTGCTCCCTGAGCAACCGGAGGTCCTCTTGACGAAGTTCGCCTACTTCTGCGGCCACGAGCAGTTCCAACCGGAAGAACTCGTCCGTCATGCGGTACTCGCGGAAGAAGCGGGCTTCGACATGGTGATGGTCTCCGAGCACTTCCACCCGTGGGTGGACGACCAGTCGGCATCCGGATTCGCCTACGCCACGATCGCGGCGATGGCGCAGGCGACCGAGCGGATCGAGTTCGTCACCGGCGTCACCACACCACTCTTCCGATTCCATCCCGGCGTGGTCGCTCAGGCGGCGGCCACACTCGACCGTCTGTCCGGCGGGCGCTTCCGCCTCGGGGTGGGGACCGGCGAGAACATCAACGAAGGTCCGCTCGGCTACGAGTTCCCCGCCTACAAGGAGCGGAACGAGAGGATGACCGAGGCGCTGGAGATCATGCGCCGGCTCCTCGACGGCGAGAAGCTCACCTACGACGGCGAGTACTACCGCACCGACCGGGCGAAGCTCTACTCCCCGCCCCTCCAAGAGCACCTCCCCATATATCTCGCCGCCGGTGGGCCGAAGTCGGCCACGCTCGCCGGGGAGAAAGCCGATGGCGTGATCACTTCGGTGAAGGTGCCGGAAGAGACGGTCGAGAAGGTCGTGGACCCCCTCAAGAGGGCTGCGGAGGAGGCGGGTCGGCCCACACCCACGGTGATCGCCACCCGGTGGTCGATCTGGGCGTCAACCGAGAACGAGGCGTGGACGGCCCTGACTTCGTGGCGCGGGCTGCGGGCACCGGGCCGCCTGGAGGCCGTAGATCCCCAAGAGCTCCGCGAGAAGGCCGACCAGATGCCGCGGGAGGAGGTTCTCGGCCGATACTCACTCGTGTCCGACCCCCAGCAGGTAGTGGACACCTATCGCCCGTTGATAGACGACCTCGGGGCGGACGTCGTCACGTTCCAGATCGCGGCTCTCGATCAGGAGCAGCTCATCACCACTCTCGGCCAGCAGGTGCTGCCCGCTCTCCGGGACTAGGACGCCCTAGTCACCCTCTCCAACAGAGCCAGGAGCGCCTGGTGGGTGGCCAGGTCGAGGTCGGGGTGCTGGGCTGCCACCTGGAGTGACGGGGCCGATTCCCGGAGCAGCCCGATGATGGTGGCGGCGTTGGTGTTGGCAGACGACAGCAGAGCTTCCACGCGAGGCACCAGGCGCTCGGCGAGGATGTGACCGAATGTCGCCATCAGGTCGATCTTCCAGCCTTCGTCGTTTCGCAGATAGAAGATCCGGTCGGTGTCCGTCACCCCTCGCACCGTGACCGGCACCCAGGTTCGGCCTTCGAGTTCGATCCTCTCCCCCGCCTCCAGGGCCACGCCGTCGGGATCGAAATCCGCGTCGAGGGTCTGAGCGAAGCCCGACCAGAAGTTGGCGGCCACGGCATCGGCGTCCTCTTCGAGCCCTCCCACGATCTCGGATGCGTCGGCGCCTTCCGCCAAGGACACCAGGCTGGCCTGCTCGACGTCAGTCAGGGCGGTTGTGTCGTCGAATCGACCCTCGTCGATGGCGGCGAACAACGCCCCGACGACACCCACCGGGTCGAGATCTGCCGGAAGGGTGGTGTCGGGTGAGCCGGCGTCGCCGAAACAGGCCGCTACCACCAGGAGCGCAGGGGCGAGCCACCATCGGGGAGAGGAAAGGGAGCGCATCCGCTTAGCGGCCACACTCTACCCGGTCGGGGTGGCGTCACACGAGACGGCCAGTCGACATGAGGCGCTCTCTGGCTTTCGCGTCACGGAGACCACTCGTCACATACAACCACGCGAGGTACGCCACGCCGACGAACTCGAGCACCCACCGCCAGGGGTCACTGAGCGCCCTCCCCCATGCGGCCGCCCAGAAGCCGTCGGAGGACGGCACGACGATGTCCCAGCCGAACACCGGCCAGAACAGGATGTGCTCGTGGAACCACATCTGGTCGACGACGAGGTGCAGCATCCATGCGACGACCAGCGCCATCCAAGCCCTTCGGCGTCTCCCACGCCGGGTCGCGAGGAGAATGGTGATCGCCAGGGTCGAAGGCACGAGAAGGCTGTGGCCCCACAGGCGGGCATCGTCGGCGCCGACAAGCGTGGCGGCGACGAGGTCGATCAGGTCCGGCAGCACGACGCCGACCGCCAGAAAGCGCATGTCGACGATCGGGTCCCGGAAGATCCACCGGAACAGGAAGGTGACCGCTCCGAGGCGCCAGAACAGCACTGCTCAGATGACGAGGATTCGCCGGCAATGGACGCAGCGAGGCGGGTCGCTCTGCTTCGCCTCGATCACCTCCGCCGGTGACAGGCGGATGTGGCATCCGCCGCAGGTGCTCTGATCGAGTCGCCCCACGGCGACTCCTTCTTTCGTGGTCCGGAGCTTTCCGTAGAGCTCGACCAGGTCCTCTGGCACGGGGGCGAGCGCGTCCCGCTTGCGTTCCTCCTTACGGGCGATCTCGTTGTCGATTTGTCGCCATTCGGCCGTGATCACTGCCTCCAAGGAGTCCTTCTCGTCGGCTAGCGCCTGCCGCTCCGTCTGGAGGCGCTCGAGTTCCTCTCGCTTGGGGTCGAGCTCGTTGAGCAGGGCGAGTATGCGCTCCTCCGACGTTCCCTGCTGATTGCGGAGCGCCTGCACCTCGAGGCGCATGTTTTCGGTCTCCCGAGCCGACATGCCCCCGGCGAACAGACGGGTTTCCTGCTCCTTCAGCTTCGTCTCGAGCATCTCCAGCTCGCCCTCCGCCTTGTCGACCGCCAGCTCGAGCTGGCGAACCTCGTCGGAGAGCTGGGAAATCCGCTCGTCGAGTGCGTCGAGCTGCTCCTGGGTGGCGCGGTATCGCTCGAGCTCGGGGAGGTTGGCGCGGCGATGGAGGAGCCGGTCGATCTCGAGGTCGAGTTCCTGGACGTCCAGGAGATCGGCGAGGGCGGGAATCTCCATGCCCGCTTCAGGGTAGTTGCCCTGAAGCGTGTGGCGTCCACGGCCCGCTTCCATCCCCGGTCAGATCGACCACCTCGACATCCAGGCTCTCGACCAGGCCCACCAGGCTCCTCATCCCGGGGACCTCCGTGGCGGCGTGCCCGGGATCGACGATCGCCAGGCCGCCGTCGCGAGCGCCGACGGCACGGTGATGGTCGACGTCCCCGGTCACCAGCACGTCGGCGCCGGCACTGCGCGCCGCCGAGATGAAAGAGCTGCCCGAGCCGGGCACGACCGCCACACGCTCAGTGCGGGCGGAGAGGTCGCCGGCCACCCTGAGGCCGGAGCGGCCCAGGTTCTCGGCGACGACCTCCACCAAGTCCGCCAGAGAGCCGCCGAATGTCCCCGCCCTTCCGATCAGGCCGTGGTTGGAGCGCACGTCGTACACGTCGAACGCCGGTTCCTCGTAGGGATGAGCGGCGACGAGGGCGGCGATCACGGCGTCCTGTCGGGAGCTGGGGGCCACCATCTCCAGCCTGATCTCGGGCTCGACGTTGAGGGCGCCAGCTTCCCCCACCACCGGCGTCGCCCCTTCGGCGGCGAGGAACGAACCGAATCCAGGGCTGCGGTAGCTGCACGACTCGTAGTTGCCGATCCGGCCCGCACCGGCGAGAGACATGGCTCGCACCACCGCGTCGATCGAGTCCTCGGGGACGAACGTGACGACCTTGACCTGCTGTGAGCCCGTCACCGGCCCGAACGGAGCCACATCGGCCAGACCCAGCGCCTCCGCCAGCGAATCGGCGGTTCCACCCGGAGCAGCGTCGAAGTCGGTGTGGGTGACGGTGAGGGCGATCCCGGCGGCGATCAGCCGGTAGGCGCGGCCAGCGGGCGAGCGCCCGGCGACGAGACGGTTGGTGGGCCGGAACAGCAGCGGGTGGTAGCAGACCACCAGATCAGGAGGCGACGCCAGGAGCGCCTCGACCGTGTCCTCTCCCACTTCGTGGCAGACCGCCACGCGCTCGACGGTCTTCTTCGGGTCGCCGAACTGCAGCCCCACCGGGTCCCACTCTGCGGCCCGGTCCGGTCGGGTGCGGCGGCCGAGAGCTTCGAGAAACGATGCGACGGTGCCCATGACTCGGTCAGCCCGTGGTGCCGGCCGGTTCCTCCACCGGGCGGCCCACGGCGAGGTCGTCTAAGAGTTCGGACATGGTCTCACGGTAGACCGCGTCGGGTCGCGCTCCGACGGCATCACACAGGGCGGTGAAGAAGAGCCGGGCGGCGGCCGCCGATGCGACATCGAAGATCTCGGCGTCGCTGAGCCCGAGCGCACGGAGTCGGTCGATGTCGGCGGCGGTGACGGTGTGGGGTGCTTCGGCCACCCTGGTGGCGTACTCGACGATCGCCCTCTCGACGTCGTCGAGCGGAGCCGAGGCAGTGTCACGGGCAAGAGCGCGGACTTCGTCGTCGGACGCCCCGAGTTGGAGCAGCTTCTCGCTGTGGGCGAGAGCGCAGTAACTGGAGCGTCGACGCACGGCAGCGGCAACGGTGGCGAGTTCGTAGCGCCTCGGGTCCATGGCGTTCTTCACCGTCCCGTTGAGCTGAGCCCAAGCGTCGAACAACGCCGGGCGATGGCTGAACACTTTGGCGTAGTTCGGGACGTACCCGATGCTCTCCCTCACCCGCCGGTACATATCGGCGACCTGAGCTTCAGCTCGCTCCTCGGGGATCGTGTCGATGAATGCCATCCCCACCTCCTCTCTCCAGTGTCGAAGGGTATCGCCATCGACGCGGCGCGAGTCAGATCGGCGGTGGGCGGACGATGTAGCGCTGCCCGCGGGGGCTGGTCCAGCAGAAAGTGCCGGGCTGGGGCTGGGTGAGTTTCCATCCGGCGCGGTGTTTGGCCCGCAGGTGATGCCTGGCACACAAGGGCCCCAGGTTCAACACCGTGGTCCTTCGACTCTCCGAGAAGGCAACGGTGTGATCCAGATGACACTCGACGGCGGAACGGGTGCATCCGGGGAACACGCAAGTCGGGTTGCGAGCCGCCACATGCCGCCGCTGGGAGGTGCTGGGTCGCCGCCGGGTGGTCCCGGCCCAGATCGGCTGGCCCGTCTCCGGGTCCGTCACTGTCGCTTCCCATGTCCCGTCGGTCTGGGCTTCGGCGATCTGTCGCGCCAGGTCAGCCACTACCGGGCCCCACCCTTCGATCTCACCCGCCCGATCCGCCAAGCCCATGAGGGTGGTGAGGTCGACGGTGAGCCTCACCCCACCTTTCCCGCTGGACACGTGGGTCGGGTTTCCGTTCAACAGATCCAGAAAGACGTCGGCGCGGATCTGATCCAAGCTCCGTTCGTCGCCCATCTTGCGGAGGCTCCTCGCCAACGCGGTGATCCGACTCCAGGCCGCCGCCGCCCTGTCCGCGGGCAACTGACGGCCCCACAACTCGGCCGTTCCGTCGGGGTTGGATCCCGACTCCACGCGCCGTTCTCTCACACCCCTGTCGTAGCGTTTCTTGGCAGCGCCAGGATCTCTCTCCGCGACCATTCGTCGCAACCGCCTCCCCAACTGGACCGTCGTCAACCGCGACGCCTCACCGACGATGGCCGCCACGACATCTGCCGCCTCGTCGTCTTCGAGGTGAGCGGTCTCCTCGCACAGCACCCTGGCTCGAGGCAGGTCGATGCGTCCCTCGAACAATGCACCCCAGACCGAAGGGAGTCGCATCAGACGGAATGCGGTGCTCAGGTGGGCGTCCGCCGCCCGAGAAGTGAGTCGCAACGCCGCGGCCAACTCATCGCCCACGAACTCGTCGATGAGCTCCGACCGCTCGGGAGGCGAGTCCTCGAAGCCCGCGGGTGTGTGGGCCAATTCCGCGATGTCGGCGTAGAGGTCCGCTTGGAGATGAGAGATGAGACGGGCCCGAGCCTTGATGACCTCGACCAACTGATGGCCATTCAGTTGCGACCGGTCCAACTGATCCAACGTGAGGTACGACAACAACCCTGGCGCCAACCGAGACAAACCCGCAACCAACGCTGTGACCCCAGCCGGTCCCCGCTCTCTCACATCCCCCAACATGTCACCGAACCTACAACCCACCTCTGACAGAAATCGGGGGGAGGCAACCGGGGGCGTGGCAACGCCCCACGCAGGAGAGAATGCCGAGGAATGAAGTGGGCGTTGACGGACTCGAACCGCCGACCCCTGCCTTGTAAGGGCAGTGCTCTAGCCAACTGAGCTAAACGCCCGAGGATCCAGAAAGTCTAGGCGAGGCACCGACCGGTCGAGTAGGGGCCCCCCGAGAAGAGCGGCCCATCGAGCCGACGTGGCGATGGGGAAGTGTCGCCACGCCGACCCGGGCGGACCAATGACCACTCGTATGCACCCAACGAAGAGGTCAGGCACTCAACCTAGGCAATGCCCTGCGCTACTCCACACGACTCCCACCGCCGGACCCATGCCGCAGACACGGGCAGTCTCCTCCGTACACTGACGCCGACCCGAAGGAGGGCTCAGATGGAAGACCACGTCCCCAAGTGGCTGCGCGAAACCGCCGCGATCTCATGGCGACTGCTGGTGATCGGAGCCGCCGTCTATTTCGGATGGCAGGTCCTTCGAAACATCTCCGTGGTCGTGCTGTCGGCCGTGATCGGCCTGTTTCCCGCCGCCATCCTGTGGGGCCCCGTCAGGAGCCTGAAGCGCCGGGGCTGGCCTCCGCTGCTCGCTACCTGGACGGTGATCTTGGTGGCGACGATGGCCCTGGTCGGCGTGGCCTTGGTCCTCATCCCGCAGCTGACGGCGGGATTCGAGCCCTTGGGCGCCGACCTCAGCGAGGCATACGACGCCGTCTTGGCTTGGCTGAGCGAAGGTCCCCTGGGCCTCTCCCCCGCCGATGTCCAGCGGTA
>Ga0079224_100013599_pt1 | contig 11339 bp, 4 predicted proteins | sample Stecom2015_FD_80414 | JGI IMG/M metagenome (GOLD analysis project Ga0079224, IMG submission 80414) | Agricultural soil microbial communities from Utah to study Nitrogen management - Steer compost 2015 | ecosystem: Environmental > Terrestrial > Soil > Agricultural land | place: USA: Utah...
ACGGCCGCGCTGAGTGCCGGCCGCCGGCGAGAGAGCCGCGCTGGTCGGCGCGTTCCGAGGCGTGTGTCGCCCGCCCGGACGCGCGGCTCACGGACGCGTCTGATATCCAGTCATCAGATGTTCACCCAGTGGACCTCCTGCGGCCACCCGACAAGCCCCCAGCCTTTCTAGAGTGCCGCCTGCCTGCCCTGCGCCCGAGGCTGAACGCGGGCGCACCCTCCCCGAACTGGAGCTGTTCCCGCATGCCGCTTCGTGCGCTCGTCCGCCGAGTGTTGAGCCTCGTGCTCATCTCGGCGTTCGCCCTCTCCGTGGCCACGCCCGCCGCCCACGCCGCAGCACCCCTCGAGGGCATCGCCGGCACCGGCACCGACGAGGACCCGTTCCTCATCGCTTCCGCCCCTGACCTTCTCGCGGTCGCCGACGCCATCAACTCCGGCACCGCTGAGCTCGGCGACCGGCACTACCGCCTCGCCGCCGACATCGACCTCGACGGTGCCTCCTTCCCGGGCATCGACCGCTTCTCGGGCGTGCTCGACGGCGCCGGCCACCGGCTCGCCAACCTCACCTACGGCGAGGGGGGCGACGGCAACCGCGGCCTGGTCCGGATGCTCGACGGCGGGACCGTCCGCAACCTGACGATCGACGGCCTCTCCGTCCAGGTCGAGGAGAAGCTCCGGGTCGCCGGGATCGCGGTCGAGGCCAGGAACGGGGCGGTCGTCGAGGGCAACTCCGTCGTCAACGCCGACCTCAGCACCGGACAGCAGTACGTCGCCGCCTTCGTCAACGACGCGCGCGAGGGCGTTACGGTCGCCGACAACTGGGCCCACGGCTCCTTCACCAGCGAGCGCTACCCGAGCGCCGTCGTCGGCTACGCGCGTTACGACGTCGACATCGAGCGGAACCTCGTCGACGCCGTCATCACCGCCACCGGCAACCAGGCCGTCGGCGGCATGGTCCTCGGCTACACCGGCGCGTACTCCAGGGAGAACGCCGAGAGCCACCTGCGAGCCAACGTCCTGCTCGACGGCGCCGTCACCTGGCTCGACGGCAAGGACCGGCTCGCCTCCGGCCGCGTGCTCGGACACGTCCGGACTCCCGGCTACGTCCTCGAGGACAACCTCGCCAACGAGACGATCACCGTCGGAGGTGAGCTCCCCGAGGCGCCCGGTGAGGGCAACAAGCACGGCACCGACACGGCCCCGGAGCTGCTCGCCCAGGAGCAGACCTACGCCGAGCTGGGCTGGGACCTCGAGCAGGACTGGCGCTGGGACGCCGAGCGCGGGCACCCGGTCCCCCTTCACGCCCACCGGGACATCGCCCTCGACGAGCTGCCCGAGCCGTTCGACCCGCGCCCGGAGGAGCCCGAGGAGCCGGTCGACCCGGACGCCCCCGCGGCGCCACTGCCCGACATGGACGGTGACGGGACCGCCGCCAGCCCCTTCCGCATCACCACGGCTGCCGACCTCGCGACCGTCGCCGACGCGATCAACACCGACAACGCCCAGTACGGCGACCGCTACTTCGTCCTCGCCGCGAACATCGACCTCGCGGGCGCGACCTTCGGCGGGATCGACGAGTTCCGCGGCGTCCTCGACGGCGCCGGCCACAAGATCTTCAACGTCACCTTCGGACCGAGCGCCACGAGCGACGAGCGAGCGCTCTTCCGTCGGCTCGACGGCGCCACCGTCACGAACCTCACGCTCGACGGCGTGCGGGCGGCGGTCACGCAGGCCTCCCAGGTCGCCGGCATCACGATCAACGCGACTGGCGGCACCGTCATCGACGGGAACGCCGTCATCAACGCCGAGCTGAGCACGGGGCACCAGTACGTCGCCGCGATTGCGGCCAACGCCCAGCGTGGTGTCACGGTGACGAACAACTGGGTCCACGGGTCGTTCCGCAGCGCCCGCTACCCGGCCGCCGTCGTCGGCTACGGCCGCTACGACGTCGAGATCCGCAACAACCTCGTCGACGCGCACGTCACCTCGGCGGGTGCCCGTGCCCACGGCGGGATGCTGCTGTCCTACCAGGGCGCCTACAACGAGAACGCCCCCGGTCGCGTGAGCGAGAACGTCCTCCTCGGCGGCAAGGTCGACTGGCGCGGCGCCGGGACCATCGAGGCCGGCCGCGTGCTCGGCATCTACCGCGACGAGGGCTTCGTCGTCGAGAACAACCTCGCCAACGCGACGATCACCGTCGGGAACGCGGTCCCCGAGGCGCCGGGCGCCGGCAACCAGCACGGCACCGACACCCCGCCCGAGGCCCTCGCGCAGCAGGCCACGTACGAGGCGCTCGGCTGGGACTTCACCCAGCAGTGGGTCTGGGACGAGGCGCTGGGCCACCCCGTCCCGCACCGCAGCTTCCTCCTCGGACAGGGCACCGAGGCCGCTCCGTTCGAGATCCGCACACCGGCGGACCTGGAGCTCCTCGCCGCCCGCACGAACACCGGGGACCGGACGTACCTCGGGGGCAAGCACGTCGTCCTTCTCGCTGACCTCGACCTCGCCGGTCGTGGCCCGTTCGAGGGCATCGACACCTTCGACGGTGTCCTCGACGGCCGCGGCCACACGATCTCCGGCGTCACCTACGGCCCCAGCGCGACCTCCGCGGAGCTCGGGCTCATCCGCCGCCTCTCCGGCACCGTCCGCAACCTCACCCTCACCGACGTCCGTGCCGACGGCGGCGCCCACGCGGCAGCCGGCCTCGCCGTCGACCTTGTCGGCACCGCCGAGAGCAAGGCCCGCCTCGAACGCGTCCAGGCCGTCGACGTCGACGTGGTCGGCGGGGACGTGGCCGGCGGGCTCGCCGCGCGGGCGAGCCACGCCGTCGTCGTCCGCAACACCCTCGACGTCACGGTGACGGCCGAGCGCACCGCGGGTGGCGTCGTCGGAGCCCTGTCCGACGGCGTCGACGTCACGACGAACCTCGTCTCGGCCGCCGTCACCGTCCGCACCGACGGCGGTGCCGGAACCGAGGGCGTCCACGGCGCGCTGGTCGGGGCGCTGCCGGGCACGGGGTCGGACAGCACGGTGACGCGCAACGTCGCGCTCATCGGCACGATCGCCTACTCCGGGACGGTCGACGGCTACGCCGGCCGCATCGTCGGGTACACCGGCTACGACGGCTGGCTCGCCGAGCAGAACCTCGCGAGCACGGAGATCACCGTCGGTGGGGCGACGGTCGCCGGGCCGGGCACGAGGAACCAGCACGGCACCGACGCCACTCCCGCACAGCTCGCGGACAAGGCCACGTACGAGCAGCTCGGCTGGAACTTCACCGACGACTGGCGGTGGGACCCCGCCGCCGGCCGCCCGCTCCTCAAGTACGTCCTGCCCGAGGAGTACCCCAACCGGATCACCACGACGTTCCACGGCGACCCGGCCACCCAGCGGGCCTTCACCTGGTACCACTCGATCGAGACGGACTCCCCGGCCGTGCTGCTGAGCACCGACCCGTCGTTCGCGGCGGACGTGACCACGCGGGTCGAGGCCGTGCAGCACGAGAGCCGTCACGGCGAGGCCGTCCACCAAGCCGTCGCCACCGGGCTCGAGCCTGGGACCACGTACTACTACCGGGTCGGGGACGCGATCTCCGAGGTGTGGAGCGCCACCGGCACCTTCGTCACCGCGGCCGGCGAGGGCGACTTCACCTTCATCGACCTCACCGACACGCAGGCGAAGTCGGCCTCCGAGGCCGGGCTTGCGGCGGCGACCATGCGCCGCGCGCTCGCCGCCGTCCCGGACGCCGAGTTCATGGTCCACAACGGCGACGTCGTCCAGGACGGTGACGTCGAGCAGGACTGGGTCGAGATGCTCGGCGCCGCGCAGGACACCCTGCTCGCCACGACGATCGCCCCGGCGTCCGGCAACCACGACATGCAGCCCGGCGCGTTCACCGACCACTTCATGCTCGAGCACCCGAACGGGCAGGACACGACGACCGGCGCCTACTACTCCTACACCTACAACGGCGCGCACTTCATGGTCCTCAACACCAACGAGGATCCTGCCCAGGCGATCAGCGACGACCAGCTCGCCTGGCTCGCCCAGGACGCCGCCGCCGCGCGTGAGGCAGGCGCCGACTGGCTCATCCTCACCATGCACAAGGGCGTCTACACGGCCGGCAACCACGCCGACGACGCCGACATCATGGCGATGCGCGAGATCCTCGTCCCCCTCATCGACGAGCTCGAGATCGACCTCGTCCTCCAGGGGCACGACCACTACATGTCCCGCACGAACGTCCTCCGGCACGACCCTGACGGCGTCGAGGGGGCGAACGTCGTCGAGTCGACGACGATCACCGAGATCGTCAACGGGCGACGGTTCGAGTACCACCTCGACCCCGACGGGACGGTCTACTTCATGCCTAACACGGCAGGGGCCAAGCACTACCAGCAGATCGGCTCCTCCGAGCACTTCGACCTCGAGGCCTACCTCCAGCTCTTCGACCGGCTCGGGACCCCGCGGGCGGGCACCGTCGAGACCTTCTCCGCCGTCGACGTCACCTCCGACCGGCTGACGGTCGAGGTCTACCAGCTGCGGGACGGGGGCGTGCCGACCCTGGTCGAGGGCTTCGGCATCGACCGGCAGGTCTCGCCGGTCGAGGACCAGATCGCGGCCCTGCCCGACCCTACGGCGGTCACCGCGGACGACGCCGCTGCGGTCGCTGCCACGCGCGCGGCCGTCGAGGAGCTCACGCGGGACCAGCGGCGGGCGCTCACCGGCCTCGGCAAGCTCGCCGCGCTCGAGCTGCGGGTCCGCGAGCTCGCCGGTCTCGTCACCACCGACGGAAGCGCCGTCGGGTGGGCCGACGCCGCCGCGACCGCGCGGCAGGCCATCGCCGTCCGCAACGACACGGCGCGTGCCTTCACCGACGCCCCGGTGCGCCTCACCATCGCCGACACCCCCGCGGTCGGGGCCGATGCCCTGACCTTCGCCGCCGAGGACGGTGCCCCACTGTCCTACGAGGTGGAGCAGTGGGCGCCCGGGGAGACCTCGACCGTATGGGTGAGGATCCCCGTCCTGCCCGCCGAGTCCACGGTCTCCGTATGGGCGTACTACGGCGGCGGTGACGCGACGAACGACCCCACGGACGTGTGGAGCGGCGGCTACGCCCTCGTCGAGCACTTCGCGCAGGACACCGCGTCCGGCGAGGAGCGCGTCGACTCGACCGGGCGGAACACCGGCACCCTCGTCGGCGCCGACCTCACCGCCACGGCCACCGAGGACGGCACCCTCGCGTCCCGGTTCTCCGGCTCCCGCCTGCAGTACCCCGGCGACGTCGGCGGTGGCTTCGGCACGATCACGGTGAGCGGCGTCTACTCCTTCACCCCGGAGGACGTGGCGGCGCTCGCCGGTGACGACGGCGCGATCGTCGCCAAGCAGCGGGAGGGCGGCGACGCGGCGTACTTCCACGGCGTCGCGCCGGACGGATCCGTCAAGGCCTACCGCGGGGCGTCGACCCCGACGGTCGCGGTGCCGGCCGACGGGAAGCCGCACTTGGTCACCCAGGTGTACGACGGGATGACCTCCGCGGTGTTCGTCGACGGCGTCGAGCAGTACCAGGGGATGGACGAGCGCCAGCCCGTCGTGTCCGACCACGGCGTCCTCACGACCATCGGTGACATCGACACCGGTGACGGCACGCTCGCCCGGCCCTTCCACGGGACCATCGACGAGGTGCAGATCGCGGGGTTCGGCTTCCTGCCCGAGTTCGAGGCCTTCCGGTACGCCAACTACGTCGGCGACGCCGTCACGTACGGCCCACGGACCGAGCGTGGCGCCGAGCAGCTCACCCTCACCGTCGGCGGCCCCGCCGGGGGCACTGAGGTCGAGGCCGGACCGGTGACGTTCTCCGGCTCGCTGACCGAGCGCGCCGTCGTCACCGCGCGGGTCGCGGGGCGTGAGGTGCTGTCCGAGACGGTCGACGCCGGCAGCTTCACCCTCGACGTCCCCGTCTACGCGACGGGCAAGCAGACGGTGACGCTCAGCGCGCAGAGCGTCGCGGACGAGGAGAGGACCTCGGGCGCCGTCATCGTCGGTCTGCGGGTGACCGACTCGGTGGCACCCGCTCGGCCGGAGGTGTCCGACGATGCCTCCGAGGGCGCCGCGGCGACGTTGACCGCGACGCCACGGACCGACCAGCCCGAGCGGCTCGAGGCGAGGTTCTACGCGAACGAGGCCGTCGCCGTCGGGGAGGAGAACGTCGTCGTGCGCACCGGTGCGACGACCGACCGGGTGCCCACCGCGCTCACCCCCGAGTCCGGGGAGGAGGCCGGCGAGCTGCTCCCCACCACCGTGGGTGAGGATGCCAACCCGTTCCAGATCTACGAGATCACCCTCAGCGAGGAGCAGGCAGTCGAGGACCAGTTCCACCTCAGCTGGACCGGCACCGGGGACGACCGCAGGGTCTCGGCGTGGGTCTACGACCACGGGGCGGGGACGTGGCTCCTGAAGGACAGCGACCACTCCGCCGATGGCGGGCCCGTGGCGCTCGACGTCACGGCGAGCACCGAGGAGAACGCGGTGAGCGCCGACGGCACGCTCCACCTGCTCGTCTGGCGTGGGCTCGTCGAGGAGCCGTGGGGCGAGGACCGCGTCTACGAGCAGTACCCGGACGGAGCCGACTTCGACTGGGCGTTCAACCACATCCCCGACACTCAGCTTTACGCCGAGGCGACTCCGTGGATGATGCTCGACATCTTCGAGCACCTCGTCGGAGCTGCGGAGGAGCGCAAGACCGAGCTAGTCATCCACGCGGGTGACTGGGTCAACCGCGAGTACCTGGACGACGAGTACCAGTGGTCGGAGACCGTCGGCAGCGCCGAGCTGCTCGAGGAGGCCGGCCTCCCGTACATGGTCTCCTGGGGGAACCACGACTACTCGCTCGACCGCAACGGTCGGCTCATGCTGCAGAGGTACTTCCCGATGTCACGCTTCGAGCGGAGCGTCGAGGGGACGCCGTTCGAGTTCGGCGGCAGCTTCGACATCGACAACTACTTCTACACAGCGCAGATCGACGGTGCTGACCTCCTGTTCCTCACCGTCGGCTTCTGGTCGGCCGAGGACGACGCCGCTCCGGGCCTGGCGTGGGCGCGCGACGTCATCGAGGCGCACCCGGACCACACGATCGTCCTCGCGACGCACCACCACCTCGTCGCGCGTTTCCCGGATGCGCCGTTCTCCAACCAGCGGATCAACGACCTGCTCGTCGACCCGTACCCGAACGTCGTCATGACGTTGAGCGGGCACAACTCGGGCAGCTTCGTCACCGCCAGGGAGACCCAGCACGGCACCCAGTCCTACGGCATCCTCACGGACTACCAGACGCGTCCGTGGGGAGGGCACGAGTTCTACAAGAACATCAGTGTCGACGCCGAGAACGGGTTGCTGTACGTCAACACGTACTCCCCGTGGCTCGATGCGTGGACCTCCGACGGCCGCTGGCACTCGCCGATCTCGGCGGAGAAGGTCCCTGGTTTCCACGGCGACGACTCGGAGAACTTCGTCCTCGAGCTCGACCTCGGCGGTGTGCAGACCCGGACGCTCGCCGCGTCGAGCCTCACCTTCGCGGTGGGCGAGCCCGTGGCCGTCGGGGAGCCGGTTCCCGTCGTCGGCGCGTCGCCCACCTCAGTGACGCTCGACGGGCTCGCGGAGGGGAGGACGTACGAGTGGTACGTCGACCTCACCGACGACGGCGGCAACGTCACCCGGTCCGTGACGAGCCAGCTCGTCGCGGCCGGTGCTGGGGAGCCGGAGGAGCCGACGGAGGAGCCCACCGAGGAGCCCACCGAGGAGCCCACCGAGGAGCCGACGGAGGAGCCGACGGACGAGCCCACGGAGGAGCCGTCCGAGGAGCCGACCCGGCCGACCCACCCTGTGACACCCGGGACGCCGCTGCCGGTGCGGGGGAGGCCGCAGTTCCACCTGAGCAACTCCTGGATGGGCCGGACGGACATCGTGTTCCTGTACGGGCGGGACGCCGACGAGGTGCTCATCGGCGACTGGGATGGTGACGGCACAGACACCGTCGCCGTGCGCCGAGGCCGGGAGTTCTTCGTGAGCAACGGCCACCGGGCCGGGGCCGCCGACGTGGTGTTCAGCTACGGCCGACCGGGCGACCGCGTGCTGGTCGGTGACTGGGACGGCGACGGGGTCGACACGTTGGCAGTGCGCCGCGGGGCGACGTACTTCGTGAAGAACTCGCTTCGCAGCGGCGAGGCCGACGCCGTGATCGTCTACGGCCGGACCGGCGACGAGGTCATGGTCGGGGACTGGGACGGGGACGGGACCGACACCTTCGCCGTCCGGCGCGGTGCGACGTACTTCGTGAAGAATGCGATCGCCGGTGGTGAGGCGGATGTCGTCTTCACCTACGGCCGGCCGGCGGACATCACGCTCGCCGGTGACTGGGACGGGGACGGCACCGACACCTTCGCCGTGCGGCGTGGGCGGACGTACTACGTCAACAACTCGCTGCGCGGGGGCGAGGCGGACCTCACCGTCGTCTACGGCCGTGAGGCGGACGAGGTCTACGCGGGTGACTGGGACGGTGACGGTACCGACACGCTCGGGATCCGGCGCGTCGGCGCCACGTCCGCGGCAAGCCCGGTGTCCGTGGCCAAGGAGGCCCGGGCGGTCGCGAAGCGCGTCTGACCGACCTCCGGAGGGGCCTGCGGTCGAGGGGACTGCAGGCCCCTCCACCCTCTCGTCGCGCGGCTCACCCGCGGATCGGTCCCGCGATGACTTCCTCCGCACGGGCGAGTCTGGACCTGGGACGGAGCAGAGGAGGAGATCGGAATGGGTGCCATCGTGGTGCAGGCGTTCATCACGCTCGACGGCGTGGTGCAGGCGGGCGGCGGACCGGGCGAGGACGACGACGGCGGTTTCCCGCACAGCGGGTGGGCCACCGACCACGACACCGCGCACGGCGACACCGAGCTCGGCGACCTGGTGGCCGAGTGGGAGTCGCGGACCGCGGCGCTGCTGCTCGGCCGGCGGACCTACGAGATCTTCGCCCGGTCGTGGGGCGTGTGGGACGAGGACGCCGCCGGCTTCCAGGGAGAGCTGACCCGCCGGTACAACCGCGTGCCGAAGTACGTCGCCTCGCGGACCCGGCCGACGCTCGGGTGGACCAGCTCCCAGCTGCTCGGCGCGGACCTGCCGGCCGCGGTGCGTGACGTGCGCGAGCGGACCGACGGCGAGGTACGCGTCTGGGGGAGCACCCAGCTCGTGCGGACGCTGGCCGCCCACGACCTGGTCGACGAGTACCGCCTGGCCGTCTACCCGCTCGTGCTCGGCACCGGGAAGAAGCTCTTCGCCGACGGGTTCCCGGTGTCCCGGTTCGCGCTGGCCGAGACCCGGGGCCTGCGCTCCGGGGTGGTGGTGAGCTCCTACCGGCGTGCCGACGGGTGAGTGGCCGGCGTCGTTCGCGGGCGCCCCGGACGACGAAATGAGGTCACGCATCGACCGGGTCGAGGAGCAGGATGACCCCACCGCGGCCGGGCACGCCGGCCGCACGGAGCGAGGAGTGCCGATGTTCCGAGGATTCGCGACCGTGAGCTTCTACGCCGACGACCTGGCGAAGGCAGGCGCCTGGTACGCCGAGCTGTTCGGCGTCGAGCCGTACTACGCGTTCCCGCCGCCACCCGAGCCACCGGCCTACATCGAGTTCCGGATCGGCGACGACGAGGACGAGCTCGGCCTCATCGACCGCAGGTACGCACCCGCCGGCGCGTCCAACCCGCCCGGCGGTGCCGTGATGTTCTGGCACGTCGACGACCTGCCGGCCACGGTGCAGCGGCTGCTCGACATGGGCGCGACGGAGTACGAACCGGTGACACCGCGAGCGGCCGGGTTCACGACGGCGTCGTTCGTCGACCCGTTCGGCAACGTCCTCGGCGTCATGCACAACCCGCACTACCTGGAGATGGTGGGCCGGCGGACGACGACGTGACGGCGCCGCGTCGCCCGTGACCTCATCGCACGTCGGTCCGCGCGACCTTGGCGACCGGCCGGCGCGTGCGCTGCTACGCCCGCCCTGTGCCCGCGACCGCCGCCTCGTTGGTGAGGAACTCGTTCATCGTCCGCAGCTTGTGCGCCCGCGCGGCCCGCTCGATCTCGTCGAGCGTCCCGCCCTCGGTCATGAGCGCGAGCAGACCGTCGTGCTCCTCGACCGAGTGGCCGGGCCGGGAGGGGATCTTGGCGAAGCTCGTCCGCCGGATCATCGACATCCGCTGCCACTCGCGGTGGACGAGGTCGAGCAGGTGGTCGTTGGGGCAGCGCCCGCACAGCACCCGGTGGAACTGCTCGTTGAGCGCGGTGAAGCGGACCGGGTCGAACTCGCCCTCGTACAGCGCGCGCATCTCGTCGTTGATCGAGCGTGCCTCGGCGAGGTCCGCCTCGGAGAGGTGGGGGACCGACAGGGACGTCGCCGCGCCCTCGAGGTAGGCGAGGGTCTGCATCGCGTTCGCGTAGTCGCGCGCGTTGACGCCGGCCACCTCGGCCCCGACGTTCCGGGTGAAGGTCACGAGCCCCTCGGCCTCGAGGCGGCGCACGGCCTCGCGCACCGGCACGGGGCTGACGTCGAGCTCGCGGGCGATCTTGTCGAGCACGAGCCGGTAGCCGGCGTCGTACTGGCCGGAGACGATCCGCTCGTGCAGGTGGCGGTAGACCTTCTCCGACTTCGAGATCGGAACGGTCTCGGGCATCGGGCGTTCCCTTCGTCAGGCTGCGGCGGCTGCGCTGAGGCTCCGCGGGACTCGGCACAATCTGGCAGGGACTTCCCCCTGGCGCGTCATCATATATGATCGCCGTGCGATCGGGCTCACGCCGCGCCACGGCGGAGCTGTCACCACCGGCTCACGACGAGGTTGCCACCATGACCACCACCCAGTCCGCCCACCCCGTGCTCGAGACCGTCCCCACGCAGCTGCTCATCGGCGGGCAGTGGCGTGACGCGTCGGGCGGCGCGACTTTCGACGTCCACGACCCGGCCACCGGCGAGGTCATCGCCCGCGTTGCCGACGCCACGGAGGCCGATGGCGCAGCGGCCATGGACGCCGCCGCCGCGGCGCAGGACGCCTGGGCCGCCACGCCGTCCCGGGAGCGCGCGGAGATCCTCCGCCGCGCCTTCGACCTCACCATCGCCCGCGCCGACGACCTCGCCGCCCTCATGACCCTCGAGATGGGCAAGCCGCTGGCCGACGCCCGCGGTGAGGTCACCTACGGTGCCGAGTTTCTCCGCTGGTTCTCCGAGGAGGCCGCCCACGTCAACGGCCGCTTCCAGACCTCGCCCGAGGGCAACCTCCGCATCCTCGCGCCCAAGCGCCCGGTCGG
>Ga0079224_100013600_pt1 | contig 11339 bp, 9 predicted proteins | sample Stecom2015_FD_80414 | JGI IMG/M metagenome (GOLD analysis project Ga0079224, IMG submission 80414) | Agricultural soil microbial communities from Utah to study Nitrogen management - Steer compost 2015 | ecosystem: Environmental > Terrestrial > Soil > Agricultural land | place: USA: Utah...
CCCTCCAGCTTTTCGAGATCGTCCAGCAGCTCCTGAGCGTAGGCCGTGATCCTGAAGAACCACTGCGGGATCTCGCGCCGCTCCACCAGCGCGCCGGAGCGCCAGCCGCGGCCATCGATCACCTGCTCGTTGGCGAGCACGGTCTGATCGACCGGGTCCCAGTTGACGGTGGCGGTCTTCTTGTAGACCAGGCCTTTCTTGTACAGCCGGGTAAACAGCCACTGCTCCCAGCGGTAGTAGCTCGGATCGCAGGTGGCGATCTCGCGCGACCAGTCGTAGCCGAAGCCGAGCGACTTCAGCTGCCGGCGCATGTAGGCGATGTTCTCGCGGGTCCACTTGGCCGGCGGCACCTTGTTCTGGATCGCCGCGTTCTCGGCCGGCAGGCCGAAAGCATCCCAGCCCATGGGCTGCAGCACGTTCTTGCCCAGCATGCGCTGGTAGCGGGCGATCACGTCGCCGATGGTGTAGTTGCGCACATGCCCCATGTGCAGCCGGCCGCTCGGGTAGGGGAACATGGACAGGCAGTAGTACTTGGGCTTGTCCTTGTCCTCGACGGCCTTGAAGCTGCCGTGTTTTTCCCAATAAGCCTGGGCTTCAGGCTCCACGAGGTCGGGTCTGTAAGTGGCGTCCATCGAATCGTGTGCGTCCGGTGAGTCTGTGACGAATGCGCCTGCGGCCGGGAGCCGGGCACGGGGAAAGGCAGAGGATACCTTAGCGATCCGGCGCTTGCACGATGGCGTCTGGGATCCCAGATAGCGAAAAGGACGCGCGGAGGGGAGCGCCATGGCAGAACAGGATCAGAACCGGCTGTTGCGCGGTTACGAGCAGATGCTGCACCGCCTGCGCGAGATGATGGACCAGCCGGACCACCTGACCCGCCCGCGGCTGCGGGACGCACTGGAGACGGCCAAGCAGCAGTCCGTCGAACAGGGCGAGCTCTCACGCGAGGAAGCAGACCGCATCGGCAACTACCTGCGGCGCGACCTGGAACAGGCGGCGCAGTATACCGCCAGCGACGAGCAGGACCTTGCCGGCTGGCTGCGCATGGATCTGCAGCTGATCGAGGACTGGCTGCTCGACCAGTTCGCCAAGGCCACCGACCTCACCAAGATCGAATTCATGAACTTCCAGCGCGGCCTCGCTCCGGCCGAGGTCTACGTCACCGGCGAAGTGGCAGGGCCCGGCACTCTGCGCTGCACCAGCTGCGGCGAGACGCTGCAGTTCGAGCGGGTAGACCAGATTCCGCCCTGCCCCAACTGCGGAAACCAGGAATTCATCCGGCCGGCCGCCGGGCAGCCGGAGGAATGAACCGTTGTCCCCCTACCTCCGGCGCGGTGGCGCGGCAGCGACCGCTGTGACGCTGTCGTCACGAGATTGCTTCGCTGCTGGGCTCGCAATGACGGAACAGAGGCGGCGCTTTCTTAAGACGGAGAGGACGGCCGGCTCTCCGGCGCGCTTTCCCGCCGCAGCCGGCCGGTGATGAGGAGCCCGAGCAAGGCCGCCGCCAGCAGCCCCAGCACCGGATAGTCCAGCCAGCGCACGTATGGCGTGGCGCCCTGCCTCGGAGTGGCTTCCACGGTCAGGGTGGTGGTCTCGAACTGCGGCGCCCGGGCGACGATGCGGCCCTTGTGGTCGATCAGGGCGGTGATGCCGGTGTTGGTGGCACGCAGCAGGTCGCGGCCGGTCTCCAGCGCGCGCATGCGCGCCATCTGCAGATGCTGGTGCGGCGCCAGCGAGTCGCCGAACCAGGCGTCGTTGCTGACGTTGATCAGCAGCTGCGCCGCCGGCAGCACCGCCGCCACCTCCGGCCCGAACGCCACCTCGTAGCAGACGGTGGTGCCGATCGGGTAGCCGGCGGCGTGCAATGGCGCAGCTACAGTACCGGCATCGAAATCCGACATCGGCGCACCGAGAATGTCGAAAGCCCTGCCGAATACGCTGCGCAGGGGCAGGTATTCGCCGAACGGCACCAGGTGCCGCTTGTGGTAGATGCCGGGCTCGGCGCCGAGGCTCACCACGCTGTTGTAGGCCTTGGCCGACTGCAGATCGAAGAACGGCACACCCAGCACCAGCTCGCTGCCGTGAGCAAGGCCGCGCTCGGCGAGCGGCTCGAGGTAGTCGTGGGCAAGCCTGTGGTACCAGTTCGGCACCGCCGCCTCCGGCCAGACCACCAGGTCCACGCCCCAATGCGGTTCGGTCAGCTCCCGGTAGCGGTCCAGCGTGGTCTGCTGGAAATCCGGCGACCATTTCAGCTCCTGCGGTACGTTGCCTTGCACCAGCACGGCGCTCAGCGCGGGACCCGCCGGCGCCGTCCAGTCCCGGTCCAGCAGGCGCAGCCCGAGCAGCATGACGACCACCACCGCCAACGCGGCCAGCGACCGCCGGGGCCGGGGCGTCATGGCCAGCCAGGCCAGCACGCCAGCCAGCACGCTGAGAGCCAGGCTCAGTCCCAGCACGCCGGTGACTGGTGCCAGCGGCGCCAGCGGTCCGTCGGTCTGGCTGTAGCCCAGCAGCAACCAGGGAAAACCGGTAAACAGCCAGGTCCGCACCCACTCCAGCAGCACCCAGACCGCCGGAAACGCCACCGCAAGCGCGATGAATCCCGTGCCGCGGCGCAGCCGCCGCGCCAGCTTGACGCTCAACCAGGGAAACAGCGCCAGCGCCGCCACGAACAGCGCCGTGAGCAGTACTGCGAGCACGGGGCCGCTCTGGCCGTAACGGCCGATGCTGATGTAGACCCAGGAAACGCCGACCCCGTAGAAACCGAGGCCGAACAGATAGCCGGCGCGCGCCGCGGTCACGGCTCCCGCGCCGGCACCGATCGCGAACAGCACGGCCAGGCAGAGCGGCGCCAGCCACCACCAGTCGAATGGCGCGAACGCCAGCGGCAGCGCCGCCCCGGCGGCCAGCGCGAGCCCGAGGGGGGCCACGCGGCCCGCCAAGACACGCTGCGGCACCATCCTCAGTGGGAATTGCCTGCCGCGGCCAGAGCGCTCTCGGCCGGCACTTCCGAGACCATCAGCAGATGGATGCGGCGGTTGTCGGCGCGGATCACCTGGAAGCGCTGCGACCCGATCACTACGGACTCGCCACGACGCGGCACATGGCCGAACTGGTGGGCAACCAGCCCGCCGATGGTGTCGAACTCGTCGTCGCTGAGCTGGGTGCCGAAGTGCTCGTTGAAGTCTTCGATCGGCGTCAGCGCCTTGACGATGCTGCGGCCCTGCTCGTGCGTGAGGATGTAGGTGTCCTCGTCGAAGTCGTGCTCGTCGTCGATGTCGCCGACGATCTGCTCGATCACATCCTCCATGGTGACGATTCCGGCCAGGCCGCCGTATTCGTCCACCACCACCGCCATGTGACTGCGGCTGTCCTGGAATTGCCGGAGCAGCGCGTTGAGCCGTTTGCTCTCCGGAATGAACAGCGCCGGCCGCAGCAGCTCCCGCATGTTGAAGCTGGCCGGGTTCTCGCCGAAATAACGCAGCAGGTCCTTGGCGATCAGCACGCCCAGCACGTCGTCGCGGCTCTCGCCGACCACGGGGTAGCGCGAGAAACCATGCTCGAGCACGGTCGGCAGCCATTCGCGGGGATCGTCGGTCCGATGCAGGACCACGACCTGGGAGCGGGGGATCATGATGTCGCGCACCTGCAGTTCGGAAACATGCAGGACGCCTTCGATCATCGCCAGCGCATCGGCTTCGAGCAGCCCTCGCTGCGTCGTATCGCGCAGCAGCTCAAGCAGGTCTTCCCTGTCTTTCGGCTCGCCGCCCGACAGGACCTGGGCAAGCCGCTCGAACCACGATCGCTGGCCGTTACTGTGACTAGGTTGGTCGTCACTCATTAGCAGGAAATAAGCTCCGTGCTTACCGGGCAAAACGCCACGAGGCCGAGTGTAGTACGAAAGGTCGCCGTTTTGCGACAAGACGGGTACCAAAAACGCGCCGCGCTGGCAGCAGCAGACATGGCGGTGACTCGCTGATAGGCCATCTGACCCCTGCTTGGACCGGTAGCGGCTGGCGCGAGTTTCATGTGTTTACTCGATATATGGGTCCGCCACCCCCAGCCCCGCAAGTACCTCGACCTCCAGCGCCTCCATGCGCTCGGCATCGGCGTCCTCCTCATGGTCATAGCCCAGCAGGTGCAGCACACCGTGCACGACCATGTGCGCCCAGTGCGCCGACAGCGGCTTGCCCTGCTCGGCGGCCTCGCGCGCCACTACCGGCGCGCAGATCACCAGGTCGCCGAGCAGGGCGCTCTCGACGCCGGGCGGCGCCTCGAAAGGGAACGACAGCACGTTGGTGGGCTTGTCATTGCCGCGGTAATCGCGGTTAAGTGCCTGGCTCTCCGGCTCGTCGACGATGCGCACGGAAAGCTCCGCCTCCGTCCGCTCGTCGCGCAACGCCGCGGTCGCCCAGCGCGCCAGCTCGGCCTCATCCGGCAGGTCCGGAGCGGTGCTGGCGTATTGCACATCGAGTTCCAGCTGCATGCATGACCTCCGCCGCGCTCAGCCGCGCAGCCTCTTAGTGTAGGAGCGGCGTCCCCGCCGCGATGTTTTCCGTCCCGCTCCGCTGGTGGGAAAGGGGCCGGAGTGAGGGCGATTCGGTGATTCGCGGCCGCCGTACACTCCAGCAGGCGCGACAATCCCTTTCGGCGGCCGCGGACCTCTCAAGAATCGCGGCGGGGACGCCGCTCCTACAGGTAGCGAGGATCACGCCACCCGTCGGCGGTCATCGCCCGCCATGAACGCCCGTACGTTCTCGGCCAGCTGCTCGATGATGCGCTGCCGCGCTTCACGGCTGCCCCAGGCACTGTGCGGAGTGACGATCAGGTTCGGAATGTCCGGCGCCAGCAGCGGGTTGCCGTCGCGGGGCGGCTCGGCGCTCAGGACATCGACGCCGGCTCCGGCGATCCAGCCCTCGCGCAGGGCCCGCGCCAGCGCCACCTCGTCGACCAGCCCGCCGCGGGCGGCGTTGATCAGGAACGCATGCGACGGCAACAGCCTGAGCTCCCGCTCGCCGATCAGATTGCGGGTGGCCGGCGTGAGCGGGCAGTGCAGGCTCAGCACGTCCACCTGCGGCAGCAGCTCATCCAGCGCCAGCCGTCCGGGCGGCACCGGCTCGCCGGGACGGCCCGCGATCAGGACGCGCATGCCGAAGGCCTCCGCCAGCCGCGCCACCGCCTTGCCGAGCTCGCCATAGCCGACGATGCCGAGCGTGCGCCCGGCCAGCTCGACGATGGGGTAATCCAGCAGGCAGAACCGCGGCGCCTGCTGCCAGCGGCCGGCCTGCACCGCAGCGTGGTAGTCGACGAGCCGGGTCGCCAGCGCCAGCATCAGCGCCAGGGTGTGCTGGGCAACGGCGGCCGTGCCATAGGCCTGGCAGTTGTAGACCGCGATGCCGCGCTCGCGCGCGGCTTCGAGATCGACGTTGTCGGTGCCGGTGGCGGCAATCAGGATCAGCTTGAGGGCCGGCGCCGCGTCCAGCACCGCTGCCGTCATCCGCACCTTGCTGATGACGGCCACCTCGGCATCGGCCAGCCGCTCCTGTACCTGCTCGGGCGCGGTTTCGCCATACAGCGCGATGCCCGGCAGGGCCTGCTGCAGCGGCGCCAGATCCAGGTCGGCCGGCTCGAAACTGTCCAGGTCCAGGAATACTGCGCGCATCGTTCTTACCCGTTAGTGTTTCTCGTCGTCCCGGTCGTAGGCCTGCACGATGCGCTGCACCAGCGGATGGCGCACCACGTCGCTGTGGGTGAAATGCGTGAAGCTGATGCCTTCGATGCCTTTCAGTACCCGCAGCGCATCACGCAACCCGGACGGCTTGCCGGCCGGCAGGTCGATCTGGGTGATGTCGCCGGTGACCACGGCGGTGGAACCGAAACCGAGCCGGGTCAGGAACATCTTCATCTGCTCGACGGTGGTGTTCTGCGCCTCGTCGAGAATGATGAAGGAGCCGTTCAGGGTGCGGCCGCGCATGTAGGCGAGCGGCGCGACCTCGATGACGTTGCGCTCGATCAGCTTGCCGACCCGCTCATAGCCCAGCATCTCGAACAGTGCGTCGTACAGCGGCCGCAGGTAGGGATCGACCTTCTGCGCCAGGTCGCCTGGCAGAAAGCCGAGCCGCTCGCCGGCCTCCACCGCCGGGCGCACCAGCACGATGCGCTTGGCACGGTCGCTTTCCAGCGCTGCCACCGCCGAGGCCACGGCCAGATAGGTCTTGCCGGTACCGGCCGGGCCGATGCCGAAGTTGAGGTCGTGCTTGCGGATGGCTTCCAGGTAGGCGCGCTGGTTGGGACCACGACCACGGATCTCGCCGCGGCGGGTACGAATCACCACATCCGCCTCGGCCGCGCCGTTGCCCGCCCGCGGCGCCCGCAGGCCGGACTCCTGCAGGAACAGGTGCACCCGCTCCGGCGTCAGCTCTTCCCGCTCGGTCGCTTTGTACAGATCCTGCAGGACATGGATGGTGGCCTCGACGTTGGCCGGCTCGCCGATCACCCGGAAGCGATGGCCCCGGTTGTTGATCTCCACGCCGAGCCGCTGCTCGACCTGGCGCAGATTCTCGTCGAACTGCCCGCTCAGGCGCGCCAGGCGCTGGTTGTCGGCGGGCTCCAGATAAAAATCCTGGGACTGCGGCTGCTCTTTCAAGGGCTCCTCGTGGCTTGCTGATCAGCGGACTCCGCTGGACGATGATGCGATAACTTTGGCAGATATGGGCGGGTTTTGTAGAGGCGCCGTGCGGTCTAATGGCCTTGCAAAGATTCGCGGCCGGGAGCCGCTCCTACAAGGAAGGTGGATGACGCCGGCAGGAGCGACCCCTGGCCGCGAATCTCCTTCCCCTTACCCCCGGCCTCTCTCCCGCCTGCGGGAGAGGGGAGAGCAAGGCATCCCGGTCAGGGCACGACTCCTCAAGCGACGCCCGCCTCGTCCACCTGGACGATCTCGCCGCGCAGCGAGTTCGGCATGGCCTCGGTGATGCGCACCTGCACGAACTGCCCGATCAGGCGCGGCTGGCCGTCGAAGTTCACCACCCGATTGTTCTCGGTACGGCCGGCAAGCTGGCGCGGGTCTTTCTTCGACGTCCCGTCGACCAGCACGGTCTGCACCGTGCCGACCATCGCCTCGCTGATACGGCGGGCGCTGGCGTTGATGGTGGCCTGCAGGTGCTGCAGGCGGCGCGATTTCTCATCGGCCGGAATATTGTCCACCAGCTGCGCGGCCGGCGTGCCGGGACGCGGGCTGTAGATGAAGCTGAACGACTGGTCGAAACCGATTTCCTCGATCAGCGCCATGGTGGCCTGGAAGTCCTCCTCGGTTTCGGTCGGGAAACCGACGATGAAATCCGAAGAAATGCTGATGTTGGGCCGGATCTCCCGCAGCTTGCGGATCTTCTCGATGTAATCGGCGGCGGTGTAGCCGCGCTTCATCATCCGCAGGATGCGGTCGGAACCGCTCTGCACCGGCAGGTGCAGGTGATCGACCAGCTTCGGCGTCTCGGCGTAGGCCTGGATCAGCGCATCCGAGAATTCGGCCGGATGCGAGGTGGTGTAGCGGATGCGCTCGATGCCGTCGATGGCGGCGATGTAATGCACCAGCAGCGCCAGGTCGGCTACCGTGCCGTCATGCATCGGGCCGCGATAGGCGTTGACGTTCTGCCCGAGCAGGTTCACCTCGCGCACGCCCTGCTCGGCCAGCATCACGATCTCGGCGATCACGTCGTCGAACGGCCGGCTCACCTCTTCGCCGCGGGTATAGGGCACCACGCAGAAGGTGCAGTACTTGCTGCAGCCTTCCATGATCGAGACGAAAGCGGTCGGGCCTTCGGCGCGCGGCTCCGGCAGGCGATCGAACTTCTCGATCTCGGGGAAGCTGACGTCCACCTGCGGCCGGCGGCTCTGCAGCGCGGCGTCGTACATCTCCGGCAGCCGGTGCAGGGTCTGGGGGCCGAACACCATGTCGACGAAAGGCGCCCGCTTGACCAGCGCCTCGCCCTCCTGGCTGGCCACGCAGCCGCCGACGCCAATCACCAGATCCGGGTTCTGCTCCTTGAGCTGCCGCCACTGGCCGAGCTGCGAGAACACCTTCTCCTGCGCCTTCTCGCGGATGGAGCAGGTATTGAGCAGGATGACGTCGGCCTCCTCCGGTGTCGCCACCCGTTCGAAGCCGCGCTCGGCCGCGAGCAGTTCCGCCATCTTGGCGGAATCGTACTCGTTCATCTGACAGCCGTGCGTCTTGACGTAAACCTTCTTGGCCATTGGAAAAGCGTACCGAGAGCCGTGGTCAGGGCCGCCAAGGATAACGCCGCCCCGGCGGTCGGGAAAGGGTTGGTCTATAGAGACAGCAAGGGCCGGCAAAGATTCAGCGAAGAATGCACGAACAAGAATCCGTCATTGCGGGGAGGCGCAAGCCGACGAAGCAAGCTCGAGACAGCCGGCGCCGTCGCCTTGCGGTGACGGCGGGAAGAGGCCGACTTCCCGGCCGTTTACAGCAAATCTCCCACCTGTCGCGGCAAGGGGGCGTCGACTTCGGTGGCGGCGGCCACGCGCTGGCAGGCGCGGGCCATGGCGGTGAGCATCCGGCCGAGCGAGTGGCATTCTTCCCGCAGGCTCCGGTAGTGCTCGTCCTTGAGGTAGCCGCAGCCGTGCGCGGTCTCCAGCCAGTGCAGGGTTTCGGCCACTTCGGCATCCACCATGCAGAGCCGGGTCATGAACTCGGCCGGCTCCGGCCGGCGGGCCCAGGCGTGTGCCAGTTCGGCGCCAATGGCGCGCGACGAGCGCAGCACGCGCACGGTCAGTGAAAACGCTTCCTCGCGCGGCCAGCTGCGGCTCAGCGCATAGATGCGCTGCTGCAGCGCGAACGCGGTGCGGTAGGCCTTGACTTCATGGTAGAAACGAATGACTGCGGACATGCACCCTCCATGGCGCTTTTGGTCTTCTTCTGTCGCGCTCAGGCGCGGCCGTAGGTATCTTCGTAGCGAACGATATCGTCTTCGCCGAGGTAGCTGCCGGTCTGCACCTCGATCAGCTCCAGCGGGATAACGCCTGGATTCTCAAGGCGATGGACCGTCCCTAAGGGAATATAGGCCGACTGATCTTCCGACAAGAGGAAGCTCTCCTCGCCCCGATACACCCTCGCCGTGCCCCGCACCACCACCCAATGTTCCGCCCGGTGATGGTGCATCTGCAAGCTTAGCCGATGCCCCGGTTCGACGATGATACGCTTGACCTGGAAGCGCTCGGCACTGGCGATACCCTCGTAGGAACCCCAGGGCCGCAGTACCCGGCGGTGAAAGTCGCACTCGCTGCGCCCCTCGCGCCTGAGCCTGTCGACCAGCGCCTTGACGTCCTGCACCCGACTGCGGTCGGCCACCAGCACCGCATCCGGCGTCTCCACCACCACGTGGCCGTGCAGTCCAACCGTCGCCAGCAGCCGGCTCTCGGCCCGCAGGTAGCAGTCGGTGCTGCCGTCGGCCAGCACATCGCCGATAGTGACATTGCCATGCTCGTCGGTCGGGCTCACCGCCTGCAGCGCGTCCCAGGAACCGACATCGCTCCAGCCCGCCTCCAGCGGCACCAGCACCGCGCTGCGGGTACGCTCCATCACGGCATAGTCGATGGAGTTGCTGGGGCAGGCTGCAAACGCCTCGGCATCGAGCCGGATGAAATCCAGATCGCGGCCGGCGCCGGCGCAGGCCGCGCGGCAGGCCTCCAGCATGGCCGGCTCGAATTCCGCCAGCTCGGCCAGATAGCGGTCGGCGCGGAACATGAACATGCCGCTGTTCCAGAAGTACTCGCCCGACGCGACATATTCCCGCGCCGTCTCCAGATCCGGCTTCTCGACGAAGCGCTCGACCGGCCGTGCCCCGCCTTCCGCCTTGCCCGCGCGGATATAGCCGTAACCGGTCTCCGGCCGCGTCGGCAGGATGCCGAAGGTCACCAGGCTGCCGCTCTCGGCGGCTTCCCTGCCCTGCGCGACTGCAGCGAGAAAGGCCTCCTGGTCCTGGATCACGTGATCGGCCGGCAGCACCAGAAGAACGGCATCTTCATCGTCCTTCAGCGCCTCCAGCGCCCCCGCTGCCACCGCCGGCGCGGTATTGCGCCCGACCGGCTCGAGCAGGATGCGCGCCTGGTCGTGGCCGCGCAGCTGCTCGGCCACCATGAAGCGGTGCTCATGGTTGCAGACCACCAGCACCGGCGCCTGCCGGGCCAGCTCGCCGAGCCGCTCCAGGGTGTACTGGAACAGGGTGCGCTCGCCGGTGAGCGGGATGAACTGCTTGGGGTAGTACTTGCGCGAGAGCGGCCACAGCCGGGTGCCGGACCCGCCGGACAGGATGACAGGCACGATCATTGTTATTCCTCCAGCTCCGGCCGGAACTGGCGACGCCAGCACGGCCTCGGGCGATCGTGCCTAGAGATGTGGGGATGGCGCCGGAGGGCGGCAAGATAACGCCGGGGGAGGCGCTTTTGTAGGAGCGGCGTCCCCGCCGCGATGCCTTTAATCTTCCCCTCTCCCGCTTGCGGGAGAGGGAGCTAGGAGTGAGGGGGAAGGCAATTCGCGGCCGCCGTACGCTCCTACAGGAAAGGCGGATGGCACCGGTAGGAGCGTACGGCGGCCGCGCTGTGTTCGCCCCGCTCCCGAGTGCGGCCAGGGTGTGTTGTCGCGACGGGGACGTCGCTCCCACCGGTGCCACAACCCCTCTGTAGGAGCGGCGTCCTCGCCGCGAACGACCCCAGCCGATGCCTAAGCGGCGCGGCGGGAACGACGCGCCTACATTAGGAGGCGGTGCTGCTCAGGCCTGCGGCTCCACCACCGGTCGGCCGATGGCGAAGTAACGGAAGCCCGCCTTTGCCATCTGCACCGGATCGTAGAGATTGCGGCCATCGAATATCACCGGCTGCTTCAGGGCCTTGCGGATAGCCTGGAAGTCCGGGCTGCGGAACAGCTGCCACTCGGTCACGATCACCAGCGCGTCGGCGCCGTCCAGCACCGCCTCCGGCGAATCGCACAGCGTCAGATCAGCGCGCTCGCCGTAGATGCGGCGGCATTCGTCCATCGCTTCCGGATCGAAGGCCCGCACCGAGGCTCCGGCTTCCCACAGAGCCTCCATCAGCACCCGGCTGGGCGCCTCGCGCATGTCGTCGGTATTGGGCTTGAAGGCCAGCCCCCACAGGCCGAAGGTACGGCCTTTAAGATCGCCGAAGAAGCGCTGGATCTTGCTGAACAAGAGCTCCTTCTGCCGCCGGTTGACCTCCTCCACCGCCAGCAACAGCTCGGGCCGATAGTCGACCTGCATCGCGGTCCGGGCAAGCGCCTGCACGTCCTTCGGGAAGCAGGAGCCGCC
>Ga0079224_100013601_pt1 | contig 11338 bp, 6 predicted proteins | sample Stecom2015_FD_80414 | JGI IMG/M metagenome (GOLD analysis project Ga0079224, IMG submission 80414) | Agricultural soil microbial communities from Utah to study Nitrogen management - Steer compost 2015 | ecosystem: Environmental > Terrestrial > Soil > Agricultural land | place: USA: Utah...
CTTTTTTCATCAAATTAGTTGGCTTTTTCTCATTCTGTTTGTTTTTAGGGATTTTGGTAAAACGGTCTGCTTTTGCCCTTGGATTTCTGTTTGTTTGGCAATTTGTTGAAGGTATTATTTTTGGTCTATTAAGATGGAATACCAATCCTGATATTGCTAGCGCTATCATGCGATTTTTTCCTCTTAATGCCATGTCCAATCTCATCAAAGAGCCATTTACGCGCTTAAGTGCCGTACAATCGGTTGCCAATCAAATTGGTGAAAAATTTAATTTAGATTATGCCGTTCATTGGTACGACATTGCTATTGTAGTTGGTTGGACTGCCCTATTTATATTTTTATCGTATTTATTGTTGAAAAAAAGGGATTTATAATATCCTGAAATAATCTCACTCCAAAATTGTTCACGCCTAATGATGGTGTGAACGATACATGGCAAATAATAGGTGCATCCAATATATTTCAACTAAATACCAGTATCACCATTTACGATAGGTTCGGAAAACTGATTAAACAATTAGATCCTTTAAGTGAAGGCTGGGACGGATTATTTAATGGGCATGTCTTACCATCTGATGATTATTGGTTTTCCGTGAAGCTTCAAGATGGTCGAATATTTAAAAACCATTTTGCCTTAAAGCATTAAACTTTTGCCATTTACAATGCATTCATGTATTTAATCGGTTTTTTTTGAATTTCATCTAAAAAACATCTACTTTTATCCCAATTAATACTTCTAAAAGTTTTATCCCAAATAAAGCAAAATGAACAGAACGTTATTTCTCCAATGTTTTATTATTTTACTATGTAGCGTAAGTATAGCTTCTGCTCAAAAAATAAATGTCAATAATTCTGGTAGTTTAGAAGATTTAATATTAAATAATCTCATTAACGGCTGTGTGGAAGTTACCAATATCACCTCCTCCGTAAATGGCATTAGTTCTGGTGTTCCCAGTTATGGTCAATTCACTAGAGGCAACTCGAATTTCCCATTTGAAAGCGGCATCATGCTTTCTACAGGTAATGCATTATCTGCGGGAAATTCTTCAATATCTCCAACACTAAGCGATGGTTCATCAGGTTGGGGAACAGATACCGATTTAGAAACCGCTTTGGGAGTTACCAATACGCTAAACGCGACATCGATAGAATTTGACATCATATCAACGTCAAACCAGATTCAATTTAATTATTTATTAGCTTCCGAAGAATATGAAGGCGTTAATTCTTGTCAATTTTCCGACGGATTTGCTTTTTTAATTAAACAAACAGGCAGTGTTGATCCGTATCAAAATATCGCTTTAATACCCAATACAATTTTGCCGGTTAATACAGGGAATATACATCCCCAACTAGGCCCCAATTGCCCAGCTGTTAACGAACAATACTTTGAAGGTTATAATATAGGCGATACAAATTATGAAGGAAGAACTAAAGTATTAACGGCATCGGCAGCTATAGTTCCGTATGTGCAGTATCGTATCAAATTGGTAATAGCCGATCAATCGGATCATACTTTTGATTCATCGGTATTTATTCAAGGGGACAGTTTTAATATTATAGATTTAGGAGAAGACATAGAAACGTGCTTTGGTGCTACTTTATTAAATGCAGATATTCAAAATCCATCGGCCACCTATAAATGGTTTTTAAATAATAATGAAATTATAGGGCAAACAAATGCGACGCTGAATGTGATTCAAAATGGTACCTATAAAGTGCAAATCTCCGTACCCTTAGGCAATTCTACTTGTGTAGAAGAAGATGAAATTGTTGTAATCTTAAATACCGAGGAAGCCATTAACCCAATTTCTACTTACGAGTTATGTGATGATCTTTCAAATGGTGCAGGTGTAGAAACATTTAATCTTTTCAATAAGAATAGCGATATTCTTAATAATATTCCCAGTACATTTTCAAATCCTGCATTTACCTATCATTTAACAGATGCTGATGCTAGAAGTGGTGCAAATTCCATCACGGGACCTATTCAAAATACATCAAGCCCACAAACTATATATGTTAGGATAATAGATATCAGTACGGGTTGTTTGGGCTATACAAGGTTTAATCTCATTGTTAATCCGGTTCCGATTATCACGTCTCCAACACCTTTGGTAGTTTGTGATAATACCATTATAGATTTAACCGAAAAAAATGACGAAATCACTGGAGGTGGTAGCAATTTATTAGTCACTTACCACTACAATCAACCAGATGCCAATTCTGGAAATAATCCCATAGGAACTTATACAAACAACAACCCAACGGCCAGAGTTTATGTAAGAGTTTTAAATATGCAAACGGGTTGTGCAAATACTACAACTTTAGACATACAAATGAATATTAGTCCGTTGGTAAATACAGAAATGCAATTTATTGATGCCTGTGATAGAGATTTGGATGGTTTTGACACCTTCAATTTAAACGAAGTCCTTCCTGATGTTTTAAACGGTTTAACTGGTGTAACGCCTACTTTTCATGTATCCTATCCTGATGCTGAATCTGGTGACAATCCCATAACAAATACTGCCAATTATGCCAATAACCAATCAAGCGTTCAAGGTATTTATATTCGGGTTGAAGATGATATAACGGGATGTTTTACCATTGTACCGCTACAATTACATTCTAATTTATTACTTACGGGAACTACTTTAGGAGATTTTGCCTTATGTGATATGGAAGGAAGCGGAAGTAGCATAGGGTTTGATCTAAATACCGTTGAAACGTATATCGCAAACGAATTACCAGATATTGTGGTAACTTTTTTTGAATCTGAAAATAATAGAAATAACAATAGTAACCCCATTACTAAAACGGCATTATATAATGTGAGTACTACAATTCCGAAAATACTTTATATAAGAATTAACAATGGAGATTGTGAAGAGTTTGCTGAAATCAGACTGCGAGTAAATCCCATTTTGCTATTTGAACCCATAGAATTAACGTATTGTGATAATGACGACGATGTTAATGATGGTATTATTACAGTAGACTTATCAACTTTTGATGCTGATATAACCGGTGGTAATGCCGATTTTAGCGTCATATATTTTCCAACAGAAACTGCTGCGGAAGCCAATTTGAGTCAACTTCCTCCTTTTCACTCAGTAAATGGCACCGAAACTATTTGGGTACGTATACAGCATAACGATACGGGTTGTCATTCGGTTTCAAGTTTTGATATTAAAATCATTCCAGCACCACAAACAAATACGCCAGATCCCATTCTTATATGTGACGATGACGGTTTTTCCATTATTAACTTAGAGAATTCCATTCCAGATATTGTACCCAATCTGACAGGTTTGACCGTGGGTTTTTTCGTTACGATGGATGACGCAGACTCGAATACCAATGAGTTACCAGTTTCTGAAAGAAAAGTGTTTAACGCTTCAACACAAACCATATATGTTAGGGTAACAAGTGAAACGTGTTATAAAATTGTTCCTTTAGAAATCATTATAAATACTTCACCGGTGCTTCCAACCATTACCATGATGCAAATGTGTGAAGATGACACCAACCAAACCGAAGCATTTATTTTATCTCATAAAGATGCCGAAATATTGAATGGACAAACTGGAAAAGAGGTGTATTATTTTGAAAATCAACCAGATGCGTTAGCTGGAAATACGGTTAATGCTATTGATAAATATTCAGACTATTTAAACACATCTCCTACCCAAATTATTTATGTTCGAGTAGAAAACATAACGGATCCTACTTGTTTTGCAACGAGCTCTTTTACTATTAGGGTGTCTTCTAACCCCATATACAATACCGCATTTGAAGATTTTTTTCAATGTGACGACCCAAGTAACGATCGGAGACATCTTTTTAATTTAAATGAAAAAATAGATGAAATAAAACAAGGGTCTCCAAATCCTAATAATTTGAATGTTACCTTCCACTTAACACCTTCAGATGCACTAAATGGTATTAGCGCCCTACCTCTACAATACACAAATGTTATAAATCCACAAACATTATATGTTAGAATTCAAAATACCGACACACAATGTGTGGTTTTTGATGAATTAGGAATAAACATCCTTCCTCCGCCCAATTTAACACTTCCAGAACCTTTGGAAGCATGTGATACTTACACAAATATTTATGATGGTACCTCCCTATTTAATTTAAATGATGCCAATTATCAAAATTTAGACAGAATTCAAACCATAGTAGTCCATTATTTTGAAAATTATGATGATATCAATCAGGAAAATGCCCTAGATAATAGTCTTGCCATCACCAATCCAACCAATTATATTTCAGGATCCAAAACCATTTACATCAAAATAACCAATACCATCACGGAGTGTTATACCACCCTTCCTTTGCAATTAATAGTCAATGCGCCTCCACGACCTAATAATATTGGTACGGTAGCATTATGCGATAACGACACAAATTCCCAAGACCTGTCCTTTATCGAAAGGTTACTTTTAAACAATCCTACTGTTGCGGATTTCGAATTCTATTCAGATAGTAATTTTAATTCCCCTATATCTGGAAAAGAATTTAATTACACCGTTATTGGTGATTATCCCATTTATGTTAGAATCACCAATACAATTTCACTTTGTGATATTACAACGTCGTTTATTTTAAGGATTAATGAAACACCTGTTGCCAATACACCACTAGATTTAGTTGAATGTGATGATGATTTTGATGGTTTTTATACATTTGATTTAATACAAAACACAAATCTTATATTAGGTGCTCAAAACCCAGCAACACATACCATTACCTATCACACATCATTAGACCATGCCGAAGCAGGAACCAATGCCGTAAACAATTTATATCCCGCCATAGACGGCGAGATAATATACGCAAGGATAGAAAACAATCTAGAATGTTACGACATTACACAATTTACTTTAACCGTCAACCCGCTACCCGTAATTCCTATTGCCGATGTTGTTCCGCTTTGTGTGAATGATTTACCATTAATTATAAATGCCAACACCGGAAATTCTAATGATACTTATTTATGGTCGACCGGAGAAACCACACCTCAAATAGCCTTAGGACTTGGAGATGCTAATAAAGATTATTGGGTAACGGTGACAAGACCTTATACAAACGCACCAACCTGTGAATTTACCAAGACGTTTTTTGTTATTGAATCTGCTATAGCTGATATCAATTTTACAACTACCGTTGATTTCTCGGATCCCAATAGTATTACGGTCGACGTTTCAGGAATCGGAAATTATGTTTATATCCTAGATGGTGGAGAACCTCAAGTCTCCAATGTTTTTGAAAATGTTAGTTTAGGAAACCATACGGTTACCGTAAGAGATTTAAATGGCTGCGATGATACCTCCCAGAGTGTCACTGTATTTGACATTCCTAAATTCGTCACACCAAACAACGATGGTTATTTTGATACTTGGCATGTAGTGGATTTTAGACAATTACCAGGAACCATTGTTTATATTTACGATAGATATGGCAAACTTTTAAAAACCTTACCTCATACATCTTTAGGGTGGAATGGTACTTATAATGGCGCCAATATGCCTGCGGACGATTATTGGTTTGTGGCAAATATCATTCAACGAGGCAACGCCTTCACCATAAAAGGGCACTTTGCATTAAAACGATAACACATATATTTTGCTTAATTTTGCACTATGCAATTTAAAGTCGAATCTGGATTTAAACCTACGGGAGATCAACCTCAAGCCATTAAACAACTCGTTAATGGCATAAACAGTCATGAAAAATACCAAACTTTGCTTGGTGTCACTGGCTCTGGAAAAACGTTTACGGTCGCCAATGTCATTCAAGAAATACAAAAACCAACCTTGGTTTTAGCACACAATAAAACCTTGGCAGCACAATTATATTCAGAATTCAAGCAATTCTTCCCAAATAATGCGGTTGAATATTTTGTGTCTTATTATGATTATTATCAACCTGAAGCATACATTCCTGTTTCTGGCGTTTACATAGAAAAAGATTTATCAATCAACGAAGAGATAGAGAAAATGCGTTTAAGCACCACATCTTCCCTGCTTTCTGGAAGACGGGATGTTTTAGTCGTTGCGTCGGTATCTTGTTTATACGGTATTGGAAATCCTGTGGAATTTCAAAAAAACGTCATTACTTTAGAACGGGATCAAGTGATTTCAAGAACCAAATTATTGCATCAACTCGTTCAAAGTTTATATTCCAGAACCGAAGCTGAATTCAAACATGGTAATTTCAGAATAAAAGGAGATACCGTTGATATTTTTCCGAGCTATGCCGATGATGCTTTTAGAATCCACTTTTTTGGAGATGAAATTGAAGATATTGAATCTTTTAATATTCAAAATAATAAAGTCATTGAAAAATATGAACGTTTGAATATTTATCCTGCCAACATGTTTGTAACATCGCCTGATGTTTTACAAGGTGCTATCAAGGAAATTCAAGACGATTTAGTAAAACAACACGATTATTTTAAGGAAATCGGTAAACATTTAGAAGCCAAACGCTTAAAAGAACGTACGGAATTCGATTTGGAAATGATTCGGGAATTGGGTTATTGTTCTGGTATTGAAAACTATTCAAGGTATTTGGACGGCCGTTTACCCGGCAGCAGACCGTTCTGTTTATTAGACTATTTTCCAAATGATTTTTTGATGGTGATTGATGAAAGTCATGTCACCATTTCCCAAGTGCATGCCATGTATGGCGGTGATAGAAGCAGAAAGGAAAATTTAGTGGAATATGGCTTTAGGCTACCCGCAGCTATGGATAATCGTCCGCTTAAATTTGAAGAATTTGAAGCCTTACAAAACCAGGTGATTTATGTTAGTGCCACGCCTGCAGATTACGAACTTCAAAAAACAGATGGTATTTATGTGGAGCAAGTCATTCGTCCCACTGGATTATTAGATCCCATTATTGAAGTACGCCCCAGTTTAAACCAAATAGACGATTTAATTGAGGAAATCCAATTACGTGTTGAAAAAGATGAACGGACGCTTGTCACCACACTTACAAAGCGAATGGCGGAAGAACTCACCAAGTATTTGGATAGAATTCAAATTCGTTGCAGATATATCCATAGCGATGTAGATACTTTGGAACGTGTAGAAATCATGCAGGATTTAAGAAAAGGTTTATTTGATGTATTGGTCGGCGTGAACTTATTACGTGAAGGATTAGACTTGCCAGAAGTATCGCTTGTAGCTATTTTAGATGCCGATAAAGAAGGTTTTTTGCGTTCGGCACGTTCTCTTACCCAAACCGTAGGAAGAGCGGCTAGAAACTTAAATGGTAAAGCCATTATGTATGCCGATAAAGTAACCAATAGCATGCAAAAAACCATTGATGAAACCAATTACCGACGAGAAAAACAAATTGCTTATAACACCAAACACAATTTAGTTCCTACGGCGTTAAATAAAAGTCTGGATAATGCATTATCCAAAAACTCCGTGAGCACCTATAGTTATGAACTGGAAGCGCTTAAAGCTGCCGAACCCGAAAGTAATTATTTAAGTAAACCAGAATTAGAAAAGAAGATTCGGGAAAAACGAAAACTTATGGAGGAAGCTGCCAAAGCGCTGGACTTCATTGTAGCAGCAAAATTACGTGACGACATAAAAAGTTACCAAGATAAACTAGAAAAGCTAAAAGTTTAGAACTTTTAGCTTTTCTACATCCTAATTAGGAAGCTTGCTCTTAATTATACTGTGTTTTAAAAATATCGATTAAAACATCTGGTGGAACGATTTTATTCGGAAAACTTTCCATCAAGTATAAAACTTTGCTGATGGACTCATGACTTAACCCCATCCTTAAACCGAAATTAAACAATTTTATTGCACCATTATTGGATCCTTCACTATCAATGTTCATCAATAAAACCAAACGATGAAATTGTACAATACGCTCACTATGCGATTTTAAATGTGTATAGGTAACGGGATGCTCAATTAAATATTCAAAATCTTCACGGGATATTTCCAATTGTCTGGCAACACCCAATAAAAAATTATATTCGATTTCTTTTATATCTTTATCGTACTTCGCAAATGCTATCATTTCTGAAAGAAGGCTAAGCTTTTCGACTCTATTAACCATTTCTTAAGGGATTAATTAATTAACAATATAAAGGTACGGAGAAGTGTCATTTCATAATCGTTGATATAATGTAACTTATCGAAAACCAACACGTATTTAATCGTATATTTCATTTATTTCATCTCTGATATTTTTAAAAAATGCTTCAATTTTATCTGATTTTAACTCCTAAATAATTTATTTTTCATATTTATAATGTTTAAAATCAATGTATTATAACAAATAATTGAATTCGAATTTTTAATTTGAATCAAAAAAATTAAAGTATCTTTATAAAAAATTAGAAAACGCTAGAAAGGCAAGTATCCCAAGGCAAATCGATGAAATACATATATAATTAGACTATGACAAATAATGATATTTTGAAAAAATTACGGGTAGCATTAAAACTTCGTGATGATGATATTGTAGCTATTTTAATGTTGGTGGACTTTAGAATATCCACAAGCGAATTGGGTGCTTTTTTTAGAAAAGAAGATCATCCAAAATATATGGAATGTGGCGACCAAATTTTACGTAATTTTTTAAATGGTTTAGTCATTCACTTAAGAGGGCCGATGCCCGAAAAAAATTCCAACAAAGAGAAAAATCAAAATTCCAAAACGGGAGAAACGCAACAAGGCGAAGCTTCCGCTAAAGCGTTACCAAAGTTTGTAAAAAAGAAAAGTTTATTACACTCCAAAACAAACAAAAAGAGCAACGAATAACGTTGCTCTTTTTTGACTTAAAAGTAAATGGTTCTTATTTTGCCAATACTTCTTGAACTTTATCTGCTGCTTCTTGAAACTCGGTAGCGCTTAATACAGCCAAGCCAGAATTGTCAATTAATTCTTTTGCGATATCTGCATTGGTACCTTGCAGACGTACAATAATAGGCACATTAATAGTTCCCATATTTTTGTATGCATCAATAACACCTTGCGCCACGCGATCGCAACGTACAATACCGCCAAAAATATTAATCAGAATCGCTTTTACAGCTGGATCTTTCAATATAATTTTAAAAGCAGCTTCTACACGAGCCGCATCAGCAGTACCTCCAACATCTAAAAAGTTTGCTGGCTCTCCTCCTGCTTGTTTAATTAAATCCATTGTTGCCATTGCCAAACCTGCTCCGTTCACCATGCAACCAACGTTCCCGTCAAGGTCAACATAATTCAACCCAACTTCTTTAGCTTCAACTTCAATGGCATTTTCTTCACGTAAATCACGTAGATCTAAATAATCTTTATGTCTGTAAAGTGCATTTTCATCAATGGTTACTTTAGCATCCACTGCTAAAATCAAGTTATCACTCGTTTTTAAAACAGGATTTATTTCGAATAATGATGCATCAGATTTAATATAAGCCGTATAAAGATTCGTCACAAACTTGGTCATTTCTTTAAATGCATTTCCAGATAAACCTAAATTAAAAGCGATACGTCTTGCTTGAAATGGCAATATACCTACAGAAGGATCTATTTCTTCGGTAAATATTAAATGAGGTGTTTCTTCAGCTACGGTTTCGATATCCATTCCACCTTCTGTAGAATACATGATCATATTTCTTCCCGTACCTCTGTTTAATAGAACAGACATGTAAAACTCACTGGTTTCACTTTCTCCAGGATAATACACATCTTCAGCAACCAAAACTTGGTGTACTTTTTTACCTTCTGCTGAAGTTTGAGGCGTTATTAAGTTCATGCCGATTATTTTACCAGCAATTTCTTCAACCTCTTTTATGTTTTTAGCAAGTTTAACCCCACCACCTTTACCACGGCCTCCCGCGTGAATTTGTGCTTTTATAACATGCCAACTTGTTCCTGTTTCTGCAGTTAGTTCTTTTGCAGCAGTTACTGCTTCTTGGGCATTTTGGGCAACAATTCCTCTTTGAATGCGCACTCCAAAACTACTTAAAATCTGTTTACCTTGATATTCGTGTAAATTCATAACTTGCTTAATCTATTTTTAGGAAAGGCAAATGTAAATAATACCTAGTAATTAGACTAATATTTTATTTGTGAATACCAAATTATTAAATATACAACCCTATTGTTAAATAGTTAACATTTTGTTTAATTTGTATAATATTTTGTTTATTTATTTTTTATTGAAACTAAAAAAATATCTTTGCGGAAAATATTTAAAGACTATGGATAGAGGTCAATTGCTGAAAATAGCAGAAGAATTTGGAAGCCCCGTTTATATTTATGATGCTGAAAAAATTGAATTACAATACAAACGATTAACAAGCGCTTTTAAATCGGTTAAAAAATTAAAAATAAATTATGCTGTAAAAGCATTATCCAACATATCGATATTAAAATTTTTTAATACGCTTGGTTCTGGAATCGATACGGTTTCTATACAAGAAGTACAACTTGGTTTGGCCGCTGGTTTTAAACCACAACAAATTATTTTCACACCAAATGGCGTATCTTTAAATGAAATTGAAGAAGCTGCCAAACTTGGGGTTCAAATAAATATAGATAATCTATCTATTTTAGAGCAATTTGGAACCAAACATCCAAAAACCCCTGTTTGTATTCGGATAAATCCACATGTGATGGCAGGCGGTAACAGTAATATTTCTGTTGGCCATATAGATTCTAAATTCGGAATTTCCATTCATCAAATTCCACATTTACTGCGCATTATTGATAATACCAAAATGAATATTAATGGTATTCACATGCATACAGGCAGCGATATTTTGGATATTGATGTGTTTTTATATGCTAGTGAAATATTGTTCGATACAGCAAAACATTTTAAAAACTTAGAGTTCATCGATTTTGGTTCTGGTTTTAAAGTGCCGTACAAAGCTGGAGATATTGAAACCAATATTGAAGAATTAGGCCAGAAATTATCCAGTAAATTCAATGATTTTTGTAAAGAATACGGTAAGGAATTAACTCTTGCTTTTGAACCTGGAAAATTTTTAGTAAGTGAATCCGGTTTCTTTTTAGCACAGGTAAATTCAGTGAAACAAACAACATCTACCGTGTTTGCACAAGTGGATTCTGGTTTTAATCATTTAATAAGACCCATGTTTTATGGCTCCCATCACGATATCATAAATATTTCAAATCCTGAAGGTCGTGAACGCTTCTATACAGTGGTAGGCTATATTTGTGAGACGGATACGTTTGGTAATAACAGGCGCATTAATGAAATTAACGATGGTGATATATTGTGTTTTAAAAATGCGGGAGCGTATTGTTTCTCTATGGCAAGCAATTACAACTCC
>Ga0079224_100013602_pt1 | contig 11338 bp, 9 predicted proteins | sample Stecom2015_FD_80414 | JGI IMG/M metagenome (GOLD analysis project Ga0079224, IMG submission 80414) | Agricultural soil microbial communities from Utah to study Nitrogen management - Steer compost 2015 | ecosystem: Environmental > Terrestrial > Soil > Agricultural land | place: USA: Utah...
AGTTCCGCCGCGGCGGGTTACAACGGGATTCCGGCCCACCTGTGGATGGATGCGCACGGCTTGCGCGCGCTGGAGGAACTGCGCGTGACGCTCGGCCTGGATGCGCTGGTCATTGTGGGAAACACCTCCGGCTCCAGCGAAGGGGGGGTCGCCCTGAACGGCATCCATTTCTTCATGTACGGCGCCAACCCCGTCCCCAAGCCGTCGCAGAAGATCGCGCAAATCGCCTATGCCCCCCTGATGCCCGTCGCGACGGCGCGCTTCGAATTCGCGAAGGACGGATGGACGCCCCTGGCGTACACGAAGAAGGGTGCGATCACGCACGAGTTCTACCAGGGTTATGGCAAGGCCGTGGAAACCCTGGCCGACGTGGCGCTCGTGACGTTCGACAAGCAGTACGGAAAGTGAAAAAGCGGCGGTCGCGTCCCGCGACGTCGACCGCCTGCAAACCGGTGATGGATCGAAGATCGCGGCCGGAAGTCGGCCCGCCTTGAATGTTCTTTGATATCGTCACATGACATAATCACGTCATGGTGACAAAACACGAGCCGGAACGATTGTCCCCGGTGAAGCGTGGCTCATTCTCTTCACGCCGCTATCCACAACCAAGGAGTAACCATGCCCAGACATCATCTTTCATCCCTCGCGGCCCTGGCCGCGGCGACGCTCGTTCTCGCCGGCTGCGCCGGCAAAAAGAAGGCCCCGCCGCCGTACGACCCGGCCGCCGCCGCCGAGGCGCAAGCCGCCTCGTTCATCTCGGCGAACAAGGACGCGAAACTGATGGCGGACGTGAAGCGGCTCGCGATCACCTCCTGCAACGTCATGTTCGCGCAAACCTCCAGCGCCAGCGCCTCGACCGGCGGCGGCATCGGCTCGTCGAACGACAATCGCGTCGAGGCCAAGGTTTCGGTGTACTACTCCCTCGCGGGCCTCACCGAAAAAGACATGCAGAAAATGACGGACGCGATCTGCGCGAGCGCCGAGACCAAGCTCAAGAACGCGGGATACACCTTCGTTCCCAAGGCCGAGCTGGACAAGAACGAGGCCATCATCGAACTCCGCAAATCCGGCCGTCAGAGCCCGTTCGAATACAAGAACGCCTCGCGCGGCAGCCACAGCCGTTACCTCGTCTTCGCCCCCAGCGGGCAGACCGTGTTCGACGAACGCTACATCGGCTCCGTCGCCGGGCTCGGCCAGGCGTTCAAGGCGACCAAGGGCACGTCGGCGTGGCAGCACGAAGCGCGCGCCATGAACACCCTCGAAGCCGACGCCGTGAACCTGAACATCCTGGTCGACTTCGCCAAGCTCACCTCCAGCGGGCACGGCGCGGCCGCCGGCGGGTTGGCCAGCCGCAACAGCGCGGAGGTCGAAACCGAAGTGGGCCTCAGCGTCAACGGCGACCTGCGCATCAAGCCCGTCAAGGACATGAAGTGCTGGACGCGCTTCGGCAAGTTTGAATGCGGCCTGCCGACCAAAGTTCCGCAGTTCGTGACGGCTCGCCCCATCACCACCGGCGAAAAGTTCTACACGGAGGTGAAGGAGGTCACGTCGACGGGCGAGAAGGTCGGGTCCGCGCTGGTGACGGGGCTCGCCCTGCTGGCCGGCGGAAGCAAGCTCGACATCACCCGCTACAGCGTCGAAGTCGAGCCCAAGACCTTCGAAAAAGTGAGCCGCGTCAACATCGACGGGTTCGTGGAGATGGCGGCGGTCAGCGCGAACAAGGCGAAAGCCGGCAAGTGAGCGGGCGCCTCGCACGGACCTGAAGGTCCGTGCGAGGCGCGGCGGGCCGGGGATGTCGTCCCGACACCCCCGGCCCGCGCAGTGGGTTCTCTCGTCGAGCACAAAAAAAGCCCGGACCCTCCGGGCTTTTTTTGTGCTCGACTCACGAAGAGCAAGTCTTCGGCCCGGCACGAGGAGGGATTGTCCCACCCCGTTCTGCCGGCCACCGGCGGTCGCTCCGCCGATCCTTCTTATTCCCTACCGGATCACCGCCGTCTTCTGGTCGAACCGCGCCTTGTAATCCGTCACGGCGGAGTTGGCCGCGAGGGCGGCGTAGGTGGGGGTGGTCCGCACCTGCGCCTTCACGGTTTCGACCCGGTTCTTGGGGGCCGGGTGCGTGGACAACCAGGCCGGGCCCGGGTTCTTCACGCGTTCGAAATACTTGGCGATGCCCAGGGGGTTACGGCCCGTGGCGGCCGTATACTTTGTGCCGTACTTGTCGGCATCGGTTTCGTTGTCACGCGAGACGGACAGCGACGCCAGCGACCCGAAGGTTTGCGCCACCACCTTCTTGAGCTGGCCGGCGTCCTCGCCCACCAGCACCTGCAGCAGGATCGACAGACCCGCCTCCTTGGCCAGGGCGTCGCGATAGTGGTGACGCGTCACGTGGGCGATTTCGTGGCCGATCACGCCCACGAGTTCGGACTCGTCCTTCATCGACTTGATGATCCCCGTGTAGATGTACACGTACCCGCCGGGCACCGCGAAGGCGTTCTGCACGTCGGCGTCGATCAGGGTGAACTTGAACGGATAACCGGGCTTCTCGGATTTGGGCACGGCGGCGTAGACTTCGTTGGCGAGGCCCAGCACGTAATCCTGGAAGGCCTTGCGCTCGGGCGTGTTCGCGACGAACACGGGGTACTCCTTTTTGGCCGCGGGATCACTGCGCAGGTGCGCGTCGAACTCCGCGCCGAGGCGCGCCTCGTCGCTTTCGGAAACCAGCATGGGCCCCGCGAAACCGAAGAAGGCGCACTGGGTCAGGAGTCCCACGCTCAGGACGGGGATGAACACGAAACGGAGAAGTCGGGAAGCGTGCGTCATGACGGCCTTTCCGGGTTGAAACCGAACCGGATCAGGGGCGGTTCGGGGCGAACGAGTTTATAAAATATCGCAGAATGCAGACACAGAAGCAACGGGGCCCAGAACAGGGCCTCGAGCGCACCGGGCCAGCTGGAGAAGTACGCGAACGTACCCGGGTCCGGGCGGTTCAGGACCGGCATCCCGGGATGGGCCAGCAACAGGTGCACGGTCAGCTCCATCGTGGTGATCAACGCGTGAAGGTTCCAGAACAGCGCCGCCACCCGGAACCAGCGCGACGCCGGGCGATGCCACAGCCACAGGACCCCCGCGCCCACCGCGGCGAAAAACCCCGCGGAGGCCGTCGCCAGCGCGAAACCCGGCTCCAGTTGTCCCACCAGCGCCGATAAAACGTGCCGCAGGGCCATCACATGCACCAGCGACCACGCCAGCAGCGACCGCAACGGAATCGTGTCCAGGACGCGCGCGGCCCGGCCTCGCGCGAACAGGTCGGGCACCAGCAACAGAAACGGCACAACCCCCGCCACAAACCAGATCACCACCGAACGGGAAGGCTGCAGGACGGGCGGCAGCTCGGGTTGCGCGATCACAAACAACCCCAATCCCACGAACGCGGCGAGCACGGCCCCGGCGAAGCGTCCCAGCGCCGCCGGCACCAGCCACAGGCCCAGCGCGCTCGACGCGAACAGCCACCAGTCGCCCAGGTTGAACAGGCCCATGTTCCGGGCCTCAGGCCTTGAACAGGCCCTGGCTCAGGAGGATGAGCGAGCAGGCGTTTTCGGTGGCGATGCCGGCGCCGTTCAGGCGGGCCTCAAGGGAAGGGTTTTCGGCGCCGGGGTTGAACACCACCTTGCGCGGGGCCAGACGGAGGATCTGGTCTGCAAGGGGCGTGCTGCGGGCGGCGTTGAGGTACATCGTGAGGATGTCGGGGCCCGTCGCGACCGTTTCCAGGCCGCGATGGACGGGAATCCCGGCGATGGTCTCAATGACCGGGTGCACGAGGACCGGCGTAATGCCCCGCTGCAGCAGGCGGTTGAGCAGCATGTGGCTGGCCCGCTCCGGTTTGTGGGACGCGCCGAGGATGACGATGGTTTGCATGCCAGGAAAGCTAAAAAGCGAAAATGAAAGCAGGGTCACCCGGTGCGGCGGCGGGCGGGCGGCCTGTCCGCATGCCGGGTCGTCAGGGCGGCCCCCCGGTTTCCGCGGCCGCTCCGGCCGCTCCCGCCCGTGCGGCCGCCCGTGCGAAAGCCGAACACCGTCCCGCACAGGCCACCGAGGATGTGTGCGAATTGTGAGACCGCGTCATTCTCGAATGCCGCCGTTACCTCCCCCGCCAGATAAATGCCCACCACCAGCAAAAACGTCAGCGGGATCTCGCCGGACTTGTGGTTGGCGAACGAACCGAGCAGGATCATCATGAACACCACGCCGCTGGCCCCCATCAACCCGGTATTGAAAAACAGGGTGTTCAGCACCCCCGTCACCAGCGCCGTCGCCAGAATCATCACCAGCAACGACCGGCTGCCGTATTTCTCCTCGAGGATGGGACCGATCAGCAGGATCACCGCGAAGTTGGACGCAAGATGCGCCATGTCCTTGTGCCCCAGTACGTGCGACATCAGCCGGAACCACGACCAGAACGAGGCGTAATCGAAATCGGGAAGCGCCGCGAACGCGGCGGGAGCCAGCACGCCTCCCGACCAGGCATCGGCCAGGTGCACGAGAAAGGCCAGCAGGGCGAACGTCAGCACGACGGGCGCGTTATAGGTGGGAATCCAGCGGATGGACATTGCGCGGCACCGGGGGGTGGATGTGGGGGTGACGGTTGGGTGGTGGCGGAAGCCCGAAGGCCTCTTCGACAAGATAGACGCGTCACGGACATTCCGCGCTGCCTTTCCCGTCACGGGCGCGCGCTCCACGGCTTCCGCCACCACCCAACGGAGGGAAGGCCTCCGGGGGGGGCGGAAGGACGCGACGTGTGAGGGGAACGTGGGGGAGGTGCGAGGGGGCGGGCGCGCCCGGCGCGGGCACGCCCGGAACGCCCTAACGCTTCAGGCGCATCAGGTCGTACGTCAGCAGCCCGTGCGCGACCGCCACGTTCAGCGACTCAACCTTGCCCTGCATGGGAATGCGCACGGACAGGTCCGCCTGGTCGATCAGGTTCGCCCCCACGCCGCCGCCTTCGCTGCCGAACAGCAGGGCGACCTTGCGGCGCAGCTTGGCGTTCTCCAGGGTGACCTTGGCGTGCGGCGACGTGGCCACGATGGTGAACCCTTTGGAGCGCAGGAAGTGGATCTTCATGGCCAGGTCTTCACCCGTTTCCAGCGGCATGCGCAGCAGCGCGGCGGCGGAGGCGCGCACCACCTTGGGATTGTACGGATCGCACGTGCCCTTGCCGAGCACGACGGCCTCGACCCCCAGGGCCGCGGACGTGCGCAGGATCGCGCCGAGATTGCCCGGATCCTGAATGCCGTCGAGCAGCGTCACGGTATTGATGCTGGTCCACTCGGGACGCAGCGAGCCGAAGTTGGCGACCGCCACGATGCCTTGCGGGGTTTCCGTGCCGCACAGCGCCGACAGGTCGGACTCGGCGACCACGCGCGTCCGCACGCGCAGTTCATCCAGGCGCGCCTTCAGCGCGGCATCCTGAAAACCGTCCGCCACCAGGACGGTGTGGATGATTTCAGGCGAATGCTCCACCACGTCCGTGACGTTCTTGACGCCTTCGATGAGGAAACGGGATTCCTTCTGACGGCCCTTTTCCGTGAGGAGCGGGAGGAACTTCTTGACGTCGGGCGACAGTTCGGGCTGGAAGGCCGCGGCGGGACGCGTCACATCCCGGCTGCCGGGATAGCCGCCCCGGGAGAAGCCGGGGCCGCCACGGTCGGAACCGTAAGGTTTGCGGGGGCCGTCGAACTTGCGGAAGGGACGCTCGGCGCGATCACCGCGATCGCCCCGATCCGCGCCATAGGGCTTGCGGGGGCCGTCGAACTTGCGGAAGGGGCGATCGCCTCCCCCCCCGAATCCTCCTCCGAAAGAGCGGGACGGCCTCTCGCCGTCACGCGGGCGGAAGTCACCCGCGAACTTCTTGCGGGGCTCCCCTCCGGCTTCGGAAGGTTTGCGGGGGCCGCGGGGGGCCTCAGGGCGTGCCGCGCGCTCCTTGCTTTTGAAGCCCGGAGGCAGCTTGCCGGCCCGCTTGGGACCGGTCGCCGGACGGGGCAGGCCTTCGCCGTATTCGCGCGGCGACCGCGGAGATGAGGCTGATTCGTCGCCATCCGCCTTCTTGCGGGAACGGGACTTGAAGCCGGAAAGATCGAAGTCGTCCCCGGAGGAATGACTGTCGGACGGAGTACTCATGAGTGACCAACCGGGGAAATCTGGTTGAGGAGTTCGACGGCCTTCTTGTGAATGCCGGTTTCGTCCATGCCGAGGATGCGGTGCAACACCGGGACCTCGCCATGGGTGACGAAGTCATCGGGCAGGGAGACGTGGGCCAGCGGCATGGCGCGGCGGCCGAGGTCGCCCAGCAGCAGGGCGACCGTGGTCCCGAATCCGCCGTGCAGGACGTTGTCTTCGGCCGTGAGCACGGCGCGATGACGCGCGAACAAGGCTTCGTACACCTCACGGTTCAGCGGCTTGACGGTGCGGACGTCCACCACGGTGGGACGATGACCTTCGGCGCGGAGCTGCTGCGCGGCCTTCAGGGCGTACGCCAGCATGGGGCCGACGGCCAGGATCAGCACGTCATCGCCTTCCTCGACCACGCGGGGAATGCCGATGGGCACGGTCTCGAAGGGCAGGCGTTCGTCGGCGGCGTACGCGTTGCCGCGCGGGTAGCGGACGGCGATGGGGCCGTCGTTGTAGGCGAGCGCCGTGTGGAGCAGGTTGCGCAGTTCCTTTTCATCCGAAGGCGCGAGGATCACCATGCCCGGAATCATGCCGAGGTAGCTGAGGTCCATGGCCCCGTGGTGCGTCGGGCCGTCAAGCCCCACCAGTCCCGCACGGTCGAGGACGAAGGTGACGTTCAGGTTCTGCAGGGCCACGTCGTGGACGATCTGGTCGAACGCCCGCTGCAGGAAGGTGGAGTAGATGGCCACCACGGGCTTCAGGCCGTCGCAGGCCGCACCGGCCGCGAAGGTGACCGCGTATTCCTCGGCGATGCCGACGTCGTACACGCGCGACGGAAAGGCCTTCGCCATGATGTTCAGGCCGCACCCTTCGGGCATCGCCCCGGTGATGCCCACGATGCGCTTGTCGCTGGTCGCGAGCTCGGTGAGGGCCTCACCGAACACCTTGGTCAGGCTCGGCGTCGCGGCGGGGGCCGCCTTGAGCTTGCCCGATTCGATGTCGAACGGGTTGGAGGCGTGCCACTTGATGGAGTCCGCTTCGGACTTGTCCCATCCGTAGCCCTTGGTCGTGACCACGTGGATGAGGTTGGGTCCCGGCAGTTCCTTGACCGCTGCGAGGATCTCCAGCAGCGCCTCGATGTCGTGACCGTCCACGGGTCCGAAGTAGCGGATGCCGAGGTCCTCGAAGAAGCCGCCGGGCACGATCATGCGGCGGATGCCGCGGTCGGCGCGCGCCATCAGCTTCTGGATGTGCTTGCCTTGCGGCAACTTGCCCGCCAGGTCCCAGAGTTCGTCCTTCACCTTGTTGTAGGTGGGGTTCACGAGGATGCGGTTCAGGTACTTGGAAATCGCGCCCACGTTCTTCGAGATCGACATCTTGTTGTCGTTCAGGATGAACACGACCTTTTCGTCGATTTCGCCGGCGTTGTTGAGCGCCTCGTACGCCATGCCGCCGGTCATCGACCCGTCGCCGATGATGCCCACGACGTTGTAGTCCTTGCCCAGCTGGGTGCGGGCCGCCGCCATGCCCAGCGCCGCCGACAACGACGTGGTGGCGTGCCCCGCGCCGAACGCGTCATACGGGCTTTCGTCGCGCTTCAGGAATCCGGACAGGCCTCCGAACTGCTTGAGCGTATGGAATTCCTTGTAACGGCCGGTGACCAGCTTGTGCGGGTACGCCTGGTGGCCCGTGTCCCATACGATCTTGTCTTCGGGAGCGTTGTACACCACGTGCAGTGCCAGCGTCAGGTCCACGGTTCCGAGGCTGCTGGCGAGGTGGCCACCCTTGGCCGCCACCTGGCGGACGATGGTGTCGCGCATTTCGCCGGCCAGCGTTTTCAGCTGGTCGACGGAAAGTCCCTTGAGATCGGCAGGAGAATTGATGTTTTCAAGCATTCAGGAGCATTCCACGAAAAAGGGGCATTTCACAAGGACGGGTCAGTGGACCCGTGTGAAAATGTAACGGGCCATGGCTTCCAGGACCGTGGTATCGATCCGGGGGAAGCCGGGGGTCTCGTCGGATGCGAGCGTCTTCAGATCCGTCACGGCGAACTCGATGAGCTCGACGGCACGCCGCTTCGAAGCCTCCAGACCGATGAGCGAGGGATACGTCGCCTTGTGGTCTTCCAGGTCTTTCCCGGCGGTTTTTCCCAGCACTTCGCTGGTCTGCTCGAGGTCGAGGCAATCGTCCACGATCTGGAAGCTGAGCCCGATCTTGTAGCCGAACTCGCGCATGGCCTCCACCACGCGCGCCGGCGCATCCGCCATCTGCGCGCCGATCACGAGCGAGCCCGCGATCAGGGCGGCGGTTTTATGACGGTGGATGTAGTCCACGGTTTCCAGGTCGACGACCTTCCCCTCGCTGAGGATGTCGACCACCTGGCCGCCCAGCATCCCCTGCGAACCGAGGCTGCGCGCCAAAGTCAGAACGCATTCCGGCTTGCCGGTGTTGGCCACCAGTTCGAACGCCTGCACCAGCAGGGCGTCGCCGGCCAGGACGGCCATCGCTTCACCGAACACCTTGTGGTTGGTCGGGCGACCGCGACGCAGGTCGTCGTCATCCATGCACGGCAAGTCGTCATGGATCAAGGAAAACGTATGCACCATCTCCAGCGAACAGGCCGCCGGCAGGATGGCGTCGCCGGTCCCGCCGCACGCCTCATACGCCGCAAGGCACAAGGCCGGACGGAGGCGCTTGCCCCCGGCGAACATGGAGTAACGCTCCGCCTTGTGAAGCTCGGCGGGGACCGACGTTTCAGAGGGAAGCAGGGTTTCCAGAGCCGCGTTGACGCGCTCGGAAGCGTACCGGAGAAAGGTCTCTGCCGGCGAAACGGAATGCGGGGTCGTAGGTATCATGGATATGGGTGCGGAACGCCCGCAGTGGGCCAAAACTATTAAAAACGGGCGTCTTCATCCTGTTTTCCCGCATCCGCGCGCACATCGCGCCGCGCGAAGGCTGAAATCGAGCGGATTGGGCGATCCCTGTATGATCCGGGGGGAGCAGGGGGTGGGAAAGCGGAGCCTGCGGGGGCCTGTTCCGAAGCCCCGCAGGCTCCGCGGGGCGTCGGGGGCAGGCCCCCGGGTTCAGAAGACCTCTCCCCCGACGCGGCTGAAGAGCCCCGGGTCGTACCCCAGGCGTTGCGCCACGGGGATCACGGCAGCGGCGTACTTGGAGAAGCCGCGGCGCCGCAACTCGAAACGACGGATCAGGTCGAGCATCCAGGAGGGGACGTAGGCCGTATGGCACTTGAGCTCCAGGATCACGCTGGTTTCCGGGTCGAACAACGGTTCCACGTCCGAGGGCGTCATGTCCGCCTCCACCGGAACCGGATCGAAGCGGTCGCGCGCGGCATATTCGAGGCCGCGGTCGAAGGTGACGCGCGCGTAATCCTCGCAATGCGAGATGAAGGCCAGCCTCCGGTAACGCGTCTGCACCCAGGGCTGAACGTTGTAGGTGATCGCCTCCCGGCGGCACCGGGGCAGGTTGGGGTCTTCGCCGGGCCGCCCCGCTCCGAGGATGACGCCTTCCAGGTCCTGGCCCGCGAGATCCTCCCCGCGGATCAGCGCCCTCACCTTGCGGATCGCATCGCCGTTTTTGTGCTTGATCTCGAAGAAGTACGGCAGACCGGGTTGATCGCCGTAGGTGCGGACCCGCATGTTGAACCGCCGCGCGGCCCCACACTGTTTCGTGCGGAGGAAAATCAGGTCCGGAGAATCGAGGTACAGGCTGTTCACGCGATAGAATCCGTCCACGGAGCGCGCCGAATAGGCGTCCATGAAACAGTAGGGCCGAATGAAGTCCGTGATCGGCTCCACCCATTCCAGCGGAATGGTGTACTTCAACTCGTAACGCTCCAGCACCGCGGGAATGTCCACCTGTCGCCACGCCGCGGCCCCCGCGGCGTTTCCACCCCCTGCCCTTAAATCCTTCACGGGAGCAACGCCTCCCCCTGGGCCGACAAAAGGTTCCTGACGGGCCGACGCGACAGCGCGCCGGCAAGGTCCGCCGCGTCGATGTAGCGGCGCAGGATTTCGAAGCGGACTTCCTCGCGACGCAACGCATTCTCCCATTGCGCCTGCCGCAAGGTGAGGATCACCAGCGGATCGGCCGCGCCCAGCGCCGTGTAGCGCTCAAGGCGCGCGGGAATGTCCAGCTCGGCAACGCGCGCCTCCAGGGCGGCGTGACGCGCGGCCAGGGCACGGATGCGGCGGAGCTCCTCGCGCAGGTCGGCGGCGACCCGCACGGCATCGTGCTGCAACTCCGCCTGGCGATTGAGGGTTTCCGCACGACGCCTTACGACTTCGCCGCGGTCTCCACCGATCCACGGGAGCCGGAACCCCACCTCCACGAGATAGGCGCGATCGAGGTCGTAAGGCCGGCCGCGGTCGCGATCGTCCAGCTCGTTCAGCCGCCGTCCGTGGTCGTAACCGAATTCAACGAAGCGGAGGAAACGCCGGTTTTCCGCCAGCGCCAGGCGATAACGCGCATCCGTCGTGGCCGCATCGTCATGAGCGCCCCGCAGGTGCACATTGTCCGGATCCTGTGCGCCCACGACGGCTTCAAGCGCATCAAGTCTCCGAAGAACGGATTCCACGGACACGATGCCGATTGTATCAAACCCGCTGACCTCACGGCCTTCAGGAGCCTCAGCCCCGCCGTTCAGCGCCACCCGGGCGCGCTCCAGAGCCTGCGCTTCCAGCGCGCGCGCCTCCTCGGCCCGCTCGCGATGACGGGTCAGCGAGGCTTCCGCCCGCAGGATGTCGCCCAGATCAAACGCATCAGTCACACTCTGGCGCTCCAGCACACGGATGCGCTCGTTCTCGAGCTTCGCGAGCCCTTCGTAGAGCCGCGCCAGCGTGCTCCCTTCCATGGCATTGAGCACGATCCCGTACCGTGACTTGAGCGCCTCGTTCCGCAGCAATTCGAACGTTCCCCGATTGCGATCGGAGAGTCGTTTCAATAAATCACGGGACGCACCTTCTTCTCCGGGAGCCTTGGGCGAAACCTGAACCGTGTACCGCTGGCGTCTCACATCGAAGGCTTCGTTGCGGATCTGGAACTCCACATCCTGAATATACGGGATTCCGGTGAAACCATCCGCGCGCAGCTGGCGCTGGTGCGTCGCCAACGTTTCGTCCCGCTCGACGCTCTGAAGAAACTCCGTCACCGGGAT
>Ga0079224_100013603_pt1 | contig 11338 bp, 11 predicted proteins | sample Stecom2015_FD_80414 | JGI IMG/M metagenome (GOLD analysis project Ga0079224, IMG submission 80414) | Agricultural soil microbial communities from Utah to study Nitrogen management - Steer compost 2015 | ecosystem: Environmental > Terrestrial > Soil > Agricultural land | place: USA: Utah...
ATGATCGCTTCGAAATGATGACCGTCGCCGATCACCCGCACCAGATCGCAGGGCATGCCTTCTTCGATATACCGCTGCACATCCTCGGGACGAACCATAACTTCCTCACTTAATGTCGTAATTTGTAGCCACGTTTCAGGAGTGCTAGTGTAGTCGCTGTCAACAGGGCATTGAACAGCACGACCACCACGAAGCTCAGACGCGGATCGACGTCGGACACGCCAAAGAAACCATAGCGGAATCCGTCGATCATGTAGAAAAAGGGATTCAGGTGGGACAAATCCTGCCAAAACGGTGGCAACGAGTAGATCGAGTAGAAAACGCCGGACAGGAAGGTGAGCGGCAGGATGATGAAGTTCTGGAACGCCGCGAGCTGATCGAACTTGTCCGCCCAGATGCCAGCGATCACGCCCAGCGTGCCCAGGATGCCGGTGCCGGCAATCGCGAACAGGATCACCCACACGGGTGCTTCCATGCGCAAGGACACGAAGGGCAGCGCGACGAGCAGCACGCCCAGCCCCACCGCCAGGCCGCGGATCATCGCGGCAATCAGATAGCCGCCGTAGAACTCCAGATAGGACAGCGGCGGCAGCAGCACGAACACCACGTTGCCCGTCACCTTGGACTGGATAAGGCTCGACGAACTGTTGGCGAAGGCGTTCTGCAGCATCGACATCATCACCAGACCGGGCACGAGGAAGGAGGTGTAGCCGACGTTCTCGTACACCTCGACGTGATCCTCCAGCACATGGCCGAAGATCAGCAGATAGAGCATGGCCGTGAGGATCGGTGCGGCGATGGTCTGGAAGCCCACTTTCCAGAAGCGCAACAATTCCTTGTACAGCAGGGTGCTGAAGCCGCCGCGAATCTCGCTCTCCTGCTTCATGCCTGCCCCACGCCGCGTACCAGGTTCACGAAGGCTTCCTCGAGATCGGGCTGCGTCACTTCGACTTCGAGCAGGCGGCAACCGGCCGCGCGCAACGCGGCCAGCGTCGTCTCCACCTGCCCGTAATCGTCGAGCTTGAACAACTGACGGCCCACTTCATCCACGCTGGCCTTGCCTTCCAGCGCGGGCGGCAGCGCACCCTCGACGCGCACGCGCAAATAAATGGCCTGGAAGCGGCGGATGATGCTGGCCGGGGTATCGAGCGCAACGATCCTGCCCAACTTCAGCAGCGCAACGCGATTGCAGAGCGTCTCGGCCTCTTCCAGATAATGGGTGGTGAGCACGATGGTGTGACCGGCGCGATTCAACTGGCGGATGAACATCCACAGCCCCCGTCGCAACTCCACGTCCACACCCGCAGTCGGCTCGTCGAGCACGATCACCGGCGGGCGATGCACCAGCGCCTGCGCCACCAGCACGCGGCGCTTCATGCCGCCGGAGAGCGCGCGCATGTTGGCATCCGCCTTGTCGCTGAGATTGAGGTGATGCATGACTTCGTCGATCCAATCGTCGTTGCGCTTAAGCCCGTAGTAGCCGGACTGGATGCGCAGGGTTTCGCGCACGCTGAAGAAGGGATCGAACACCAGTTCCTGCGGCACCACGCCGAGCATGCGCCGCGCCGCCCGGTATTCGCGCACCACGTCATGCCCCATGACGCGCGCAGTTCCGGTGGTGGGGCGGACCAGCCCGGCGAGCACGCTGATCAACGTGGTCTTGCCGGCGCCGTTCGGGCCGAGCAGACCGAAGAACTCGCCCTGCCGGATGTGCAGATCGACGCCCCCGAGCGCCTGCAGCGACCGGTAGCGTTTGGTCAAACCATTGATATCGATTGCCGGGGTCATCGCGCTCCGCACTGCATTGGGGGCGCTAAACCGCGGCGGCGTCGAGGAAGAGTTCCGAGACGTTGTAGAGCCGTGCCAGATCGTTGAACTTGGGGGGCAGATTGGCGAAACGCAAGGTATGGTTGCGTGCCTGCGCTTCGCGGATACAGGCGAGTGCAAGCGCCACTGCCGCAGAATCCACGTCGCTTACCCCACTGAAGTCGACGGTCTCGGCGCCTTCGCGCACGTGCGCCAGCGCGCCGTCGAGCAGGCCTGCAACGGTGGTGCTGTTGATTTCGCCTTCCAGAATGAGGCGGTCGTCTTGGAGTACCGCCCTCATCCGTTGCTTTGGTTGGCCAGTTGCTGGTTCTTTTCCATCAGCGTCTTGAGCAGCCCGTCGATGCCCGAATTGCGCACCTCGGTGTTGAAGGTGTCGCGGTAGGTCGTCACGAGGCTCACGCCGCCGACCGCCACGTCGTACACCTTCCAGTTGTCGCTGGTCTTTTCCATTCGGTAATCGATGGTGACCGGCTGCGCGCCCGGCTGACGCACCAGCGAGCGTACCGTGACGTCCTTATCGCCCGGCTGCATGCGCAGCGGCGCGTAATCGATGGTCTGGTCGCGGTAGGAGGTCAACGCGGTGGAATAGGTACGCACCAGCAAGGTGCGGAACTGATCCACCAGCGAACGGCGCTGTTCCGGGGTAGCCTGCCGCCAGCTGACGCCCATCGCCAGGGCGGTCATGCGGGTGAAGTTGAAGTGATGCAGCACCTTTTCCTGCACCAGTTGGGCAGCCTTCCGCGGATCGCCCTTCTTGATGTCCTCGTCATTCTTGACGATTTCGATGACCTCGGCGGTCACCGACTTCACCAGTTCGTCGGGCGCCGTCTCCGCCTGCGCGGCAGGCAGCAGGCCGAAGGCAAGCAGAAGCATCAACGCAATACGCATAGTGTTCTCGCAGTGTCAGCGCGCCTTGGCGGGCGCGTCGGCAGAATCATCGCGACCCGGCGCAGCCGGCGCCGGACCGCCCGCATCGCCGCCCGGGGCGGCGGCAGGTTTGTCGAGGTCATAGTCGAGGTCGTAGTCTTCGTAGTCGTCGAAGGACTCGACCGGCGGGTTGCCATCGTACACCTGGCTCTGGCGCCGCTGCAGATAGGCGTTGCGCACAAAGCCGTAGCGATCGAGGGCCGCCTCCTCCATCACATTGGTCGCGTCGAGTAAGTTGGCCCGCGTCTGGACCGTGTCCGTGGCAGTCAGTGCGTTGCGTAATGCAACTTCGTCGCCTGCGTCGAGCAGCTTGGGACCGCGCCAGGGCAGATAGCCGTAGCTGTCGGGCACCCAGCCGGCGCCGTCGCGCACGCTGCTCGGACCGAGGAAGGGCACCACCAGATAAGGACCGGGCTCCAGTCCCCAGACACCGAGCGTCTGACCGAAGTCCTCGTCATGCTTTTCCATGCCGCCTTCGCTGGCCACATCGAAAATGCCGCACAGGCCGAAGGTCGTATTGACCACGAAGCGCATGAAGTCGGTCATGCCCTCTTCGACCTTGCCCTGCAGCAACTGGTTGAGGGCAATCCAGGGGTCACCCAGGTTGGAGAAGAAGTTGGTCACGCCGGTGCGGACAGGGCTAGGCATCACCGCCTTATAGCCTTGCGCCACCGGCTTGAGCACGGCCTTGTCCAGGGTGTCGTTGAACTCGAACATGGCGCGATTGAACGGCTCGAGCGGATCGCGCGGATCGGCATGAGTCGTCGCACAGCCGCTCAGCACCGCGAGCGCCAACGCGATAGCTGCGATGCGCGCGCCGGACTGCATAAGGGTGTTTTTCATCTTGTGTTCTTCGTTCGCCATGGCCGACCAGCAATCAACGTGCTGGCGCGTTCTGGTCGTCGCCGGCCGCCTTACTGTACAGGAACTGTCCGATCAGATTTTCCAGCACGATGGCCGACTGGGTGATGCGGATCGTGTCGCCGTCCCCGAGATCGGCGAGATCGCCGCCCGGCGTCAGGCCGACGTACTGTTCGCCCAGGAGACCCGAAGTCAGCACCTTCGCGGCCGTGTCCTTGGGGAAGGCGAAGCGCTTGTCCAGATTCATCGTCACCACCGCCTCGAAGGTCTGGTTGTCGAAATTGATGTCGGTCACCCGCCCGACCAGCACGCCGGCGCTCCGCACGGGCGCACGGGGCTTCAGACCGCCGATGTTTTCGAAGCGCGCCTGCACGCTGTAACCGGCGCCGCCGTTGAACGCATCGCTGCTGCTCGCCACCTGAAGCGCCAGGAAGAACAGCGCCGCGATGCCTATCAGTACGAATGCGCCGACCCACACGTCTATTGCCTTACGGCTCATCATTTCTTCTTACCCCCGGAACATGAACGCGGTCAGGATGAAATCCAGCATCAGGATCGCCAGCGCCGAGATCACCACCGTTCGAGTCGTCGCACGCGACACGCCTTCGGCGGTCGGCATGGCATCGTAGCCTTCGAACACTGCGATCCACGAAACCGCGATGCCGAAGACGAAAGATTTGATGAGGCCGTTCACCACGTCGCTGCGCCAGTCCACGGCGGCCTGCATCTGCGACCAGAACGAGCCGAAATCCACGCCGATCAGCACCACCGCGATCAGATAGCCGCCCAGCACGCCGATCGCCGAGAAGATCGCCGCCAGGAAGGGCATGGAGACCACGCCGCCCCAGAATCGCGGCCCGACCACGCGGGCGATAGGGTCGACCGCCATCATTTCCATGGCGGCCAGTTGCTCGGTCGCCTTCATCAGGCCGATTTCGGCCGTGATGGCCGATCCGGCGCGGCTGGCGAAGAGCAGCGCAGCGATCACCGGACCGAGTTCGCGCACCAGCGACAGCGCCACCATGGTACCGACCGCTTCGGCAGCGCCGAAGCGCACCAGCGTATCGTAGCCCTGCAGCGCAAGGACCATTCCGACGAACAGCGCGGAAACGGACACGATAATCAGCGATAGGACGCCGGCGAAATAAATCTCGCGGATAGTCAGGTGCAGGCGCATCAGGCTGGTGCCCGACGTCCTGAGCATCACCCACAGGAAGCGCGCGGCGAACCCCAGGCGCGCGATGCGGTGATTGACGTATGCGCCGAGGCGCTCGACGAAATTCAGCAGGGCGTTCATACCTGACCGAGCAGTTCCTCGCGATAGGGTTGCTGCGCGGGGTAGTGGAAGGGGACCGGGCCGTCGGTATGCGCCTGCACGAACTGCTCCACAAAGGGTATATCCGAGCGGCGCACCTCGTCCGGCGTGCCGTCCGCGACGATGCGCCCTTCCGAAACGAAGTAGATGTGATCCACGATCTGCAGCGATTCCTGCACGTCGTGGGTGACGATGACCGACGCCGCGCCCAGCGCGGTATTCAGGTCGCGGATGAGCTTGCCGGTAATCGCGAGCGAAATCGGGTCCAGTCCGGCGAAGGGCTCGTCATAAAGAATCAGTTGCGGATCGAGCGCGATGGCCCGCGCCAGCGCCACGCGCCGCGCCATCCCGCCGGACAGTTGCTGGGGGCGCAGATGCGCCGCGCCGCGCAATCCAACCGTTTCGAGCTTCATTAGCACCAGATCGCGCACCAGCCGCTCCGGCAGATCGGTGCGCTCGCGGATGGGGAAGGCCACGTTGTCGAACACGCTCAGGTCGGTGAACAGCGCGCCGAACTGGAACAGCATGCCCATGTCGCGCCGCATTTCATACAGATCCCGCGTACGCATGCGGTTGAGCGTCTGGCCGAAGGCGCGCACTTCGCCTTTGGACGCCCGCAAGGCGCCGCCCATCAGCCGCAGCACGGTCGTCTTGCCGGAACCGCTCGCGCCCATGATGGCCACGACCTGCCCCTTGTGCACCGATAGCGACATGCCGTTCAGGACGGCGCGCGGGCCGTACGAGAACGAAACGTCGTCGAACTCTACGATCGGAGGCAATTCCATGCGGGACGGTGTGAAAAACGTCGCATTGTAATCGAAGGGCCCAACCCGCTCTACTCGGCCGGGCGGTCTAGCGGTTTTTAGCACGCCGGCATCCCGCCCCCGCTGACCGAAGTCAAGCGCAACACCGTGCGCCGAATGGTCTTGCGCCGTCATGTGCCGTATTACGCAGGCTATGCCGCCGTGCTATGCGACCATTGCCTTCTCCTAGAAGATCGCCTCGCCGCAAGCCGTCGAGGCGCCCGCACATGACCAACAACACAAAACCGGGACTTCTCATTGTTGACGATGATCCGCTCATCGCGGATACGCTCGCCTTCGCGCTGGGCAAGGATTTCGAAGTCATCCTGAGCGATTCGCGCGTGCACGCCATCAGTCTGCTGCGTCAGATGGACGAGCCGCCGCATCTGGCCCTGGTGGACCTGGGCCTGCCGCCCACCCCGCACCGGCCGGACGAAGGCTTCCAGCTCATTGCCGATCTGCTCGCGCATTCGCCGAGCATCAAGATTCTGGTGCTTTCCGGACAGAACGACGCGGCCAACGCCCGTCATGCCCGCACGCTCGGCGCGGCGGAGTTCGTGGCCAAGCCTTGCGATCCGGAAGTTTTGAAGAAGACGCTGCTGCACGCGCTCGAGTTCCGCAGCGCGGAGGTGTCGAGCAGCGCCGCGGTCGAAGCGGGCATGCTCATCGGCCGCAGCGCGGCCATGCAGAAGCTGCGCAGCCAGATCAGCCAATACGCCGATTCGCCCTTCCCCGCGTTGATCGAAGGCGAATCCGGGAGCGGCAAGGAGATGGTGGCCAATGCGCTGCATCGCCTGTCCAGCCGCAAGGACAAACCCTGCCTCGCGCTCAACTGCGCGGCCATCGCGCCGACGCTGGTCGAGCCCACGTTGTTCGGTTATGTAAAGGGCGCCTTCACCGGCGCGCAGACGAACAAATCCGGCTATTTCGAGGACGCCGCCGACGGCACACTGTTCCTCGACGAAATCGGCGAACTGCCGATGGAACTGCAGGCCAAGCTGCTGCGCGTCCTGGAGAACGGCGAATACCAGCGCGTCGGCGAAACGCAGCGACGCTACAGCCGCGCGCGCGTGATCGCCGCGACCAACCGCGATCTGCGCCAGGAGATCAGGAAGGGCAATTTCCGCGCGGATCTTTATCACCGCCTGTCCGTGTTCACCATCGGCGTGCCGCCGCTGCGCGAAATGGACGACGACAAGCTGATGCTGCTCGAACACTTCAGCGCCTTCTACGCCGAGCGCGCGCAACTGCCCGCGTTCATGCTCGACGAGAGCGCGATGAAGCTCTGGCGGCACTATCACTTCCCGGGCAATGTGCGCGAACTGCGCAACATCGTCATTCGCCTCACGACCAAGTACGCCGGACAGCGGCTGTCCGCGGTCGAACTGGAGGCGGAACTGGACGTCAGCACGCCCGACGACTACGGCGCACCGGAACTGTCGTTGCCGAACGATCCGGCAGTCATCGTGGAACCGGCGCAACGCCATCTGCAGCGGGAACGCGGCTTCAGCCTGGACAGCATGCTCAAGTCCTGGGAACAGGGCTACATCGAAGCGGCCATGAAACTCACGCGCGGCAATGTGAGCCAGGCGGCGAAGATGCTCGGCATCAACCGCACCACGCTCTACAGCCGTATGGAGTCGCTGCAGAAGCAGAGCTGAGCGGCTGCCGCAGCGGCAAAACACTTCAATAGTGACGGGCGGCTTTCGTCCGTCACTTCATCGACCGGCGGCAAGCTGCTAGGCTAGCGCGACCTCAAAACGAGCGCTTTCATGTACCTTGCGCATTTCGGGCTCGACGAGCCGCCTTTTCGCATCACGCCGCATACCGAGTTCTTCTTCGATGGGGCGAAGCGCGGCGCTACGCTCGAAGGCCTGATCTACGCCATCACGCACGACGAAGGCATCGTCAAAGTGACTGGCGAGGTCGGCAGCGGCAAGACCATGCTCTGCCGGGTGCTGATCGAACGCATGCCGGAAACGGTGGAGGTGCTTTACCTCGCCAATCCTTCGGTCTCGCGCGACGAAATCCTGGAAGTCCTGGCAGCGGATCTGCAGGCGGAGTCGCCCAGCGATCGCACCACCATCCGCATGCGTGCGTTGCAGGACCGGCTGATCGAACTCTATGGGCAGGGCCGGCGCGTCGTGGTGCTGATCGACGAAGCGCACGCCATGCCGCTGGAGACGCTGGAGGAAATCCGGCTGCTGTCCAATCTGGAATCCAACCGCCACAAGCTGCTGCAGATCGTGCTGTTCGGTCAGCCCGAACTGGACGAGCAACTCGCTCTACCCAACATGCGCCAGTTGCGCGAACGGATCACCCACAGCTTCCGCCTGGAGCCGCTGGTGCGGCCGGACATCGAGAAATACATCGATTTCCGCATGCGCGCGGCCGGCTATCGCGGCCCCAATGTCTTTACGCCCCCGGCGCTGCGCGCCATCGCGCAAGTCTCGCAGGGTCTTACGCGCCGCATCAATATCCTGGCCGACAAGGCATTGCTGGCCGCCTTCGCCGAAGGCACGCACGAAGTGACGGCCCGGCATGCCCGGGCTGCGATCCGCGACGCACAATACAAAACGGCATCGCGCCACCTCAAGCCGATCGCCATCGTCGTGGCGACCCTGCTCCTCGGCATCGCCATCGGGCTGGGTGTCCGGCTCCTCACTCCGGCCGACCCGCCCGTTCCAGCTGCGGCTCAACCCGTAGCGCCCGAGGTGCCGGTTTCCTCACTGCAACCAGCTAGCACCGATACCGCGACAGCCGACTCGCCCGTCGCCCTCGGCCCGCTCGCCCGGGCCCGCCACGACGCGACGCTGGAATGGCTGGCGCGCACCCCGGACGACGCCTTCACCATCCAGTTATTGAGCGCGGCCAGCGGCCAACGCGTGGAAAGCTTTCTCGCCGCGGCGAACAAGCTGGTCGATCCCGAACAGTTGCACGTCTATGGGGTAAAGCAAGGGGGCAAGCAGTTGTACGCGGTCTCCTACGGCCACTACCCGTCGGTGAGCGCCACCCTTGCCGCGATCGAAGCGCTCCCGCCCGACCTGCAGGCCGACACCCCTTATCAGCGCAGCGTGGGGATCATGCGTCGCCAAAACGCGCAATAAGTCGCGATTCCGACAGGCACCACCGCACATCCGCATTTGGTTCGTAAAACAATTTCTTAGGGCCGATTGCTATACTCGTCGCAAACAATAACGAGAAAGCGGACGTCCGGTTCGCACGCAAGGTTCTGTTCGGGGACGCAATGCTAAGACCTCTGATTGTCTGTGGGCTGGTCGTGGCGCTCGGAGGGTGCTTTCAGCCGATGAAAGCTTCCGACGGGCATTTGGATCGCACCGCGGCGCCGCCGCCTGCGGCCAGCATCCCCGCGCCCGTACAAACCCTGCCCGCGCTGCCGCTGCCCAAACCGAAGCCGCCGCTGGAAACCTTCAGCGTCACCGTGCACAACGTCCCGGCGCAGGATCTGCTGTTCGCGCTCGCACGCGATGCCAAGCTCAATGTGGACATCCATCCCGGCATCACGGGTGCGGTCACGCTCAATGCTCTTGACCAGACCCTGCCGCAACTGCTCGAACGCATCTCGAAGCAGATCGACATGCGTTACGAACTGGATGGGCCGAACCTCGTCGTCATGCCGGATACGCCTTTTCTGCGTATCTACAAGATCGACTACGTGAACATGCAGCGCGAAGCGCGCGGCACGGTCAGCATATCGGGCAACATTCTCTCAACGAGCGCTTCCGGGACGGGCGGCACCTCCGCAGGCAGCAGCACCTCCAACACCAACGCCTCCACACTGGAAGTGGAGAACACTACGGTGAATCATTTCTGGGACACGCTGGAAAAAAATGTCCAGGCGATCCTGCGCGAGACGGACAAGATTCTCCCCGCGCCGCTGGCGACCGCCGCCCCGGCAAGCGGATCAAACCAGACGCTTTCGGATGCGCCCTCGTCGCCTGCGCCCGCCGTCACCTTCCGCGAAGCTGCGTCGGTCATCGCCAATCGCGAAACCGGCCTGATGACCGTGCGTGCCACCAGCCGCCAGCACGAAAAAATTCAGGAATTCCTGGATCAGGTTCTGACGAACGCAAAGCGGCAGGTCATGATCGAGGCGACCATCGTCGAAGTACGCCTCAGCCAGAACTACCAGCAGGGCATTGACTGGGAGGTGCTGCGCAATTCCGCCGGTTTTTCCGGGTCAATTACGAGCGGCGTGCCCCCGCTCGGCAGCGACCCGTCGCCCGTAGGGCAAATTTTTACCGCCAACTATACGTCCAGGAATTTCACCGCAACGATCAACTTACTTGATCAATTTGGCACATTGCGCGTGCTGTCCAGCCCGCGCGTCAGCGTGCTCAACAATCAAACCGCCGTACTGAAGGTTGTGGAAAATCTGGTGTACTTCACCGTGGAAGCCACAACCAGCCAATCGCAAACCACCTCCCTCACTACGGTGAACACGACACCGCACAGCGTATCGGTCGGTTTCATCATGAATGTCACGCCGCAGATCGATGGCAACGGCAACGTACTACTTAACGTCAAACCGACCATTTCCCGTGTGAGTGATCGTATTCGAGACCCGAATCCCACACTGCGAAACCCGTGCGGCGACGTTACGACTTGCGATATCGAGCCGATTGAAAGCACGATCCCGGTCATTCAACAGCGTGAGCTCGAATCGGTCATGCGCGTCCGCAGCGGCGAGATCGCCATCATGGGCGGCCTGATCGAGGATTCCGTGGACATGGTCGACAATACGGTTCCGGGCATCAATCGAATTCCGGTGCTCGGAGATATTTTCGCGGGTAAAAACCAAGCCAACACCAAAACCGAACTGGTCATTTTCATCCGGCCCGTGGTGATCGATGACCCCAGCATCGACGGTGACTATCGCGGCTACCGTACGTTGCTCCCCGGCGAAGATTTCTTGAGTCAGCCGCATCCGGCCCGAGGCCGGACCGCTCTGGGTGACGGAAGAATGCAATGAGCCTGCTGCTCGATGCTCTCAAGCGTGCCGAGGAAGCGAAGAAGGCGCAACGCGAAGCGGAAGCACAGTCCGCCGCGGAGAGCGGCGAGTCGTTGACCCTCGCCCCGCTTGAGGAGGAAGCATCTGCGGCCGCGCAATCCGAGCCGCAGGCAGAAGCGCCGCTCCTGACCCGCAACGATCTGCCGAACATTAGCCAAGCGCTGGAGATCTTGCCGGAAGACCTGGCGCCGCCGCGTACAGCCGGTACGCCAAAACGTGCGCAAGCGAAGTCGACACCCGCTCGAAGCGCCGAGGACGAGGAAGCATTCCGAAACACGGCACGCCAACTGTTCGAAGCCAAGGCGCCCGAGTACAACCCGCGCAAGCCGTTCTACATCACGCTGGGTGCGTTGGGCGTGTTTGCGATCGGCATCGTGATCTACTTCTGGTACCAGTTGCAGCCCGCAAGCACGCCGGCACGCATGGCGTCGACGCCTTCGGTCGCCGCAGCGGTCGAGGCGCCGCGCGAAATTGCGCGAACGGCACCGACGCAAGCGCTTTCCTCCGTGCCCATCGTCGAACCCTCACGTAGCACGGGGGCCGACGCACCGCACACGCCTACCGATACGGCGA
>Ga0079224_100013604_pt1 | contig 11337 bp, 9 predicted proteins | sample Stecom2015_FD_80414 | JGI IMG/M metagenome (GOLD analysis project Ga0079224, IMG submission 80414) | Agricultural soil microbial communities from Utah to study Nitrogen management - Steer compost 2015 | ecosystem: Environmental > Terrestrial > Soil > Agricultural land | place: USA: Utah...
CTGAACCCCAATTGGGAAGCCCTGATGGCGGTAACATAGCCCCCGGGACCACTGCCCAGAACAATTATATCAAACTTGCTCATTCGATTGTAATTTTAGAAGTTGGATTTGAAGTCGACCCAATGGCGGACCGCTGCAAAAGTACGGAAAACCATCCCCATTTCCCAAGTTGAGAAAGTCTAAAATTGCCAAAGTTTGTGAAATCAAAGCCTGGGGTCGTCTCCCGGTTTCCTCCCGGCCACGCCCAAAAATTCAAATCCCAAAAAAGGCGGAATCAGTTCCCCGGATCGAAGCCCAGGCTCACCGAATTGATGCAGTACCGCTGCCCTGTGGTCTCTTTGGGGCCATCGTTGAAGACATGGCCCAAGTGGCTGCCACAATTGGCACAGAGGGTCTCGGTGCGCAGCATTCCGTGGGAGGTGTCCCGGACATATTCAATGGCCCCTTCCACGGCCTGATCGAAGGACGGCCAGCCGCAATTGCTCTCGAACTTGTGCCCACTCTCAAAGAGCAGGGCGTTGCAGGCCTTGCAGTGGTAATTCCCCTTTTCGAAATGAAGGTTGTATTCTCCGGTATGTGGCCGTTCCGTGCCCTTTTGTCTCAGTACGAAATACTCCTGGGGAGAAAGTTCCTCCTGCCATTCTTTTTCGGTTTTCTGCATTGCGTAATCCTTTTTTGATTCTTTTTTTGTTTCTTTTTCCTTTTCCTGTGAGTTGCCCTTGCATCCGGTCAGGACGAGCAAGACGAGCAATAGCAATTTGGTTCCCATTTTTATAGCTGTTTTATATTTGACGCACCGGGCAGGGTTTCCTTTCATTTCCTAAAGGTACAAAAATCAAAAAGTCCCATTGGATTTCAATGAGACTTTATATAGGGTGGGTCGGCTGTGCCTTATTGGTCCAAGTCGATTTTCAGGACTTGTCCCTCCTCGATTCCAAGGGCGGACATTACATTGTCGATATTGGCCAGGTCCATCTTGGAGGCCTCCGCGAACTCACTGGGAACAAAGACGATCCTGAAGATTTGGTTGTCGGTGAAATCCGTACTCAGGGTGGATAGGTCAAAATTCCCATCGATGAACAGTTCGACATCCACAAAGGTGTGTTCAAATACATACTGTATGGTGCCTTCGAGCACGAACAGGCTCTGGGGAATCGGGCTCCAAAGGTCTGCGGTACTGCCGTCGGCTAGACCCACACTGCCCGTATACCTATAGACAAGGACGGCATCGGATTCAAATACCTCAAAATCCGTCACATCACTAAAATTGATCAGCGCGCTGAAGAGGTTGGAATCTGGAAACCAATCAAAATTGACGTTCTCCACCTCGACCACCTGTCCCTGGATTCCATCCTGTCCGTCCAGTCCATCGAGGCCATCAAAGCCGGGAGGGCCCTGTTCCCCTTCACAGGAAACCAGAAAAAGTATAGTAATGGCCCCTAAAATTGTATTGATCTTGTTCATGATATTGGATTTTGGATTTTTACTTGTTTTAGATGCGTTCCCGATTAAAAATCAAAAAGCGTTCCATTATTGCAAAGTACCGGAATTCTTTAACATATTGGGGGCACTTAGGGTATTCTTTGGCAAAGATGTGTAATATTGTATATACTAAACCAACTTTCTATGGCCAAGGTAGTCCCGCATAGCTTTTTCACCGAATTCGACATCGACCTCTTCAAGGCGGGCAAACATTTTCGGCTCTATGAAAAATTGGGATCGCATCTGTGTGAACACCAAGGGGAGAAGGGTTGTTATTTTGCGGTTTGGGCCCCTTCCGCCCAGTCCGTATCGGTCGTAGGGGACTTCAACCACTGGAGTGCCGGAGAACACGTACTTTTTGTTCGATGGGACGGCAGTGGAATCTGGGAAGGGTTCATACCGGGACTGGACCGGGGCACCAAGTACAAATACAAGATCCATTCCCACAACAATGATTTGTGGACCGAGAAGGCCGATCCCTTTGCCCGATATTGCGAACAGCCCCCAAAGACCGCTTCCCTGGTCTGGGATGCCGCCCACAAATGGAAGGATGAAAAATGGATGGGGGAGCGGGAGGCCCACAATGGACTGGACCGGCCCTATTCGGTCTACGAGGTGCATTTGGGTTCCTGGAAGAAAAGAAACGGCTGGGAATCCCTTTCCTACCTGGAAATGGCCGATCAACTTGTGGACTATGTGGCCGATATGGGCTTTACCCATGTGGAGCTCATGCCGGTGATGGAATATCCCTACGACCCTTCCTGGGGCTACCAGATTACGGGATATTTTGCCCCGAGTTCCCGTTTTGGCGAGCCCGAGGATTTCAAGATGCTGGTGGACCGCTTCCATCAAAGGGGAATCGGGGTGATCCTGGATTGGGTGCCCTCCCATTTTCCGGAGGATGCCCATGGTCTGGGCCTGTTCGACGGCACCCATCTCTATGAACATCCGGATTGGAGAAGGGGCTACCATCCCGATTGGAAGAGCCTGATCTTCAACTACGGAAGAAACGAGGTGCGTGCCTTCTTGATCAGCAATGCGGTCTACTGGCTGGACCAGTTCCATGTGGACGGCCTCAGGGTGGATGCCGTGGCCTCCATGCTCTACCTGGATTACTCCAGGGAAGAAGGGGAGTGGGAACCCAATATGTACGGCAACAACGAAAACCTGGAGGCCATGTCCTTTCTTCGGGAGATGAACCAAGAGGTCTATGCCAGTTTCAAGGGGGTACAGACCATTGCGGAGGAATCCACGGCCTTCGGGGGGGTCACCAAACCGGTCCATTACGGGGGGTTGGGCTTTGGAATGAAATGGATGATGGGCTGGATGCACGATACCCTGGACTTTTTCAAGAAGGATCCCATCCACCGTTCCCACCACCTGCACGAAATCACCTTCAGCATGACCTATGCCTTTACGGAGAATTTCATGCTCCCCTTTTCCCACGATGAGGTGGTGCACGGGAAGAACTCCCTGCTCTACCGCATGCCGGGGGACGAGTGGCAGCGATTTGCCAATTTGAGGTTGATGTTCGGCTATATGTTCACCCATCCCGGCGGGAAGCTGTTGTTCATGGGAGGGGAATTTGGACAGAGTTCCGAGTGGAACTTCGAAACCGGCCTGGATTGGCAGCTCACCCAATACGATTTCCACAGGGGAATCCAGGAAGTTATCAAGGATCTCAATTCCCTGTACAGGGCCCGGCCCGCCCTACATGAAAAACAGTTCGGCCCCGATGGTTTCCAATGGATCGAATACAACGATCGGGAGAACACGGTGATCAGTTATATCCGAAGGGGACACAATCCCAAGGAGGACCTTATCGTGGTGTGCAACCTTACCCCGGTGCCCCGGGAAGGCTATAGATTGGGGGTCCCCAAGGCGACCACACTCCAATTGCTCTTCAACGGCGACGACCCCAAATATTCGGGAAGTGGCCTGGGGGATAAGGAGCTAAAGCCCTCCGATGTTCCGTGGAACGGCCACGATCGATCGGTGGTGTTGACCCTGCCCCCTTTGGCGGTGGTCGTTTACGGATAGGGCCCCAGGGGGTTCCCAATGGGGGATAATGTTCAAAACATCGTTTTCATTATTCAAGGCAATGTCTTTCTTTTGTGGCTTTCAATACTGCGGAAATGATCACCAATACGGAAATAGAAAAGAGAGGGAATCAGTTTCCCGACAAAATAGTCGATTTCAAAAGGGAAAACGACAAAATATACTTCACCACCAACAATGGGGTGATTCTTGAGATCACCATTTTAAGGGACAGTATGCTGCGTCTGAGATACGCCACCGAATATGTCTTTGAACCGGATTTTTCCTATGCCATCAGCTCGGATGTGAGCCTGGGCTATAATGAACTGTCCGTGGCCGATCAGTCCCAAGAATACATCATCACCACCAACAAGATCAAGGTGCATGTCAACAAGGGGGACCTCAAGGTGGAGATCACCGATCTGGAAGGGCAGGTCCTGCTGGGGGACGAACTCGGGTTCCACTGGGAGGAAAACTTTGAATTTGGGGGCAATGTGGTCAAGATGAGTAAAATAAGCCATTCCGGGGAGAGTTATTACGGGATGGGGGACAAGGCTTCGCACACCAACCTCAAAGGAAAAAGGGTGAACAACTGGGTCACCGACACCTATGCCTATGGGAAGGACCAGGAACCCCTGTACAAGGCCATTCCCTTTTATATCGGGCTTAAGGACGGCATTTCCTATGGGGTCTTCTTCGACAATTCCTTCAGCAGCTATTTTGACTTTGCAAGCGAACGGAGGAACGTGACCAGTTTCTGGGCCGATGGGGGTGAAATGAACTATTACTTTTTCTACGGCCCGAAGATGGCCCAGGTGGTGGAGGCCTATACGGACCTGACCGGGGTCCCGGAACTTCCTCCCCTTTGGGCGCTGGGCTTCCACCAGTCCAAATGGAGCTACTATCCCGAAAGGCAGGTAAAAAAGATCGCCTCCACCTTCAGAAAGCTCAGAATCCCCTGTGATGCCATCTACCTGGACATCGATTATATGGACGGGTTCCGCTGCTTTACCTGGAACAAAAAACACTTTCCCGATCCCAAACGGATGGTGGAGGAACTGGAATCGGACGGCTTTAAGGTGGTCACCATGATCGATCCGGGCATAAAGATCGATCGGGACTATTGGGTCTACCGGCAGGCCATGGAACACGGCTATTTCTGCCGGAGGGCGGACGGACCGCATTTCAAGGGGAGGGTCTGGCCGGGGGACTGTAAATTTCCGGATTTCACCAACCCCAAGGTACGGGAATGGTGGGCGGGCCTCTATAAGGAAATGATCGCGGATATGGGGGTACGGGGAGTCTGGAACGACATGAACGAGCCGGCGATCATGGAGGTACCCTCCAAAACGGCAAACCTGGATGTCCGCCATGATTTTGACGGCCATCCCTGCAGCCATAGGAAGGCCCATAATGTGTATGGAATGCAAATGGTCCGCGCGACCTATGAAGGAATCAAGAAATTCACCTTCCCTCTAAGGCCCTTCGTGCTGACCCGGGCCGCCTATTCCGGGACCCAGCGGTACAGTGCCACCTGGACGGGGGACAATGTGGCCACCTGGGAACACCTTTGGCTGGCCAATGTGCAGATGCAACGAATGTGCATCAGCGGATATTCCTTCGTGGGTTCGGACATCGGCGGCTTCGCGGAACAGCCCAACGGGGAACTTTTTGCACGTTGGATCCAATTGGCCATTTTCCACCCCTTTTGCAGGGTGCATTCCAGCGGGGACCACGGAGATCAGGAACCCTGGTCCTTTGGGGAGGAGATCACCGGTATCGTCAGAAAGTTCATAGAGCTGCGCTATCAATTGCTGCCCTATCTCTATACCATGTTCCACAAATACGTCAAAAGTGGGGTGCCCATGTTGCAATCCCTGGTATTCTATGACCAGGAGGACAGCCAGACCCATTTCAGGACGGATGAGTTCCTCTTTGGGGAGCAACTGCTGGTCTGCCCGATACAGGAACCCAATGCCCAGGGAAGGAGAATGTACTTTCCCAGGGGAAACTGGTACAATTATTGGAACGATGAAAAACTGGAAGGGGGCGTGGAGCGTTGGGTCCCCGCCGATATCGACAGCATTCCCCTGTACGTCCGGGAAGGGGCGATGATTCCCAAGTACCCGGTACAGCAGTACGTGGGGGAAAAGGAGATCGGGGAACTGTACCTCGACGTGTACTATAAAGAGGGCACGGAGATTTCCCTGGTCTACGAAGACCAGCAGGACGGCTACGATTACAAGAAAGGCCGGTACAGCCTCAGGAGGTTCCGTCTCAAGGGCAAGGACAACGCCCTTATAATCCAGCAGTTCAAGGATGGGAACTACATAACCCCCTACGACAGGTTCATTCTGAAACTCCACGGCCTTCCCTTTACCGTGGCCGCGGTTCACCTGGACAATGAGCCGGTGGATCCCCAGACCGTCAAATTGAACGGGGACAACACCATAGAGGTGGGCAAGGATTTTACCGAACTTCATTTGATCGGAACATAATTTTTTGTAATTTACCTAGTACTAAACACGAAATACACTATGAAACGGCTTATTTTAACCCTATCGGTCTTCTTGGCTGTGGTGTCCTGTAAGACCAACCCTTTCACAGGGAAAAGCACTTTGAACTTCTATCCCAACAGCCAGGTCTTTCCCATGGCCTTTGCCCAGTACGACCAATTTTTGGGCGAGAACAAGGTGATCACCGGCACCTCCCAGGCCCAGATGATCACCAAGGTGGGACAGCGGATTTCCTCAGCAGCCGAGCGATGGCTGGACGCCAATGGCTATCCCGGCTATTTAAAGGACTATCAATGGGAATACAAATTGGTGGACGATAAGACCGTGAATGCCTGGTGCATGCCGGGGGGCAAGATCGTGTTCTATACCGGAATCCTTCCGATCACCCAAAACGAGACCGGCATTGCCGTGGTCATGGGCCATGAGGTGGCCCATGCCCTGGCCGATCACGGGGCCCAGCGCATGAGCGCCAGTACCTTGCAACAGATCGGTGCCGTGGCGGGAAATGTGGCCATACAGGACCCCGAGACCCGGAATATGTTCAATCAGGCCTATGGCCTGGGATCCCAATTGGGAATCATGTTGCCCTTCAGTCGTGGCCACGAGACCGAAGCCGACAGGATCGGGCTTCAGATCATGGCCATAGCCGGGTACAACCCGGAGGAAGCGGCCAAACTATGGCAACGCATGCAGGCCAATTCAGGAGGCGGGGCCCCACCGGAATTTTTGAGCACCCACCCCTCCAACCAGACCCGGATCAACAATTTGACCGCCTGGGCACCGGCCGCCAAGGAAGAGGCACGGAAATTTGGGGTGACCAGCTTCCATTGAACCTGGGACCGAACGACATTGTTTTGTGCCATTTTGGGCAGAACGAACGCTTGCCCGTCCAGGGGTCAAGTTGGCGTTAAGGCTTGAAATGGCATTGTTATTTCTAAATTGAAGCATATGGCGGAACCTTTGGCGATCAAGGGGAGCAAAAAACTGATGAATGCCTGGGCATTCTACGATTGGGCCAATTCGGTCTATAGTCTGGTGATCTCCTCCGCCATATTTCCCATCTTCTACGGCATGCTCTTTCGCTCTGCGGGCATTGAGAAGGTGGTCCTTTTCGGGGGGGAGATCGCCAGGGCCCCGCTGATCAGTTATGTGACCTCCCTGGCCTTTGTGCTGATCACCATTGTGACCCCATTGGTCTCCGGGATCGCCGATTATATGGGGAACAAAAGGGTGTTCCTGAAGTTTTTTTGCTATTTGGGGGCCCTGTCCTGTATCGGCCTCTATTGGTTTTCCCTGGAGAACATTTATTTTGGACTGTTCTGTTACCTGTTGGGGCTGGTGGGTTTTTGGGTCAGTTTTGCGATCAACAACTCCTATCTGCCCGACATCGCCTACCCGGAGCAACAGGACCATGTCAGTGCCAAGGGATATTCCCTGGGGTATATCGGAAGTGTGATCTTATTGGTGCTCAACCTGGCCATGGTCATGGAACCGGGTTTCTTTGGAATAACGGCACAGGATGGGGAGGCCGCTGGGGTCATTGCCATGAAATATTCCTTTGTTTCCGTGGGGATCTGGTGGATCTTGTTCAGCCAGTACACCTTTGCCCACCTGCCCAAGGGAAACAAAAGGGGCGGGGAACGAAAGCACATCATCCTGGGCGGTTTTGGGGAATTGAGACAGGTCTGGAACCAATTGGGGGAAAACACCAGGTTGAAAAGGTATTTGGGCGCTTTTTTCGTCTATAGCATGGGTGTACAGACCATCATGCTCATCGCCACCTATTTTGGGGAGGAGGAAATCCAATGGGGCGGCGATGGGAACCGGACCACCGGACTGATCACCAGCATCATGCTCATACAGCTGGTGGCCATCCTTGGGGCCACATTTACGGCCAGGGCCTCCAGGGTCTACGGGAACATAAGGACCTTGGTCGCCATCAATGCGGTTTGGGTACTGCTCTGCGTTTATGCCTACTTTTTGAAAAGCCCCATGGATTTCTATATTGCGGCGGCCCTGGTGGGCATCGTCATGGGGGGCATACAGGCCCTGTCCCGTTCCACCTATTCCAAATTTTTGCCCGAAACCACGGATACGGCCTCTTTTTTCAGTTTCTATGACGTGGCCGAAAAATTGGGCATCATCATCGGCACCTTTTTGTACGGGGCCGTGGCCCAACTCACAGGGAGCATGCGCAACAGCACCATCTTTTTGGGCCTGTTCTTCCTGGCGGGCATTGCACTGCTGCTGCGGGTGGAAAGGCCAAAAAAGGCCTAAAACAAAAAGCCCCGCAAAGGCGGGACTTGATTGGTTTGTTCGATGATATCCGTGGGATCAGCCCTTGGAAATATCCCCGGAGCCCACGGATTTGGCATCCACTTTTTTGGGGTTTCCCCGGTATTCCACATCCCCGGATCCACTGACCCGGGCCTCGAGCAAGCCGGTGGCCGTCACCTCGACATCGGCGGAGCCTGCCACATTGACCTTGACGGTTTCAGCGGTCAGCCCAAAGGCCTTGACATCCCCTGAGCCTGACACGGATACCTTCAGTTCCCGGCTGGTGCCGCTCAGGCCGATATCCCCTGAGCCGGAAAGGGCCACCGAGACCCGTTCGGCCTCAAGGGGGAGTTGGACATCCCCGGAACCGGAAACCCGGATATCAAAATCATCGGAACTCAGGGAGATCCGAGAGTTGATGTCCCCTGAACCTGACAGATTGACCTGGGAAATGGATTCAACGGGAACCGTGATCTGGACCCCGGTCCTGGGGGAACTGCTCAGGTTGTACCCTTTCTCGTTCTTGATGACCAAGTTTCCATTTTCGATCTCGGTGACAATATGTTCCAAGAGGTTGGATTCCCCTCGAAGGGTAATTTCCCCTTCCCTTCCCGATACGAGTTCCACATCGAACCACCCCGAAAGGGATACCCCGGAATATTCCCCCACGGACCTTTCCTGGGTGATCACTTGGCCGTTCCCTTTTATTCTTTTGCCCCATTGGCCGTTACAGGCCGTTGTCAGGCCCAATACCAGGGCCAAAGTCAAGATTTTTTTCATGCTGTTGATTTTAGGATTGATTTGTATTTGGTTCAATTTCGATTGAATGTGATGCCCCCATAATCACTGGATATGGTGACCTTGTTTCCCGAGTGTTCCTGCCCGTGGTATCCTTGATAATAACGGTCGGTGGATTTTACCCGACTGACATTGAGTTCAAAATCCTCCAGACCGTTGACATTCGCATATTCGGTGGTAATTTCAAAGTCAAAGGCATACAGGGGGTGGTATCCTATCCTTATCCCGGTATAATCCGTCCTGATGTCCACATTGCCCGCATCGGCGGCCAACTGGTCGATTTTCAGGGAGCCGTAGTCCCCCGCAATGGAAAGGTTTCCGTGGACCTGGCCGAGTTTCACCCCGATATAATCCCCTGATCCCCTGACATTGCCCACCTTATTGACCTCCAGGCTGCCGTAATCGCAGGAGTACTCCAACCCGTCCATTTCCACAATGGTCGCATTGGTATAGTCCGCCTTGATGTTCAGGTTGCCGGCCTTTTCGATGGTAAAACCGGAATAATCGGCCACGATCTCCGCCGAGTTGATATAACCAAAGGTGGATCGGGAGGTATAGTCGAACCTGAGCTCATTGTTGCGGCCCCGGAGTTCCCCGATCTCCAATTTGCCGTAATCACAACTGATCCTGGCATGGCCGTCGATCCGGTCCAGGAAGATGCTGCCATAGTCGTTGCTGAGGTTGATGTTGTTCTTCACGGGGAGCTTGACGGTGTAGTTCACCTGTACGCTGACCTTGTTGCGGTTGCCCCAACTCCAGCTCCAACCCCTGTTCTCCCCGAAAAGGGTTTTGGCCGAGACCATGTTCGGATTGTTTTCAAAGGCAACGTCGATTTCCCTAAGGCGTTCCTTTACCCTTTCCTCATTGTTTCCATTGGTCTTGATATGGACCTCGATCTCCACGCGGTCCCGGTCCCAAGAGGTCAGGGTGAGGTTGCCATAGCTGTTGTTGATGCTCAAGAGGGCATCCGAATTGACATTGAACTCCCTTTTTATGGTTTTTTCCTCGGTGTACCTGCCATTGGGTCCACCATGTTCCACTGCTGCGGCCATGACCATGGGGGCCAGGGCCAGGAAGTAGAATACAGGTTTAAATCGTAGTACTTTCATTGCGTTGGGATTTTAAATTCTTAATGTTTTCCATTTGGGCCGAGACCTCCCGCAACAGGTCGATCCGGGTCTGGAAATTGTTGATCATGGCACTGATGATGATCTTGCTGTCGCCCCCTTGGACCAGGTCCAGTTCCAATTGCTTGTAATCCTTTTCCATCCGCTCGAGCTGGACCAGTACATCATCCACCAGACGGGCGGTTTCCGGGGTTTTTTCCGACTGCAGGTCCTTGACCTGTCGTTCGATGAGATTGGCGAAATAGAATTCGGTCCTCCCCACCTCCGGGGCCATGTTCACAAGTTGTCTTTCCAAGCTGGGATTTGGTCCGAGGAGCTGGAGGCCCAACAGTGCCAATAGTGCCACACTTGCCGCAATGGAGAGGGGCTTCCACCAACTGCTTCCTTTCCTTTGGAGGGAAACGATCCCCTGCGCGAGGTTCAATTTTTCCCGGAACCTGGCCAGGTGCCCCTGCTGCGGTTCCATGGTGTCAAACTCCCCCTGGAGCCTTGAAAACAATTTATCCAAATCGTCCATATCGTTCTTGTTCATGATGCCATACTGACGTTCAACTTTTTTCTCAAACTCTCCTTTGCCCTGGATATCGTGGTCCTGCAGTTGGCATAACTGATATCCATGATCTCACAGATTTCTTCATAATCATAACCCTCTATTAAATGTAAGGTCAAAGAAATTCTGTAATTGTCCTTCAAACTTTTCATGGTCTCCATCACTTTTTGAGCCTTCAGTTCCGTATGACCATGCCGCTGTTGTTCAACCCCATCCTTGTCTTCGACCTTGTACATTATTTCCTCCAGGTCCACTGCCCTTGTTTTTTGCAGCTTTTTGTAATGATGGATGCTCTTGTTGACCACGATCCTTTTCAACCAGGCCCCAAATGCCACCTCCCCTTTGAAGGTGTGCAGTTTGGTAAAGGCACTGAGGAAAGCTTCCTGCATCACATCCTCGGCCTCCGCGGAATCCTTGACGATCCTATGGGCCGTGTTGTACATGGCCCTGTGATAGCGGTTGTAAACTTCCAATTGCGCTTTTTGCTTTCCCTGCAGGCATGCCTTCAACAGGGCGTCCATATGTTCATTTTGCTGGCTCAAAAAATGAA
>Ga0079224_100013605_pt1 | contig 11337 bp, 9 predicted proteins | sample Stecom2015_FD_80414 | JGI IMG/M metagenome (GOLD analysis project Ga0079224, IMG submission 80414) | Agricultural soil microbial communities from Utah to study Nitrogen management - Steer compost 2015 | ecosystem: Environmental > Terrestrial > Soil > Agricultural land | place: USA: Utah...
ATCGATTTGATCTCGGTGTCGGAATCGATGGGCGTCAATTTTACGAACTGAATCTGACGTCCCCCGAGGTTCTGGCTGATGTCCCATTGATAATTGTGCCCCGTCCTATAGAAGGTGAGCATTTTGGAGGGACTACTGCTATCATCCCCCGGGCTGACCTCCTCTATGGTCACTTCCTGGTTCTCTGGCACGATGGTATAGAGTTTTTCCCCGTCGAACAACTGCTGGGCCCCCATGTATTCCAGTAGGTACTTTTCCCCTTTCAAGATCAGGTTGCCGTTGGTTTCCTGTTTTATGTTGGCCTCGGTGTTCTCCAGGGTGGATTGGAAATCGATGCTGATGTTGTCATAGGACATCACCTTATCGTACACCTCGTCCAAAAGGGCCTTGGCCTTTTCCGGGCCCTGACCAAATGATAAAAATGCCGTGCCGCAGAGGGCGATAAAAAGAATCTGTTTTTTGATCATGTTCTTATTTTGATTCATTTTCCAAAAATTGTTCCAGGGAATACATGTCCGATATCAGGACTTGTCGGGCCTTACTTCCCTCAAAGGGCCCCACAATCCCGGCAGCTTCCAATTGATCGATGATCCTTCCGGCCCGGTTGTACCCCAATTTAAGCTTGCGCTGGATCAGGGAGGCAGAACCCTGTTGGGCGGTCACGATCACTTCCGCGGCTTCCCGGAACATGTCGTCCCGTTCGGAAATATCATAATCAATACCTGTGCCAGAATCCTCCCCCACATATTCGGGGAGCAGATAGGCTTCCGGATAGGCCCTTTGGGAACCGATATATTCGGTGATCTTGGCCACTTCAGGGGTGTCCACAAAGGCACATTGAAGACGTGTCAGGTCATTTCCCTGGGTAAAGAGCATATCCCCACGACCGATCAATTGATCAGCCCCTTGGGTATCCAATATGGTCCGGGAATCGATTTTTGAGGTCACCCTAAAGGCGATCCGCGCCGGGAAGTTGGCCTTGATGATCCCCGTGATCACATTCACAGAAGGCCGCTGGGTGGCGATGATCAAATGGATTCCGATGGCCCTTGCCAATTGGGCCAATCGGGCAATGGGGGTCTCGACCTCCTTGCCCGCGGTCATTATAAGGTCCGCGAACTCATCAATGACCAGGACGATATAGGGAAGGAACCTGTGCCCTTCGTTGGGGTTCAACTTTCGGGCCTTGAACTTAACATTGTATTCCTTGATGTTCCTGACCATGGCCACCTTCAATAGCTCATAGCGGTTGTCCATTTCAATGCAAAGGGAATTCAGGGTGTTGATCACCTTGTTGTTATCGGTGATGATGGCCTCCTCGGAGTCCGGGAGTTTGGCCAAAAAATGGCGTTCTATCTTATTGTAAAGGGTGAGTTCCACCTTTTTGGGATCCACGAAGATGAACTTGACCTCGGCCGGATGTTTTTTGTAGAGCAGGGAGGTGATCACCGCGTTCAGCCCCACGGATTTACCCTGTCCCGTGGCCCCGGCCATGAGCATATGGGGCATCTTGGCCAGATCCACCACGAAGGTCTCGTTGCTGATGGTCTTGCCAAAGGCAATGGGCAGCTCCATTTCGGCCTTTTGGAATTTGGTGGAGGCGATGACCGAGCGCATGGATACCACCGTGGCGTTTTTGTTGGGCACCTCGATCCCCACGGTCCCCTTTCCGGGGATAGGGGCAATGATCCTGATTCCCAGGGCGGCCAGGGAAAGGGCGATGTCATCCTCCAGGTTCTTGATCTTTGAGATCCGGATCCCCGCCTCGGGGACAATTTCATAAAGGGTCACCGTCGGACCGATGGTGGCCTTGATCTGGGCGATACCGATCTTATAGTTCTTCAGGGTACTGACAATGCGGTTCTTGTTCTCTTCCAGTTCCTCCTGGTTGATGGTGATACCCCCGGAAGCCCCGTGGGGGTCCAATAGTTCCAAAGTGGGGAACTTATAGTTGCCCAATTCCAACTTTGGGTCGAACTCCCCAAAATCCTTGACCAATTTGGCCGCCTTTATGGTGGATTCCTCCTCCACTTCGGGCTTCTCCACGGTCAGGTCGATATCGACCTCTTCCTCCTGGGGCAGGTTTACGTCCAAGCCCGAGGCATCGTTCAAGGGGGGGATGTCCTTCTTATGGGTATAGGTGTCCACCTTGGTAGGGGAGATGTCGTCCACTTTAAGAACAAGTCCGCCATTCCCATCATGGTCGAGGGCGGTGGGGGCAGGCCGAAGATCGGAGCGGACCTTGGGCCTATTGGATCGGAAGAACTGGGCAAAGCCCTCAGGGGTGAAATCAAAAAGCCTCACCAGGATGACCATCAGGACAAAGAGCAGAATCAAAAAGACCCCGATCTTACCCGCATAATCCTGGAGAAAGTCATTCATTTCGAAACCGATCATCCCGCCGAGCAAGGGGAAGTCATAGGCAAAAAAGCCCAGGGCGATCGAGAGCCATATCATTCCGGTCAACCCCCATACCCACTTTCCGACAAGCCCCTTCAAGGGAATGCCCAAAAAGAGGTAGAGGCCGGTGACGGCCAATAGCAGGGGCAGGCCAAAGGAGGCAAGCCCAAGGCCGCGGTACATGAAAAAATGGCTGACACTGGCGCCAAACTTGTTCAAAAGGTTACTGGCCTGGGCATTGCGGTCCGCAAACTCGCCCAGCATGCTCTGGTCTTCCTGCCAAGTGAAATAAAAGGACAGAAAGGAGAAAAACAGGGCGATGCTCAGGACGATCAAAAGACTGCCAAAGATGATCTTGTTCTGCTTGGAGGGCCTCAGGGCGATCGTTTTCTTGGCAGGCGTAGGTCCGGCTTTTGATTTTGTTCTTTTTTTTGCCATCAATGCTTGATAATTCGGGACTAAGTTATTAAAATTACGGTGTCGATCCGGGGCTTGGACGTTCCTAAAAGAATTTGGGGACATAGATTATCAGTCCCACGATACAGGCCACCACCGATACGATCATGACTGCCCCGGCGGAAATATCCTTGATGACCCCGATTCTTACATCCTTGGCGGGCTGGATGTAGTCGGCCAGTTTCTCGATGGCCGTATTCACCCCTTCTACCCCCATGACCATGCCCACGGCCAAGAGCTGCACCATCCATTCCATGGCGGAAATCTCAAAATAAAAGCCCAGCCCGGCCATAAAAAGTGCAATGAAGAACTGGATCTTGATACTGGCCTCGGTCCTCAGCAGCACGTACATGCCTTTAAAGGCATAGCCCACGCTACGGATCCGATTCATCAAAAAAGATTCCCTAGGCATCCGCCAAGGCTTCAAGGGCGGCCTTGTAATTGGGCTCGTCCCCGGTTTCACCGACCTGCTCACCGTAGAGAACCTTCCCATCTTCGTCCAGCACGAGCACGGCCCTGGATAACAGGCCCTCCAAGGGACCGTCCGTAAAGGCAACTTGGTAGGCCTTGCCGAAATTTCCGTCCCGGAAATCCGAAAGGGTCTCCACCTTATCGATTCCCTCGGCCCCACAAAAGCGGGCCTGGGCAAAGGGCAGGTCCCTGGAAACACAGAGGATCACGGTATTGTCCAGTTCGGCGGCTTCCCGGTTGAACTGCCTTACGGATTGGGCACAGGTGCCCGTATCGATGCTGGGGAAAATGTTCAGGACCACTTTTCGGCCCTTGTAATCCGCTAGGGCAGCGGTGGAAAGATCGGTTTTCACCAAGGTGAAATCAGGGGCCTTACTGCCGATTTCAGGGAGTTTGCCCGCGGTATGTATCTCATTTCCTTTCAAGGTGACTGTTGCCATAATTTCGTTCATAGATTAAGTCCCAAAAATACTCAAAAAAAACTGTTCGACACGGCGTCCCCCGATCGGTCTTGACAAAAAATTAATGCGCTTTGTAGGAAAATCCGGTAAAGGACAACCCTTGGGACCCACGGGGGGCCCAAGGGAATCCATGGCCCATTTCTTTATTGGCCGAGCTGCTTGATCTTGATTTTCAGGGCGGCAAAGATCAGCGTGGTGATCGGACTCAGCCAGTTGAATATGGCAAAGAGAAAATATTCGCCCACCCCCACGCCGAGGACACTGCTGTGATAGGCCCCACAGGTGTTCCATGGGATCAGCACCGAAGTGACCGTACCGGAGTCCTCCAGGGTCCTACTGAGGTTTTCTGGGGCCAGGCCCCGTTCTTCATAGGCCTTCGAAAACATTTTTCCGGGAACCACTATGGCCAGGTACTGGTCCGAGGCAGTGATGTTCAGGGCCAGGCAGCTCCCCACGGTACTGGCAAAAAGTCCAAAGGTTGTCTTGGCCATTTTCAAGAGGGATTCGGTGATTCGCTCCAAGGCCCCGATCCCGTCCATAACGCCCCCGAAGACCATGGCACAGATGATCAGCCAAATGGTGCCCAACATCCCTGCCATGCCCCCGGAGGTGAAAAGTTTGCTCAGTGCGGGACTGTCCGTGGGGATCTGGATCTCCACGGTCAGGGCGTTCATGATACCCTTATAGGTGGATTGAAAGGCCGAATCGGCACTCCCGCCCAAGCTGGCCACCAGGCCCGGTTGAAAGATCAGGGCAAAGAGCGCTGCGAGCAGCGTCCCGGTCATCAGGGCCACCAAGGGCGAGGTTTTTTTGACAATCATGGCAATTACGGCCAAGGGCACCAAAAACAACCAGGCATTGATGTCGAAGGTACCATCGATAATGGCGAGGATGGCCGCAGTGTCCGCATCACCTACGGGATCCACGTAAAGGCCCATCACCACGAAAGCGATCAAGGTGACCAAAATCGTTGGGGTGGTGGTCATGGCCATATACCGGATATGGGTGAAGAGGTCTGCCCCGGCCATGGCAGGGGCCAGGTTGGTGGTATCGCTCAAGGGGGACATTTTATCCCCGAAATAGGCCCCTGACAGAACGGCTCCGGCCGTCATGCCCATAGGGACCCCCAGGGCATTGCCGATGCCTATCAGGGCGATCCCGACCGTTGCCGAGGTGGTCCAACTGCTGCCCGTGGCCACGGAAATGATGCAGCATATGACCACAGTGGCCGCCAAAAAGATGGTGGGGTTCAAAATTTGGAGGCCATAATAGATCATGGCGGGAATGATGCCACTCACCAGCCAGGACCCGGAGAGGGCCCCTACCATGAGAAGGATGAGCAGGGCCCCGGTGGTGGACTTTACATTTTCGGCCACCTCGTCGATCATCCGTTTAAAGCCCACCTTGTTGAACATTCCGACCACGGCCGCCACGGCGCCGCCCATCAAAAGGATGAACTGGTTGGATCCATCCAGGGAGGCGTCCCCGAAAACAAAGACATTGTAGGCCAGCATGCCCACCAGGGCCAACACCGGGATCAATGCCTGGAACAGGCTTAGGTTTCTGTCCTCCACGATATGTTCATCCTCCCTGTATTGGGGCCTTTGCGAATTGTCTGGCATCTGGTTTGGGTTTGTTGAGCGGTAATATTACGATTTTGGGGGCGGTCCACCAAAAACAGCCCATTTTGGACCGCCCCATGGCCCGGAATCAGATAAGGCCCAACGGATGCATGCAATTTTTCATGGCCAGATAGGTCTTGTGGATATCATTGTCCAGGCCGATGGAAAACCGGATCAGGCCAGGGGTAAGACCCAGGGCCTCTTGCTCCCCCAAGGGGATTTCGGAGGAGGTCGAGGTCCCGGGAGCACTGAAGAGGGTCTTGTAAAACCCCAGGCTGACGGCCAGGTAGCCCAATTTGGCCCCTTGCATGGATTCCATCAGGGCGTTGGCCCTGTCCAGACTGCCCACATCCAGGGTGAGCAGCCCCCCAAACCCATATTCTGGGTCCATTTGGCTCTTCATGACCCCATGGCCGGGATGCTCCTCCAGTCCGGGGTACATGACCTTCAGCCCATCCTTTTGGAACTGCTTGGCAAGATAGAGGGCATTTTCCCCGTGTTTCTTGATCCGGATATGGAGTGTCCTCATATTTTTTAAAATGGAGGCGGCCCGCAGGCTGTCCAAGGTACTGCCCAGCAGCATGCCGGCCCCATTGTTCACGTCCTTTAGGCCCAGGCAGAATTCTGAGCTGCCGCATACGGCCCCGGCCACAGAATCACTGCTGCCATTGATGAACTTGGTCAGGCTGTGCACCACGATATCCGCCCCCAGACGGGCCGCGCCTATGGTCAGGGGGGAAAAGGTGTTGTCCACCACCAGGGGAATGTCACGGCCCTTGGCCAATTTTGACAGGGCGGGAATATCGGCCACTTCCAAGAGTGGGTTGCTGATGGATTCACAATAGAGCAGCTTGGTCCTAGGGCCCAAGGCCTTTTGGACCGATACCAGATCGGTGATGTCCACAAAGGTGGTGGCGATACCGAATTTGTCCAGAAAGTTTTTCAGTAGGGCATAGGTCCCCCCATAGATGGTCCTGCTGCAGACAATTTGGTCCCCCGATCCGCAGAGTTGAAGAATGACCGAACTGATGGCCCCCATGCCACTGGCATAAACATTGGCGGCCTCGGTACCCTCCAATTGGGCCATGGCCTCCCCGAGGTACAGGTTGGAGGGGGAGGAATGCCGACTGTAGAGATAACAGCCCTCGGTGTTCCCCTCGAAGGTGTCGAACATGGTCTTGGCAGAAAGGAAGGTATAGGTGGAGGAATCCGATATGGAAGGGTTCACTCCTCCAAATTCCCCAAAATATTGCAGGTCCTGGATTCGGTCGGCAGCTTTTTGGTCCATTAGTGTAGTTTTTTGTAAAAATAAGGTGACATAGATCAAAAATCAAGGGTAATACCCATTTATGGAACATGGGACCAAAAAAAAGGAAATAACGGAATATTGTTCTATATTGGGGCCATATTTTATCCAAACACTGTAAAATTATCGATATGGAGCTGGATTTGGTGGACAAACGCTTGTTGAAACTCTTGCAAGAGGACTGCAAAAGGACCACCAAACAATATGCGGACCTGCTGCAGCTCTCCAAGACCGCGGTATATGAACGTATCCGCCGCCTGGAGCGAAGGGGCGCGATCCGACGTTATGTAGCCCTGCTCGATAAGACCGCCCTGAAAAGGGACTTCACGGTACTCTGCCATATACGCCTGGTCCAACATACCAAGGACAATGTTCTGGAATTCGAAAGGGAGGTGCTCAAGTTGGAAGAGGTCAGGGAATGTTTCCATGTCGGGGGGGAATACGATTATATCCTTAAGATCGATATGGAGGACATGAAGGCCTATAGGGAGTTCATGGTCACAAAACTCACGGCGATCCGCAATATCGGGAACACCCAGAGCTCCTTTGTGATCCGGGAGGTGAAAAACAGTCCCGGGCTGTACCTGGAGGGCTGAGGCCCTTTGCACAGGGACAAAGTCCGCCCGCCCTTCCCCTAAACTTTCAAGGGAAGCGGTACAACGAAAAAACATTTGTATTTTTACACACGTTATCCAAGAAGGGATTATCCATACAAACCATAGCATATGAATCAATACGATGTGGCTGTCATCGGCTCCGGTCCCGGAGGATATGTGGCAGCTATCAGATGCGCCCAACTGGGCATGAAGACCGCAATTATCGAAAAGTACGATACCCTGGGGGGCACCTGCCTCAATGTAGGCTGTATCCCCTCTAAGGCCCTTTTGGACTCCTCCCACCACTATGAGGACGCCATCAAGCACTTTGCCGAGCACGGGATCGTGATCCCCGGGGAGGTGAAAGTGGATCTGGAGCGAATGATCGCCCGTAAACAGGCCGTGGTGGAACAGACCACCAAGGGTATTGAATTTTTAATGGACAAGAACAAGGTCGATGTCCTCCAAGGGGTGGGGAGCCTTACGGACGCCACCCATATCAACATTGACCATAAAGGAAAGACCCAGGCCATCGAGGCCAAGAACATCATCTTGGCCACCGGTTCCAAACCCTCGACCCTTCCCTTCATCAAATTGGACAAGGAGCGGGTCATCACCTCAACGGAGGCCCTAAAGCTCAAGGAAATCCCAAAACACCTTATCATCATTGGCGGGGGCGTCATAGGCCTGGAGCTCGGGCAGGTGTACAAAAGGCTCGGGGCCGAGGTCACCGTAGTGGAATATATGGACCGTATCCTTCCCACAATGGACGCGGGTCTTTCCAAGGAATTGACCAAGGTCCTTAAAAAACAAAAAATGGTCCTCAACGTATCCCACAAGGTAAAATCCGTGGAACGCAAGGGCAAGGAGGTCACCGTCAAGGCCGATGACAAAAAGGGCCAGGAGATCGTCCTAAAAGGGGATTATTGCCTGGTATGTGTGGGCCGTAAGCCGTACACCGAAGGCCTGGGCCTCGAGGCGGCGGGCGTAAAACTCGACGATAGGGGCCGGGTCGGGGTGAACGACGAACTACAGACCAATGTCCCGAACATCTACGCGATCGGCGATGTGGTACGGGGCGCCATGTTGGCCCACAAGGCCGAAGAGGAGGGGGTCCTGGTGGCCGAGCTCCTTGCAGGCCAAAAACCCCATATCGATTATAACCTGATCCCCGGGGTCGTCTATACCTGGCCCGAGGTGGCCTCCGTTGGCAAGACCGAGGAGCAGTTGAAGGAGCAAGGGGTGGAATACAAGGTCGGACAGTTCCCCATGCGTGCCTTGGGACGTTCCAGGGCCAGTATGGATCTGGATGGGTTTGTCAAGATATTGGCGGACAGTTCCACCGATGAGGTCCTTGGTTTCCACATGATCGGCGCCCGTGCCGCGGATCTGATCGCGGAAGGGGTGACCGCCATGGAATTCAGGGCCTCGGCTGAGGACATCGCCCGCATGAGCCATGCACACCCTACCTATTCGGAGGCTATCAAGGAAGCGGCCCTGGCCGCCACGGAGGACAGGCCGTTGCATATCTAAAAAAATCCAGGGATGTTAGGGCCGGGGAATGGAGTTTTTTTTCGTTCCCTAGCTTCTTACTGTTCGCAAAAATCTACGTAGCAAAAATCGGATCCGGATCCCGAGCTCCCGCAAAAAAGGCGCTTGGGCGGTCTTGAATTCCGTGAACAGTTCCCTGGTCCTAGTGGGGACCCAGGCGATCTGGGCGGTGATCTGTTCCTTATGAAAGTTGTATTTTAGAGCCAACCGGGAGCAGACCAGCATGAAGAGCAGGGCCCCGGGCACCGCTACGGCTGGGCTCAGGGATCGGCTGAAAAAGCCATAGAGCCCAAGGCCAGTGAAACTCCCATACAAAAGGATGTAGTGGATCACATAGATGGTTAGGGTACTGGCCCCCAGGGCCAAGATGGTTTTATGGGACATATACCGTTCCAAGGACATAAAGACCGCAAATACGACCAGTACATTCCCCAAACGGATAAGCAGATAATTGTTGGCCTCCAAGGTCCTGAACAGTTCCAGGCCCGTCCACTGGTACCCTTGGGCAAGGGCCGGGGAGGATAGATAGATCAGTACGGCGCCCAGACCCAGGAAAACCGCGATGGATACGGGGAACAATGACCGATGTTCCCTGAACCTGGAGAACATCACCGAAATGAATGCGCCCACGGTGGCATAGCCCAACCAGGGGAAGATGGTGAACACCGAACCGTTGGCCTTGGTGAAATAATTGGCCAAAAGATCGGGAAAAAAGGAAAATGACCATTGCTTGTACAGCGGTTCAAAAAGAAAAAGGAGCAGGGTGGTCCCCAGTAGGACCAAGGGGAACAGCTGACCTTTGCCTTTGGCAGTGAGCAGGTAAAGCCCAATCACGGCCAGAATGGACAATCCGATACAGTGCAGGACATCCACCATATAGAAAGAGGGGTAGATCTCCCCGCTGAAGATTATCCCAAATAGGTTCAGCCGCAACAGATAGCCGATGAGCAACAACTGCAGACCGCGCTTGATCCCTTTGGCCACCCGGGGGTTCTCCCATCCCTTTTGGGGAACACGGATCAAGAGATAGGTGAAGATGAATCCGGAAACGGTGAAGAAAACAGGGGCGGTAATCCCCCTGAAATACTGCCAGATCCCAAATACCGGATTGCCCGGGTCACGGAAAGCGGGGTCCAACAGCCCATCGATGAAATGCCCCTGCAGCATCATCAGGATGGCCCACGCCCGCATGGCATCTATAAAATATAACCTTTTGGTCTTTGCAGTCATTTGTTCTATCCTCACCCTATATACTTGTAGAACAATCCCTTTGGATGTTTTTCGGGGCAAAAATAGACAAAATACCCCTAAGTCTCTGACATTTGGGGTAATTTAGTGCCCTAAACAAAACAGTCGTCGTCATGGCCTCAATTTTGGCTTTTGCCGGAAGCAATTCTTCCACCTCCATTAATTTTAAATTGGTCCAATATACCGTCTCCCTGGTGGAGGATCATGTCATCCATCTCAAGGATATGGCCCAACATCCTTTTCCCATGTACAGTGCGGACAGGCAAAGGGAAGATGGTTTTTCCCAGGCCATGGTGGAGTTCAGGGAAGAAGTGGCCTGGGCCGATGGTATCATCCTTTCGGTGAACGAGCACAATGGGAACCCATCTGCCTATTTCAAGAACCTTATGGATTGGCTCTCGCGCATGGACCGAAAGTTCGTGGATGGGGTCCCGGTGATGCTCATGTCCGCCTCCGGGGGGAAACGTGGTGGCAAGGGGTCTCTGGAGGTCTGCATGGATCTATTGCCCCGGTTCGGGGCCCAGATCATTTCGCACTTTTCCCTGGCCGGTTTCCATGAAAATTTCGACGAAAGCGGGATTTTGGACCCGACCCTTAAGGAAGAACACAAAAAGGCCCTGGACTCCTTTTTGGGATCTCTACATTAATACCGGCTTGGTGCGCACCCACAGGACCCATCCTCTTGCTGCCCCCAACCGGGCCAAGGACGCCCTTTTGGAGTGGGCTCGGGGACGGGGGGATATGATTTGGCTGGACAGCAACGGGAACCGGGACCCCTATTCCAGCTTTGAAGCCTGTTTGGCCCTGGGGCAGGAAGAATCCATAGAAGAGCTGGACAGCCTAAGGGCCCGTATGGGGAAGGACAGGGACTGGTGGTTCGGTTATTTTTCCTATGAGCTGAAGGACCGGCTCGAAGATCTTGTTTCCGAAAACGGGGATGGGCTCGGCTTTGCGGTACTGCACTTTTTCCGGCCCCAAAAATTGATCTTCCTAAAGGAAGACGGGCTTCATTTCCACTACCTCCTATCCCATGAAGGGGAAGTGGAAAGAGACATGGCCGACATCCTGGCCATGGATCCCGCCCCCGGGCAGAAAGGACCCAAGGAATCGACGGTAGCCATAAAGATGCGCATCCACAAGGAGGCCTATTTCGAAAAGGTCGGTCGTTTTTTGCAGCACATCCAACGGGGGGACATCTACGAGGCCAATTTTTGCCAGGAATTTTA
>Ga0079224_100013606_pt1 | contig 11335 bp, 10 predicted proteins | sample Stecom2015_FD_80414 | JGI IMG/M metagenome (GOLD analysis project Ga0079224, IMG submission 80414) | Agricultural soil microbial communities from Utah to study Nitrogen management - Steer compost 2015 | ecosystem: Environmental > Terrestrial > Soil > Agricultural land | place: USA: Utah...
AATACATTGGCGATCTCGATGCTTCCGCTGCCGTAGGCAAACGCCTTAACCATAGCCATGACCCGTGTTTCAGGCGCGAGGGTCCGGAAATAGTTGAGGTTATGGACCAGGGCCCCCAAATCAATTTCCAGAATCGTACCATGAACTCTGCGCTGAAGTCGGCTTACGATCCGTTCGAAAGCAAATGTTCGGGCTCCTTTTACCAGGATAACTTCGTCATGTAGTTGGCTAAAGTTGAAGGTGTTGAGAAAATCGGTGGTCGAGGGAAACACCGCCGTGCCGGGAGGTAGTAAGTGGCGGTTTTCAAAAAGAACGGGCCCGATGCCAATCAGGTGATCGACTCCTTTTGTCATCGCCCCGATTTGTCCAACCCAGTCGTCGTCAGGAAGTCCGGACTGAAGTACGTCGGAAAGAATGACGCGCTTGATCGGTTTCTGGCGCTGATGGCCAAGGAAGTCGAGACTTAACTGCAGACCCGCCAGGTCATTGTTATAGGTATCGTCTATGATCTGGCAATTCTGAATTCCTTCCTTGAGTTCCAGTCGCATGGGTATTGCACGCAGTTGCGTGATGCGCGCGGCAATGTCGGCGCCCTTGTATCCGAGCACAAGCATCGTAGCTACACAGTGCAACGCGTTCTCGACAGAAGCCTGATCCGAAAACGGAAGGTTCAGGTCAAATGTTTGCTCGTGCGTTGTAATGGTATAGGCATTCCCGTTACGACTAACGCGAATGTCGGCATCTGCGTTGAAGCCCCAGGAGGTAGCGCGAAGGGGAAGGCTGGAGATGACATTCTTAACCAGATCGTGGTCATTGGAGTAAATGACTGGCGATTCTTCGTCAAATAGGTTCAGTTTTTCACGCACCTTTTCCTCCCGACCGGCAAAGCCCTCGTCGTGGGCGGAACCAATGTTGGTGAAAATGCCTAGCGTGGGTTGAATGATGGAACGAAGCTTTAACATCTCGCCCGTGGTCGAGATTCCAGCTTCGAAGATGCCGAGAGAGTGATGCGATTGAATTTGCCAGACTGAAAGCGGAACACCGATTTGCGAGTTATAACTTCCCGGGTTCTTGGCGATGCGAAAATCCGGACTTAGCAGTTGGTATAGCCACTCCTTAATGATTGTCTTTCCGTTACTTCCTGTGACACCAATAACGGGAAAGTTGAATTTTGTCCGATGATGTGCGGCGACCTGTTGCAGCGCCGAAACGGAACGTTCGACCTGTATGATCCAGGCCCCGGGCAAAGGGTTGACAGGAACCTCCTCTACAACAAACATTCGAACTCCTCGGTCGTAAAGGCTCTTGACAAATTGGTTTCCGTCGTGACGCTCTCCGCGGACAGCGAAGAATACAACGCCGGTGCTATCGGCCAGTTTCCTGCTGTCCGTAAGGAGGGTCAACACCGTAGTGTCTGCCCCCGACTGTATGACGAGTCCTGCTGTAATGGAGGGAAGTTCGGAAATCTGCATGCCTCAGTGATATATGGTGACCCATCCGTGGTCAACACCCGCATATTACAACGTTTTCGCGGTTGACAGTAGCTCGTGTACCGGAAACGCCCGCGCTTTGTTGTTTCCCTCACCTTTCGTTACGATCAATTTCTAAAAAATCATCTTTCGAAAGCTTGCACAAAACCAGCCAAACGACCCTAAAAACGGGAAGTGAAAGAAAATTCGACAGAAAAAATCAATTCTTTTTAGCGTCATCGATTGAAGTTCCGGTTTTATTTTGTAGTTTTCAGAAACAAAAAATTTAATACGGGAGTATCCAACTAACCGACGTATTTCATGAAGCTGATCTGTTTTTGCGCCACTTTTCTTTTGTTGTCGCTTTTCAGCGCCCTGGAAACACGTGCGCAGGAAGCAGGTATGTCGGATTCGGAACTGACCTTGGACGTAACCTCTGCGGAGGAGGGATATACCGTTGCCGGCGAGGTTCGCTTTATTCCGCAGACGCCCGGGTACGTTACCGCTAAGGATTCTCTCATGCTTCAGATCAGCGATTTCCCCATGCAACGCGCTGCCCAGCGCCCCCCGCAGGATCGCTCAAACGAAAAGCAAAAAGCCAAAGACGACGACTCCATCCTCACATTTAACTTCCTGTACTATATTATTCAGAAGTATAAACTTCAGGATATCATAGATTAACGTTCGCCCTCCCCTTTTACGGTGATTTTCCTTTCTTATATTTGCAACGGTGTTGCAAATATCCGTGGGAAAGCCAATTCTTTTGATTCTTTTTCTGGCGCTAGCCGGCGTGGCAAACGGGCAGGTATGCTCGGAATATCTCCATGGCCGCATCAGTGACGAAACAGGCCAACCCCTCCCCCAGGCTGTCATCCAGATTGAACCTTCTTCGTACCGTTCCATTTCCGATGTGAATGGTCGCTTCAGCTTTTCTTCGCTCTGTCCCGGCGAATATAGCCTCACGGTGACTTACATGGGGTATGAATCGGCGTCCCGGCAAGTCCGCATTCCGCTTTCAGAAGAAGTTATTATCACGCTGCAGCCCTCGCGTACCGTGTTGAAAGATGTGGTTATCGAAGCCGGCGTTGGCGGGAGAAGTGTGACTCAAACTTCCGTATCCCTTGAGACGGAGGACCTGGAAGGGCTGCATGGCAAGCCTCTGGGGGAGTCACTCAAAGAAATACCCGGTGTCAGCGCCCTGCAGACGGGGCCATCAATCTTCAAACCTGTTATCGATGGCCTTCACAGCCAACGGATCCTCATTCTCAACAATGGCATTCGCCAGGAGGGGCAGCAGTGGGGCCTTGAACACGCCCCGGAGATAGATCCCTTTATCGCATCGCGCATAGAGGTCTTGAAGGGAGCGGAAGCCGTTCGCTATGGGTCAGCGGCGATGGGCGGAGTTATTATCATACAACCTCCGCCACTACATGAAACGGAAAAGACCGGAGGGGAAATCAACACTGGTTTCATGTCTAATAACCGCATGGGTATCTTGTCGGTGATGGTCGAAGGGACTTTCGCCCCGCAATCGCCCTGGAGCTGGCGACTCCAGGGGTCGTCGCGAAAAGGTGGCGACTACCATGCACCGTCCTATAACCTTTCGAACACGGGCCTCGAGGAATTTAACTTCTCCGGCGCGCTGGGTTTCGAAGATGATCGACGAGGATTTGAAGTCTACGCAAGCACGTTCAACACTGAGATTGGAATTCTCCGCGCTGCGCACACGGGCAATCTCAGTGACCTTGAAGAGTCAATCGAAAGCGGGCGACCCTGGTACGTTGAAGACTTTACCTTTGACATCGGCCATCCTAAACAAAGGACACATCATCACTTGCTTAAGCTCAGCGCCCACCAGCACTTCCCGGGGGTTGGTCGGGTGAGCGTTCTCTACGGGGGGCAATTCGACGTGCGGCGTGAATATGACATACGCCGCGCTGATCGCGCCGGCCGGCCATCCGTGTCATTGAATCTGATCAGCCACGTACTGGATGTCTCTCTCGATCATGAACGACCTGCGCACACCGGAAGCCTCGGCATAAATGTATCGACCAAGTCGAACACGAATGATACGGAAGTCACCGGAGTGAGACCGTTGCTTCCTGATTACAGGCAGCTCTCGGCGGGAGTATTTTTTCATGAGAAAATAAGGCGTAACAAGTGGACGTTTGAGGCTGGCGCACGTTACGATTTTCAGTATCTGCAGGTGCTCACGTTTGAGCGCAATCAATTGATAAAACCGACTTTCAATTTCAATTACCTGTCGGGTACGCTTGGCGCAAGCATACTGTTCAATCCTCGCCTGCGCTTGTCATCGAATCTGGGAATGACCTCCAGACCACCTCATGTCAGTGAGCTTTACAGCGAAGGGTTGCACCACGGGACGGCTTCTATCGAAGAAGGTCTCATGCGGCGCGAAGGAGAAGTCATCACAGATCAATCATCGATTGATCTGGAGTTTTCCAGGAAGTGGGTGAACTCGTTGCAGTATACAGCTGAACGGATCACCGCCGACTTTTCTGTTTACTACAATGCCATCGATAATTACGTGTTCATACATCCAGTCGGAACGCGCCAGACTATCCGAGGATACTTCCCGGTACTCCAGTACGATCAGACTGATGTTGTGCTGGCGGGGAGCGATCTGGCAGTGAAGGCCGATATAGGCAAGCGCTGGTCTGTTAACACCAAAATATCGTACGTGTACGCGAAGGATATCCTGAACGATGATGTAGTGATTTCTATCCCTCCGGCACAATGGGATAACGGCATTACCTATCGTCCCGGGTCAATAGGAAAACTGAATGAGTGCTTTATCGGAGTGAGCGTACCGATTACCTTTCGCCAACACCGGGCGCCCCGGGTAGTGGCGCCACAGGATATCGATGAGGGAAACTCCGGGAAGATATTTGATTTTACACAAGCTCCTCCGGGCTACACGCTCCTGAATGTACGCGCCGGCTTCAAGCTTCCTATTGGTGATCATACCCTCGGTGTAGCGCTGTCAGGAGAAAACCTGCTCAACACCTCTTACCGGAATTACATGAACCGATTGCGCTATTTTGCCGACGACATTGGCTCAAACTTTATTCTTCGTTTGTCATATAATTTCTTGTCCCATTAACTATGAAAATCTCCCGCACTTTCTTTCCCATTCTTGTCGCTGCTTTTTCAGCAGGATGTGATAAAGACGATCCTAAGCCCGTAAATGAAGAGGAACTGATCACAACACTTACGGTGATTCTTGAGACCGGGGAGCCCGAGGAAGGGGTTGTCCTGCGGTTCTTCGATGAAGATGGCGCGAGCGGAGGCATTGCTCCCATTGTGACTGTAGATGGTGCGTTGAAGGCAGGTCGGGAGTACGCCGCGGTGATAGAACTGCTTAACGAGACAACCGATCCGGCCGAAGACATTACGGCGGAAATTGCTGAGGAGGCGGATGACCATTTGTTTTGTTTCTCGACGAGCGAGCACATCACCGTTTCCTACGATGATGAAGACAGTGAAGGTCGGCCTATCGGACTCGTCACCACGTGGTCGGTATCCAATGCAGGAGATGCTACGGTCACGATTAGGCTTCGCCATCAACACGGAACAAAAACAGGTGAATGCCCGGGTGGGGGCGACACTGACATTGAAGTGACGTTTGATCTAGTGATCGAGGAAGGGTAACGGTTATTTCTGCGTGAGAAATTGTTCGACGTCTTTAAGGGAGAGTACTCCCTCGTAGAACGCCTTGCCGAAGATGACGGCAAAGATGCCCATCTCGTTCAACTTCTTGATGTCGTCAATTCCCCGTACTCCGCCGCTGGCAAGCACGCAGAGCTCGGGAAATGTGTCGCGTATTTCCTGGTAAAAGTCGAACGCCGGACCCTCCAGGACTCCGTCGCGTGAAACGTCTGTTGATTTGACATACTTCAGCCCGCGATTGTAGAAGTAGTCCAGGTGCTCCGACAGTGTGCGGTGGGCCCGGCGTTGCCAGCCACGGTAGAGGAGTTCCTGCGTTTCACGGTTGACAACATCGGCACCTAAGGTCATCTTTTCTCTTCCATAGGAAATAATCCATGAAGCGAAGAGCTCGGGATCGATTACGGCAATACTGGCTGCTGTGATGTAAGCTGCGCCATGCTCATAAGCGCGGGCGATATCACCATCGGTAGAGATGCCGCCGGTGAAATCCACTTTCAACTCAGTATGTCCCGCGATGGCTTCCAACACATGCCAGTTGACGGGACTGCCTTTCTCCGCTCCGTCCAGATCCACCAGATGGACCACCTCGATACCGTGGTCCTGAAAGCGACGGGCGAGGTCGAGGGGATTTTCGTCATAGGCCTTCTCGCTCGACTTATCGCCTTTCCGCATTTTGACAACCTTGCCCTGTCTTATCGCTATGGATGGAATAACCTGAATCATGTGGTATCTATATAGCTAAGTTACGATGCAAATCGGGAAACATCCACCTTTCAGGTGTAAAAGCGTTCGTTAACCGACAAAGCCTTGGTGTTCGTAGCGCGTATATTTATCCTTATTTTTGCTTATGCCACGCAGATGACATCGATCCTCAACCCCCGCTGTATGAATGGAACTCTGAAACATCTGATTATTGTCTCGCTGCTCTTCCTGCTGATTCAACAAGAGGCCAAAGCACAAGCCAAGGTCCGAAAGCTCTCAACCATTATTAATCACCCTTCTCTCAATGTGCATGCACCTTTTATAAGCGCGGATGCGAACGCGATCATATTCATATCCGACAATGCGGATGACTATGTCCTGACGCCATTCTACAGCCGAAGAGGTCGTGGAGATTGGAGCGAGCCAAAACCGCTCCCGCGCAACGTCCATTCCAGACTCAACTTCTTGAGAGGGTATGGATTGAATGCTGATGGCAGTGAGTTATATGTCAGCACGATCAAGGGTCCCGGTGTTGGCGGATATGATATCTGGGTCAGTGAGTGGCGCGGGGCATGGGCGAACCCGGTCAACCTCGGCGCGCCTATAAACTCGAGAGCACACGAGGCCTGCCCCTCTGTTACGCCTGATGGAAAGACGATGTATTTCATGCGTTGCGATGCGATGAACCAGATGGAGGGCAAGAATTGCAGGATCATGCGTGTAGACAAGAAGCCCAACGGACAGTGGGGCGAGCCCACTGAACTACCGGAGCACATCAATACCGGCAATTCGCAGACGCCCCGAATCATGGCTGACGGTGAAACTCTGATCTTCTCTTCAGATGCCATTACTCCGTCAAAAGGCGGGATGGACCTGTATATAACAAGGCTGAAGGACGGTAAGTGGTCACAGCCGGAGGCTCTCGACTTTTTCAATTCGGAAAAGAATGACCAATACGTCAGTGTTGCGGCGCTGGGAAGATACTTACTGGCGGATGCAAAGGGCGAGCGGACCTATGATCTGGTCGAATACCTGATTCCTGAAGCCTTTCGGCCGAAGGGTCTAACGAAAATAGAAGGGAGAGTTGTTGATGAGAATGGCAGCCCCGTAATGGGTTATGTTTCGCTTGTTGATATTCGCACCGGCCAGCGGGAGTATAACGGTCGCGCTGAGCGCGACGGAACGTTTTCGCTGTACGCGGCCGAGGGCAGCGAATACGAGTTGGCGGTGGATCCTGAGTTTGAAGACCGCTCTTACTTTATCCAGCGGCTAAACCTGACAATTGAGCCTTTGCCGCAAATAGAAAGAATACACGCCGTGTTAAAGACTCTTCAACCGGGGGACAGTATCTCTCTGACGACCGTGAACTTTGGCACATATGACAGCATTCTCGACACACAGAACGCTGGCAGGGAGCTGCAGCGACTTTCACGCTTATTGAAGGGAAGTCCCGACCTTATTTTTGAGATCCGTGTTTTGTTTCAGGGATATCGCTCCGACTCGGTACGTGTAGACCCCGATCTAACGGAGACGAAGGTTGACAGCGTTCGGGGAAAATACATCGATATCGACACGCTCGGTCAGCTCTTCGAACGCGACACGCTGATCGCACGTCAAACGTTTCATAACGACCGAACGATGGCGCAGGCGCGGGCTATTGCAACCTACCTGATCAGTCAGGGCGTGCCGGCGGAACGTCTTGCTCTTTCAGGGCGTGCTGTGCCTCTCCCGCCAACGGGCACAAGGCGTACAACGGCTACCGTGCACGTGCTCAGAAACTAAACGGCATCGACACCACTGTCTTGTCCCAGATCAGTACCATCTCCGCTTCGCTTCCGCCGGTCTTTTCGAAAGTGATGGTGAACTGTTCAAATACCTGGTCTTGCTTGACGGCATGAACATCAACTTCCAGAACATCGCGTTCCGGGTTTCGATTGGGCTTGCCCTCGGAGTTTACACCCCATTGACCGTGCTCTTCGTTGAAAATAATTGTCCACGTGTTTTCCCGTGGGATTGTCCACAGCGAGTATTTTCCCGCCTTCAGCGTATGGCCTTCGATCTGCAGGTCTTCACTGGTTTCGAACGTCGTGGCTTCGTTGGCGCCTGTACGCCATACTTCGTTATAGGGAACCAGTTCGCCGAAAATTTCCCGTCCTTTTTTTGAAGGACGGTTGTAAAAAACCGTGATGGTCAGGCCCTGTTCGGTGAAAACAACACGTTCTTCCGGACTGAACGATTTTGCTTTTTTGACCTGAAGGTATCCGATGAGGGCAACGGCGATGGCGATAATAGCAATCCCGATCAGGCTGAATATGAAAAACTTCCTCATGTTAATTATTAATAAAAAACAAGTGCCTGTGACAAAGACTGTTAACTTAGAAACAATTTCGTATTCATTCTATAAAATTATAAGGGAAGGGACTATTTTTACCGCTCCTGTACAAAACTCGTTTGAACTATGGAATTTTCTTCGTGGTGGCCGTTTTATGTCGTGATTACGTTGTTCATTCTTGCCATTATCGCGCCCTGGGTTTGGCCGAATAAATCGGTGAGTGACAACAAGCATGACAACAAGTTCTAGTTCATTTCCTGAACATAACGAATGAATGTCTGCGTTTTCTGCGGATCGGCAACTGGGCGTAGTGCCATTTATGCCGAAGGGGCAGCAAAACTCGGGCAATTATTAGCAGAATCCTCCATTCAACTGATATATGGAGGCGGAAACATCGGGTTGATGGGAGTCGTGGCTGACGCTGTCATGCGGGCAGGCGGATCCGCCACCGGCGTTATTCCGTCTTTTCTCGTAGATCGGGAGGTGGGCCACCGCGGAATCACCCACCTCGAGGTCGTTGACAGCATGCACCAGCGGAAACAGCGGATGGCGGATCTCGCAGATGCCTTCGTAGCGCTTCCCGGAGGTTGGGGGACACTGGAGGAACTCTGCGAAATCCTTACCTGGAAACAGCTTGGCCTCATTCACCAACCGGTGGTGTTGCTGAATTCCAACCGTTTTTTTGATCCTCTTTTGGAGCAGATGCGTTTAATGACGAAAGAGGGTTTCCTGTCGGCTGATACGTTCAATCTACTGCATGTGGAAGATACCCCTGAACACGTCGTGACCTTTCTGACCGCGGAAAAACTCGGCGGGTAACTCTTCCGAAATCCTTATCTTGAGATACGTTGCCGGAACGCTCATGGTCCGCCTTGTTCTCGCCATAGGATTTTCATTTCTTGCCAGCACGTCGGTTGCTCAGGTCTTAGGCTTTTCGTTGTCTGAGGGCAAGAAGCGGGTTCAAATTCCAATCGAAATTCACAACAACCTCGTTGTTGTTCCGGTTATTCTCAATGGCGCTCTTCCGCTGAAATTTATTGTTGATACCGGGGTGAGGACGGCAATTCTGACGGAAAAGACATATTCCGACATTCTCAATCTGGCGTACTCGAGAAAGTATACGATCTCTGGTCCGGGAGGAGAACGGCTAATCGACGCGTACGTAACGAACAACGTTTCCCTTCAGTTGCCTGGCGTAGATGGCCGGGGTCATGCCTTGCTTGTCCTGGCTGAAGACTACCTTGAATTGCGAAATTATCTCGGCACTGATGTTCACGGTATTCTTGGCTACGAGCTGTTCAGCCGTTTTGTGACCACCATCGATTATGAACGCAAAGTGTTGACGCTGAGCGCGCCAACGAACTTCCGTAAGAAGAGGCGTTACGACGCAATCCCGATTAAGATAGAAGACACTAAGCCGTTCGTCACTACTTCGGTTGTGCTGTCGGACGGGACGCAGTTGACCGCCAAGTTACTCGTGGATACCGGAGCAAGTCATGGGCTGTTGCTGGAGCCTACTTCGCATCCGCGTATCCATGTGCCCGACTCGGTAGTGAGCAGTGTCATCGGTAGGGGTCTTGGGGGTGAAATCACAGGAAAAGTTGGACGCATTCATTCGCTGCGCATGGGTGACTACAATATCCCCGGAGTAATCGCCAGTTTCCCCGATCCCAACAGCTACTTTGATAGCCTAAAGCTTTCGCAGACCCAACGCAATGGCGCAATCGGCGGGGAGGTTCTTAGCCGCTTCACCGTAGTGTTCAACTTTCCTAAGGAGGAAATGTATATCCGTAAGAATGCCGCCTATAAAAAGAAGTTTCACTACAACCTGAGTGGCTTAACGGTCAGGGCGAAAGGTGCACGGCTTAATGTATTTGAGATCATGGAAGTCAGGCAAAAGTCGGTCGCCGACCGCGCGGGGGTCCGGGCGGGAGACCTCATCGTCAGCGTCAATGGCATCAACACCCGCAGCCTCGATCTTAATACTATACTCGGGTTTTTCAATAATAAGCCAGGAAAGAAAATCAACCTTGTCGTTAACCGGGGAGGACAGCACCTCAAGGTACAATTTTCGCTCGCCGACCAGATTTAGAAACGAATTTTGCTTAGCTGTCTCTTGCGATCGCGATACGCCTTGTATAGATAGAGCTGGGTTCTTCTGAACTTGAGTGAATTGCGCAGCATAGTATAGAACGATTCTGCTGAAAAGTTGTGTTTCAGAACGTAATCGAGGATGCCATTAGAGGACGCCTCCTGATAATTCGAGTTCTTCAGTACTGTGATGGGCACATCCTTCGTTTTCCGGCTGGCTGTCAGCGTTTGTATAGCCTGCGTGAGTTCCTCCTTACCGATGTTGTCGTCGATGAGGATAAAATTCGGACGGAACCGCATCAGTCGTTCAACAAGACTGCGGAGATCAAAGGCAATTTCAGTAACAATCCTCCTTCCATCCAACTGATTAATCTTTTCCAATGTACGCGTCAGATCAATTGGGTTATTCCCGACAAGGAGAATATTCAAGGGCTCCGTGCTTTGTCTGATATCCACTTTTGTTTCCATGGTAGTACTATTATATATACCGGGTTTGCTGGTAAAAGGTTTCCTTGGCTCATGCCGGCGAGGCCAGGCAATAGTTTTGCAGAGAGATACTTCAGCCCTTTTTGTCGACCTGTGAAAAAGATTGCGATTATTGGTGGCGGACTGGCCGGGTTGATTACTTCTATTCAACTCGTGCGCGCAGGGAATGCCTGCACTGTCTATGAAAAAAAATCGTACCCGCTGCATCGGGTGTGCGGCGAATACGTCTCTAATGAAGCACTGCCTTTCTTAACGTCCTCAGGCTTACTGCCCAACGACCCCGGTGTTTCGCGTATCTCGTCGCTCGTTATTTCGTCGGTTACGGGCCGCTCGTGTAAAATTGACCTCGATTTGGGTGGCTTTGGCATCAGCCGATATGCTTTCGAAAATTTCTTGTATCGCGTTGCGGTCGCGGAAGGCGTCGAATTCTGTTTGAATACAGAAGTAGGCGCTGTTGATTTTCACGGTGATCACTTTGAACTCCACGCGATGGGCCAGACGCATACCCCTGACGTAGTAGTGGGCGCTTTTGGTAAAAGGTCGCGTCTTGATGTACAGCAAAACC
>Ga0079224_100013607_pt1 | contig 11335 bp, 10 predicted proteins | sample Stecom2015_FD_80414 | JGI IMG/M metagenome (GOLD analysis project Ga0079224, IMG submission 80414) | Agricultural soil microbial communities from Utah to study Nitrogen management - Steer compost 2015 | ecosystem: Environmental > Terrestrial > Soil > Agricultural land | place: USA: Utah...
GCCGTGGGATGGATCTTTGCCGCGCCCGACGCGGCGAACGCCCCAACACGGGGCTTCGGCGACCAACGAGTACGGAGCTTCGCCGCGGTCGCTGCCCACGACGGCCCGGCACGCCCCCGGCGCCTCCACCAGTCCCCTTTTCCACGTTTTCTGTGGATAAGTGTCGCCTCGCCGTGGAAATCTCCCGTGCGGACGGTGGAGAAGCGGTAGTTGAGCGTGGATTGAAATTGTTACAAACGGCCAAGCGTCTGCGCCCGTGAGCGTTGCGGGGACGGGCGCGGAGCCGGAATCCGGATTCCTGGCGTCGACTGATACAACTCGTTGCGATACAGCATCTTACAGTGTCCGACCAAAGACGTGCGCGGGCCGCACCGCGGGGCGACCGTGCGGACACACGCGTCGTGCGGTGGGGCGGTCCTCGGACCGACGGCGCGGATCCTCCGGAGGGGACGCCTTCCGGAGGACGCGCTCGCCGGGAAGGTTCGGTTCCCGGCGGGCAGGCTGCGAGGTCGCTGGCGCAGCCGAGCGAATGCCCCCGGGCCAGGGGCGCCCGAGCCGCAGACCGCGCGGCGAGGAAGGGAAGGGAGACGACGGTCGGCTCTCCGCCGCGAGAGCCCCGAACCGAACGGCGCGTCTCTCGCCAGTGGCGAGAACCCCGGCGTCCGGACCGGGTCCGGGTCGCCGGGGGTTCTGCGTCGTGAGTCGTGTACGAAAAGGACTACAGCCCCCGGATCCGCAGCGAGAATTCCGCCTCGTCGAGCGCCGCCGCCACCCGATCGTTCACGAGGGACACGCGCCGGGCCTCTTCCAGCGGCGGGTCGGTGTCGAGCAGGCCCAACCGGTGTGCGCGGGCATCCGAGTAGCCCGGCAGCAGGAGGTCCAGGCCGAAGCGGATGCGACGCGTCGCGATCTCGTTGATCGGCTCCACGATGTTGCTCGTGCAGTTGTTGCTCACCGTGTTGTAGAACACCGGCCGCGTGCGCAACGCTTCCGCGCGCTCGAGCATCCGCACGAAGATCTGCCGCGCCTGTTCCGGCGTCGCACGCGTGGGGTAGAGGTGCACCGGGTCGCCCCAGACCTCGGTCCGCAAGGGGATGACATCGTGTCGTCGGCGATCACGTACATCAGCTCGTAGCGCTTCAGTAGCCCCTTCCAGACCGAGTACTCCTCGCCCACCTCCTTCCTCGCCTCGACGGAGATCGCAACGTATTGCGAGTCCGAGGAGCCGAATGAGGGGAACACGTGCGCCGGTCCGCGCCGGTTCGCCCCGAACGGCGACACCCCGAACCACACACGCTCGATCTTGCGCAGGAGTTACGTGCGGTCGTCGTAGGCGGGCGTGGCGCTGCCGTCCGCGTGGTGCCTGGAGTCGCGGACGTTGCGGATCCGGACGACGTCGCCCGCGAACGTGATCTCCGGCAGCACCGCCTGCTCCGGGCGCCAGTCGCGGTCGTTCGACGGCTCGATCGCGGCGGAGCCCATTGCGGCTGCCGCCACGAGCAGGCAGGCGACGACCAGGACCCTCCGCCGTCTGCGCTTGAGCGTTCGGGACCTGAGCATGGACGTGTCTTTGTCGAGCGAGAGTAGACGGCCGTCGCCCAGCGCTTGCACAGTCTTGAGAGGGAGGCCGACGGCCGAGGATCGATCGAGTACACCTCGCCGGCGCCCCCCTCGATGGCAACAGCCGCCACGTCCAGCCGCTCGAAGCGGAGCTCGCGGCCGCAGATCTCCGGTAGGATCGGCAGGAGTTCCCGGTACGTGACCCGCGGCCCGCCGATCGGGACGACCGCGTGATCCTGCCGAGCATCTTTGAGCGCGAGCTCCGCCAGACGGGCGAGGTCATCGGTCGCGACGTAGCTGATGGGCCGTCGACGTCGACCGGGCCACGAACACACCCCGCGCGAGCGCGTCCAGGAGGCGCTCGCGCTCGGCAGCGTCGTCGGGTGGCAGCGCTTCGCGGGGGAGGACGTCGGCCTGGCGCCAGACCTCGCGGAGCTGCGCGCACGTGCCGCGGCCGCGGGGCGTCAGCAACGTCGGCAACGTCGGCGTTGCGCGCGCATCGTCGGGGGCCTGACGGCGTTCGACGAACCCCGCGGCCTCCAGGCGGGAGAGCCTCCGGTCGAGCGTCGGCGGCTTGATGCCCAACCCTCGGGGAGGGCGGTCTGGCGCAGCCCTTCGGTGTGGCAGAGCCGCATCAGCAGAAGCTCCTGCCCGACGTACAGCCCGGGGGCTCGAGCTGCTCCGCCACCCAGGCTTGCCCGTGCCGTATTGCCAACCTTGGCCGCCATGCGCCATGTTCGACCCGAGGTTGATGGCGGCCACTCGATCATTTGCGTCGAGAGGGCAAGAGTCCTTGCGACATCGCCTGTGCATTGCCGCGCTCTGTGGCCGTCTGGGATGACGACAACGCCGGCTCACGATCTTCGATGCGGATGGCATGCTCGTGCGGACCGTCCCTATGGCGTCGGCTGCCGAAGCGCCGATCCAGGCAGCCGGCATCGACGCGGACGGAGCCATCCTCGCCAGGGAGGTGTGTGTCTTCATGGCCGCAGCTCTCCAGCCCGGGCAGATCCTGGATGATACATCGCAGCTGATCCAGATGGACGTTGCGACGAGAGCGCGAGCTCCCCAGGCGTTGGCGCCGGGACCCGTGTGGGTGTGGACGGGTCACAGCCAGGTTCCCGTTCCATTTACGATCAGCACGCCGTTCGCCGTGTCGGGAGACGCGCTCCACATTGCGGCCGGCTGCGGCCGGCCCGGACTTTCGCATTCGGGTCCTCGAGGCGGGGACGTTGTCGGAGATGTACGGCGTCGCGCGTGCGCCTCGACGCGTGACCCGGGAAGTCGTCGAGGCCCACACCGACTCCTTCACTCGAGCGATCACCGACCCCGAGCAGCGGCGAGAGTACCTCTCGACGATCGATCATCCGGATCGGCCGGAGATGCTGCCCATAGCTCGGTCGGTCGCGATTGAAAGGAGTTCCGATTGATGGGAGGCGTTGGCAGAAAGGGCGGCGGAGCAGGGGGGCGGTTCACGATAGCGGGGCTGTTGATCCTGATCTGCGGTGTGCGGCTGTTCGGAGGGGTGGCGATGCTGCTCAAAGGAGCGGCCGTCACCAATGAGGTCCTGGCCGGCGATCTCAGCGTCCGTGCCCTGGGGCTGCTCATGATGTCGATCGCCGGCGTGGGACTGCGGGCGGGCGTCGGCCTGTTCACGAAACCGGAACGCTGGTGGCGCGTGGGCGTGTGGGCCACGATCGCTCTTTGGGTGGACGGACTGTTGAACGGGCTCGTTCTCTTTGGCGCTCCCCGCGTTGGGGGGCAAGTGCTCAACACCATCGTGGCGATGGTGTTGATCAGCAGCCTCGTCCTGGTCGGCCGGCGGACGAGGGGGGAAGGGCTTCCGGAGAGCGTCTAGTCCAGGACCGGCTCCGCCGAGGTCCTTCACCATGACGAGACTGCAGGGCTGGCCGTCGCGGATCGGCTCGCTGTCTTAGGTCCCCTCGCCGCGCCGCCGGCTGCTCACCACCGCCGCGGCGCCATACAGCGACACCTGCACCTCCCTCCGATCGGAGTGATCCAGCCGGTAACGCGGATGGCCGAGCAGATCCCGCAGCGGTCAGTCCGGAGAACGGACGCCGCCCCTCGAGCTCAGGTGGGCGTAGTTGTCTGTCAGCATTGCGGCGATCGTTGCCGTGTCCTTCTGCCGCACCGCCTCGTCGAGCGCCTGGAGCGTGGCCAGGACCTCTTCGGTCGATAGCTCAGCCGCCTCACCGCTGGAGCCGTCGGATGCGGCGGCACGACCCAGCACGCCCAGGAGCGCTGCGGCCAGGAGCAAGCGAGGAGCGCGGGTCGGTCCCGCTTGACAGCGCATCTCGTTCCGTCCAACGGTCGGGGGCCAGCGCAGCCGTATCGATGCCCGGAACGATACTCAGCGGGTTGGGCATGCGACGGCACTCGGAACCCGCGCGCCCGAGCATGAAGAGTGGGTTTCGACGAGAGCAACCCGAGCAGGGAACGGCCATCCGTGGTTCTGGAAGGCGACCAGGTTGCAACGGCTCAGTGAATCGCGGGGGATGGATCGGATCCGACCCCCGGTGCATCGGCTCGCTGCCGAGCCGGGATGATCGTCGTCCCGACCTACGACTCGTGGCACGCTATGCCTCCCGCCTCTTCGTCTGATCATCGACCAGGACTCCGTCGCGCGCGACGAGCGACCCCCGAAAAGAATGCCTCCAGCCGCCTCCTCGGTCTCGGTGTGCGTGCCGGAGGAGCAACCGGAGGGCACAGGACGGGGTCCATCGGGATCGCGGGAGCTTGCCTGCTCGCTCTGGTGCCCCTGGCATGCGAGGCCGGCGCTCCACGAGCTGCTTCGGAACCCCTCGAGGTCGTGCAGGAGAACGAGCGAGACCTCCGCGCCGGCCTGTCCGCCGACAGAGAGCCGGCGGTGGATTCCGTCGCCCAGAAGGCGAGCGAGCCGACTGCGACGGCGGTCCCACCCTTGGAGGCGCGTGGTGAGAGCACGGGCCGGCACGCCCGCCCCGCAGCCCGAGCGCGGAGGGATGATCGGCGCGCTGGACCGGCGCGTTCTGCCGACGGGTGGAGGGCCGAGGTGCTGTGGCGTGCGGGGACGGTGCTGCTGGAGGACGATGAGCGTCTTGCGTTCATGCGCATTACGAATGTGAGCATGGGGCCGGACGGAAGGGTCTACGCCATCGATTTCGGCAACCAGCACATTGTCGTCCTCGGCAGGGATGGCGCGTTCGAGCGGCACATCGGACGCCGGGGTCGCGGCCCGGGCGAGTTCGAGGGGCCGGTCAGCATGGCGCGGGATCATCGAAGCCGCCTCTGGGTCACCGACGCGTGGAACCGCCGCTACACGGTCCTCGATACCACCGGCGCCGTGATCAAGACGGTTCCGCGTCGCATCACCTCGATGCTGGGCTGGAGCCAGTCGCTGCGGATGGACTCCGCCGGCTTCATCATCGACCAGATGGCCGGCCGCACCGGGGACGGGCGGTACGCCGTGCAGTTCCTGCGCGTGGATAGCACCGGCGCCGACGTCGATACCCTCCCACCCCTGATGGCCGAGGCATCATCGGCCGCATCCCTGACGCCCGTGCAGCTGGCGCGCGCAAGACAGGCGTTGGACGCCGCCCGGCATTTCCAGCCCCACTGGTTGTACGGGCTGGCACCGGACGGGACGCTCTGGATCATGCAGTCGAACCGCCTCCGGCTGACCAACATCACGCTGGAGGGGGACACGCTCCGCCTCATCGAGTCCAGCCACCGCCAGCCGCGTCGCGAGGATGCGGAGCTCAGGAGGATACGGGACGAGCTGAGGGTGGCGGGGATCGCTCTCTCCGCCTACGAGCTGGGGCCACAGATCGCACAGTCCGTGAACGTTCTCGCGGACGGCCACATCGCGGTCCAGATCGAATCGCGCCCGGGAGAACCCGGACGGTTGTTCGACATCTTCGAGCCGAGTGGCCGGTACCTGGGTGAGCTCGATCTCGGGTTCGCCGCCAATCCCGAGGTACACTGGGCATCCCGCGGGGATACGCTCGTCATCGTCGAGAAGGGCGAGTCGGACGTGAACCTCGTCGTCAAGCTGGTCCTGAGGCGCGGATGACTTCGCGCGGCGGTGGGCGGGCGCGCATGCAGTGAGGCCTCATGGCCGTCGTGGCATGGCCGACCGATTCCCGAGGCGCGTCGCCGCCCTCGTAGCCCGGCTCCACCGCCGGCCCGGTCAATCAGCTTCGGCCGAGCACCTGCACCGGCAACGCTCCGTCCAGCGGCCGCCCCTCTGACCGCCGTCGCGAGCGGCTTCGGCGACCGCGGCGAGATCCACGTCGCCTGCCTGGTGGATCCAAGCCAGGCGCAGGCCCGTAATGCGCCGGCCCGCTGCACCCCTCCGTTCGCGACGACGCCCGGCTGCGGTTCCATCGGGTGTCGGTATTGCGATGCATACGGCCGGCGAGCAGCGCCCCCTCGGCCGGGATCAGCACGGGAAAACGATGGATGGGCATGGTGTTCGACCTTCGGATCATCCGGTACCGTGGCGCGTGCGTTCGACCGATCGGGCGCCACGCGGGTGACGCGTCATGAGCGCACTCGCGACTCGACCGCGCAGGGCGTCACGAGCGCGCTCGCAGTCCCCTGCGGGTCGCGTCATGAGGTCGCCTGCGGCTGGACCGTGGACGGTGTCATGAGCGCGCCCGCACTTGGGCCTGCGCGCGGGCGATCGGGCCAGGGTAGCTCTCGCACGGGTACCAGGGCATCTCCCCGATCCGGTCGAAGCCCGTGGTGGATTCCATGCGTCGGACCCTTCGCCGCATTTCGCGATCGGGGAGCGGGCCGCGCAGGGCGCCCATGTTTTACCAGGTGATCCAGGTTGCTGGTGGCGGGAATCGCGCAGGCGATCGCCTCGTGCGGGCTGATCCACTCGCGGCGAAGTGCCGCAGACCTGCTCGCCCGCCTCCCGGAACTGGCCTCTTCGGCCACCCGTGGCCGTGGCCCGACCTTCGACTCGACGCACCGCTGGATTCACGGGAGGACGGTATCCTCACCGTGCGTGGGGGATAAGGGAGCGCGTATCCTGGTAGTGGCACTCCTCGGATGGAGAGGGCGGAATGCCGGATGGTGTGCGTGGGGATGGGACAGAGCGGCCGGGAAAGGCGGATCCGCTCACAGAGAGCGGCCCAGCCTCACCGACGTCAGAACCGGCTGGCGCTCATGACGCCACCGCCGTGGTGGCTGGCTCGTGCTGAAGGAAGCGCTCCACCCTCTCCCGCGTGCCGGTTCCCGGCACCGGGATGTATGCGATGAGGCGCAGCGCCGCGAGGCGCTCGTCGACGATGTCGAGGTGGAGGTAATCGAATGCCAGGCGCCCCGCCTCGGGGTGCTCGTAGACCTTCACACCGGTGCGCGGGAGCTGCACGTCGTGCGCGCCCCAGAACGCGGCGAATTCGGCGCTGTTCTCCCGCAGCACCTGGATCAGCTCGTTGAACCAGGCGTCATCCACGTGGCGCGCGTGGGCGAGCCGCAGCTTCGCGACCATGCTGCGCGCATGCGCCTCCCAGTCCACGAGCATCCGGCGCAGCCGCGGGCTCATGAAGCTCTGGTACATCGCGTTCCGCTCGATCCCCTGCAACGCTCCGAGGTCGCCCCAGATGACGGTCGCGGCGCGGTTCCACCCCAGGATGTCCCAGCGTTCGCCGAACACCCAGGCCGGGCACGGCTCCAGCTGGTCGAGCAGTCGCTGGACTGGAGGACTGAGGGTGGTGGGAGGGGACCCGCCGTTCCGGAGGTCGTTGCGGTCGTAGCCGGCGAGCGTGAGCAGGTGGTGGGCCTCGCCGGGCTCGAGGCGCAACGCGGCGGCGATCCGCTGCAGCACGGCCTCGGATGGCCTCACATCGCGCGCCTGCTCCAGCCACGTGTACCACTCCGTGCTGACGCCGGCGAGCGCCGCCACCTCCTCCCGGCGTAGACCCGGCGTCCTCCGTCGCGAGCCGCGGGGCAGCCCGACCTGCTCCGGCTGGAGCCGCGCGCGGCGGCTGCGCAGGAAGTTCGCGATCTCCTGGCGCCGTTCTTCGCTGAGCACGGGTCGGTCCTCCGGAGAGGGGGAGTATGGATACCATGATGCGGCGTCCCTGATCCCCGACCCCGATCAAGCCTAGAGTATACGGGTCAACGGTGCAACGGCGGAGACCCGAACCGGAGAGGAGAACCGATGCAGATGCGGAAGCTCGGAACGCACGGCCCCGAGGTCTCGGCGATCGGGCTCGGCTGCATGGGGATGAGCGACTTCTACGGCCCGGCCGAGGACGAACGGTCCATTGCCGTGATCCAGCGCGCGCTGGATCTGGGCGTGAATTTCTTCGACACCGCCGACATGTACGGCGTGGGCCGCAACGAGGAGCTGGTGGGGCGGGCACTGAAGGGCAAGCGGGACCAGGCGGTGATCGCGACGAAGTTCGGCAACGTCCGCGCGCCAGACGGGCGGTTCCTCGGGATCAACGGCCGGTCGGAGTACGTGAAACAGGCGTGCGAGGCGAGTCTCCGGCGGCTCGGCGTCGAGACGATCGATCTCTACTACCAGCATCGCGTGGATCCCGACACGCCGATCGAGGAGACGGTGGGCGCGATGGCCGAGCTGGTCCGCGAGGGCAAGGTGCGCTGGCTCGGGCTCTCCGAGGCCGCGCCGGAGACGATCCGGCGCGCCCACGCGGTGCATCCCATTACGGCGCTCCAGACCGAGTACTCTCTGTGGACGCGGGATCCGGAAGACGGTCTCCTGGAGCTGTGCGAGGAGCTCGGCATCGCGTTCGTCGCGTACAGCCCGCTCGGTCGCGGTTTCCTCACCGGCGCGATCCGCAGCATCGACGACCTCGCCCCTGACGATTGGCGCCGCAACAACCCTCGCTTCCAGGGGGAGAACTTCCAGAAGAACCTCCGGATCGTGGACGCCGTCCGGGAAATGGCGCAGGAGAAGGGGTGCACGCCTGCCCAGCTCGCGCTGGCGTGGGTACTCGCCCGAGGGCGGCACATCGTCCCGATCCCCGGCACCCGTAGCCTCGACCGGCTCGAGGAGAACGTGGCAGCCGTCGAGATCGAGCTGACGGAGGAGGATCTGGACCGGCTCGACCGGATCGCGCCGAAGGGGATCGCGGCCGGTGCACGCTACCCGGAGCCGGCAATGCGGCTGCTGAACCTGTAGCCACCCGGGGGACGAGCGCTGACCGCCACGGCTGGCGACGCAGTGTCTGGAACGCGTGAGGCGATCGTGGACACGACGGCCGCGCGGCCGCTGCGCTGGCCGGACACACCGCTCTACGCTCTGCAGGACCGGCTCCGCTACCGCCGGGCCGGCCACTTCGCGGCGATGGTCGTTGGCGTCGCGGCGGGCAAGCCGGGTGGCGCGTGATCGGACGGCGGCGTGAGGATGCGCCGCCGCTCGGCTTCCGGTGCTCAGTACAGATCGGCGAGCTCGAGAGCCACCCCGACTGAGAACTTCATTCCGAGATCCGACTCGCGGTGGAGGATGCTGTAGCCGTCGCCGCCTCCGAAGTCGGGGAAGTTCAGGTCCAGCCGGACCCGGGGCACCGTGACGAAATACCTGCCGGGGAAGGCGAGGCCGGCCCAGAGGCCGAGCAGCGCGCCGTGGCTCGCCGTGCGTGACGCGTACGGCGCTCCGGTGTTGTAGTCGATCGAACGCGCCGCGGCCGTGAAGCGCACCCAGCCCGCATCCACGCCATAGAGCGCCCTCACGCCGCTCTCGTTGCGAGCGCTCCGGTATCCGACCACGACGCTCCAGGAGGAGTAGTCGAACGCGTAGCTCGTCTGCCAGTCCACGTCCTGGCCGATACGGAATTCGTCCAGGAGGAGGGCCAGACTCCAGATCCGGTGGCTCGCCGTCCGCGCGAGCAGCCGCACTTCGAGCTGTTGGCCCGGAACGCCGTGGATCCCGTGCCGTTCGGCCACTTCACCCAGCGGCGACACGCTCACCGAGGCGGCCAGGGCGACGCCGTACCGGACACCGCCCCGCCTGTTCGGTGTCCCGGCGTCCTGACCGCAGAGGGCTCGGGGGGAGGCGAGGAGCAGAGTGAGGCCGAACGCGATGAGCGCGACCCGCGAAGCGTCGTCCATGGTCTACCTCCTCTCGGCTCGGCGGGGGCGGTCGGGCACGGCCGTCCCGGGCGGCTGGAACCGGAGCGCGGTCAGCTCCAGCTCAGATCGTGCTTCGACAGCGGCAGGGAGCGGATGCGCTTGCCCGTGGCCGCGAAGATCGCGTTGCACAGCGCCGGGATCACCGGCGGCAGCGGCGGCTCGCCCAGGCCTGTGGGCGGGTTGTCCGTCCTGAGGAAGTGCACCTCGATCTCCGGCGGCGCCTGGGTGAGCCGGAGCAACGGGAACTCGTGGAAGTTGCTCTGCACCGCACGGCCGCGCTCGATGGTGATCTCCTGCCCGAGCGCCTCGGCCAGCCCGTCCAGCACCGCGCCCTGCGCGTTGTTCAGGGCGTTGCTCGGGTTGATGATGTGGGATCCGACGTCGCCCGCCACCCAGACCTTGTCCACCTTCAGCGTTCCGTCCCGAGCGACCGTCGCCTGCACGACCTCCGCGAAGTAGCCGCGATGGCTGAAATGGAACGCCACGCCCATGCCCGTGCCGGGCGGGAGTTGCTTCTGCCGCGTGCCCCAGCCCGACTTCTCCGCGACCAGCTCCAGCACGCCGCGCATGCGCGCCGGGTCGAAGCGCGTGCCCTCCATCGCCGCGTCGAGGATGCTCAGCCGGAACTCGACCGGGTCCTTTCCGGCCGCGTGCGCCAGCTCGTCGATGAACGACTGGATGACGAACGCCAGCGCGTTACTGCCCGGCGCGCGCAGCGCACCCGTCGGGATGCCGAACGGGATGAGCGACGCTTCGAGAGCGTAGTTCGGGACGAACAGGCCCGGGAACTCATCTTCGGCGATGCCCGCGCTGGAGGCAAACTGACCGTCCTGACCGAAAGAGATGAAGTGATCCCACCACGCGATGAGTCGCCCTTCCTCGTCCACGCCGCCCTTCAGGAAGTGGAACCCGGCGGGGCGGTACATGTCGTGGCGCATGTCGTCCTCGCGGGACCACAGCAGCTTGACCGGCACGCCGATCTCCTTCGCGATGGCCGCCGCCTCGACCATCACGTCGTTGTACAGCCGCCGGCCGAACCCGCCGCCCGCCCGCAGCAGGTGGATCGTGATGTCCGACTCGTCCATGCCCAGCGTGCGGGCGACCAGCCGGCGTCCGCTCTCGGGCGTCTGGGTCGGCGCCCAGATCTCCAGCCTGCCGTCGCGGTAATGCGCCGTGCAGTTCTGCGGCTCCAGCGGCGCGTGGGCGATGAAGGGGTACGAATACGCCGCCTCCACCACCTTTGCCGCACGGGCCAGCGCCGCGTCCACGTCGCCATCGCGGCGGAGTGTGAGCTGCGGGGGTCTGGTCGCCAGCTCCGCGGCCTGTCGCGCGAATCCCTCGCTGCTCTGCTCGGCCGTCGGCCCCTCGTCCCATTTCACCCGCAGCCGCTGCCGCGCACTCTGCGCCTGCCACCACGTGTCCGCCACGATCGCGACGCCGTCCAGCAGCCCGCTCAGGTCGTTGCCGCCTCGGACAATGAAGGCGTGGCGTACGCCCGGCAGCGCGCGCACCTCGTCCAGATTGGCGCTCACCACCTTGCCGCCGAAGACGGGGCACTTCTCGTACACGGCGTACAGCATGCCCGGCAGCGTGAAGTCGATGCCGAACAGCGGCTTGCCCGTGACGATCGCCTCGTTGTCCACGCCCGGGACCGGCGTGCCGATGA
>Ga0079224_100013609_pt1 | contig 11334 bp, 8 predicted proteins | sample Stecom2015_FD_80414 | JGI IMG/M metagenome (GOLD analysis project Ga0079224, IMG submission 80414) | Agricultural soil microbial communities from Utah to study Nitrogen management - Steer compost 2015 | ecosystem: Environmental > Terrestrial > Soil > Agricultural land | place: USA: Utah...
CTCATCCAATGGCACGAGATATAGCTTTCTTGCTTTTTTGTTGAAGTTATAACGGTAGCGATAGCTATCATTCATCTTGAAAATAGCGAATGCAGGTCGTTCCTCGTCTTCCATTTTGAGCGTTAATATTCTTTCCGCTGGATTAGTATAGAATGTACCTGCGTTTTTTCCATCGACGGAAAAGTGACTATGGTGAAACGACAGCGTATCATTGTTTTCAATATCCTTATATACACGTTCCATCGGATGAAATTCCTGTTTCAATATCCATTGATATTCCGTGAAAGGCTTTGCTTCATTTACCGCTGAATTCTGAACTATTTCATCTTCTATCTGTGCCAGTAAAGGCCATACGTCTGATGAAAGATATTTGTCACCGGGATACCACCAGTACACTTTCTCAGGCTTCATCTTTCGGTGGATGAATGTTTGTTCGGGTATAGATTTTTCAAAATATACAAACTGATATAGACGGCCGTCATTATCCCGAATGGTCATTTCATAATAATTATCTTCTTGAAAATCTTTCAACACAAAGGAATTCTTTCTTGAGGGCCCGAGGAACACATCCAGCGATGTGAAATTGTACGAAGGATTATCGCTATCCAGATTACGGAATGTTTGCGGCGAGCCGTTTTCTAACACAAAAGCTCTTATCTTTTTAAAAATGGAAGGCGTAAAAATAGAAGACGCAAGGGTAAAATCTTCTTCTTTCATTACTTTTGCTACATCACTGATAATCGTGTGCAGCCCATTTAGCGTACCTTCGAAATATTTACCATCTTTGAATTTTGGGATAAACTGTTCATCGATGATTTTTTTGGTTGCTGCATTACTCAAAACCTGTTCAATCCCATATCCGTTTTCTATACGCATTTGACGCAGTTTTTTAGAGATGGCAATCACTATACCATTGTTTTTTCCATATTCGCCTAATGCATAAGAAGTAAGATTATTGAATACGTAGCTGTCAAAATTTTCTTTATTGGTATGGCGGTCGTCAAGGGTTACAATAGCGATCTCTGCAATTCCTTTGTCCCAGCAACGCGTGACAATACTGTCTAATTGCTGTATTTCTATTGAGGTGAAAATATTTTCATTATCAATAATCCGATTTTTCTTTATCACAAATTTTTGCTGTGCAGGAATTCCCTGCGCCAACAGCGTGGATGAAAAAAAGCAACCAAAAAATGCCACTGACCATAAAAAGCCAAGATAGCTTATAATTGATTGAACTTTCGGTGTCATAATCTTATAATTTTATTTAAAACAAAAGAAAGAAGAAATGGGCAAATGTTTATCCTATTCAGCCTCACAAACCATCTACATCATTTTTAATTATATATACAAAATACCTACAAGTGTTTTAGTACTTACTTATTTGTATAAGTTAAGAAACTCCAACCAAGCTATCCTAACGGCTATTTATAAGTTGTGTAATCAGTTTGACCATCAATTCTTTTTCCTGAGGGTCACTCTGAGCTACGAATAAGGCCAACGTCACCAAAGCATTGTCATTGATCTTTATTTCACCATCCCGTTTAAATCGATGTTCTGAGTCGCCCACTGACGGAAAGCGGTGCCTTATTTGGATTTTACTCGGTAGCCTACAGAGCAAATATACCATTCTTTTATACTAAAAAAATAGCACAAAGTTCGTAAAAATCTAACCAATTTTACTACCCCCTATAAGTCCCATAGTTAGATGTTTTTTGGACCGAAACAGTCATAATCCAATTTTTCAGTCTATCTTTATCTCGTTAATTGATCATATTATGAGCTTCGGTATTATTACGCTATTGGCAACTTTTGCGATTATGGGTTGGACTATTGGTCTGGCAAAAAAGAAAGGTGCACACTTCCAAGTTTTGGCAAATGGTGACAAAATGCTTAAAAACCATATTATTTTTGCGATCCTAGGTTATTTTTTGGGTATATTATTATTGTTCTTTATAGGAATCGGCTTCTATTTTGGCTGGGAAACGAAAGACAATGAAACGTGGAGTTCTTATATATTTCCTATAGTCGTATTACTAGCTATACTGTACGGCTTCATCCATCTCACCTTTTATTACTACAACCATCGGGTAATTTACAACGCCGAAATTATTACCTCCTACAATGCATGGGGAAAAACAAGTTGTATTAAATGGGAAGATCTAACAGATGCAGAATTCAACAAAAACATGCAACAGATTCGCCTCTATTCAAAACAAGGGGAACGGATTAAAATGAGTTGTTTCTTATATGGACTTAACGATTTCGAGCGGGAATTTGCAAGTCACCATCCGTACATGATACAGCGTATTCTAAACAGATCTTTATTCTGATCTCTGATAAAGAATAAAGAAGGATTCCAAGAAATACTGAAACCTATTGGATTTAAAACGAAAACTATAATTTAATTTAGCACTACTTTTCTAATCGCAGAAACTTAATGGTAATACCCAACTGTCCTAAATGATAAAGATCATGGTGGATAAGCCCCTCGATGAGATATTTAAAACTTTCATTATTACGATAGCGCTGATCAAGAAATGTATCGTCGTTTTCCTCTAAAATTTCAGTAAGCGTATACAAACTTTGGAAAAAATCGTTCTTTAAATTCTGCCATCCAACTTTCATTAACTCATCATTCGTCCGCCAGTTTTCAGGGCTATTTATTGTTAATTTGGCATCCAGATTTTTTAATTTCCGTATCGTTTCTAGCCTCCATATCAATACATGGGAAATGAGTTCAGCAACACTATGCAGTTCCGGCAAGGGTCTTTTGAAAACTTTATCTTCTGCGACGCTTCCGATCTTCTTTTCGAAATTTTCATCTAACCAATTTTCTTGCCCCTGTAAGTCCTGCAGCTGCAAAATAATATTTTGAATCATGATATAGCTCATGGAACTAAAGATAGGATTTTATAGGTAGTTCTCCTAGAGTCAACCGCGGGCAGCACAGAATACCATTCTTTCCTATTTCCATTTGCTAACGTGTTCTACCTGATCATCCAATTGGGATAGTAAAGATTTAACGCGGGATTTAACCAATACCTGCCGGCCAATGAGCGTACGTGTAAAAACTAATTCGCCCTGACCTACATAATTATTCCATTGTTTTTCAAAATATTCAGCTAACATTTTGTTTCGACCAAAAATTTCAGGTACAGCATGATAATCACGTTGATTTAAAAACGTCATGAATTTCCTTTTACGAATAATAATATAACGTGGATTATCTATCGGGCTAATAATCTCTTCCAGGGTATGAATGAAAATTGATTTTTCAAACGTTGATCCACCTTCTAAATGACAAAAGACAGCTCCATGTTCATCCATCGAGGATTCTACTATCAGCTTGGTGCGTTCCGTATGTACAGCGTTTGCTTCGATCAAACACATAAGCACAGCATCACCGATGTTTTTCATATCTTTAGCAATATCACGGTAACCAATATATACTCGAAGTGCTTTGAATGATCGATATCCAAAAATAAGGAAGCCAACAATGCCGATGATACTTAAAGCAATGTATGCATCATGAAAGGTTTTGATCCATCTTTGTGCCCGCAACACGATTTCTAAGACCGTTTCTATATATATCACTATACCGCTAGCTAATGTTCCTGTCAAATTGGCAATCGTTTTTTGCAAATGAACGGATTTTACAGCCTGGTATCCCCCCTCTTCATAAAAAGGAATCTTAATTTCTTCAACTAAGTTAATACCGGATTGAAGACCTTTTTCCCACCGCAGGCGTAAATCCTGCCGGTTACCGACCAGCACCAGATTTTGTTGATTATGGCTGGATATATCCGCTTGGCTTAACAGACCCTCGACGGTCATGATCCGTCTGATCCCATTTTCAATCACGATTGGTTCGTCGTTCGAAACACCGACAAAACTTATAAAACGTCTCCGTAACAGTTGAAAATCGTCACCACCATTAGCGATCGTTTGGTCTATACAGGCTAAATGCCAGATATTTCCAGTTTTGGCTGGATTGCCGCTTTGTGTTCGAATAGCACGACCCCGCATCTGATTAGAGGACACAAACGAACCGACAAAACTTGCCAGAATGAGCGAGTTGATCGCTGGAGCATCCCAACCTTCTCCGAGAAGAGATTTTGTACCGATCAGGACTTCAATATCCCCACGTTGAAAAATTTGGGTGACAATATGAATAATATCGTGTTTTAACTGTTCATTTTGTTGAATGATCACGTAGCTGTCGTCGAAGGGAACCGGAGAAAAGGTAAGTTGCTGATGTCCATACCTCTTGGCTTTTTCCTCAAAAATAGCGAATGCTTGTTGTGGAATGATAATCAGTGGTCCGGTCATAACTCCTAATTTCAGATTGCTAATCTGTTCTCTTCGAAGCATTTCAAAAATAGGGATAACCCCCATTTTCTTGATCTCAATCGTGTTGGTGAACGAATTGGGAAAATACTCCTTCCGGATATAATCCGACAAGATAACCATTCGAAGGCCCTTGTCTAGTTTTTCATATTCGAACGATACGATTTCTTTTATTCCTTGCAGTTTACTGATACTGGATGTTAAATGCGTGGTTACCCGTTTACTCTTACTAAAACTGACCCTTCTACCGGCAATCAAACCATTGCGACGGAGTCGGTTCTCTAAAGTAGTACGATGTTCTGTATAAGAATCGAAATATACTTTCTCCTTAAACAGATAGAATTCCAGCAGACGCGCCATCCATTCATAGTCCAAATGCGGAATATCGAATTCGCTTGCACCAATAATTTTTAGATGATCTTCGGAAATAGGGCGGCCGTTGCCATGCAGAAAGATGAGACTAGCCGAATACAAAGAGATATCCTCATAAATAACTTCTAAATGCTGCGTTGGGTTCAGCCAGAAGGGATGGGATTCGATAGCTGTAAGCAGCGTTTCATCTTGTCTGAGTTCATTAAAAAAGCGCTGGGCATTTTCTCTGAAGTCATGAATGATAATATTTTCCGCACTGGAAGGTGTAGTGAGATAGATATAATCCTGATGGGGGCATAAGTCCCCTTCCACCACGAGTTCAGGCACCGAAATCTCTGTATCAACGGGGCCGTTTAAGGTGATATAACGATGCCATTCCAAAGGAGTGACATCATAGGGAGGTGTGGCTGTTAATCCGACGATCACGGGATTTAACTTATCTTTTAAACGAATTAACGTTTGCCACCATTCATTCTTTAGATGATGTGCTTCGTCCACCACAATGGTCTTTACATCAACCTGTTTCAAGCCTCTAATAATTTGATTGATGTTACGGTTGTGGTTACGGCTGCGCCGAAGTACGGTGGTGGTTTTTTCCTCGGCTTCGTTGTCTTCGGCGTCTATTTCATTTGCTGAAGCCTCTACATTATTGCAGGCACTATGGATGGCCTGATAAGTTACAACCGTTAAGAACTTAGGTCGTCGTATATCTCTGGAAATCCATTCTGGAACTTCGGCTGTTTGGAGAAATAATTCGCAAAACCGCTGGATCCATTGATTGCGAATCGCTAAGGTCGGAGCTAGAATTAAAGTGGGTTGGTTGATTCGGATAGCTACCTCTAGGCCTAACACTGTTTTTCCTGATCCCGGTGGAGCTACAATGTGAAGATGCCTGTCAGTAAGATGTGAACGCAGTTCATCAAGTACACGTTGCTGATATTTTCGCCAAGGATATTTGAATAGAATGTCTTGTGGAAACGAGGTCAATGTATATATTGTTAAGGATTTCGTGGTTGAAAATAGCAAATCCGAATGGAAGTATCAAGGGTGCAATGAATTGGAAAGCTATTTCCCATTCTCCTTTACCGATAATTTTCCGACAACCACCGAGGAATAACCTGCATCCCCCTAATTAATATTAGATAACCAAAGACAACGGTCTACTTTTAAAAATACAAGTGTTTGTATTTTAACTTTTTCAGTACTGTTTTTAATATCTTTTTATTTAAATCCTTAATGATGAAAATTTTAGTAATCACCTTATTTTCTATTTTGGCGATGGCTCCTTTTGGACGATCAAATGCGCAAATCACAGCGACAATAAAGGGACTCGGCAATGACACGGTTTATATTTGGAAATATCCTCTGGCAAATATCGAGGACATGCATAAAGACACATTGATAGCGAACAACAATATGTTCACCTATCCAGTATCCACCGAGCCCACAGCTTACGCGATAATTCCACGTAAAGCGGTATATAAAAGAAGTGATGGCAGTTTTTACGTTGCTCAAACAAAATTTATCGAACTTTTTAGCCGTCCAGATGAACAGATCACTATCGAAGGTGAACTCGAAGAGCGCTATCTTAATTATCAAACTTCGGGGAATGATGTTAGTCAAAAATTGGCGCAGTTCCGCACATCTTATAAAACCGCTACTATAGAAGCAGTTAAAATTGAGCTTAAAATGGATTCTATACGAGAAAATGGCGGAACCGAGGGTCAAATCAACGAACTATTCCATACCAGACAGCAGTATTTTGGTAAAATTTCCCAAGCAAAAACAGATTATGTAAATGATAATTTTGATCAAGATTTGTCGGCATACCTTATTTCTAGATTTTCACTGGAGAAGTTTGCTACGTATTATCCGAAACTAACAGCAGACATTCGGAACGGAATATTCCGTGACGTCCTTGAAAACGCCTACAGAAACTATCAAAAATTTAGCGCTGTAAAATTAGCGGAGGAAAACTTGAACATAGGGAATGATGCACCGCATTTCGAATTAAAAGATAACAATGGCAAAGACGTCTCGCTGTCGGATTTCGAAGGAAAAATAATAGTTCTTGATTTTTGGGGAACGTGGTGTCCTCCGTGCCTAGCAGAAATTCCTAAATTGAAATCTTTTTATGAAGAAAACAAGAAAAATATAGTCTTAATAGGGATTGCATGTAATGAAAAAAGGGAAGAGTGGAATGAAGCGATAAGAAACTACAGCCTGGAATGGACCCAATTAATAAATTCCGACAAAGATGATGTCGCGATAAGGTATGGTATCACTACATATCCTACGAAGATCGTGATTGATAAAAATTTGAAAATAGTTAAAAGATTTGTAGGTGCAACAGAAGATTTTTTCGCAGAAACACGGGATTTAATAAAATGAGATAGCCGTTGCCGAGTTGCTTGATAAGAGACATCGCTTTATATAAGTTACTTCATGTTCAATTTCTGTAAACGTTCTTTTGCTGAAGGAATGACATCATCATCTTCTTCATAATTTTCAATCACACTTTGCAATGTACTCTTCGCCTGCATATTATTACCTTTAACAGAATAGGTATCTGCAAGCAGGAGGAAACTCTTGGCCACCCAGTAATCTTGTTCCCCCATATTGTTAATCACATCAAAGGCTGTTTCCTGGGCTTTGTCGTATTCCTTGTTTTTATACTGCAATTGCCCCATTCGGTACCGTGCCTCTGCACCTACTGCCGTTTGGCTCTTGAGCGCCGCCAGATTCAGTTCCTTCATGGCAGGCGCCACATTTCCTTCCCGCAACATGGCCCGCGCGCTGTACAAGTGCGCCTTGGCAATGTCTTCCTCAGATGATCGGTCATAATTCTTGATCAACTTCGCATACTTGGCCACCTGATCCAAATCACCGATTTCGAAATAACAAATCATCAGGTTAGTTACCGCGTAGTTATAGTTTTCTTTATATTCTGAAGTAAGCTCTAGTTTTTTGAGATGCACGATGGCTTCGTTGTATTCCTTCAAGTCTAGGTATAGCGCGGCCACTGTCAGTAAGGTACTCTCCGTATATTTGCTCGTCCAGTCATTCAGAATGATGTTCAGGTCGTGTAGCGCTTCTTTTGGATGCCCCGTACGGTACAAACTCACCCCACGGATATAACGCGCATGTTTTTCTTGTATGGGTTTCGGAAATTTATCAAAGTATGCATTGATCGCTTCCACAGCCCCTTCATATGCTCCTTTGGCAAACAAGGAGTGGGCTACTCCGAAAGTGAAGTTATCCTGCTCCGCGGCACTCAGATTACTGATATTGGTGCTGGTCGCGTAATGAATATAACTCGAAGCATCGCCTTGATCCAGGTAAATATTTTCGATGGAACGCAGCGCTTGTCTTGCTTCATCAGTTGTAGCGTGTTGTTCCACCACCTTCTGGAAGGAGGCCTTCGCCGCTTCGGTGTCACCTTTATTGTACTGGACAAGCCCAATGGTCATCAACGCCCGGGGAACATAGCTGCTTCGGGGATATTGTTCGATCATCCGCTGCAGCCCTTCAATGGCGGTATCGTAATCTCCCCTAGTGAAATACGTGTAAGGGACCTCAAAGGCCACGTCATCCGCATAGTTCGAACCGGGGAATCGCTCCACAACAGACCACAGTGTACTGAGCTTGGTTTCGTTGTCGCCCTGCAATCCATAGATAATACCGCGCTGGAACAACGCATAGTCCTGATTGGGAGCTTTACTGTTGATCAGTTGGTCATAGTATTTGTTGGCTCGGCCGTAATCGCGTATGGACAAATACGAATCACCCAGACGCGCAATCACGTCATGACGCACATTTTCGTCTATCGAATGTCCATCGGTCGCCAAAAAACGCTCAAAGTAATCAGCTGCCATGGCAAAACTATTATTGCGAAACGCCGCATATGCCAGACCATAGTTCGCATAATTGTAAACATTGGTGTTTCGCGCAGCGGGCAATCGAAGGAATCAGGAAAAGTTTTCTACCGCCTCCTTGTACTTACGCACTTCGTACATCGCCTCTGCTTTCCAATATGTGGCCAACGCCGCCATTTCCGCATCGATCGGGAATTTTTCTGATCTCATGAACATGGATATGCTATTTTCAAAAGCACGCTCGTTATAAAACTCTAATCCGCGGTAATACGTCGCTTTTTGATAGGTTACATCGGCTTCGTGGCTCCTTTTGTTTAACGATTCCAGCATACTTACTCCCGCATGAAAATTACTCGTACCCAACAAAACATCTACGGATAACGTTTCGGCACTCTCCTGTTTCTTGCCATCTCGATCACTAACCGTATATTTCTTCGCGATATAACCTTGGAGTACTTCTAGAGCAACTTGGACGGAGTCTAGTTCATGTAAGACTTTGGCGTAGTTATACAACGCTATCATTTTCAATTCCGGATCGAGATCCATTCGCGAGGCGTTAAGAAAAGCATTCCGCGCACGTTCTTTATCGCCAGTCTCTATAGCAATATTGCCCAAAGTAATTATTGCGCCCTGATAATAGGCATCCGATTTTTCCAAACTCTCCAAAATAGAGGTCGCTCTTGGGTACTCTCCTGCACGGTAGGCCAAATAACTAATTCGGTAATTGTCGATATTGTTGCGTGAGGCGTTGGGATTCCGTTTAAGAAGTTCATCATTGTAGGCTTGTTTGAAACCATTTCTTGAAAAATATGTAGTAGCAGCGATCTGCTGCAGCTGACGCTCAATCGCTTCCTTGTTGATGTCCATATCCGGGCTTCGGCGGACCTTTATGGCATCGGCCAGCATCGGTCGGTAATCACGTACAACATCGATGGAATCCATAAATGTAGTTTGTTTTTCCTGCCGTTCCTCACTAGGTTGTCGCGTGTCTTTCTGTTGTTTATCCCCTTCCTGCGCATACCCCATAATCAGCAAAGCTGAAAACACCCCGGTAAACAGGTATTTCAGGTAGTTATAGCCGATGCTTTCTTTCAATATCATTGTTCGTCCGTATTTCTGAATTTTTCCAAACGTTGCTTCGCCTAAGAGATAATATCGTAATTTCCTCCTAACTAGCTGTAGTCAAAACTAAAGAATTCCATTCAATTATAGGAATCGTCAGCAAAAAATGGATACTAAAAGGTAATTTATACGCTAGTATATATCACGTTTCCGTCATTTAAAATTTGTTAAATTTACCCTCATTATGTTTTATCTTTGATCTGAATATTTTTGTAACCATGAAACCCATTTTATTAAACATCTTTTTGATTTTAATCAGCCATTTAGTTTTTGCTGAAGTTCCTTTACGGCTGGCCGTCGCTGGGTTAAGTCACGGACACGTAGACTGGATTTTTAACAGAAAAGACAAAAAGGATGTGGTTGTAATCGGCATTTATGAAACCAATCCCGAGTTGATTGATCATTATGCCAAACGATACCAGCTAGATAAAGCTCTTTTCTTTACGGATTTGGAGGAAATGTTGGATGAGCTAAAACCGGACGCTGTGTCGGCATTCGGTGCTATTAATGAACACATTGCTGTTGTACGTGCCTGCGCACCGCGAAAGATCCATGTGATGGTGGAAAAACCTTTGGCGACGACCGTAGCGGATGCCAAAGAGATAAAAGAGCTTGCCGAAAGATATAAGATACATGTTCTGACAAATTTTGAAACATCGTGGTACGAAAGCAATCAGCAGATCAAAGAAATGTTAGAAAAAGGTCAATTGGGGGAAATACGAAAAGTGATGGTGAATGACGGACATCAAGGGCCAAAGGAAATCGGGGTGAGCAAAGAATTCTTGGAGATACTGACCGATCCGGCAAAAAATGGAGCGGGCGCATTAGTGGATTTTGGATGCTATGGCGCCAACCTGATGACGTGGTTGATGAACGGCGAGCGACCTCTTTCGGTAACGGCCGCAGTACATCAAAATAAACCCAACATCTACAAAGAGGTGGACGATGAAGCGACCATCATTCTACAATATCCAAACGCGCAATGTCTGATTCAGGCCTCATGGAATTGGCCATTTTCTAGGAAGGACATGGAAGTATATGGCACCAAAGGTTATGCTATAGCACCTGATGCAACAACCTTACAACAACGCTTTTCGGGCAACAATAAAGAAGAAAAGAAGCAACTTCCTGTAAGAGCGGCTCCGTTTGATGATCCATTTTCTGTATTGGCCGCGGTAGTGAATGGATCGTTAGTATTGGACAAACTTGATCTTTATGAATTAACGATTAATTGCATCGTTGTCGAAATCCTCGATGCGGCCATGCAATCGGCAAAACAAAAACGAACTATCTTCTTACAATAATACAAAAGCGCTTAATAATCCAAAAACACCAATTCTGACTTGCAATACAACAAAATATGGGACACGTTAGAAGAAAGTATTATCAACAATTAGTCAATATGGAGAATTGTATCAATAACTTGAATAGTCAACCCGACAGCATTCTGCCGGGCCTTTACCTGATGTAATTTGTATCATAATTTTCTTCATCATTACTCTTTATTCATTCTAACAATACGTGGATAGAATTTACCTTGGATATCAACCAGATCACGTTGTGCAATCATGACAGCGTCAATGTTTTTATATGCCAACGGATTTTCTTCAACCGTCCC
>Ga0079224_100013610_pt1 | contig 11334 bp, 12 predicted proteins | sample Stecom2015_FD_80414 | JGI IMG/M metagenome (GOLD analysis project Ga0079224, IMG submission 80414) | Agricultural soil microbial communities from Utah to study Nitrogen management - Steer compost 2015 | ecosystem: Environmental > Terrestrial > Soil > Agricultural land | place: USA: Utah...
CTGAAGAAAGCTTGCTAAGCCACTGATGATTATAGAGTTACCATGGCTTACACCCCTCGCCGAGGCGTGGCATGGCGCTTCGGTACGTGGGCGGGCAGCGCATGCGGTACTGCTAACGGGGAGCCGCGGCGTTGGCAAACGCGCTGCGGCATACTGGATGGCCATGCAACGGCTGCGCCTCGAGACTCCCGCGCTGCCGACCGTGCAGGTCGATCCTGTCGAAGGCGAGAAGTCTGCCGATCGCCGTCTCGCGGAGCATCCGGACCTTCGCTGGCTCCGTCCGCCGGAGGGAAAACAGGCGATTCTCATCGACCAGGTTCGAGAACTGGTCGGCGAACTATCCCTCACCAGTTACGAAGGCGGCGCGAAGGTGGCCATAGTCGAGCCGGCGAATATGCTCACCGGCAATGCTGCGAACAGCTTGCTCAAGACCCTGGAAGAACCGCAGGGCGACGCGCTGTTGCTGCTCGTCGCCGACCGTATGGGCAGCTTGCCAGCCACTATCCTGAGCCGCTGCCAGCGCATCACCATCGCGACACCGCCCGAGAGCGTCAGCCTGGCATGGCTGGAGCGCGTCCGGCCTGGGGCCAATTGGCGCGCTGCGCTGCGAATGGCCGGCAACGCGCCGCTCGCGGCAATCGAAGCTCTCGAACGGCTGGACGTAACCGACGCGATGGCCAGGGATTTTTCGCAGACGGCGGAACGCCGCGTTTCGCCTATAGACGTAGCAGCCCGCTGGAGCCAGTATGAGCCGGACTTCGTGCTCGCCTGGGTCGGCCGACAGGTGCAGCAGTGCATCTACAGGGCGAGCGGAGCCGCGGGAGAAAGCTTCGGAGGAAGTACGGCCGAATCTGTGTTGAACCGCATAGACAGGCGAAAATTGTTCTGCTATCTAGACGACATCAACCGCGTCCGGGGCCAATCCGCGGGCTCATACAACGTTCAGCTGACTCTGGAAAGCCTGCTGATCGACTGGGCAGAAGGCCTCAAAGACAGCGGCAATAAATTCATCCGGGGCGGCCTGTTGCCGATCCCGGACGGTAAGGTGAATGCGCAATGACGAAACCCGGATTGTTGACACTGACCATCAAGGACAAGAGCGCACTGTACCTCGCGTACATGCCGTTCGTGGTGAATGGCGGCCTTTTCATACCCACGAACAGTTCCTACCGCCTCGGAGACGAGGTTTTCATGCTTTTGAACCTGATGGGCGAGGATGAGAAGATCCCTGTTGCGGGTACGGTTATCTGGATGACGCCGAAGGGCGCCCAGGGAAAGAGGACGGCAGGCATCGGCGTGCAGTTCAGCGACCAGGACCAGGGCAACACACAGAAGAAAATCGAGAACTACCTGGCGGGTGCGCTGGGCGGGGACAAACCGACTCACACGATGTAAATCGTTGCGCAGGAGCCCGCCATGCGGGCAAGTTAGCAAACGTCACGCGTTGTGGTGCGTGTCAGCTTCCGCCGAGATTCAAACCAGCACGTCAGTTTTGCCCGGAATTGATCCCGCCCTTCAGCACGTAAACGTTGTAGCCACGCTCGCTGAGAATGTAAGCGCCGGCCGAACTGCGTCTTCCGGTGTCGCAGCAAACGACGTATTTCTTTTTCGGATCCAGCGTGTTTATTTTCAGGCGTATGAAGTAAAGCGGAACATTGATCGCGCCATCGTAATGCTGGTTTTCGAATTCGCTTGGCAGGCGCACGTCCAGCCAATGCCCGCCGTTCTTCACGATCTCTTCCGCTTCCGCCGGCGTGACCCAGTCCAGCATCGGCTCGTTCAGGAGGCGCTTGAAGTCGTCCTTGCCCAGTCTCATGACCGCCCCGTCCGTCAGCATCGTGACGGTGGCATTGCGTTTTGCATCCGAGATCAGGGCTTCTTCGCCGAACGTGTCACCCACTGACAGCTCGGCCAGCTTGATGCCTTCCTTGTTTAACGGCGTCTCCCGGGTGACCAGGCTCTTGCCGCGCGTGAGCACGTAAAAGTAATCGCCTTCGGCGCCTTGCTTCAGCACCACGTCGCCTGCCTTGTAGTTGATCTGCTGCATGCGCATGAAGATCGCCTGGATATTCGCCGGCGGAATTTTGTGGAATGCCTTTGTCTGCAACAGCATCGTCATCCAGTCGTCGCTGCCGGAACTGGAGTCTCCCTTCAGTTCCGATACCTCGTAGGAACCGGTCTGGTCCCAGGTCAGCATGACGTCGAGCAAATCGCTGTCGATCGAAATGTATTGCACCCGGTCGCGTGCTTTTGCCGTAACGCGGCGCGGGAACATCGGTGATACCGGATTCCTGGCGCCGTCGGTGCCGCCCTCGACGACTTCCTGAACCTGTCCCTGGTCGATCAGTTCCAGCGAACCGGACACGACGTAAACAGTGCGCTTCTCGGTGTCTCCCTCCTTGAACAGGATCTGCTGCGGCGACAACTCGCGAATCTGCACTTTCTTTGCAAGGGCAGCGAGGTTATCGCGCTTCAGTCCATCCAGCGGGGGGAAGCTCTTGAGCAGTTCAGTATCCAGCTGCTCGTCCTTCATGGTTCATCCTGTTGGCTCGCATATTATTGTGCTGTCGTTAGGCCCGCCTGGTCGCGGTACTCGCTCGTTACCGGGGCACGCCCGCTCCAGACACCTGCGCGGCGTGCGGCATTTGCTCTTACGTCAAGCTAAGCCGTTATTCTACCTTCAATTTATCCGGCTCCGATACCGCGAGCATGCGGCACCGTGAAGCGCAGCACAGTTTACCAACTCGGGCGCAGGCGCGCCGGTCGGCATCAGAGTTCGTTCCAGCCCGCATGTGGGTAGAAACGATCGCCATACCTTTCCTGCAGTTGTTTAAGCCGTTGTTGCACATCGCCTAAGCCGCGGCTGCGAGCATACTGCAGCGGACCGCCGCGAAATGGCGCGAAGCCGGTGCCGAAGATGACACCCGCATCGAGCAGGTCGGCGTCGCCCACGACATTCTCGTGCAGGCATGCAACCGCTTCGTTGACCATCACCAGTATCAGCCTGTCACCGATATCCTGCGGCACGGTTGTGCCGGGAGGTGTCTCCGGCTTGACCGCCTTGCCGTCCTCCCAGGCGTAGAATCCCTGTCCTGATTTTCGGCCCAGTTTTTTGCTTTCGACCATTTGTGAGAGTGTGGGGGGAACCGGTTTTTCGAAAGCCTTGCCCAGTACGTTCGATACGTGCATGGCGACGTCAAGTCCCACGCTGTCCAGAAGTTCGATGGGTCCCATCGGCATCCCGAAATCTTCCGCCGCCCGGTCGATCTCGCGGAGCGGGACACCTTCGCCGGCAAGAAACATCGCTTCGGCCATGTAAGGTGCCAGTACGCGATTGACCACGAAGCCCGGCGAGCTCCTGCACTCCAGGGGGAACTTGCCGATGGCCTTGACGAAGGCAAAGCCGCTATCCATCGCGTCCTGCGCGGTGTCATCCCCGCGGATGATCTCTACCAGCGGCAGCTTCGCAACGGGATTGAAGAAATGCAGGCCGATGAACCGCTCGGGACTGGCAAGCCCCTCGCGCAGTTCTTCGAGCCGTATGCTGGATGTGTTGGTGGCGAGGATAGCGTCCGGCTTCATCGACTTCTGGAGCGTCGCGTAAAGGTCTTTCTTGGCATCCGCATCTTCGAATATTGCTTCTATGATGAGATCCGCATCCGCAACACCTTCACCGGCCGGATCTGCCCTGAGCCGTTCCACGGTCGCGGCCTGGTCGCTTTCGGTGCGGACCTTCTTTGCAAAAAGCTTCTTCGCGCGGTCCATTGCCGGCTGGATGTATTCCATTGCCCGGTCCTGCAGGGTGACATCGAGGCCGCGCAAGGCACACCAGGCAGCGATGTCTCCTCCCATGACTCCTGCGCCGACGACGTGAACGCGTTTGATGCGCGCAGCCGGTTTGCCTCCCTGCGACTTGAGCCGGTTCTGCAGGAAGAATACCCGCACGAGGTTTCTCGATGTTTCTCCGCACATGAGCTGAGCGATCGAGCGGGCTTCCGCTTCGTACCCGTGGTGTTCGGATGCTCCGTGCTGCACCCACAGGTCGATGATTGCGTATGGCGCCGGGTAATGGTCGGGACGCGCTTTCTTCGCCACTTCGGCTCGCATTTTGCGAGCGATGAATGGGCGTACGAGTGGAAGATTGAGGACCTGGTCCAGCAAGGGAGCCTGCGCGCGCTTTTGCGGAGTTGCGATCATCTCCTTTGCCGCCTGCTTCCAGTTATCCGGTGCCACGATCCTGTCGACAAGGTTCTGGCGCCTGGCCCTGCCGGGAGCGATTGGCTGGCCGGTAAGCATGAGTCCCATGGCAGCGCGGACGCCGGCTGTTCGCACCGCGCGGACGGTACCCCCAAAACCGGGATGTATGCCGAGCTGGACTTCAGGCAATCCGATGATGGACTTGTCCGTCTGCAGGACCAGCCGGTAATCACAAGCGAGCGCAAGTTCGAACCCTCCACCGAGGGCAAACCCGTTTATTGCCGCGACCGTCGTGCAACGTAACGCTTCCAGTGAGGCCAGGACCTGTTGGCCAAGGCGGATGAGTTCATAGGCTTCGTCGGGGTCCTTGATCCGGGTGAACTCGTTGATATCCGCGCCCATGATGAAGCCGTTCGGCTTGCCTGAATAGATGACGATGCCGCGCGGTGGGGCGCCACGGTACGGTTCGATGATGTCATTCAACTGGCGCAGCACAGGCCCGGACAAAACGTTGGCGCTGCCATCGGCCTTGTCCAGGCAAAGCCATGCGATGCCAGCGCTGTCCTTCTCAACGCGCCAGTGGGTCAGTTCTTCGGCTTCAGTATCGTTGCTCGAGAGTTCGGTCATTTTCTGGTTCCCGGTTAGTCGACTTCGAAATCACATATGAGCGGCAGGTGATCCGAGAGACGGACGTTCGGCACCTCGAAGCCGGTCACGGTAATTCCCTCCTGGTACAGGATGAAGTCCAGCTCCTTCCGCGGTGCCCGGCTGGGGTAAGAGGGAAGGTGATCGACATTTGCACTCTTCAGTCCGGCTGCGCGCATGAAGAGATAGATTTCGTTCTCTCCCCAGAATGTATTGAAATCGCCAGCAACGATCACGGGCTTCTTGGTCACCGATATCAGATCGTAAAGTTTGCGAAGCTGCAGGTGCCGGTGGCGGTACTTCAGCGACAGGTGCACCAGGAAAACCGCAAAGCGTTCGAGTTCGAGCTCGATGATCAGCCGCTTTATGCCGGTGTCGAAGTAGTGAAAGGTCTCGCCATGGATATTCGGCGAGGCGAGAAACGCATTCCCCTGCTTGCGGATGATCGGCAGGAGCTGGTTGATCGACCGGGCGCCATACTTGATTTCGTAGGATGTGTTGAGCCCGAGATCGGCGGCGATTTTGACGGCCTGGTTGACGCGACGACTTCGGATAGATCCTGTGTCGACTTCCACGAGCCCGACTATGTCCGGCTTGGCGCCGCGGATGAAGGTAGTAATCTCCGGCAATACGCTCTGGTTCCCGAGGATATAGCCGGCGCCCGGCAAAGGCATATGCATCGACGCTCCCGCGCCGACGGCGTAGCGGATGTTATAGAGAAGAAGTCTCATGTGTCTTTCAAGGCGACTACAGCCTGTTGGTTGGTTTTCTTGCGCAGGACCCGATGATACACGGCGAGGGAAAGCGGCGTCGTACCGGCCCGGCGGACGCGGCTGGTCACCGCAGCCGGCAATTCGCTAAACTACGCGGAATAACCAGGTTTGGGGATAAAACGGTGTATGAGAACAATCCGATCCGGGTCTTCGTCACTCACAGCTTCGCAGAGGACGAGGATTACCTCCGGTTTTTCGAGTTTCTCGAAGGCGTCGACCGCTTCTTCTACATAAACTGCAGCAAACCGCAGAACGTCCCGGCCTCCGGCGGGATGGAAGCGATCAAGGAAGAATTGATCGCGCAGATCAAGGAGGCGGAAGCGCTCGTGGTGCTGGCAAGCCAGTACATACAGAAGCGCGACATCATCCGTTTCCAGATGGACGTGGCGAAGGCCAACGACATCCCCATCATCGCCGTTCGGCCATTTGGAGGAATGGCGGAGACGCCGCAGGAACTCGTCGATCGGGTAAGCGAACACATCGAATGGAACTCGCGCGAGATGGCTGACGCGTTGCGGCGCCAGGCAAGGCTCGAAGATACTGCGCGCTGGGACGTCATCGATTTTCCCTGAGCGCATCACGACCGAATGTACCGGCGCGCCACCCATGCTCACATGACGCATCTTGCGTAACCGGCAAAAGAACCCCTTGATCATCGCCCATCGCGGCGCGTCCGGCTATTTGCCGGAACACACGCTGGAGGCCAAGGCATTGGCTTTTGGGCTCGGAGCCGATTTTCTCGAGCAGGACGTGGTTGCCACCGCCGACGACGAGCTTGTTGTACTGCACGACATCCAGCTGGACCGGGTTACCGACGTTGCCACCCGCTTTCCGTCCCGTCACCGGGCGGACGGGCGTTTCTACGTGCGGGATTTTACCCTGGAGGAGCTGAGAACGCTGGTGGTACACGAGCGGACCGACGCGGGCGGCTCTGCGGTCTTTCCGCGGCGCTTTCCAGTGGGACTGGGCGAATTCCGCATACCAACACTTGACGAGGAACTGTCACTGGTCGAAGGCCTCGCCCGGTCCAGTAACAGAAGCGTCGGGATATACCCGGAAATCAAGGTGCCGCACTGGCACCGCAGCGAGGGAGTGGACATTACGGCACTGGTACTCGGCTCGCTCAAGCGGTGGGGCTATGACAAGCGCGGCGATCCTTGCTACCTGCAGTGCTTTGACGCGCAGGAACTGCGCCGTATACGGCTGGAGCTGGACTCGGACCTGAAACTTGTGCAATTGATTGGCGCGCCGCATGAGAGCGACGCGAGAACCGATTACCGGCACCTGCAGACGGAGGAAGGGCTGCGGGAGGCCGCGGAATACGCGGATGGCATCGGGCCCGGGCTGGCCCAGCTTTACACCCTTGCCGCGATAGACGGTCATCCCGTCTCCTCCGGGTTAGCCAGCGCGGCACACGCAGCGGGACTCGTCGTTCATCCGTACACCTTCCGCGCCGACCAGCTGCCCCCTGGCTTTGACGACTTCGCCGAACTGGTGGACTGGTTCGCAGGTACCCTGCGCATCGACGGCCTGTTCACGGATTTCCCGGATCTGGTCCGGGACGCACTGCATTGACACGGGGTCGACCACCACTCAAAAACTATAAAATACACTAAATATGCTATATAGCATATTGATTACAATACATTTGTTCGTTACCGAAATAGCGCTATAAGCGAACGTCGCAGGTAGCGGCGGGAACGCCGTCGAGCACAGGAGTGAGAACCCCGTCCTGTTCTATAGTGTGAAAGCGCATAATCTAGGCATTGCACCGATTTCCGACGGATTTCGCAATGTTCGCGGAGTTTCCCGAAGCACTGACGCTCGCGACTGTAACGGCATTTGTGTCGGGCTGGATCGTGGCGAAGTTTGGCAGCTATGTCAGCCGCAAGTGGAAAGCTCGCAATCCCGATCCGCGTGACAACCGGATTCGCTCGCTCGAGGCCGACGTACGGGTCGCTCAGACGGCTAATGAAAAAGTCAAAGCACGCCTCGATGAAACTGACGCGGAGCTTTCCGAGGTTCGCAAAACGCTGAAGGAAAGAGAGGAAGAACTCCAAAAGCAGCGAACGACGATCAGCGTGCTTCGTACCGACCTCAAGGACTCCGTCAAGAAAACCCGCGAGCTGCGCGAGGAGCTGACACATAGGGCCACAGAGAACGTACGGTCCGAAGTAAAGTTGCGGGAGGTGGAGACCGAGCTATCGCTGGTGCATGCCTCGACCGACATGATCGCCACCGGCATGCTGGATTACGTCACCCCCGAAGGTGACGAGGAAGACGTCCAGGTTTTCAAAGCCGGCGGCTAGAACGGCAGGAGCTTGCGTCCATACTACAATTGCGCAGAAACTCCCTTTCCAAGGCTCAACTTTTGCCGTCATGCCTGCCCGACATCTTTTCCTGCTGTTACTCATTTCCGCCTGCTCCGCACCACAAGAAGCAATCGAGATCCCTTTCGTGCCACGGTTCGGCGATCGACCGATCTCCTGCAGCACCACGGCCGAAATTGCGCTGACGGACCTCAGGTTTTACGTCCACGACCTGCGGCTGGTGACTATCGGCGGTAGCGAAGTCGCGGTAACGCTGCTTGAGGATCCGCTGTGGCAGAGCAATGAAGTGGCGCTGCTGGACTTCGAGGATGGCTCGGGCGCGTGCATCAACGGCACCGGGCAGACGAACACCGTGGTTCGCGGCCATGTGCCGGAGGGTGACTATTCAGGCATCCGGTTTCGCATCGGCGTGCCGGAAGACCTGAACCATGCCGACCCGCTCCGGGCGGAGGCGCCGCTCGGCTATTCCGTCATGCACTGGCACTGGCGTACGGGTTACAAGTTTCTTAGAGCGGGTATCGCGAGCGACAGCGACAGTTTCTGGATGCACCTCGGCAGCTCCCGTTGCGAAGGCACTTCAAGCAATGTCAGCAGTTGCCGCGGGTCCAACCGGCCACTGGCAGAACTTTCCGCTTTCGTACCGGGAGTGGACGTAGTGGCAGTGGACCTTCAGCAACTCGTGCGGGAGATTGACCTTACGGACGGCAACCCCACCGACTGCTCCTCCGGGCCGGCGGAGTCCGAGTGTGAGATGCCATTCCGGGCGCTCGGCCTGGATTTCGAGACAGGCGAAGCCGAGGGTCCGGCTTCGGTTTTTCGCGAAGGTCCGCGCGAATGACGGGCCTGAAGGTTGCCTGGAGCCTGGCGATCGCCGCCGCGGTAGCGGTGGCAGCAGTTTCAGTTCTAAGCAGTCGCGATTACCAGTGGACGCTGCCGGAGGGCGTACCGCTTCCCGTGGTGCCGGCCGACAACCCGATGAGCAATACCAAGGTCGAACTCGGACGACACCTGTTTTACGAACGCGGGCTGTCCGTCACCGGCAGAACTTCCTGCGCGACCTGTCACATCCAGTTGCTCGCGTTCACGGACGGACGGGGACGCTCGACAGGCGCCACCGGAGAAACACACCCGCGGGGGGCCATGACGCTGGTCAACGTCGCGTATGCCGGCAGGCTGACCTGGGCAAATCATCTTCTCGACACCCTCGAAGTTCAGGCGCTGACGCCGATTTTCGGGGAGCAGCCGATCGAAATGGGCATGGCCGGACGCGAAGAGGACATCATCCAGGCTTTGCGTGACGATGAGTATTATGCCAAGGCCTTTCGTGCCGCCTTTCCCGGTGACCAGGATCCCCTGTCGATACTCAATGTCGTCCGGGCTCTCGCAAGCTTCGTGCGCACGATCGTATCCTTCGATTCTCCCTATGATCGCTATCTTCGCGGGGACAACGGAGCACTGGGGCCCGAACAGGTCCGCGGGATGGAGCTATTCTTTTCCGAGCGGCTGGAATGCTTCCATTGCCATGGTGGATTCAACTTTACCGACAGCAGCACGCACGCGAACTCGCTGGTCCAGAGCGTCGGCTTTCACAACAACGGGCTGTACAACATCGACGCGTCGGGTGGTTACCCGTCGGACAACACGGGTCTTTACGAACTGACCGGCGAACGCCGGGACATGGGTCGTTTCAAGGCACCGAGCTTGAGAAACATCGCGGTGACCGCCCCCTACATGCACGATGGCAGCATCGAAACCCTGCCTGAAGTGCTCGAGCACTACGCACGGGGAGGGCGAGTAATCACTGACGGTCCCTACGCGGGCGACGGTAGCCGCAACCCGTACCGCTCCGAATTTGTCCGCGGTTTCGAACTGACTACTGAGGAACGGGCTGACCTGCTGGCTTTCCTGGAATCGCTCACGGACCAGAGCGTGCTGAGCAATGCGGCCTGGTCAGACCCGGCGACTGACTGACGCGGAAGCAGTCACGGCCGCTGCGGGGACGCGAGCGATTCGTCGGCACCGCTGCCTGCATTGAACGTCGCGCGAAAGCCCGTCTCTTTCCAGGAGAAATAGGTGACAAGGAAGTAAAGCTGCATTTGCATGGCAAAAATCCACTCGATGCGGCTTTCGGCGGGACCCGCATCCTCGAGCGTTGCCTTGAGAACCAGGTTGAGAGCGCCGAGTGCGAATGGAAACCATGCCAGCACCAGCTGCACCTTCGTCAGCGTTGCCAGCCGCGACATGCCCAGCGCCCTGGCGACAGGAAGAACCTTGCCAGCGAGCACGATCTGCGCAATGACATTGAGCAGGAAATACATGTATACGCCGTAGCGCCGCATGAACTCGTAAAACGGTTCCTGGCTGCCGAGGAACGTGACGTAGAGGATCAGGAAGAGCGAACCAGTGACGCCGAATGTACCCACCAGGTAGGTGTTTCGCGGGACCTGCCCTGCGGACACGGTCAGTGCGCGCAACCATGCAACGTTGAACAACCAGTAGCAGGAAAGGATTATCGACTGCGGGAGCATTGCTCCCTTGAAGAGGTAGCTCGCAGGTGGGTAGCGCCCGGTTGCACTGACCGACGTGCAGCCATCGATAAAAGGATTACAGGCGGGAACATTGCCGGTACTCGCGGCTATCCAGTAGCTGGTAAAGACGGCGAAGATGGGAAGCAGCCCGGTCACCAGCGGCAGAATGCGAAGCATCATGCGCTTAGTGTACCGATTCTCTTGGCTGCCTCATGTTTGAAATTGGCGGCGCTCATTGACCGCTGCCGTCGGGCTCTGCCTGCTGTTCCCATTCGGCCAGCACCTCGGACTGGTCCGGCGAGAGTTCGACACCGCGACTTCGCAGGCAGCGGTACATCAGTGCCTCTTCTGGCCAGTCCGCGAAGCCGACTCCGCCCGCCACCTCCCTGGCGGCACGCGCGTCTTCGATCGGCTCCGGCGCAGACTCGAGCGCGGGACCCTGCAGCGGGTCATCCTGGCCCGTCAACTGATCCCGCTCGGTCAGGAGCATCACCTCGCGTCGACAGTCCTCGACGACAGCGGGCGCGGCGCCGGCGAAGTCTTCTGTGGCGCACGCTGAAACGGCACAAGCCGCTGCGCCGAACACTATGACAAGTCGTCGCATTCCATGGCCCTCGCTGTCTGTTTCATGCCAGCCACAGACAGATGTGCTGTACGCGCTTTGGCAATTTGTTACAACCCTCTGCAAATCTTACATTCGCAGGTGCGCGCCCGAGGCCAACCCAAGGTCGCAGCGCCTGTAGCGCAAGCCAGGATGAATCCTCTCTTCAAGTTCCTTCGTGTCTTCCAGCCGGTCGATCTCGAACAGGCGCAACCCTCGGACACCGGTCACGCGTTCCGACATCGGGATATCGTCACTCC
>Ga0079224_100013611_pt1 | contig 11334 bp, 8 predicted proteins | sample Stecom2015_FD_80414 | JGI IMG/M metagenome (GOLD analysis project Ga0079224, IMG submission 80414) | Agricultural soil microbial communities from Utah to study Nitrogen management - Steer compost 2015 | ecosystem: Environmental > Terrestrial > Soil > Agricultural land | place: USA: Utah...
GAGAGCGCGAGCCGCTCCAGGGCATCTCCGGTGAGGCGTTCGGCCAGGCGCCGGATGGCCGCCTCCCGTCCGACCTCGGTCTCCAACAGGGAGATGCCGGGCAGCGCGTCCTCGCTGTCGGAGAGCACCAGCGCGCGCAGCTCGCGTCCCTCTTCCGACCACGCCAGCCGGATGCTGGCGCTGATCCGGTAGCTGGTCACCCCTCCGCGCTGATCGAGGACGCCGACGCTGGTCCCGATGGAGCGGACCTGGCCGGTGAGCTCGACCTGGCAGCGGCCCCGGGAGAGCGCCCCGGTCCGCAGGAGGTGGCCGCGGAGCGCCTCGGTGAAGACGGCCTCGGCCGCCGGCTCCGAGGTGAGGTTCTCCAGCATCGGCGCGCAGACGGCGCCGCGCCGCTCGGTGAGTGCACCGGCCGGATGCACCACCCGGTAGCCACAGGCGGCCAGCGAGAGCATCGCCAGCCCCAGGCACCAGCGGCTTCGGCCCATCAGCCCACCACGAAGTTGACGAGCCGCCTGGGGACGAAGACGAACTTGCGGACCGTCTTGTCGGTCAGGGCCGCACGGATCTTGTCCTCGGCCTCGGCGGCGGCGCGGACCTGCTCGGCGGTGGCGTCGAGGGCCACCTTCACCTCGGCCCGGACCTTCCCGTTCACCTGCACCGCGTAGGTAATCACATCGTCGACCACCAGCGCGGGATCGAAGGCCGGCCAGTCGCGGGTGACGGTGAAGTCCTCGGCGCCATAGGCGGCGGCGATCTCATCCGAGAGGTGCGGCACGATGGGCGTGAGGACCGTGCACAGCATCTGCACCGCCTCCCGGACCGCGGCCTTCTCGGCCAGGGACTCCGGCGCCCCGAGTGATTGGAGGGTGTTGAGGGTCTCCATCACGAACGCCACCGCGGTGTTGAACGACAGCCGCTCGATGGACTCCCCCACCCGCTTGATGCACTTGTGCGTCGCCCGGCGGATCTCGAGGGCCTTGCCCTCAAAAGGTCCGTCGTGAACCGCGTCGCGGGTGGCCGCGTGGTGCTGGTAGGCGTAGGCCCAGACGCGCTTGAGGAAGCGGTAGGAGCCCTCGACCTGATCGTCGGACCAGTCGAAGTCGCGATCCGGCGGTCCGGCGAAGAGCACGTAGGCGCGGGCGGTGTCGGCACCGTAGCGGTTCACGATGGTTGCGGGCGCAACCGAGTTGCCCCACCGCTTGGACATCTTGCGTCCATCAGGACCGTTGACGATGCCCTGGGTGATCAGCCGCTCCACCGGCTCATCCACGGGGCTCAGGCCCAGCTCCTTCATCACCCGCGACCAGAAGCGGAAGTAGAGCAGGTGCATCGTGGCGTGCTCGGGGCCGCCCACGTAGACGTCCACCGGCAGCCAGGCCCGTGCGGCCTCGGGATCGAAGGGGGCCTGATCCTCGTTCGGCGTGAGGTAGCGGGCGTAGTACCAGGTGGAGTCGACGAAGGTGTCCATCGTCTCCGCCTCGCGACGCGCCGGCCCCTGGCACTTCGGGCAGGTGGTGTTGACCCAATCGGAGATCTTGGCCAGCGGAGGCTCGCCCTTTCCGGTGAGCACGGCCTGCACGTCGATCTCCGGGAGCGTCACCGGCAGCTGATCGTAGGGGACGGCAATGCCCTCCCCCTGCGGATCACACTTCTCGCAGTAGACGATGGGGATGGGGGTGCCCCAGTAGCGCTGGCGGCTGAATCCCCAGTCCTTCTGCCGGTAGGTGATGGCGGTGTTCCCGAGCCCCTTCTCGGTGAGCCACTCGCCCATGTCCGCGCGGGCACGCTCGCTGATGCGGCCGGAGTAGGGTCCGGAGTCCACCAGCACCCCGTCGTCCGTGTAGGCCTCCTCCCACTGGTCCACCGGCCCCAGCTCGTCGCCGCTGGCCGGGGCGATAGCCTGACGCAGGGGGAGTCCGTAGGCGCGGGCGAAGGCGAAGTCGCGATCGTCGTGGGCGGGGACGCTCATCACCGCGCCGGTGCCGTAGTCGGCGAGCACGAAGTTGGCGATCCACACCGGGACCTTCTCGCCGGTGAAGGGATGCACCGCGTAGGCGCCGGTGAAGACCCCTTCCTTGGGCGCATCGGGGCCGGTCCGCTGCTCCATGCCCTGGCGCGCCATCTTGGCCACGAAGGCCTCCACCGCCTCCTGCTGGCCGGGCGTGGTGATGCGTGAGGTCAGCGCGTGCTCGGGCGCGAGGACCACGTAGGTGCAGCCGTAGATGGTGTCCACGCGGGTGGTGAAGACGCGCAGGGACGCGTTCTCCACACCATCGATCACAAACTCGGCCTCCACGCCATCCGAGCGGCCGATCCATTCGCGCTGCGCCTTGACGATGCGCTCGGGCCACTGGACCAACGTGTCCAGATTGTCGAGCAGGGCCTGGCTGTCGCGGGTGATGCGGAACGCCCACTGGGGCATGTCGCGGTCGACCACCGGCTTCTCACAGCGCTCGCAGACGCCGTCCTTCACCTGCTCGTTGGCGATGACGGTGAGGCAGCCGGTGCACCAGTTCACGCGGCTGGTGCGGCGATAGGCCAGCCCCCGCTCCCGCATCTTGAGGAAGAACCACTGGTTCCACCGGTAGTAGGAGGGATCGCTGGTGTTGACCTCGCGGGTCCAGTCATAGGCGTAGCCCAGCGTCTTCATCTCCGCCTTGAATTGGATGATGTTCTCGGCGGTGCGGACGGCGGGGTGGACCCCTTCCTTGATGGCCGCGTTCTCGGCGGGCAGGCCGAAGGCATCCCAGCCCATGGGGTGCAGCACGTCGAAGCCGCGCATCCGGTAGTAACGGGCCAGCACATCCCCGATGAGGTAGTTGCGCACGTGCCCCATGTGCATCTTGCCGCTCGGGTAGGGCAGCATCTCCAGGACGTACTTCCGGGGCGCGCCCTCGCGCTGACCGGCCTGGAAGATCCCGGCCTCCTCCCAACGGGACTGCCACTTGGATTCCAGGGCCTGGGGCTCGTAACGCTCTTGCATGGACATGAGGGAGAGCTTCCTAGGCAAAGGTCCGCCGACCTGCAACAGAGACCGCGGCCGGGCGCGGACGTGGGCCTCCTCACCCGGCGGCGCCTTTCCGGACGCGGGCCGCATTCGCGGTGATTTCAAGCGGGTCGGCCCGTGCTAAGGGAGGCGCCATGTCCCTCCCCGTTGTGCGCATTCAGGATATCGGTCGCTTCGAAGGCCAGGACGTCGAGCTGCGTGGCTGGCTCTACAACAAGCGCTCGAGCGGCAAGCTCCACTTCCTCCAGGTCCGCGATGGTTCCGGCATCATCCAGGCCGTGGTCTTCAAGGGCGACGTGACTCCGGAGCAGTTCCAGGAGGCCCTGCACCTGGGTCAGGAGACGTCCCTCAAGGTCCGCGGCACCGTCCGCAAGGATGAGCGCAGCCCGCTGGGCTTCGAGCTCGGGGTGAAGGACTTCGAGGTGGTCGGGCGCTCGAGCGACTACCCCATCAGCCCCAAGGAGCACGGGGTCGCCTTCCTGATGGACCGGCGCCACCTCTGGCTGCGCTCCTCGCGCCAGAACGTGATCCTGCGCGTGCGCCACACCGTGGCCAAGGCGATCCGCGACTACTTCGACGCGCGGGACTTCACCCTGGTCGACGCGCCGATCTTCACGCCGAACGCGAGCGAAGGCACCAGCACCCTCTTCGAGGTCCCCTACTTCGATCTGGGCAGCGCCTATCTCACCCAGTCCGGCCAGCTCTACATGGAGGCCGCGGCCGCCTCCCTGGGCAAGGTCTACTGCTTCGGCCCGACCTTCCGCGCCGAGAAGAGCAAGACCCGCCGCCACCTCACCGAGTTCTGGATGGTGGAGCCCGAGGTCGCGTACATGACCCTCGAGGAGGACATGGACCTCGCCGAGGACTTCCTCTGCTTCATCGTCCAGCGGGTGCTGGAGAAGCACGAGGAGGAGATGAAGAACGTGCTGGGGCTGGACACCAGCCGACTGCACAACATCCAGAAGCCCTTCCCGCGCATCACCTACACCGAGGCGGTCGAGACCCTGAAGAAGGCCGGCCACCCCATCGAGTGGGGGGATGACTTCGGTGGTGACGAGGAGACGGTGCTGGCCAACGCCTACGACCGTCCGGTCATCGTTCACCGCTACCCGGCGGCGATGAAGGCCTTCTACTTCAAGCGCGATCCCGGGGATTCCCGGCTGGCGCTGGGCATGGACATCCTCGCTCCCGAAGGCCCCACGCCCAAGGACTCCGACGAGCGTGGGTTCAGCGGCGAGATCATCGGTGGCGGCGAGCGCGAGGCCGACGTCCGGGTGCTCGAGGACGCCATCCGTGAGCATGGGCTGCCGATGGAGGCCTTCGAGTGGTACCTCGACCTGCGCCGCTACGGCACCGTTCCCCACTCCGGCTTCGGCCTGGGGCTCGAGCGCACCGTGGCGTGGCTCTGCGGCCTGCACCACGTGCGTGAGACGATTCCCTTCCCGCGCATGATGGAGCGGCTGACGCCCTGAGCCGGAGGGGGCGGGCGCCTTCCCGAGCCCGGCGTCTTCAGCCGCCGGCGCGGAGCCTCGCCCGGCGCTGCGCCTCGCGTTCCACCGCCCGGTACAGGTCGTTCATCGACGACTTGGTGGTCATACGCACCAGCCGCGGGGAGATGCCGCCGGAGTCTGCCGCGAGGCGGTAGACCAGCAGCGTCTCCTCTCCCTGCGCGCTTCCGTTCCACGCGCCTTCGTTCGTCGCCAGGCGCACGATCCCCTTCCGCTCCGGAACGGGATGGTCCGTGGAGGTGCTCCAGGCCTGGCGGAAGCGCCCGGAGGTCGGCGTCCAGCGGGTCACCTCCATCCGCAGGACGTAGTCCCGGCTCGCAACCAGCGGGGGCGCGATGCGGGAGTAAACGTCGTAGGTCCCGTCCGCACGCGGCGTTCCCACGTGCCAGCATTCCTTGAGATAGGGCATGAAGCGGGGCGCCCCATCGCAGTCCAGAAGCACCGCCTCCACGTCCTCCACCTTCGCCCGGACCGTGCCACGCACCTCGATCTCGGTGGTCTGGGTCCCCGGCCAGGTGCGCTGTCGGATCGAGAGGGGTGACTTCGAGACCGTCTCCCAGGTCCCCTTCTCCGCCCTTGCCTCCGCGCTGAACACGAGCAGCCCGACAAGCACACAGCCCAGGACCCTGGTCGACATGCACGCTCCCTTCCGGTGTTCGCCTCTCACCCCTCGAGCGAGAGAAGCTGCCGAACGGTATCGAGCACCTCCTTCGCTTGCACGGGCTTGATCAGATAGGCGCTGGCGCCCAGGGACAGCGCCCGCTGCCGATCCTCATCCGCCGACTCGGTGGTGAGCACCACGATGGGGACCCGGTGATGGCCTCCCTGGCGGAGGTGGTGGATGAGCTTGAGCCCATCCATCAGCGGCATGTTCACGTCCGTCACGACCAGATCGAACGGCGCGGCGGTGAACTTGCGCAGGCCCTCCGCGCCATCCTGGGCTTCCTCACAGGTCAGGCGGGGAATCCGCGAGAGCGCGAGCGCCACGCTCCTGCGCATCATGGGCGAATCGTCGACCACCAGGGCTCGAAGCGGCGGCATGGTGCCGGTCAGCATAGCCCGGACACTGCCTGACGGAAGCCGGTGGAATATGCCAGACTTGCTGCACTCGCGCGCAGCGAGCCGTGACGTTATCGAGCGCCCCCATGATCCAGATCAACGCCCCCGCCCCGGACTTCAGCGCGCGCACCACGGACGGGAAAAACATCCGCCTCTCGGACTTCCGCGGCAAGAAGGTGGTGCTCTACTTCTTTCCCAAGGCGTTCACGCCGGGCTGCACCCACCAGGCGAAGACCTTCGTCGCTGCGTACCCGGAGATCGAGGCCACCGGCGCGACCCTCCTCGGCGTCTCCACCGACGACTTCAAGACCCAGTGTGACTTCACCGAGAGCCTCAACGCGCCCTTCCCGATGATCGCCGATCAGGACGGATCCATCGCGCGCAGCTACGACATCGTCTGGCCCCTGCTGAAGATGGTGCAGCGGGTGACCTTCGTCATCGACGAGGAGGGCATCATCCGCGGCGCCTTCCACTTCGAGATGCGGATCGGCCAGCACGCCAAGAGCGTGGTGCATCTGCTCAAGGCGATGGGCGAGACCGCGAAGGTCAAGCCCGCCTGAGCTCTGAACCTGCCCTGCCGAGCGCGTGGAAGGGAGTCGTCCAGCGTTGACTTGGGACCTCCCCGAGGAGGTCGGCGGGTTCAGCGCAGGTTGATGTCCCCGAGCGATGCGGGCGGGAGCTCCCCACCGGGCTGCGCGGCCAGCGCGACCCCCGTGGCCACACCGCCCACCACCACCGCGGCGGCGGTCCAGAACCACCACTGCTCGTGGACCCGCTTGGGCTCGACCGGGGCCACTGCCACCGGCGCCTGCGCCACGGACTCGAAGTGGGTCCTGGAGGGGAGCAGGATGAAATCCGGAGGCGGCAGCGCCGCGATGGCCACCTTCATCTCCTCGACCAGGCCTTCCACGACCGTCCGGTTCGTCGCGTCGGGCGAGGCGTCGAGGAAGCGCTGGTAGAGCGCCAACGCCTCCCGGGGACGCTCCAGGTGGCGGTGGCACTGCGCCATGTTGAAGAGGAAGGCCGGCGCTTCGAAGCGCGCATAGGCCTGCTCGTAGGAGGTCAGCGCCTCCGTATACGCTCCCGCCGCGTACGCCTTTTCCGCCTCTTTGAAGTGGGCCCGCGCGGCCCGCCGATCCTCAGCCGTCGCGGCGAAGGCGGGGGACGGGAGGAGGAGCAGGAGGCTCAGCCCGCAGACCGCGACGGCGCGGGCCTCAGTCGAGAGCGAATGGATCCAGGGTCGCATTGGGGTCCACCTTGGGTGCCGGCCTCGTCCGCCGCACCGGCCGCGTTCGTTTCGGCTCGGGAGGGGGCGGTTCCGGCTTCAGCTCGATCACGCGTTCGATCGCGTCCCCCTCGAGCACGACCTCCACTTCTTGCGTCAGGTGCCCCTCCAACGCAAACGAAAGCCGGAGGGGTGTCTGCGACGCGGGGAGCTTCACCTCGAAGGGGGCGGTGCCGAGCGTCTCGCCGGTCTCCACGCGCACCACGCGGGCGCCCTCCGGACGGGACGCAAGCGACAGGTGGACCTCGACCTCTTCGGGCTCGGACGGGACGGGCGTGGCTGTCACCGGGGGGGGCGCGACCTCGGGAACCGGAGCGGCGCCTCCCACCATGAGCGGAGGGGTCCCATCGGCGGTGAGCGGCAGGTTTCCTTCCGGCGTGCGCCACGCGGTGGCCGGCGGCGGCGATTCCGCCTCCCGGAGGATGGCGAAGATGAGCAGCCCCACGACGAGCAGGGCCGCCGGCACGGCCGCCCAGATCCAACCGGGCAACGGCCGGGGGGCGCCGATCTGGGCCGGGGCCTCCACGACGGTGGGCGGAGGGGGCGCGACGGGAGGGACGACGCGTGGCGCTTCGACAACCGTTGCCACCGCCTCCTGCTGCACGGTGGCCGGTCCCGAGGCGACCACTGTGGGCCGCCGGGCCAGCTCCACCGTGAAGTCAGCGGGTGCGGCCAGGGTGTCGTTCGCCGGATGCGGATGGGCCGCTGCCGCCGCGCCCGTTTCGGCAACGGGCATCTCGACGACCGTGGACTGCGCCTCGAGCCGGGACTGCGCCTGGGAGCGATGCTGCTGCAGGAGGCGCTCCAGCGTTGCGGACACCTCCTCCATGGTCTGGGGCCGCGCCTCGCGATCCTTCTCCAGGCAGCGGTCGATGAGCCGCTTGAGCGCGGGGGGCACGACGTCACCGAAGACGGTGCGTTCCGGAACCGGCGTGTGCGGCTCGCGGACGACCTTCACCACCAGGTGCGCCACGTTCGATCCCACGAAGGGCCGATAGCCGGCGATGAGCTCATAGAGGAGCACGCCGAGCGCGAAGATGTCCGTACGCCCATCCACCGCCGAGGCCGTTACCTGCTCCGGCGACATGTAGTCCGGCGTTCCCAGCGACAGCCCGGTCTGCGTGTTGACCGAGGGGGCGCCCCCGCCGGGCAGCGCCGCGTTCACCTTGGCCACGCCGAAGTCGAGGACCTTCACGTAGTCCCGCAACCCGGAGCGGGTGGTCACCATGATGTTGGCCGGCTTGACGTCCCGGTGAACCACGCCGGCCCGGTGGGCGGCGGCCAGCGCGTCGGCCACCTGGCGGGTGATGTGGAGAATGCGCTCGAGGGGCAGCGGCGCCGACTTGCGGACCTTGGAGAGGCTGTCGCCGACGAGCAGCTCCATCACGCAGTAGATGCGCGGTGGCGGTCCCTCCTCCTCGACGAAGTCGAAGATCTCCACGATGTGCTCGTGGTTGATGGCGTTGACCGTGCGCGCCTCCATGAAGAAGCGCGCCACCGCATCCCGATCGGCCAGGGCTTCGGGGCGCAGCATCTTGATGGCGACCTGCCGACCCAGCCGGCTGTGGCGGGCGAGGTAGACCTTTCCCATCCCACCCGAGCCGAGCTCCCGCACCAGATCGTAGTTGCCGACCGTCCCCAGCGAGGTGGCCTCCACCGGAGGAGGCGGTGGCATGCCGGCGACGGAGATGGGCGCTGCGTCCGCGGGTGCGCCTTCGAAGGCGGACTGCAACGCGCGAAGGAGCTCACCCGCCGATCCCCAGCGCTTCTCCGGATCGGCGGCGAGACAGCGGCGGATGACCGGAAAGAGGGTCGCGGCCGCTCCACGCAGACGGGCGATCTCCCCCTTCCGCTGCAGCTCGATCAGCTCACCGGCCGAGCCGGCGACGAAGGGAGGTGCACCGCTGAGGGCCTGATAGAGGATGCACCCGAGCGAATAGAGATCCGACCGGGCCGTGGCGCGCTCACCCGCGAGGCATTCCGGCGCCGCATACTGAGGGGTCAGCCCCAGGGCCGCGCCGGTCTGCGCATGACGGGGTCCGGCACTCCAGGCGAGGCCGAAGTCGAGCAGCCGCGGGGTCACCTCGGGGAAGCGCCCACTCACCAGGATGTTGGAGGGGGTGAGATCCCGGTGCACCACGTCGCGGCCGTGCAGGTAATCCAGCGCCTCACACAGGGGCAACGCGAGCTGCATCACGTGACGGGCCGGGAGCGCCCCGCTCTTGCGCAGGCGGGCGTGGAGATCCTCCCCTTCCAGGTACTCCGTCACCAGGCACAGGGCCCCGTCGGGGTGCCGGAACGTCTCGATGTAGCGGACGATGTTGGGGTGGACGCAGGAGCGGAGGAGGTTGACCTCGTCGGCGAAGCGGCGGGCCCACTCGACATCCTCGCTGAGCGAGGCCTTCAGGACCTTGATGAAGACCCGCTCTCCGTCGGCGACGCGCTGCGCCAGAAACCCCTCTCCGTGCGCACCACTGCCCAGCCGCTCGAGCAGCTCGTAACGGAGAAGGCGCTGCCGGGTCCTGTCCGCGTCGACGTCCACGCGGCGGACCCTACCTTTCCTCACGGACGGGAGAAAGCGCCGGACGGGCTTTGCGGGGAACGGGGTGGCAAGGCCCCTTCTGCTGCCAGCCCGTCGACGGGGGGTGGATGTCCGTCAGGCAACACTCCCTCAGGGCGGTGTCACCTCGGGGATCCTTTCCGTGCCGCCTTCGGCTGAAGACCCGCTTTCACCTGTCTCACCCGTCTTGATGGAGTTTCCCGATGCGCAGCATTCCGCGCTTCCTGATCAGCCTTCCCCTCGTGGTCCTCATCATCGGTCTGGCGGTCGCCTGCACCACCACGGTCCCGTCCCTGTTCATCACCATCGAGGATCCCGCCGGCCTGGCCCCCACCCAGCTGCGGATCACCGTGCGCGTGGCGGGGCAGCAGACCCATGATCTCACCCGTCCCGAGGTCCCGGGCGGGCCCTTGAGCAACCCCCAGACGCTGCGGGTGTTCATGCCGCACGAGGCCGTCGGCCAGCGGGTGGACGTCACGGTGGAGGCCCTGCGTGATGCGGGGATCGTCGGTCGCGCGGAGAGCTCGACCCTGCTCGACGACGCGGAGGACACCCCGGTCGCGATGGCCCTGGTCGCAGCGGAGCCGCCGGCCTGCGATGCCACCACCTGTCCCACCGGCTGCTGTGAAGGCAACGTCTGCGTCCGGGGAGAGGTCAGCGCGTGCGGTGCTGGAGGCGGCGCCTGCAACGCCTGCGACACGCTTTCGACCGATCAGTGCGTGGATGGCACCTGCCGCTGTGGCGCGGATGGGCCCTGCCCCGCGGGCTATCGCTGTGAGGGCGGAGCATGCACGCCGGACGGCGGGGGTCAGTCCTGCACCGCCAACGAGCAGTGCACTGCGCCCCCCGGCCAGTGCTTCGAAGCGCAAGGCTCCTGCGGTGAGGACGGCAAATGCGCCTATGCCCCGAAGTCCGCCTCCGCGAGCTGCGACGACGGCAACAGCTGCACCGTGGGCGACCACTGTGATGGCGAAGGTGCGTGCGTCTCCTCACCGATGGTGTGCGACGGCCCCTCCGGCCAGTGCCACGCGGAGGTCGGTGCGTGCGTGAACGGCGCCTGCCTCTACGCTCCGAAGCCCGAGGCGGCAGACTGCACGGACGACAATCTCTGTACCGAGTCCGACCACTGTGACGGTTCCGGGTCCTGCGTGGGAACCCCGGTCACCTGCGACGAGCCTCCCAACTTCGAATGCTGGGAGCCGGTCGGCGCCTGTCACGCAGCCACAGGAGACTGTGTCTACACCCAGAAGCCGGTGGGGACCGCGTGTGGCAGCAATACCCAGTGCAAGGCCTCGAGCTGCAATGCCCAGGGAGCGTGCGTGAGCAGCGACATCAACAACGGCCAATCCTGCAACCCGGCGACGTGCGCCACCTGCAGCAACGGCGTCTGCGGTGTAGGCTGTCCCTCCGGCACCCACTGTTGCGGGGCCGGCGACTGCAGGCCGAACGGCACCCTGTGCCCATGAACGGACCCGGCTGAGGAGCCGGGGCGCTTGCGCTGCTCGCAGGTCTGCGGCGCGTTGGGAGGCGCCCCGGCCGGGGAGCTTCCGGAAACCGGCGCCTGCCGTGCGAGCCGCGTCGCCGGCCATGTGGGTGGAGGTCCGCTGCCCCTTGCGGTAGGGGACACCGCCGCATCGCCTCCGTGGGCTCCTCCTTGGAGCTCTCCATCCTCGATTCGTCCCAGGAGTTCCCCGTTGCGCACCCTCAAGCGCTCGCTGCTCGCCCTTCCCTTCCTGCTTCTGGCGTTCGGGATAGCAGCGGGATGCCACAGCACCGTCCCCTCGCTGCTGCTGACCATCGAAGATCCCACCGGCCTCGCCCCGACGCAGGTGCGCATCACGGTGAGCGTCGAGGAGCTCGAAACCCACCGCGTGACGCGGCCGGAGGTTCCCCAGGAACCTCTGGCGAGCCC
>Ga0079224_100013612_pt1 | contig 11334 bp, 12 predicted proteins | sample Stecom2015_FD_80414 | JGI IMG/M metagenome (GOLD analysis project Ga0079224, IMG submission 80414) | Agricultural soil microbial communities from Utah to study Nitrogen management - Steer compost 2015 | ecosystem: Environmental > Terrestrial > Soil > Agricultural land | place: USA: Utah...
AGGGAATCCCTATTTGGAATTGGGAACCGGGGTCGAAAACATTCTCCAGTTATTCAGAATAGATTTTGTGTGGCGTGTTTTGCCGGTGCCTGAAAAAGGAGAACCGCGGGCCTCTCGATTCGGGATTTTCGGCAGTATTAAATATGGTTTCTAAAACAAAAAACCTGAGAATCAAATTTAGATTTTTAAAGCCCCCAAGTGGTTAAAATTTGTTGGCTGTGCTCTTTCGATTTCACCTTCTGAATGATGTGTGCAATTTTACCTTTTTCATCAATTAAAAAAGTCGTGCGGTGCAATCCGATATACTCCCGACCCATAAATTTTTTCGGTCCCCAAACTCCATATTTCTTTGCAATTTTGGCTTCGGAATCCACCACCAGATTGTAAGGCAGTTGATATTTAGTTTCAAATTTCTTATGACTTTTTACCCCGTCCGGACTGATGCCAATCACTTCAATGTTGTATTTTTTTAAAATCGAAAAATTATCTCTCAGGTTGCAGGCTTCTACCGTGCAGGTTGCGGTCATGTCTTTGGGATAGAAAAACAAAACAACTTTTTTACCCAAAAAATCTTTGAGTGAAATTTTTTCTCCGTCTTGGTTAATTGAGGTAAATGCCGGTGCTTTTTTACCTTCTGTAAGTGTCAATCCAATCATCTGTTTATATTTAAATGCATTGTTTTTTTGTTGCCGTTTTCATCCATTGCGATGGCTTTGAGTTGTATTTTTCCCTTTGGCAAATGTTCTTCCACATTGTAAAACCAATTGGTGCCTCTTTGTTCAAAACACAACCATTGTCCATTGGCCCACACATCGAAACTTTTTATCGACGTCTCTTTTTCTTTTACTGAAAAATTTATTCTTTGGCCGCTGCCCACTTTGGTGCCATTGGATATATTACATGAAACTGAAGGCGGGTTTGTGTCCGTTTCTAACCAATAGTTTCCAAACTTCCTTACCCTGGCTTGATAAAAATCATGACTTCTTTCAGCCGCTTCACGATCAGTCGAACGTCCGTCGGAATAGGCCATGACCACTTTATCTTTTTGTTCCGGAGATAAACTTTTTGTTGGTTTTATCCTCAAAGTAAATCTTTCATGCGCAGGGATATTGGCATCCAAAATCTGATAAACATTGCTGATGGCTTTGCCCGATTCCGGTTTGGTTTTCATCTCCCAGCACACTTTATCGTAAACAACATTGTTCCCAAGTTGAATCTGAACTTCCGGCAATTCAATTGCCCTTTTGTTATTTGTTTGTATTTCATCACAAGTGTTCGTAAGCGCTGGTTCTTTAGTTCCTTTTACAATGCATTTGATGACGGAAACATTATCAAAAGCATCTCTGATTTCAATCTTTAATTCGTGTGCCTGACCATCGCTTAAATCCAATTTTCCTGAATGTGCATTCAGGTTTTCATACACTTGTCTCAGTTGATTGCCAGGCAATTTGAAAAGACAGGTCATCCAATAGTTCTGTGTTTGTTTGATGCTGTAATCGGCAAAAGCGTGAATAAACCTTGTTTCATCAAATCCAATTTCTTCTATCCGGATTTTTCCTTGCGGCCGATCATCCAAAAACCATTCGGCTGTGTGTAAAGACAAAGTATTTGAGCTGCCGTTCATAAAATCATTCACTGCAATGCTTAGCCCCATCAAGTTGTCTTGCACAAAAATCGTATCGGTATCGGGTTGATAAAGCTCATTTTTCAGTTTCAAATTCTGTATGTCAGGTTTTTGTTGATATACAGACACATTGCCTTTGTACACGCCAATTCGTGTAGGCTTGGGCGGCCGGGTGTCATTGATTTTTATGCCAAATAACAATGGGTTGAGTGGATGTTCGTTTTTGCTGTCCCGAATTTCCCAGTGCAGATGCGGACCCGATGAACCGCCCGTGTTCCCGCTTTTTGCAATTTGTTCTCCTTTTTTTACCGGAAGTACATCGGCTGCAATCTGTAAATCCACTCGCCATTTTTTTAGTGCATATTGTTGCTGGCGTAAATATTTTTGAATCTTCGGAGAAAAGTCATTGAGGTGTGCGTACACCGTAGTGTAACCATTGGGATGAGAGATGTACAAAGCATGTCCGTAACCGCCGGGTTCCATTTTTATCCGCGAAACGTATCCCTCGGCGGCGGCCACGACCACTTCATTTTCTTTTCCCTTTGTTTTTATATCCAGCCCGGCATGAAAATGATTGGCGCGACACTCTCCATAATTGCCGGCTAAGACTATAGGAAAATTGATTGGGCTCCTGAAATAATCTTGCGGATACGGTTCATTTTGAGCAAAACTCAGTCGGGTCAGACAAGTGCAAAACAAGAAAAATAGGGTTGTTTTTAATTTCACCGTTGTAAAAAATTTGATTCCGTATTTATTTACGAAAGTAGGAATACCTTATTGAATGGGATTATAATTTCAGAATGTGTGTCTCTATTTCACCATAGAAGATTACTAAATTTTCAAAATGGATTTGACTTAGTTTTGCCAAAATCTAGAATTTATATCGAAATAAAATAGGTCTCATTTTATCAGCTATGTTTGAAAAGTTGCAAAAAAAGTGGAAGGTAAGTTTACCAAGGTTGATTCTGATTTTGACCGTCTTTGCATTGGGAGGCAGCCTTTGCGGTTATCTGGCTCGTGTGATTTTGGAAGCCACCGGTATGGAAAAATCTTTCTTGTGGTATGTTTTGTATCTGCTTTGTGTGACGCTGTTGTGGCCGGTTTGCGTCATAATTATTAGTGTACCGTTTGGACAATTTGCTTTTTTTAAATCTTATCTTAAAAAAATAGGAACGCGGATGATTGGCCGAAAAAATTAGTGCAAAATTTGTTTGATAATCGACAATGATTTTAACGCGCTCATGTGTTGACTGTGATTGTGTAGAAATTGAATTTGCCAATCCAATAATTCCGACCTCAGTGATGCACTCACTTTTAATTCATTTAAAGGGAGGTTCGGATTTTTCAAAGCCAATGCTTTTAAATAGCCGGCTTGTTCTTCAGTGATGGTTAACTCAGTAGAATTTTGATTTGAAAAATAAGCGGATAAATCGTAGCCCATCATCTGACTGATTTGTGCACAAAAATAGTTTGGCAGGTGGATCATTTGATTGTAGGCAAGGCGGTCAATTTTTTGGAAAAAAGAAAAAGAAAAATCAAAAACATCTTCAGCAGGGGCATCTTCGGGCAACAATCGCAGCAACAATTCTGTACAAAAAAGCGCCACAGAATTGTGAACCACACTCTGCGACAACTGCCGATACAAAAAAGCAGGGCTGTACTCTTTGAGCCAATGAAAATTTCGTTGAGGTCGGATGTCTAACTGCAAGTCGAGCAAAGAAGCGGGTTGAAACAAACCTGATTTAGAATTTTTTCCTCCTCGTATGCCTTTGACCATCACTGGCAAAACACCATGTGTTTGTGTAAACAGCGTTAGTACTAAACTGGTTTCACCATATTTTATACTTCTCAGAACAATAGCCGGCGTTGAAAAAATCATTTTGAACCTATAAAATCATTCCATAAAAATCAACTTCCCTTTTTGAGTCTCGGACCCGTCTCTGTTGGTGGTAACAATGAGATACACGCCGGATTGGGGTCGGTGGCCGGTATAATCCAGACCATTCCAAACCAGTTGTCCCCCTGTTGCATTGGCTTTATAGACCAATTGTCCGGAAATGTCTGTGATGCGCACTTCGGCATTTTCATTGACGTTTTTTATAGCAATGGGCCCGTGATAATTGCTTTGCACAGGATTGGGGAAGGTGATCAACTCTATTTCATTGCCCTCTTCATCTTCAGTGGCGTCTCCTCTATAACTCACAAGCCCGTATTCCGTACCAAAATAGACCACACCGGTTTGCGGTTCAATAGCGATATCAAAAATAATATTGCTGGGCAGCGGGCTGTTTTCAGTCGTGAATCTTTTTAGAATTTTATCACCGGTTTCGCTCAACAACCAGACCCCGTTGTTGGTTCCAATCCATTTTCTGTTGGCACCGTCAACGGCAATGGCTTTCACGGCTTCGTTCTCAAAAAGGTAGCCGGCAAACTGATCATATTGTACCACTCTCAACTCGGCTTCGCATTGACCGGCGAGGGCAAACTCCGGACAATTGATGATGCCAATGCCATTGTCCGTGCCTACCCAGATGGAGCCGTCTTTATCTTTTGCCAGACTGATAGTATTGTTGCTTGGTAAATTTCCGGCACCTTTTCCTTGTCTCAATAATCTGTAGGAGTCATCTGAACTGTTGCCGATAGTATTGTTGTGGTTGTAAACAATGACACCGCCCCCGTAGGGGGAGAGGTACCAGAGTTCATTGCTGTTGTCAAAAATTATTTTACCGGCGTTGTGAATATAGTTGGGTCGTGTGATGCCCACTTTGTGTTTATAAAATTGCCCATCCGGAGTCATGGCTATCAATTCATAGTCGGAGTCAAAAAGAGTCATCCATAAAATGCCATTTTCATCGAAGTTGATGCCACATGCTTTAATGGCCGGAGGGTTGTTGAGACTGATGCCGAAAATGCTTGTGTCGTTAAGCAATTCTTGCTTGCCATCGGAATGCAAAACGTACACTCCGTTTTGGAAAGAGGGACTATAAATTGGACTGTTTTCATTGGCCTGTGCGGCATCTACCAAGTCAATCATGTTTTCAAAAACCGACCCGGGATTCCGGCCAACGGTGGTCCAATTTTCATGCTTAAAAATACTCAGTCCTGCTCTCACATTTTGGGCTTCCATTTTTTCATTAAAGGCACCATGGGTGAGTATTACTTGATTGTTTTTTGCTAAAATTTTAAAAGTAGCCGGAATGGCCGGGCTGTTGGGGTGGTAGTCGTGCCAGGGTTTATTTCCTTCTTTAGTGCGCAAACCTGAATACGAGTCGGCTATAAAAATTTTACCCACTGCATTTTCTGCAACATCATGCGGGTAGCCGTTGGTGAGACTGTCTGTCAATTGATAAGCAGAGTCCATCATGTACACTTTACCGATGAGGTTTTGATCTATCACTTTTATATACAACACGGAGCCTTTATCGATGCCGCTGACCCCGTCCGGAGCTCCGAAAATGGCCTGAAGTTGTCCGTTGTTTAACACATAAACTGAGTCTTTTGAAGCGGTATAAATATGTTGGTTAAAAACAGTGACGTCTATGAATTCTTGCTCATCATTTACTCTTGACCATTTAGAAAAATCCTGTAAAAAAACAGTAGAAATGGGGGTGGAATAAAGACCTCTGTCGGTTGAAATGTAATAGTGTTGATTGAGCTTGACAAAGTTCGTGACCAAAACGTTTTGATTGTTAATAGTGTACTGGTAAGTCTCTTTTATTTCTTTGTTTTCCAGATTAATGACCACCACTCCCATGCCGGAACAGACATACGCCAATCCGTCAATGATAGAAACATGCCGCACGTTTTTGTCGCCGGAAGAGCTGGCATCTTTAAGATAAGGAATGTTGAAAAATTCATGGTCTTTAAAGAGGTCGATGTTTGAGTTGGAATAAGTAATGATGGCCGTTTCACTAAGCGGATCATATCGCACATGATTGGGTCGGATGTCATGCATCCCGTTCACTTTAGAATAAAGCGTCAGCTCATCTTCAATCTCATCCAAAACATAAAAGCCCACCTCGGTAGCCACCAAGGCTTTACCGCCGTCCAAGGCGACAGAAGTTGGATATCGATATGGCAAAAGCGAGCGCCAATGCCCGATGGCTTGGTTTTGAGCATAACTTTCTATTCCGGTGAAAAAAGAAAAAAGTAAGGATAAAGCGATTTTAAAATACTTGTTCATATTGGCATCTCTGTTGCTATAATTAACGCATGGGTACTGCGATTATTGCTTTTTTTGATCAATTAAAAATTCAATGGTTTTCGGCAAATAATAGTGTTCTAACTCATGAATACGCTTTGCTAGACTCTCCGCTGTTTCTCCTGCTTCTATATCTAATTTGACCTGTAGCAGCGGGGCGCCGTCGTCATATTTTTCGTTCACCTCATGGATGGTAATTCCTGATTCTTTTTCACCGGCTGCAATGACGGCTTCATGCACCCGTTTGCCGTACATGCCTTTCCCGCCATATTTGGGCAAAAGTGCCGGATGAATATTGATGATTTTCCCGGCAAATTGATCCACCACATTTGACGGCAATTTCCATAAAAAACCGGCCAGGACTATCAGTTGGGGATTGATGCCCATTAATTTTTCTACAAACAGCCCATTTTTAAAATCCAATCGATTGTTGACCATCAATACCGGAATGTTTTCTTTCTGAGCAATGTCGAGCACTCCGGCATTGAGCACGTTGCAAACGATGAGTGCGATGTTGACCTTATCCGAGTTTCTGAAATAATCTAAGATTGCCTGTACATTAGAGCCTTTACCGGATGAAAATAATATTATAGGGGCCATGCTTTTTTATTCTGTTTCGTAAAAGTAAATCAATTGACTCTGCCTGCCATTCAAGAATTTGTAATTTAGATAAATGAAATTGGAGAAATTGAGAATCGATAAATATTTATGGGCCATAAGAATTTTTAAAACCCGCACGCTGGCCTCGGAGGCCTGCGACTCCGGAAAAGTGAAATGCAATGGTCAAAACGTGAAACCTTCCAAAATAGTAGCCATTGGGGACAATTATGAGATCAAAACATCGGCCCGGAAATGGGTCATAGAAGTGACGGGCTTGCTGGCTACCCGAGGAAGTTTTGAAGTGGCTTCTGCAAATTATATCGACCTCAGTACTGAATCGGATAAACTCGGCGATGCAAAAATGCAATCGAGTTTTTATACAGGAAAACGCCAAAGCAAAACAGGTCGGCCTACTAAAAAACAGCGGCGCGACCTGAATGATTTGTTTTTGGATGAGGACGAATCCGTCTAATAAATTGAATTGTAATTTCCGGGTTGTAAAAAGACCCAGCTTAGTCCTCCGTCAATACTTTTAAATAATCCCTGACTGGTAGAAAGATATATTTCTTCGCGAGAGACATCATTTTTGTACAAATTGGTTTTGCCCGCAATGCCTCTGACCGAGGTGAGGTTGGTCAAACCATTGTTGGAGGGCACAAAATTGGTGCCTTGTAAAATATAAATTCCGGCACTGTCCGTTCCGACCATCAGTGGACCGTTGTTCGGAGCCGTCGCACAAAGCAATTCCGTATTGGGCAATCCGGTGTATTGCACCCAATCTTCGCCTTCATTATTGCTGAACCAAGCTCCGTGGACACCGCTATAATCCACCAACACCAAAGTATTGTTGACATGAGTTAAATAATACGGCGACGCGGTGATATTGGTATTTTTGATGGTCACTTGATCCCAATCTGCATTGGCGTCATCACGGCGATAAAGCAAATGTTCAGTATAGCTGTAAGCGAAAAGTTTACCATTACTCAATTGTGTGAAAGAATGAATGCCACTGATGGGTTGAGCCACACCTGTTTTCCATTTGGTATCGGTCACCCAAGATCTGCCGCTGTCCGTGCTGTAGCTGATGCCACCACCACCGGTAGTGCCAAGGTACAAACGGTTGTGGTCTTTAACATCGACCAACACGTTTTGCCAAAAAGCCAATGGGTTGACGCTGAATTGTTTTGGGTTAAAATTTAAACCATTGTCTTCGCTAAGATGCAGGTTGACTTTTATAAAAATTAAATTGGTGCCTTTGGTCATCAGCGCACGGGTGGGAACCCCATCGGGCGGAAACAGATACCTTATTTTATTACCATCGTTGGTATTGTAAAGACTGCCCTGCATGTCCGAATAAAAAAGGGTGTAGGGTTTCTTAATGACTTGATCGTTATCAATTCCATTGAACCGTTTACAACTTTGAGAGGAGAGGGTAACTAAGAGCAGTACCACCATCGAAAATCGTAGGGTATAAACACGCATTTGCTTAAAAATTTGGTTACAAGTTCAAGAAAATACTTGAGATTTCAAACCTATTGGCATTTTTATGACCAACTTAATTTTATTTTTTACAAAAGAGTACAGCTCACTCTTCAATTTTTATATGGTTTAAAACTTGAACTAGACTAGATTCATCGGCATTCTTAGCCTCCAGTTCAACCCGACAACTTAAGCCTTTGCTGTTGACCACACAATTGTCCAATTTTAAAAATTTAAAAACGTTCGAAAATTCCAATAACAAACGTTCATCCTGTTTGGGCTCTATTTTTGTCTTGAAGTAAAAAGGCCCTTCTAAGGCATAAATCTTGCGGTCGGATTGTCGTAAATTCTGATATTCAAATTCATTTATCAATGTGGCTGAGGTACTGAGATAAAGCGAATGGCCCTCGTTTTTGAGGTACCATTGATTGGAATCGATCGCGTTGATTAAGTCGCCAAAAATTATGGGCTGCACGTCGTGGCTATTTGCATTTTTGACCAAAACCTTTAAAATATTTTTGACTGCCAGTTGGTTGTTGATGGGTAAAACGACCAGCTGTTCTTTTCCTGAATTTTTTGATTCCTGAAAACTATACTGTGTCATATTTCCTTTAAACGCCAACTCGAAATCCGAATACGACAAACCGGCAAACTGAAGCCCTATCGCAACAACCGAATATATGTTTTGAGATTTGAGCATTTTTGTAATGTCCGTAGGGGACACGCTCCACCCGGACTGTTGCACAGGCAGATTTTGTCTCCATTCGACAGGAGGGGGCGTCTTACAATTTTTCTAAAACAGATGTGCCATGTTTTTTCGGTTCTTTTCTGACAGATATACTAAAGCTTCCCCGCTCAGTTTTCCCTGCTTAAAATTTATACCTAAAGAAAATGCATCTTTTGACGATAAAATTTTTCCGGCGAAATTGTTATCCATCATAGTCGCCGAAGAAGATTTGCTGCCGGCGTTTGGTGAAACCCACAGGCCAATGTTCCACGAGCGTCTTAAAAAACTTTTAAAATTGGGCGAGTGGGCAATGGAGTTTTCCGGCTCGACTTTTGTGGCTTGTATTAAACCCTCAATGATTTCCGAAGTGGACGAAAAGCTATCGGCCACCAACAATGGCGAACGCAAAGCCAACCAAAATGTATGTTGATTCCAGGTGGCGAAAATAGAGTCGTTTAAGTTGTAAACTTGATGACCTGCCACTGGTTTCATGCGCGGGAAACGGGACTCCATAAAACCTTTGATCCAAGTTTCTGCTTTGACCGGAAAAACACCAATGGCCACATTGTCCCGGGTATAAAAATACAAAGTACTGTTCAGTTGAAGCCCTGATTTTATCCAGTCTTTAGCAGTTTCATCATTGGTATTATTTTGACCCATCCATGCTTTTATTTCAAAAAAACTACTCAAAGCCGGCCCTGCCAAACTTGGCACATTGATGGCTAAAACTTGTTGTGCATTTTTAGGAATCATTTGGGTGTGCTGCGGAACAGAGTTGCACGACAGACACAGCACAACAGCCCAAAACAAGAAGAACAGGATCTTTTTCATTTCATAAAACAATAAACCCTCCTTTATAAAGAGGGTTAAATTAAAACGACTTTTAAAATTAAAAAGGCAAACCATCATCACCCTCACCGGCATTAAAATCGGGAGGTGTAGGAGGCATTGGCGGGGTGTCGTTGCCGGTTGATTGAGTCGCATTCGGAGCTGAGTTGGTCAGTTTTTCAATGCGCCAGGCTTGTAAATTGGTGATGTAATTGACACGCCCTTCTTTTTCCCAGCGGTTGCCTCTGATATTGAAATTGACTTTGATGTCTTCTCCGATCTCATAGCTGTCCAGCAATTCGCATTTATCTTGGGTCAACTGCAACTTAGCAAAATTGGTATAAGAAGAATTGGGGGTGTTTTCAATGAGTTCTACTACAAACTCACGTTTTTTGAAGCGCTCATTTACGTTTTGTGTTTCGTATTTTTCAATGAGTTTGCCGGTTAATTCTAAATTCATAATGTTCAATGAGTTTTTTAAAAATTCAAATCAAAGTTAAGCGATTGCAGGACTTAAAAAACAGAAAAAGCATCAACTTTCATCGATGCTTTTTTCTATGGGAGACAAATGGGTCTCGAACCCACGACCTTCGGAACCACAATCCGACGCTCTAACCAACTGAGCTACTGCCTCCGTGCGGGACGCAAAAGTAAAGATTTGTGTCCATCTAACCACCAATGCGCCTAAAGATTTTTTTATTTGAACAAGAGATTGTGAAGGTTTCAGACTTTTTGCTAATGAAAATCGTACTTTTGCACCTTTCAAAATTCATTCTAAATAAGGCTTTTGAGCCGCACTTTAACAAAAATACCGTATTCGTCAACCTATATTTGTTCACTAATTTTTATTTATGCGTCTTCGTCTCCTGGCAACTTTCATCTTTAGTTTTTATGCATTTGTCGCTCAAGCTCAAAATTCCGAACCGGAAATAGATAACTCAAGCAGCAAGCCCTCTCGCGATTTTTTTATGTTTCAACTCAACTATGAAGGTTGGTTAAATGCCCCGGACAGTCTGAATGTTTCAGGTTTTGGTCGTGGGGTCAACGCCTATATATGTTATGACTTTCCTTTGGGCAAATCCAACTTTAGTTTTGCAGCCGGTATAGGAATCGGAACCAGCAATATTTATTTTAAAGACCGCCAAATTTCTTTTACAGACACCAGCTCCACCAATGCTCAGGTCATCTGGGGGCCTGAAACTACGCGGGACTACAACCGTTATAAATTGACTACAGCTTATATTGATGCACCTTTTGAATTGCGTTATTTTAGTAATAAAGAAAACAGAAACAAAGGCTTCAAAGCTGCCATAGGATTGCGCCCCGGAATGTTAGTGGGTGCTCACACCAAAGGAAATTTCAGCGTGAATGGCAACAAAATGAATGAAAAATTAAATAGCCGCCGCTTTTTCGAAAGCTGGCGCATCGGAACTACTTTGCGTCTCGGTTATGGCAACTTCACCTTGATGGGCACCTACAACTTGACCACTTTATTTAAAGAAGGATTGGGCCCTGAAGTGACGCCTTTTTCACTGGGTCTCTGTCTGACCGGGCTTTAGATTTTATCAAACCGAATTCAAAAACCGAATGGCACTCATTCGGTTTTTTTTGTGAAGGACAATGCCATTCAAAATTTTATCTTCGCTAAATGGCTGAGAAAAAATTATTACTGCTGGATGCAATGGCTCTCGTTTTCAGAGCTTATTATGCATTAATCAGAAGTCCGCGCATCACCAGTTTTGGAAAAAATACAAATGCTCAATTTGGGTTTACAAATACGCTACTGGAGCTTTTGCGAAAAGAAAACCCCACGCACATTGCCGTCGTTTTTGACACAGCCGCCCCCACCCAAAGGCATACCGACTTCAGCGATTA